>OOAN01000013.1_pt1 | contig 123765 bp, 87 predicted proteins | sample 1671301 | NCBI WGS metagenome assembly OOAN01 (sample SAMN06348142, study PRJEB24527) | human gut metagenome | biome: human gut; feature: ankylosing spondylitis patient; material: feces | host: Homo sapiens | place: China | collected 2015-10
TCCATATTTCACGCAAATCATATTTTCGTTTCCTTTCTTGCACGTTCAAGATTTTCTTGATAACTTGCCACTGTGTTTCTTCTAAATCCGTCGAATACATAATTATTTGAAGCTTGGTAACTAAAAATAATCATTTTCGAGGAAAGAAGAAGCACTCTTTTTATTTCAAACAGGAAAATTTAAACAAGCTCTAAGAAAAATAGTTTTTTTATATACCTTTGCAGACGGAAATAGAATAATTCGGGCAATAAACTGTTACTTATATAATAAACACAAATGAAAAGAGATTCATTGAAAATGGCTCTCATAATTTCGGGAGCTATATTTTTGTGTCGCGCATACGCGCAAGAAATCCTTCATCCCTTTATTTTTGACGATACATCCGTGTTCCGGAATATCTCAAACAATGGCAAGTGGGCCACCGCATACGCCTCTACGGGAGACGGTCATTATTCCGACCCCAAACTGGTCGACCTTACCACCTACACGGTAAAGGAACTATTAGGCAAAGACAACAGCGAAATGGTCTACGCATCAGCCAATGACGTGACAGACGACGGTAGCATGGTCGTGGGAAGCCGCGAAAACCAACCGGCCATCTACCTCACAACTTCACAACGTTGGTGGATACTGAACCAATTGCCGGACAGTTGCACCGGAGGAATCATCAATGCCATTACACCGGACGGACGTTTCGCTGTGGGAAAAGGAACTTACCCAGAAAACGAGTATACGGAAAACATCGCCTTTTGGGATTTGACGCACGAAGAACCGGAATTGGTGCAGTTACCCGACATTCCTTTGGCCGACATGGTGGGAGACACCACATACCAACGCAGGCTCACGGACATCGCTCCCGATGGGAACACCGTGCTCGGGTGTGTCTCATACAGTTACGTGCAACCTGCCGGCATTTACTATTTCATCTACAACCGCTCCACCCGGAAGTTCCAACCCATCGGCTTTGATGTTTCCAAACACAACGGCAAGGCAGTGTGGACTCCCCGTACGAACGGGCTGTATTACATTGAAACCGCCCAAATGAGTGCCAACGGAGCTTACATAACGGGCGAGGCCTATTTTACGTTCCCTACAGAAGACCCTAACATCCCTAGAGATGAAAGGAAAGGCTATGTATATGACATAATGCAAGACAAGTTTTCCGTCATTGAGGCACAAGAAGAAATGCCCGGCTTCGTGGTCAGCGACGACGGCCTAGTATTGGGAGCCACGCCATCGAGCAACCCTTATCGCGATTGGGGCGCCTACATAGGCAAATATTGGTATCCCATCGAACTCATCCTCAACCAAAGGTACGGCATCAACTTTTCTGCATCCACGGGATTCACAAATACGGGAACACCCGCAGGAATCAGCGGAGACGGCAAGAATATTATCGTTTTCACCGGACCGCAAAAAGAAGGCTACGTCCTCTCCTTGCCCGAGACTTTAGACGAAGCCGCCGTAAACATCGACCTCTTGGGAAATTACAACGTAACCCCCAAGGCGAACAGCGAGTTTTCCGCCCTCAAGACCGCCACGTTCACATTCCCCTATGAAATCGAACTTTTGGGCGATAGGAAAAACGTGTCATTTACCGACGGGAGCGGCAACAGCACGGGTATTGTGGCAAGCCTGAAAGCACAAGGAAAAGAACTCACAGCCGTATTCCGCAGCGCATCTTTGAAGCCCACCGTGAAATACACTCTAAAAATAGCAGCAAACACCATTGCCATCAAAGGCGACACAGAACGTAAAAACAAGGAAATATGTGTCACTTACACCGGACGTGCGAATACCCCTGTGAAGATGGCGGCTGTCACGCCTTATGAAAACACAGAGGTAAAGCAAATCAACTATACGACCAATCCGGTCATCGTCACTTTCGACACCCAACTCTCTTTGAATGAAAATGCCACAGGATACCTTTACAAGGATGACGAAACGGTACCCGACGGCATATTACGACTCGGCGTGACAGATAACAAACTGTATGTGTTCCCCACCGTGGCACGCAACCTTTTCAAAGACCACGACTACAAGGTCACCATACCTAAAAACGCAGTGTATGACATTACAGGAGGAAACGGAAACGACTCTATTACTTTACACTACAAAGGAGGATATGAACGTGAAATCTCCTACGACAACGATACGATTTATATCGAAGACTTTGCCCGTGGGTTCGGCAACGTAATGCTCTATGAAGGCGACCATAACGAACCATCGGACGAAATGAAGAAATTAGACTTTGTCGACGCAGACAATTATCCTTGGACAGCGGTAAGGGACGAAGACGACAAGGCAAACATCTCTGCCGGTTCCACCTCGTCCTACACACCGGCAGGTAAATCCGACGACTGGCTCATCACCCCCCACCTCTACATTCCGGACGACCGTTGCTACCTGCAGTTCGACGCACAGAGCTACCGCGATAACAAAAAAGACAGCCTCTATGTCCTCGTATGGGCTACGGAAGATGAATATTCTTCGATGAACAGCGAACGCATCAGCAAATTCAAAGCCGAATGCGACACGATATATGCGGGGGTTGAAACTCCGGGATATGAAGAAGATTTCTTAGCCGGTGACTGGACGGAACATGTGGTGCAACTTCCGAAATATGCAGGTAAAAACATCTACATCGCTTTCGTCAACAGCAATGAAGACCAAAGCTGCGTGTTCATCGACAACCTCCTGGTAAGACAAGACCAGAAGTTCCAAATCAGCGTCGGCACGGACAAGACAATGGTAAAAGCCGAGAATGCCACCATTGCCGGACAACTCCGCATCACGTCGCCGGAGTCGTCCTACACCACCCTGAAATTGACGCTGAAAGACGCACAAGGAAACCAAATTGACCAAATCAGCGAAACCGGCCTGGACTTAGTAGAAGGTGACAAATACGACTTCAGCTTCGGCAAGGCTCTGCCGCTTGAAACAGGCATCTCCAACACTTACAGCATCTTGGTGCAACTGGATGACGAACAAAGCGAACCGCACTACTACATCAAGAACCTGGCTTTCCAAACCGTGAAACGCGTCGTATTGGAAGAAGGTACAGGACAAGACTGCCCGAACTGCCCGCAAGGCATATTGGCCATAGAGAACTTGGAGCACGCATTCGGCGACCAGTTCCTGCCCATCAGTCTCCACACTTATCAAGGCGATGAATTGGGTACAGGCTTCTCCAACTACAACTCGTTCTTGGGTATCAGTGCATTCCCTTCTGGCATTGTCAACAGAAATACGGCACCCGTATTCCCTGTAACCACTGACGAAAACGGAAAAGCGACCTTTACTTCCACCACAAGTCCCTGTTGGTTGGACTATGTGAACAAGGAAATGGAAGTAGCAGCCGATGCCGATTTCAATTTCACGAAAGCCCAGCTGGAATCGGACAGTACGATTAATGTAGCTTACAACTACAAGTATGCCTTGGACGTGGAAGGACAAAATGTGAACCTCTTCACCGTGGTGGTGGAAGACAGTGTCAAAGGACGCCAAAGCAATAATTACAGTGCCCAAACAGACCCGTTGTTCGGGGAATGGGGCAAAGGCGGAAAATACGGTTCCTCTTTGGTTATTTATTATCATCCGGATGTGGTTCGCGGTGTCATCGGTGAAAGCTTCTACGGAACTCCGGGATATATCCAACCCAATGTGGAAGCCGGCGAAGAGTATACCACGGAATATACCTTCAAGCTCCCGGCACAAGTAAGCAAAGCCAAGAACTGCAAAATCGTCACCATGATGATAGATGCCAACAGCGGAAAGGTCATCAACTCAGCTCGCGCCACATTGGATGCCTCCAACTTCAATTCCATCGCCGACACACAAATCGCCAACGACCGGATAAAGGTGGAAATCCAAAACGGAGGAGTGGAAGTCACCACTGAAGTTCCGGCACAAGTAAGCCTGTACCGCTTGGACGGCACCTTAATCGGAACGGCACAAGGCAATGGAACCATTTCGCTGAGCAGCAACGGATACTGCGGACTGACTTTAGTGAAAGTGACAACCGGTACCCAAACCTTGGTAAAGAAAGTCATCGTGAAATAACGCTTGTTTCACACCTTTATATAGTACCATACCCTTTCAAAACGGGTATGGTACTATGGTGTTTCAGAAAGGCTAATAATTTAATTAACAATAACTCTTTAAATGATGAAACAAAAACTTCTCATGCTTTGCATGCTGTTATGCATAATGGCGGGCGCGTCTTATGCACAGAACCAAACAGCATCGGGCATCGTTTATTCCGCCGAAGACGGCCTGCCGCTCATCGGTGCGAACGTGAAAGTACAAGGCACCACGCTGGGAGCAGCAGCCGACTTTGATGGCAAGTTCACCATCAAGAACATCCCGGGCACGGCCAAGTTCATTGAAATCTCCAGTATCGGTTTCAAGAAACAGACAGTGCCCATTAAAACGAACCTTAAAATCACCCTCCAACCGGACAATAAGGAGCTCGGTGAAGTGGTAGTGACCGGATTACAGAAAATGGACAAGCGCCTCTTCTCCGGTGCCACCGTAAAGTTGGATGCCGATAAAATGAAAATAGACGGAATGGCCGACATCAGCCGTTCATTGGAAGGACGTGCCGCCGGTGTGACCGTGCAAAACGTCAGCGGTACATTCGGTACAGCACCGAAAATCCGTGTCCGCGGAGCCACTTCCATTTACGGCAGCAGCAAACCCTTATGGGTGGTGGACGGCGTCATCATGGAAGATGCCATCGAAGTCAGTGCAGACGCTTTGGCCACCGGTGACGTGGAAACCATGATCAGCTCTTCCATCGCAGGCCTGAATGCCGATGACATCGAAAGTTTCCAAATCCTGAAAGACGGATCGGCCACCTCTATTTATGGTGCACGCGCTATGGCCGGCGTGATTGTCGTCACCACCAAAAAAGGAAAGGCCGGACAAAGCAAAATCAACTATACCGGTGAATTCACCATGCGCATGAAGCCGAGTTACAAGAACTTCAACATCATGAATTCGCAAGACCAAATGTCCGTGTACAAGGAAATGGCCGACAAAGGATGGCTGAACTTTTCCGGCAACCTGGACAATGGCACGTACAACGCAGCCAACAGCGGCGTGTATGGCAAGATGTGGCACCTGATTAACTCTTACGACCCGGCCACCGGACAATTCGGACTGCCTAACACATTGGAAGCCCGCAACGCCTACCTGCGCTCTGCAGAAATGCGCAACACGGACTGGTTCGACGAACTGTTCACCCACAACGTCATGCACAACCACTCCGTAAGCGTATCTTCCGGTACGGACAAAGCTTCCTATTATGCCTCTTTGAGCGTCATGAGCGACCCGGGATGGTACAAGCAGAGCAAGGTAAGCCGCTACACGGCCAACCTGAACACTTCTTTCAACCTCAGCAAACAGCTGACCTTGAACTTGCTGTCCAATGCCTCCTACCGCAAGCAACGCGCCCCGGGCACATCCAGCCAGAGCGTGGACATCTCTACCGGCGAGGTTAGCCGCGAGTTCGACATCAACCCTTACTCTTTTGCGCTGAACACGTCGCGCACGCTTGACCCGAACGAATACTATACACGCAACTATGCGGACTTCAACATCTTCCATGAACTGGACAACAACTATATCGAACTGAACATCGTAGACTTGAAGTTCCAAGGGGAATTGAAATGGAAACCGATTTCCGAACTGGAATTCAGCGCACTCGGTGCCATGAAATACAGCACCATTGCCAATGAACAATTCGTCAAAGACGATGCCAACCAAGCCAATGCCTACCGTGCCATGGGCAATGCCATCATCCGCGACCAAAACGACAAACTGTACACAGACCCCGACAACCCCTATTCGCTGCCGATGTCTGTCCTGCCCGAAGGAGGTTTTTACAAACGAAGGGACTACAAGACCAAAGGATTCGATTTCCGTGCTTCCGCATCGTGGAACCGTTTGTGGAAAGACGACCACCTGACTAACGTTTATGCCGGTATGGAAGTAAACTCCACTGATTACAACCAAGCTTATTTCCACGGTTGGGGCATGCAGTATTCCATGGGTGAAACCCCGTTCTACATCTACCAGTTCCTGAAACAGATTATCGAACAAGGTTCAAGTTACTATGGTATCGGCAACAACCACCTGCGCAGCGCGGCCTTCTTCATGAACGCCAACTATGCTTTCCAGTCACGCTATTCCGTGAATGGAACCGTGCGTTATGAAGGTACGAACAAATTGGGCAAAAGCCGTACGGCACGTTGGTTGCCCACTTGGAACATTTCCGGCCGTTGGAACCTTGACGAGGAAAAGTTCTTCGCCCCCCTCAAGGACGTGGTTTCACACGCTGCTTTCAAAGTGTCATACTCTTTGACCGGTGACCGAGGTCCCTCAAGCATATCCAACTCAAGAGCCATCATTTCGAGCTATACACCGTTCCGCCCGTTCACTTCCATACAGGAGAGTGGTATGCAGCTCTACCAATTGGAGAACAGCGAACTGACGTATGAAAAGAAAACCGAGTTGAACTTAGGATTGGATTTGGGCTTTTTGGACAACCGCATCAACTTGGCCATGGACTGGTACACCCGCGACAACCATGACCTGATTGGCTCCATCAACACACAGGGCGCGGGTGGAGAAAGCAAGAAATGGGCCAACGTGGCTTCCATGAAATCCCACGGTTTTGAAATGAGTATCTCGACCGTGAATATCAAGAACAAGAACTTCTCCTGGAACACCGACTTCATCTTCTCCACTTACAAGAATGAAGTGACCGAACTGGACGCACGGGTCACCATGATGGACTATGTAAGCGGTACCGGTTTCACGATGCCCGGTTATCCGGTACGTTCCCTGTTCTCTATCCCGTTTGCCGGCCTGGACAGCAACGGTATACCGACATTCTACAACGAAAACGGAGAAATTACCAGCACGGACATCAGTTTTCAGTACAGTGATGACTTCTCTTGGCTAAAATATGAAGGTTCTACCGACCCGACCGTAATGGGTAGTTTGGGCAATACTTTCAATTACAAAGGCTTCCGACTGAACGTGTTCCTGACTTATTCCGGAGGAAACGTGGTCCGTCTTGATCCGGTATTCAATGCCAAGTATAGCGATTTGACCGCCACGACACGCGAATTCAAAAACCGTTGGACCTTGCCGGGCGACGAACACAAGACCAATATCCCGGCCATCCTGAGCTATCGCCAGTATTACGAAAATACGGATTTAAGATATGCTTATAACGCTTATAATTACTCCACAGAACGAGTAGCAAAAGGCGGTTTCATCCGTCTGAAAGAAATCTCTTTGTCCTACGACTTCCCCAAGAAGTGGATAGAACCGTTGAAACTGTCCAACCTCTCGCTGAAGTTCCAGGCTACCAACCTCTGCTTGCTTTATGCAGACAAGAAGCTGAACGGACAAGATCCTGAATTCGTCAACGCAGGTGGTGTGGCTTCCCCTGTTCCCCGCCAGTTCACCATGACTCTAAGATTAGGCTTATAACCAGATACAAACTTAAAAAGAATGATAATGAATTTCAAATATACAGCAATTGCCTTAACCGCATTGTCGCTGACCGTATCTTCCTGTAACGATTTTCTAGACGAAATGCCCGATAACCGTACGGAATTGGATACCCCTGAAAAAATCACCAAACTATTAGTCACGGCTTATCCGACCACAAGTTGGAACTTATTGGCCGAATTCTCTTCGGACAACACGGATGACAATGGCCCCAAATACCAGATATTCGACCGCCTGAGCCGGGAGGTCTATGAATGGAAGGACACCAAAGAAACGGGCAATGACTCTCCCGTGACTTACTGGCAATCCTGCTACGCAGCCATAGCCACGGCCAACCAGGCATTACAGGCCATTGACAAACTCCAGGCCGAAGGCACTGCCCCCAGCCTGTTGTCCGCCCAACGGGGTGAAGCTCTTTTATGCCGGGCCTACGGGCATTTCATGCTCAGCTACATTTTCTGCGAAGCTTGGAGTGAAAGCAACAAGGATACTGCATTGGGCATCCCTTACAGCACCCAACCGGAAACTACGGTCAACCCACAATACGACCGCGAAACCATCGGCAAAACGTACGAACATATTGCCGCCGACATAGAAGCCGGTCTGCCCCTAATAGATGACAACAACTATTCTGTGGCCAAATACCACTTCAACACCAAAGCAGCCTATGCATTTGCCGCACGCTTCTATTTGTACTACCGCCAATACGACAAAGCCATAGCATACGCCACCAAGGTGTTGGGTGATGAACCGGCGTTGATGATGCGCGACTGGAGTGCCCTCGGCAGCTTGTCCTTGAACGACGACCTACAACCCGACGCTTATGTCGAAGCCAGCAACCGGGCCAATCTGATGCTGTACACAGCACGTTCTTTCTGGGGCATGTACAACGGCCCGCTCACCACGACCAACCGTTACACCCACAACCCGACGATTTCCAAAAGCGAGACCAGTGAGTCTACCGGTATTTGGGGCGATTGCAGTACAACGCTGCGGCAAATGGCAGCCAACTATAGCTCCATCCCCAAAGTGGTGTTCCGCAAATACCCGTTCTTCTATTTTGAAGTCATAGACCCGGGTGCCGACACCGGATATTATAATATCATACAAGCCGCTTTCACCACCGACGAACTGTTGTTGGTACGCGCCGAAGCCTATGCCATGAAAAAAGAATATGGCAAGGCCATCGCTGACATGCAAGTATGGTTGGACACTTACACCACCTCCAAAGTGGTATTGACCCGGCAAGGCATCGATGACTTTTACGGGAACATGGCCTATTACACCCCGCAAAAGCCTACCGTCAAAAAAGAGTTGCACCCCGATTTCACGGTAGAAGCCGGCATACAGGAAAACATGATACATTTCATCCTGCACGCCCGCCGCATCCTGACCCTCCACGAAGGCTTGCGTTGGGGCGACATCAAACGTTACGGTATTACGATTTACCGCAGGACGGTTGAAAAGCAGAATATCACCGTGACCGACGAAATGAAGCCCGGCGACCCACGCCGTGCCCTACAGATACCGAATACAGTAATCGGTGCCGGCCTGACCCCCAACCCGAGAAATAAATAATTCATATATTAAAAAGAGAGAAAATGAAAAAATATATAGGTTATCTATTCATGTTCGCTTTGAGCCTGACCGCCATATCATGTAATGACGACGAAATTGAAGGACAAAGCATTTTCGATACTACCTTGCCCGAACGTAACGAGTTCGACGTATGGTTGCAGAAAAATTATGTGAACCCCTACAACATTGAAATCAAGTACAGATGGGAAGACATCGAAACCGACATGCAGTACGACCTCGTCCCTGCCGGACTTGACCAATCCAAAATCATGGCCCAAATCATCAAATATGTATGGTTGGAAGCGTATGATGAAGTGGTGGGCATCAACTTCATGAGAACCTATGTCCCCAAACAGATACTCTTCATCGGTTCTGCCGCATACGACGCAGACACACAGACCAGTACTTTGGGAACAGCGGAAGGCGGCTTAAAGGTAATCCTCTACAACATCAACACGATAGAGAACAACATCGACGACCCGGAAGTGCTGAACGCATATTACTTCCACACCATGCACCACGAGTTCTCGCATATCTTGCACCAGACCAAACCATACAGCACGGATTTCGAGAAGATAACTCCCTCTGACTATGTCGGTGCACAGTGGAACGAACAAGCGGACACCACAGCCAACCGCAAAGGGTTCGTGACCCCTTACGCCATGGACCAACCGGATGAAGACTTTGCAGAAGTCATATCCACCTATATCACCAACGACCAGACATTTTGGGACAATCTGCTCGAAAAAAGCGGTGAGAAGGGCGCAAAACTAATCAACCAAAAGTTCGAGATTGTGAAAAGTTACCTACAGAACTCATGGAACATCGACATCAACGAGCTCAGAAGCGTTGTGCTGCGCAGGACCTCAGAGATAAAAGACCTTGATTTGGAAAACCTTTAATGAAGAAACAAGAATGAAAAGATTTAGCATATTGAGCTTGATTTGCCTTGCGGCATTCACCCTGCAATCCTGCCTGTTCAGCGAAGATGACATCTTTGAAGACTCATCCACCAACCGCACCAACCAGGCACTGGACAATTATCAGGCATTGCTCACCAGTGCCACGAACGGATGGAAACTGGAATATTACCCGGGCGGTAAAAGCCATGACATCGGTGGTGTGACGATGCTCATGAAATTTGAAGGCGAAGACGTGACCATCATGTCCGACACCAAAGTACACGGATATAACGACAAAGAGGAAACCCAAGCCGGACAACGCGTCACCTCCAAATTCAAACTGATTGCCGACCAAGGACCCGTTTTGTCATTTTCCACTTACAACGTACTCATACACTATTGGACGGAACCAAGGGGTGGACTCGACGTGGACGGCTTTGCCGGAGACTTCGAATTCGTCATCACCGCAGCCACCGAAAACGAGCTCACGCTGAAAGGGAAGAAGCACGGCACAGTCATGCACATGAAACGGTTGGCCGATGCAACCGACTGGGGTGCCTATATCGCTGCCTGCAACGCCATACGCACCGAAAGCGAGGAGTACGGCACGTTGGTCGGTTTCAAAGGAGGGGAAACCTTTACACCGTCGGCTTTTTCACAAGAAAACGTCATCACTTTCAGTGAAACTTCCGCAAACGGGGAAACCTCCAAGCGAAGGGTGTCTTTTGCTTATACGGACAAAGGGCTCCGGCTATACAGCCCGACCCTGGTCAACGGTGTCGAATGCGATAATTTCATTTGGGACAACGCTACCAAATCGTTCACCAGCACAAGCGACAATACCATCCAACTGAAATATGTGAGACCGGCCGACTACGTGCCCATCGAGTTCTATACGAACCATACATGGGAATTGACTTACGATTATGATTTCGGCAAATCGGACACTACCGAAACCATAAGCTTCACCCGCATGGAAGACACCGACACACTCCAGACCAAAATCAGCGCATTGGGAATGAAGTTTAAGGTAAAAGCCGTGTACAACCATACCACCGGCATGTTGGAATTCAACACACAATATCTGGATATGGTCGTATTATCCACGGAAGAGGAAGGCGAGATGGATGCCTATATCCATTTATGCCCATGGGACGAAAACGCCGGCAACATGTACCTGACCCCGAAAGCCGGTCTGGTCAGCCATACCACACAAATGTCTCCGCGCATCTTTGAATTCACAGACAACGGCCGCATATCGGAATCATCGGTCAACGGTTTTGTATTCTATGCGTTCAAGGGCGTGGACCGGACAAGCGACCAGTTGGGCGTGCTGAACACTTACAGCCAAATCAAATTGAAACAAAAGAATTAAAGATTAGAAAAAGATGAAAAAAACAAGCATCATATTATGTGCGCTCGCGACTGGCTTCTTTGCCGGTTGCAGCGACGATGACGAATCCACAAAACCACAAGTGACCGTAGTGGACATCAACTTCAAGGCCGCCGCTGCCGAAGGTTACATCTTGCTCAACGGCCAACCTGCCACTGCCGTGGCATCAGAAGCTTGGTGCAACCTTAGGCAAGAAGGAGACACCATCTTTGTGAGCGTGAGTGACAATACGGACCTTGAAGGCCGTAATGCCATCGTAACCGTGACTTATGCAGACGGCACACAGAAACAAATCCCCATCAACCAACAGGGTGGTTTCTTCCGTGTAGAAGAAACGGAAGGGTTACATGCGACCGATGCTGCCGATGCCTTGACTTTAGACGTGGCTTCGGCTTTTGATTATACCGTAACCGTGGCTTCCGACTGGGTCAGCTATGAGAAAAACGAAGAGGGGGTCACTTTCAAATTCGAGGCTAACGACACCCGAGCACCACGCCATACGACCGTTACTATCCGTTGCGAGAAGATGGACAAACAGTACTCCACCCACCTTTACCAATACAATATCGGGGATTTGATGGGCGAATGGAGGGCAAGCTTCATTAACCAATACAACCAACCGGTGGCCTGCGGCGTGAGTCTGTCCAAAGCCACAGACGGAACCATAACCCTCACAGGCATGCCCGAAGCTTTGACATTAAAGGCACGTAGCATTGACGAACATGTCTTTGGCTTTAAGTTAGGAGAGGATTTGGGCTTCTACCAGGACATTTACAAAACGTACTTGGGCGGTGTCAATACAAAAGGGATTATCTACTCCCACGACACGGAAAAGCGCAAAGTCAACTATAAAAGCGCATTGCAATACACTTCCGAAGGATACGAATGCTGTTTCGCAGCCGACTCGACCTTTACCGATGGGACGACCATGGACGGCATCGCCGTCATCGCCTACGACTTGGATGGCAACAACCTGGGGCAAGTCGAGTTCTTCCGCCAGTTGAAACTGAAACGCTAACCCTCATAAACCCCAAAAAGCCCGTCTCCGGTCGCTGCGAATGCCGGAAACGGGCTTTTTTTCATTCCTTACGATATTTTATCGCACCAACTTCTTAGCCATGCGACCGTCCGCCCCACGGTAAAGATACACCCCCTTGCCTGTAGGTTTGTCCACCTGCATCCCGTCCATACGGTACCACACCCCAGTTCCACCGGCAACATCAACCTGTACATCTGCAATGGCCGTAATCACATGGTCATCGCTGCCTCCCATGAAATCAAAAGAGACACGCTGTGTCGCCTCGTCATACACAATGGCTGTAACCGGTTTCCCCAAAGTTCCATAACGCCCGTACAGCAAATCAGATGTGGAAGGCGTGGAAGTGTCCGTCAACTCATTATTCGCCCCATAAGGATACGTGTCGCCTTTCAGTCCCAACTCATACTCAGACTCATTCTCTCCCGTGACCAACAATGTCCGGGCATTGTCTGCCGGGATGATTTTTACATGGAAAGCCTCATTATTCACGGTATTATCCTCCCATGCCTTTTCATCATTCATCAAGGCATACGTCACCAACAAACCTTTTCCAACGCAGCTCTTGTTCCATCCTTTGTCGTCAATGGTCTCCAACACAAAGTACTCCTTACCGTTTGAAGAAGAGTTCACCACTTTAAAAGCCACTCCTCCCTGATCGGTAGAAGGCATGTCCTTCACCGTTGCGGCTTCATTCAGTTCATGTAATTCAATCCATCCCATACGGGCCTTTTCCAAAGCACGGTAGCCCACCGGACGGCGACCGTCGAGCGCATAGCTTCCATAATCCATCAACGACCATGACCCCATGGCGAATTCCGTGACCTTGCCTCCATCCGTACGGTAAAAATCCGGCAGACCTAACTGGTGGCTAAATTCATGACAAAATGTCCCTATTCCATCTAACTGCCCATTCAACATTTCGTTAGTACAAGAATAAGAGTTAAACTTCAAGCCTGCAACTTCCGGACTCGTATAACCACGCTCAGAGAGGGATGATGTATGCGGCCATACCAAATCTGTCTGAGCTGGAAGGGCATGCTGTCCTTCTCCTGCATAAAGTACATAAAGTGCATCTACCAGACCGTCGGAATTACTATCAAATTCAGCCCAGTCTTCCACTTCACCGGCTCCTATCGCCTTTTGGATGGCCTCCATAATCATCTCCCCAACGTGCTCATCCTTCACCGTTTTTCCATCTGCACCATAATAAGCAGCCTTCTCGTCCAACGTGACAGGGCCGATTACGACAAATTCCGGCGTAAACTTGCCATGGCTCTGATCCTTGAAATATTGAAAGGCTGTACCGTCCCCGGCTTCCACTTCTTCCATGGTGGCCGGTTTTGACAAACGTGCCGTATACCCGGCGTTCGGGTCGGCTTCACTCATGGCCTTATCCTTAAACTGTACCAACACCACCGGAATCTTGGGAGAACCTGTCCGTACAGGCATCTCACCGATTTTCCTTACCGAGGGATGCGCAGCTTGCAATCCCCCTGCCAATGCCCCCAACAAAAGGGCGCATACCCAAGTCTTTTTCTGCTTCATTCGCTATTACTATTAATATATTCCTCTTCCTTTCAGTTGCAAAAATAGTGAAATCCTACTACATACAAATAAAGGATATAGGGTTTTCAAACCTTAAACCAAGGAATCCTGCCCGAATACGGACAGGATTCCCTTTCATAATCTTATAAAATACAGATTTATTACTTCACAACCACTTTCTTGCCATTGACAATATAAATGCCCTTGTTCAAAGTCTTCAGGGCTTCGCGGTCGGCTTGATAAAGCACCTGCACACCATTCAAGGTATATACAGTTACCTTATCGGCATCGGCACCAACTGCAACCGGTTTCACACCTACCGTGGCACCGTTTTCAGTCAATACGACAGTGTAAACCAGTTCCGGGTTGCATGTACCCTCTGAACCACCCGGCATCCAAGCATCGCTACCGAACATCCCAGCCGGAAGGGTCAACGTATAAGTGCCTATCTCCGTCAACGGATTCTCCAACACAATACTGAAGTCTTCCCAAGCCTCAGCATAAGTGGCATATTTTCCACCTTCAACTTCCTTGCCTGTAGCCGTATTGACAATCTTAATGGTAGACGGGTCGAATGTCTCCTCGTCCAATGTCACCTGACTCGGGTTCTTCACCAAAAATCCGCTAATGGCATTGCCTTCCATGACAGGTTGTACTTCTACAGGGACGAATGTCTGAGGTGCTTCGCCCTCAATGATATAGTTGACAAAAGTCTCCTTATTGTTCTTAGAGTCGAATTGCTCACCCAAAGTGAAAGTAGAGGCAGGCACGTGCACGATATAAGCGCCCGGTTCAGTCACTTCGCGGTTAAATGTCACCTTGATTTCTGTCGGGACATAACTGAAGTCATCTTCCTTACCTTCCGGAATCACCAGTTCCATGCTTACGGCAGTAGCTATCACGTTACGCATTCTGTCCCAAATTTCCACTTTTTCACCTCCGGCGGAAAGTTCGTTGATACCTCCTGCATAACCAAAAACAACTTCCTTGATGCTTGTCAGCTTAGCCCCGTCAGCCGGGGTCACGAGCATGTCAGGAGCATTGTAGGACGCATCGAAGCACAAATTGAAGTAACTACTTTCATTTAACCCGGCATTCCCAAGAACTACCATTCCGTTTTCATCCTTCACCGTAACAGACATGTAAATAGCTGTGTACGTTTTCATGAAATATTCCGGTATCACCAATCTCCATTCCGTCTTATCTGCATTGGAACGTAAGCTGCGCAGTTTTTCCGTTCCCCCCTGGCCGCTGATGATGAATGCTGTTTCATCTGTGATTACCACAGGGGCACTGAACTTCATGACCACAATACTGTCTGCCTCCGAAGTCAAAACTGTTGTTTCAGGATTGGGCGTTATTTCCAATAATGCCACAGGACTGGCCACAAAAGCCTTGGCCGCTCCATGCAACTTCACGGAAAGTTCACCAAGGAGCACCCTACTGCTAACATCGGAATAAGCCCGGAAACGGATTTCATAATCATGACCTTCATACATCTGACAATCATAGATGACCTCACCTTCAAATCCGTCTTTTGTCTTGGTCATATAGGCCATACTCTTGACGTTCTCATTCGTAGTTACATCAAAAACCTCGTATATCATGCTTTGGATTTCTTTGTCACGGTTGGTGGATACCCTGACAAAAGAGCCACCTTTCAAAGCATCCAATGTCTCACCATCTGTCGGAGTAGAAGCTGTTATGGCCAGTGCATCCACGTTTTTCCCTTTCGTAGTAAATTCAGCTGCAAAATCTGAAGAATAATCCAAACCATCCGTTGCCTCCAAACCCACAAAAGAAACTTTTACCTTGGAGTCTGCATCAGCCGCATGCGTGGGTACACAAACTTTCAAGTAAGAAGCGCCTTCATTTTCCTTATCAGCCATCTTCTTAATATCTTTAACTACAACAGACTCTATCTTTCCATTTACAACGAAATCAAACTGTACGCCACTGTATTTCACGTATTCATCGCCCATAACCCAAATCGTAAGGGAATCCAAACCATCAATGGACTCGCTTGTCTCCAAATCATCATAAAGCACAGATATCTCTGCCTTTACTTCCTCGTAACCATATTGGAAAGCACAAGCTCCGGCAGAACCTTGCAAACCAGAATACACCAATTGTCCATCGGCACTATACAAGCCGCTTATCTTCAAACTGATTTTGTCGAAAGCTTCCCCTGAATAGTCCGGCAACATATCCTTATGACGGCGCAATTTCCCAAAGACTTTCACTGCCACCATATTGTCTCCGAAGAATTGGACATCCAACTCTTCCTTATAAAAGCCGTTTTCAGCTTCGACATTACCATAAATCAAGCTTGCCACTGGTTTTTTATTGATGTCCAAGGCTCCGTCAAACTGCAATTGTACCATACCTTGTTTCCCGGCCATGATATAAGACTTGAATACATCCATTCCAGAACCCGGTGTATTTGTCGTGCTTGCCAACTCCACAGGCTTAGCCTGCGCCTTCAACGTCACGGAACAGGTTCCATCCGTCCCATAAAGCACATTCGCCTTGTTCGCGTCACGCACGCCTTTCAAAGTAATGACCATATCGTCTCCTCCTCTCAGGCTTCCATTTTCATACATGTCCATCATGACAGCCCCCAAATCAAACAAAGTCGATGTAGACACCGAAACCGGATTTATCTTTTGCGTATGGGTTCCCACAGTCAAAGTGGCCTCTTCATAATCCACTTCCTTATTAAAGACAAAACTAACCAAAGCATCTGTAGCCGACAGCATTTCACCTTCGGCCGGTGAAATACTCTTCAATTCTACGGGCACGCCCTCCTTGCCAAACTCCACTGCTATCTTGTTGGCATTCAAAAGGAAAGTAGTGGCAAGAAAATAAGTTTCCCCAACCTTTACCTCCATCTCGCATACATTGTTGACATAAGTCAGGCGTGGTTCAACCATGTTTTCATATGTATTATCCGTATAAACATCCAACCGATCCGTGTTCACCAGTTTCAAAGATAAGACGCCATCCGACGGAGCAGTAAACGTAGCATATAAATTTTTAAACTGATGTCCTGAAACATCATATACTTGCCCACCTTCCAAAACCAAAGGATCTTCCTTCGTAAATCCGGATTGAGCACTCACACTGTCGCCTCCCCAACATACGGCAACTAACAAGACAACCTTAAGCAAGCAGTCTTTCACTCGAAAGTAAAATTTCTCTTTCATACTTTTTTGATAAAACATTATTTAAACAAAACTTATTATAGTTCATCTGACCTACAACTCTATATCCATCTTATTTTACAGCGACTAAATTACACATAAAATTTCTAATTTTAAAAGAAAACCAATAAAAATATAACAAGAGGGCGTATTTTGTATAAATATGCCATAATAATACAAAAATAGCACACAAAATAACAAAAGGGCATCCCACCTGAACGGAACGCCCTTCCTTATACCTCACGGGAATTTAATCAAGCCTTATCTTCCTCCTTTTCCAAACCTCACGTCCCAACAAAAAAAGCATACCCAACATCAACAGAACCAAAGAGACATTGGCCACCGTCTCTGTCACGTGCAGGCTCTTCGGGTCAAACTTGAAAGCCACCGTATGCTTTCCGGGAGCCACCTTGATGGCACGTAGGATATAATCGGCACAAGCGATTTCCACCGGTTCACCGTCCACTGTGGCTTGCCATCCGGGATAATAGATCTCAGAAAAGACAACGACTCCTCCTTTCGACGAATTGACTTCATACACCAAAGCATTGGCATCGTATGAGGTTAGCCTCACCGTTGCTGCAGAATCCACCGGTTGGCTTCCTTCTGCCACACCCAATATACCCTTATATTTACCGGCAACCAACGCTACCCCTTTCGGATTTACTTGATGTAAACCTAAAATTTCATCATCGGCACTGGCCACGTAACGAACCTCCTTCACAAACCACCCGTTGCCGTTTGCATGAGGATTGGGCACAGGGAAAGTCTGCCCGCCTTCTTGCCCCATAATGGCATACTTCACGTTAAGCATATTCAACACCGGGAATATCGTATCCCCGTCCACTTTTGACAAATCGCCACGAACAGCAGCCACGGCACGAGCGAATTTTCCCATCTCTGGTGCGATATGCTCCTCTATCATTTCTTGATAACGACGAAGTTTTGCCGCATGGTAACCACCGATACTTTTATGATAATAAGAAGTCTTGTTTTCATTGAAAGGACTTCCGGCCAGGTTCATCACACGGTAATCCTTGTCCTTATCGCGCAGGATAAACTCATCCGCCGGTGTCTTAGGCACCACATTCGTGGCAGCCGACACCGGCTCGCTGAACATCCCGTCATTCAAATAACGCTTGTCTACCTGCCACAAATCAAACAAACACAACACGAACACGGCACTGACCAACACGCCGCCACTGACTTTTTTGGCATTATAAGCCAAAAGCAATAGTAAACCTATCGCTATGATAATGAAGCTACGCCAGGCATCGGCTACCACTACGGCCTTACGCATCTCATGCAAATTACCCAATATGCCGCCTAACATGTCGCCGGGAATATACCCTTTGGCCGTAGCATCCTGCAACATGGACATTTCTGCCGTAGAAATATAATTGCCGAAAAATACATCAGGCATCAAAGCGAACAAGAGCGCAAAGCCTCCCGTCAAGGCAAAACTGGCATATACATATTTAAGTTTCGCCTTCAGCAATTCCGGCTGTTCCAACAAGGCCTTCAGCCCCAACATAGCCAACAACGGGATGGTGAACTCAGCCACAACCAGAATGGAAGCCACAGCACGGAACTTGTCATACAACGGGACATAATCAAGGAAGAGATTCGTAAGCCCCATGAAATTACGCCCCCATGAAAGCATCACGGAAAGCACCGTCAAAGCCAACAGGCACCATTTCATGGGACCTTTCAGTACGAAAAGGGACAAAACGAACAGCATCATCACGAAAGCACCCACATACACCGGCCCGCTCGTACCTGGCTGTTCCCCCCAATATTGTGTCAGGGCTTGATAAACAGGTGTATATTGCGGATTGGCTTTCTCCATGGCTTTCTCACTGGCAGTCAATGGTAGAGAAGCACCTCCTTTTACGTTAGGGATAAACAACGACCATGTCTCCCCGATGCCATAACTCCATTGCGTAATATAATCACGCTCCAATCCGTCTTTTGTCTGGTTGCCGGGGTCCTGCTTGTTTTTATATGCCAATTCACTCTTTCCTCGCATGCTTTCCTTACTATATTGGTAGGTATGGTACAAGTTGGATGAATTGATAGCCACCCCAAGGAGCCCGGCCACAATCAACATTCCGGTAGCCTTGCACCAACCGGCCATTTTCTTTTCTTTCACAGCCTGAACCAGATAGGCCAAAGCCATCAATCCCATTACCGGCAAAAAGTAGTAACTCATCTGCACATGGTTGGACATGATTTGCAAAGCCAAAAAGAAAGCCGTTACCACCCCACCCCACAAATATTTACCACGGTAACATAACACCAAACCAGCTATCGTGGGCGGAATATAAGCCAAAGCCATTACTTTCCAAATGTGTCCGGCACCTATTATAATAAAGAAATAAGAAGAAAAGGCCCACAGTATGGCACCCAACGCAGCCATCCATACCTTGAAGTCAAACGCGCGCAGCAGGATATAGAAGCCCAACAACATGACGAAAACATACATGGCCACACCGGTCAGTCCTAACTGGTAGACTTTCTGCAAACCGACCAAAGTGTCGGTAGAATCATAACTCGGTGCCATTTGATAAGTTGGCATTCCGGAAAACAAGGCATTCGTCCAACGTGTCCGCTCCCCGGTACGTTGATAATACTCTTGCATTTCCACTCCCGCACCGACACCTCCACTATGGTCGTGCCCTGTAAGAACCAACCCCTCTGTCACGGGTTGGAAAAAATACAAAAAGCCTATCGCGATGAACAACACCACAGCCAACGCATCCGGCAAATAATTCTTTATTTTATTCATTTCCTATATTATAATATAAAATTAAATTTCTGGTTCGCGTGCGAAAGTAATAAAAAAAACCGCCTTCCACAAGGGAAAGCGGTTAAAATCTGCCGCAACGGGACAAAATGAACTTCAGGGCACATAATAGGATAAAGCATAACTAACAACGGAAACCAACAGGAATGACATCGCCAACCAGTCCTGAGCAGTCAGGCCGACCATACTCCATTCAACACCCAATAACACCATACCACATAAAACAATTCCTACTGCAAACCTACGATCCCACGCCCCAAACTTCCGCATATATATCCAATGGAAAACCCGGACACGCCTCCAACCCATCTTCCACATTATCAGCAATAACAACAAGGCCAAACATATAATCATAGGCAAATAAGGGAACAGGAAACCTACGGTAGCCAAATAGAAGCAAAAACAAAACTCAGACAACAAATACAAAAACAGCTTCATTTACTTTTTCCTTTTACTCAATCAATCATAGACCCACTCTCCATTGTGAATCCGATGCAAAAGTATAACACCTACGAGAACCAAGCAAATAGGAAGTTACAGCAAAAAACATCTCAGAATAAAATAAATCAGAAAGTTAGCAAAAAAAACCTTCACGTTAATGTAACCTATTTCCCATACAAATCCACTATTTATCTTTTGCTTTTGATGCCATACGGCTCTTGATGACTTTAAAAGTCGAAGCCGACACCCCAACAAGACCAGCAATCTCATTGTCCACAAAACCTTCATGGCGGAGTATGCAAATAAATATTTCACGAGAAGTCAAAGATGGGTTTTCTTTTAGCACCGACTGGCAATACGAATGATTCGCATCACCCAATTCATCATATCCCTCCACAAGAAAACGATAATCAAAAGCCCGATCTCCATAACGGGATTTGTCTTTTGACAGATAGTTCTTCACCAACATGGCCGCAGCAAATTTCCGCACAGCTTGAGAATGGTTGTTTTCACTCTGCTTTAATCGGTTTTTTGTGGAAAACAACAACTTTTCATTGTACTTTATCCGCCCCAACAACAAATCCTTTTCTTTCTGCACCTTTTCATTCTCTTCCGAACGGGCATCCAATTCATTAATCCGCCGGGTATATCCCAATATCTCAGCCATCAGTTCCCGTTCGCGCAACTTCTTACGGACTGCATAATAAAAAGTCAACAGAATAACCACGAACAGAAAAGAAACCACCGCCATTCCCCACTGCCAATACGCCCTTCGTTCTTTCTCCTGTTCGTATCTCATTTCTGCCACGGCAATGTCTTTAGCCTGCACTCCCCCCGGCACAACCTTGTTATTTACAATAGGTATAGAATCTATCATCCCCAAGCGGGTTCTTGCTTCTTCATATAACCCACTCCGATAATAGATAGACTTCAAATAACTCAGCAAAAGTACTTCCCTTCCGGGTATCATCAAACGTTCACGCGATTCATAAACTTCCAACAAATAAGGCAAGGCCTCTTTTTCACGATGCTTCTGGTACAAACTGATTCCATAATATAATTGTGCAACCAAACGATGTGATTCGTCATCATTACCTTGCCCCATATAATAACTACAAGCCACATTTAATGCAGAATCGTCCACAATCCGGTTTGTCTGGTATAAGGCATCCACATACATCAATGCATACCGTGCCGCAGTACTTTCTTCAAAATCCTGACTCCAACGCCAATTCCCTTTCAAATATACCAACACCGAATCCGGTTCTTCTAACATCTCACTCTCCATACAGGCCAACATTCGTTCAAAGCCCCAATGTACCCCTTTATCTATCAAGAAGCAACCACACACAACCAACAACACTCCTCCTGCCCATTTGTTAGAAAGCTTACCCATAAGAGCCATTTTACAGATTATAAAAAAAACCGCCTTCCACAAGGGAAAGCGGTTAAAATCTTCAGTGCGGCATGCGAATTACTTACGCAAGCCCAAAGCCTTGACGATGGCGCGGTATCTTTCGATATCACGAGCCTTCAGGTAGTTCAACAAAGCGCGACGCTTACCTACCATGATAGTCAAAGCTCTTTCAGTACTATAATCTTTACGGTTCTGCTTCATGTGCTCCGTCAAGTGGGAAATACGGTATGAAAACAATGCAATCTGGCTCTCTGCCGAACCAGTATCAGTGTTAGACTTCCCGTACTGTCCAAAGATTTCTTGCTTCTTAGCTGAGTCTAAATACATAAAATTAAGTTTTTAAAACCATTAATACTCTTAGCGGTTGCAAAGGTACTACATTTTCCCTTTACGCCAAAAGTTTCTTTCATTTTTTTGCCCCTATTCCGCACTTTTCCAATTATTTGTAGTAACTTTGCCACATTATTTTAGGTAAAAAGTATGCAGAACATTAGAAACATTGCTATTATTGCCCACGTAGACCACGGAAAGACTACGTTGGTGGACAAGATGCTGTTGGCGGGCAACCTGTTCCGCGAAAATCAACAGACAGGCGAATTGATGTTGGATAACAACGAACTGGAACGTGAACGCGGTATCACCATTCTATCCAAGAATGTTTCCATTAATTATAAAGGTACGAAAATCAATATAATCGACACTCCGGGACACTCCGATTTCGGCGGAGAGGTAGAGCGCGTGTTAAACATGGCCGACGGCTGCATCCTCTTGGTGGACGCTTTTGAAGGCCCGATGCCCCAGACACGTTTCGTGTTGCAAAAGGCACTCGAAATCGGACTGAAGCCCATCGTGGTCATCAACAAAGTAGACAAGCCGAACTGCCGTCCCGAAGAAGTATACGAAATGGTATTCGACCTCATGTGCGACCTGAACGCCACGGAAGACCAACTTGACTTCCCCGTCATCTACGGCTCTGCCAAAAACAACTGGATGGGCGAGGACTGGAAAACCCCGACAGGCAACATCTTCTACCTGCTCGACCAAATCGTAGAACACATTCCGGCACCCGTACAGTTAGAAGGCACGCCCCAGATGCTCATCACTTCATTGGACTATTCCAACTATACAGGGCGTATCGCTGTGGGACGCGTACACCGGGGCACCCTGAAAGAGGGCATGAACATCACCATCTGCCACCGTGACGGAAGCCGTGAAAAGACCAAAATCAAAGAACTGCATACGTTTACCGGCATGGGACGGCAAAAAGCCACCGAAGTGTCATCGGGCGACATCTGTGCCATCGTAGGTTTGGAGAATTTTGAAATCGGTGACACCATCTGTGACTACGAAAACCCGGAACCGCTACCCACCATCACCATCGACGAACCGACGATGAGCATGCTCTTCACCATCAACGACTCGCCGTTCTTCGGCAAAGAAGGCAAGTTCTGCACTAGCCGCCACATCAACGAACGGTTGGAAAAAGAACTGGAGAAGAACCTCGCCCTGCGCGTTTCCATGCCGGACGGGTACACCGACCGTTGGATTGTAGCCGGACGCGGCGTGCTCCATCTCTCTGTGCTCATCGAAACGATGCGACGCGAAGGATACGAATTGCAAGTAGGGCAACCCCAAGTCATCTACAAGGAATTCGACGGACAGCGTTGCGAACCTATCGAGGAACTGACCATCAACGTGCCCGAAGAGTTCTCCAGCAAGATGATTGACATGGTGACCCGCCGCAAAGGTGAAATGACCTCAATGGAAACACGGGGCGACCGCGTGGACATCGAATTCGATATTCCCTCGCGCGGCATCATCGGGCTGCGTACCAACGTGCTCACGGCCAGTCAGGGCGAAGCTATTATGGCCCACCGTTTTAAAGAATACCAACCATATAAAGGCGACATCAGCCGTCGCAGCAACGGGGTTATGATTGCCCTCGAAAGCGGAACGGCTTTCGCCTACGCCATCAACAACCTGCAAGACCGAGGCAAGTTCTTCATCGAACCGCAGGACGCAGTCTATGCAGGACAAATCGTAGGAGAACACATCCACGAGAAAGACTTGGTGGTGAATGTGACCAAAAGCAAGCAGCTGACCAACATGCGCGCTTCGGGTTCCGACGAAAAGGCCCGCATCGTGCCGGCCACCATCCTCTCTTTGGAAGAAGCTTTGGAATATATCCGTGAAGACGAATACGTGGAAGTAACGCCCAAGAGCATGCGCATGCGCAAGATTATCCTTGACCACACGGAACGCAAACGCGCCAACCGCGACTGAGACCTCATCCGGCAATATCCGCATACCCAAGGCCGCCCCGAAAAGGCGGCCTTTCTTATTCCATCCTGCAGAAAATACGATTGGTTTACAAAATGTCCGAGCTAAAGGTTATTTCGGAACTTTCCGCACGCAGTTTAACATAAATTACGCTGTACGCCGTACTCTTCTATGACTTTATTCCATACTTTTACATTTAAATCATAAAAACCATAAGTCATGAAAAGACTATTTACTTCCTGGACGCTCCTATGCGTCCTCATCCAATTATGGGCACAAGCTCCGTCCGGCTATTACACGGATGCCACAGGCAGTAAAGGGAAATCCCTGAAAACGGCGTTGTACCAGATTATCACCGACCATACGGCGCGAAGCTACAAGCAACTGTGGACCGACATGCAAAGTACCGACCGGCGAGAAGACGGAAAAGTATGGGACATGTACTCTTCTACCACAGATTTCACTTTTACCAGTGACCAATGCGGCACTTACAAGAATGAAGGAGATTGTTACAACAGAGAACACTCATTCCCCAAAAGTTGGTTTAACGACGCCAGTCCGATGTACACCGACTTGTTCCATCTGTATCCTACAGACGGCTATGTGAACAACCGACGTGGCAACTACCCTTTCGGCGAGACCAATGGAGAACAATATAAATCCAATGGCGGATACAGCAAGCTTGGCAAATGCACGTCTCCGGGTTACAGCGGCACCGTGTTTGAACCCGACGATGAATATAAGGGCGACTTCGCACGTTCCTACTTCTATATGGCCACCTGTTATGAAGACCGCATCGCCACATGGAACAGCGACATGTTGGCTCACAACAGCTATCCGGCCTATGCCAAATGGGCACTCGACATGCTGCTGCGTTGGGCCACCGAAGACCCCGTAAGCCCTAAAGAGATTGCCCGCAACAATGCGGTGTATAAAATACAGAAGAACCGCAACCCCTATATCGACTTCCCCGGACTGGAACAATATGTATGGGGCAGCAAAACCGGCATTCCTTTCGACCCCGACAATTACGACGGTGGAGGCGAAGTGACTCCTCCGAATCCTGACGACGTGGCCACTCCCACCTTCACGCCGTCCGCAGGCAGCGTGGACAAAGGCACTACGGTTACGATAAGTACCACCACTCCGGCTGCTTACATAGTCTATTCCCTCAATGGCGGAAGCCTGCGCACGGAAGAATCGCCCGTCTATGTGGAAATCACGGAACCGACCACCATCGAGGCTTATGCAATGAAAGAGGACAAGATTAGCGAAACGGTAAGCGCGACCTACACGATTGTCAGCATCCTTCCGGACGAAGGCATACAGACGTTCAAAAAAATAAATTCGACAGACGCACTTGAAATAGGCAAACGTTACCTGATAGTGTGCGAAGACAAGAACAAGGCCATGGGAGCCATTCAAAATGATTTCAGGAGTTGTGAGGACGTTACCATCGAAACAGGCCAAATCCGCACGGAAGTAAACGGCAACGGACAGCCGTTCCAAGTCATCCTCGGCGGACAGGAAGGTGCCTACACCCTGTATGATGCCACCGCAAAAGCTTACCTGTCGCTGACTTCAGACAAAAACAAGCTGCACAACTCAGACGAAGTCGGCAGCAAAAACGCACAGTGGACCATCACCGTAAGCGGCGGACTGGCTTCCATACAAAACAACGCCTATAAGAGCCGCACCATCCAATACAACGCTTCATCGCCCCGTTTCGCCTGCTACGACACCAACGGGCAACAACCCGTAGCACTCTACGTGAACACGACCTCGGGCAGCGGCATCAAGGAAGTAGTAGCAACGGAAGATTCCCTTGTGGACGTGTACACCATCAACGGGCAGCTCGTGCGACAAAACGTACAAGCATCACAAGCCCTGAACGGGTTGAAAAAAGGCATGTACGTCATCAAAGGAAACAAAGTATTAGTGAGATAAATTTCCTGCACCAACCCCATAAACAAATTCTGCCATGTACCATGAAAGGGCATGGCAGAATTTGTTTTTACCCTATATAGACTGTTGCCATAACTTTCTTTTCTCCCTATGTCAGTTACACCCGAAAAGCTATGAAATTCTCATTTAGCATAATTCAGAAACAAACAAATAGCCACAAATATCGACAAAGTCCTATTATTTGCCGGTTTTATACAAATGCCCCATAAATAAAACCTCTAACTTTGTCTTGAAAATACGACTCTAATTTTAATATCTTTCATGTATGGCTAACATCAAGACCACCGTGGGTATATCTATATTAGCAATATCCACAATCTCCATGACAAGCATCACCACGGGACACACTCCCGATGAATCTCCATGTTTCACACCAACTTACGCAGAGAAAGAAAACCTCGTTCCGCATCCTGAATGCGACAACCTTAATGGCTTCGGTGGTTGGGGGACAAAAACTATCAACACAGAGCCGAAGTATGTATATTGCGGAGATAAAAGTATCGCTGTCGCTTCACCGTGGGGAGGAACACTCGAACTAAACAACCTGAAAGGCAACACTGTTTACAGGTTCTTGGCACGTACGTATGCTCCTACCGGGACATCTGCCATAATCAACGCATTCAACCATTCATACGGCAATGAAGACATTGAATTGTGGATTTCAGAAAAAACAAACCAATGGGAAACCGTGGATATTACATTTAAGACATCCGATACTAATGCCACCGGCCTTTATTTTGTAGGTGCCACCGGTAACGGTAATGTTTACATTGACAATTACGAAGCCTATATCGTGAAAGAACCCATTATCCGGATTCAATACGTGGACGAAAAAGGCAATTCATTAAAAGAAGAACGGACAATTACCGGAGAATGGGGACCTGACCCGTCCAAATACCTACGAATCGGGCAAGAATTCATTGCAGAAAAAGACAAACAAGTCATTATAAAAGAAGGTATAAAGTACCATTATAACACTGCATCTAATTCAGACCGCATTATCATTGAAGAAGGTGAGAACATCCTGAGATTGCAATTTACACAGTCTACCGGACAGAGCAACAACGCCAATCTGATGTCAATCACCATTCCCGACGGGCAAATGGAACCTGAATTTTCTTACGATATAACAGAGTATAACGTATTACTGGCCGGAAACACCTCCATACGACCTATATGCGAGAAGCAAGAACCTGAACAGGAAATCACAGGAGATGATACCGTAAACCTGACATCCGGTACGGGACAATCAGAGATTGTCGTAACGGCAGAAGACGATACTTCCTCAAAAACGTATATCATCAACTACAAAGTCATACCAACTGACGATTCTTTCACGCAAACCTATCCAGACAGAAAAAACCTCATCGAAGACCCTTATTGCAGGGACTTAAACAAGTTCGGCGGATGGGGAGCCAAAACAATCAACACCAACTTAAAATATATCCGTAACGGAAAAACAAGTATTGCCGTAAGCGCCCCTTTTAAAGGGACACTGGAAATACATAACCTCCAACCCAATACGGTTTACAGACTCATCGCCCAGGTTTATGCAACAAAAGACGTTACTGCACAATTTGGTTGGTTCAACCATGGATTAGGAAACGGAGACATCTATTTCAACTCCAATACAGGCTACGAAAAGTGGCAAAAAGCAGACTTCACATTAAAGACCTCTGATGCCGGTGGCAATATATTCTTCACCGGCAACCACTCTGACGGTTTAGCTTATATCGACAATTATGAGTTATACACAGTAGAAGAGCCGTCCTTGAAAATACATTTCATAGACACCAACGGCAACACTATCAAGAACGACACGACCATCATGGGAAACTGGATTTCCATGGAACCTTCACAATACCTTATGATTGGACATGAATTCATCGCACAAGGCAAAGAATACGATTCTTTTGTATCGAACGGAGTTTATTACGAGTTAGACCGCGAAAATGGAAACAACAGAATAATATTGGAAGAGGGAGAAAACGAACTTACCTTACGATATAACCCCATAACCATCCCCCCTTCGACTTATCTCTATGTAGCCCCCGATGGCAACGACACCTCACAAGGCACAGAACTAAATCCTTTCGCCACTATAGGGAATGCACTTGCACACGCAAGAAAATTAAGACAAAAAGACTCTCCAGTAGGCGAAATCCATATCATACTAAAAGGAGGTACATACAGTCTGGATAAGACCATAACCTTGACGCATGAGGATTCCGGGAAACCATATTCTCCGACTATTATTGAAGCGGCTGAAGGAGAAAGTCCAGTCATAAGCGGAGGAGCAGAAATCAAAGGATGGAACAATGCAGGCATCGTAGACATGCTTCCTGAAATAGCACAACAAAACATATGGACAGCCCCGACACCAAGAATAAACGGCAATCCATTGGATTTCCGTCAGCTGTATGTGAACGGTGTTAAAATGAAGAAAGCAAGCACCTTCGACGACCTCTCCATGGCACGCCTCATTTCTGTTGACAAAAGTGCCGGTGAACTTGTAATCCCACGTCCTACGGAGTTCAATGAAATCCCCGAAAATCTGGAAATGACTATTATTCAAGACTGGGTAATAAACCACATGAGGGTAGAAAACATCAAACACAATAATGACTACCAAAGCACCCTGACATTCAAACAGCCCGAGAGTGAAATTGAATTTAAACGCCCCTGGCCGATACTTAAGGCAGAAGAAAACAGTTTCTCGAACCACTGCTACTACTTCTCCAACGCCTTGGAACTGCTGAACCGCCCACAAGAATGGTTCAACGATCGCGTCAATGGCAAAGTTTATTACTGGCCACGCTTCAATGAAAAGGTCGACGCCATAAAGGCTATCGCCCCAATCCATGAAACTTTAGTGAATATTGAAGGAACTCTTGACAACCTTGTCTGCAACATCACGTTTAAAGGCATCACGTTCGAACATACCACATGGATGCGCCCTTCGACTTCCGGACAGATATCACTGCAAGCTGGGCAATACCTGATTGACGCATATTCAGACCCAAGCACAGCGGCGGGCAACGTGGCATACGTAGGTCGGCCCTCAGCCGGCATCAGCGTAAAGAACGCCCGTGGCATTAACTTCGAAGACTGTTTGTTCCAACACATGGCATCTACAGCCGTAGACTTTGAGAGCGGAACCAAACAAGTGAAAGTAGAAGGATGCGCCTTTAACGATATTGGAGGAACCGCCATACAAGCCGGCTTCTTCGGAAGTGAAACGTTTGAAGCCCACCAACCTTACAACCCCAAAGATTTCAGGGAGGTATGCGACTCTATCTACATCAGCAACAACTATATCGTGAACACAGCCAATGAAGACTGGGGATGCCTTGGCATTTGTGTAGGTTTCGCTGCCAATGTAAATATCTGCCATAACGAGCTCCGTGACCTACCATACTCGGCCATCAGCATGGGATGGGGATGGAACAAGGCACTCAGCTGCATGCATGGCAACCACATAACCGCCAACCATATCAACGGGTTTGCCACCCAAATGCGTGATGCCGGTGCCATTTACACACTATCTGCACAACCCAATTCATCCATCCAGAGAAACAGGATAGAAAGAGTTGGCGACCCTCTATTCGACCCTGTCATGTGGGACATGCGCCATTCACAATTCGACATCTATACCGATGAAGGAACTGATTATTTTACGGTAAAAGACAACTGGTGCTCCCGTGGTGAAATTTCAAAGAACAAAAACGGGAACCACAACACATGGGGAGAAAACAGCCCCAAAGTGGATGAAAGCATTAAACTCACAGCTGGCCTAGAGGACAAATTCACATATATACGGGATAAAGTAAAAACATACGATTATGCACCATTGGACTCCATTTCGGAACCCAACAAAGCAGAACGCATCGACTACATTGCCCCAAATGAAGGATTCAAAACTGGAACTGCCATTGCCGTTGATCTAAACAACGACAACTTGCCCGACATTGTGTACGGAGGAGGAGAAAGTTTCCAAGTGCAAACGGCTGGTGTTCGCATAAACACAGGAAACTATGGATTCGCTGCAACCCAAGGACTAAAGAGGCTGCACCTGAACAATCTAGCCGCCAGCGACCTGAATGGTGACAACTACATAGATTTGATACAAGCAGGATGGGACTTTTGGAACAGCTACAATGCCATACTGTTTAACGATGGAACCGGGCGACTGGAAGAAACAGAACTCCGAAAAGAAAAGAACACTTCGCCCGCCTGTGGTATCGCAGACATAAACAATGACGGCTTAAACGACATCTTTTTCATAGGAAACGAGGGAGACAATGACTTCTATTTACAAGAGGCCGACCGTTCATTCGCAGACCCGGTTTCCAAACTCACCCTACCCGGAGGTTTCTCAGACCCGAACATGATTCATGCAGACTTCAACAATGACCAAAATGTAGATATCTGCCTTTTGTCGGACAAGTCGGGAGGCGCGTACACCAAAATATGGTATAACGACGGAAAAGGTAATTTCACTGAAAGGAACGTCGGATTCACGGAAAAAGGCACACGTGGCAGCATGGCTTATGCCGATGTCAACGGCGACGGATACATAGACATTGCCATAGGCGGATTGGCACTTGGAGAACAATGGGATACTCCGGCTGAACAAGGCGGAAAAACGGTGACCTTATATCTGAACGACAAACAAGGCGGATTTACCAAGCATCAAGAATTCAGCGAGTACATGTTAGACAACGTCACACAGCCCATACGTTTCTGCGATTGGGACAACGACGGGCATTCAGACCTCATCATTACGGGTTGGAATATCTCTCAGGGAAACATTTCCCAGACTGATATCTATCTGAATGACGGCAAGGGAAACTTTATATTGGCAGACATCGACCTGCCCGGTGTAAGTGAAGGTTCCATTGAAGTAGCAGACTTTACCGGCAATGGAAAGAACGACATACTTATCAGCGGCAATTGCAATGGCGGATTCAACGGGCATACTTCAGACCGGCGCATAGCCACGTTGTGCAAGAACACGACAAACAACGCCAACACGGCCCCCAAAGCCCCATCCGGACTCTCTGCCACAATAAGCAAGGATAAAGTAGAACTAAAATGGAATACAGGCTCAGACAAAGAAAGCCCCCAAAACTCTTTATCATACAACTTCTACATCAGAGACCTCAATACAGGCCGATACCTCACCTCTCCCGATGCAGACATTACCACAGGGACACGTCGCGTCAGCAGGATGGGCAACGCTTGGACAAACCACGGATGGAAGCTGCAAGGTCTTCCCGTTGGCAAGTATGCCTGGAGTGTGCAAACCATTGATGCTGGCTACAAAGGTTCGGAATTCGCTCCCGAACAGACTTTCACCATTGAAGACCCGAACGCAATAAAAGGAACAACAAATTCTGCGGACAAGCTTAAGGTTACAGCTATAGCACACGGCGTGAATGTGAAAGTACAAAGCCCACAAAAAGTCACGGTAACTAACATTGAGGGAAAATGTATCTTCTCGAAATTCCTGCAAACAAGAAGCATCGACATACCCTTGCCTCCAGGCTTCTATTTGGTTAATTCCGAAAAAGTCATCGTGAACAGAGGCTTATAATATGACAGAAATTCTTAATAACAACCAGTGAACCGGTAAAGTAAAACAACTCTGTTCCCATACCCATCTATAAACGACCACATCCCGCCACGCCCCCGATAAGAACGTGGCGGGATGCGTATTAAAATGCAGCCCTATTATCTCATTGCGCGTACAAAACGACTTCGCCCTCGCGCAAAGAAGCTTGCACGTCAATCAGCCGTTGGTTGCGGCTACCGCGAAACAACGCGTCACGGTCGCGTAAGGATTCCACGTATGGCCCGTCCACCAACACATCAATGTATTGCAGCAATTCAGCCTGCCGCCGGTCGTGCAGCAACCGTTCGAACTTATAACCGGTATAACACCAGATGTTTTTTCCGGTCTCCCGTTTCACGGCTTCTGCCAGTTCGGCAAATCCTTCCGGTTGGAACATCGGGTCGCCACCGCTGAACGTCACGTCCGCAAACTCATCGGCCCGGATGACCTGCATGATTTCCTCCGTCGTCATCAGGATTCCGGCCCCGATGTCCCACGACTGCGGATTATGGCAGCCGGGACAGGCATTGGGACACCCGGCGGCATACACCGTCGTACGGAATCCCGGTCCGTCCACCGTTGTGTCCTCAACAATCTTTATGACTGAAATCATCGTCGTTTATCGGTTTTCATGCACCACACGGTCATTCAGTTCGGCCAACTTGGCCTTGTTCCAACGGTCGGTCGTCCCGACCAAGTAACCGGTAATGCGTTGCAGGCGGTCTATATGCCCACTGCCGCATTTGGGACACACTTTCATCTCCGGTTCGGCATTCTCGTACCCGCAAGCCATGCAACGGTTACGGTTGTGGTTTACCGACCCGTAGCCGATATTATACTTGTCCATCATGTCCACCACGCGCATGATGGCTTCCGGATTATGGGTGGCATCCCCGTCGATTTCCACGTAGAAAATATGACCGCCCCGCGTCAGGTCGTGATACGGTGCCTCAACTTCGGCCTTATGACGGGCACTGCACTTGTAATACACCGGCACATGGTTGGAATTGGTATAATACTCACGGTCGGTAATACCCGGTAAAACGCCGAACTGCTTGCGGTCGCCCCGGGTGAACCTTCCGGCCAATCCTTCAGCCGGAGTGGCCAACACGCTGTAATTATGTTGGTAGAGTTCCGAGAACTCGTTAGCACGGTCGCGCATATAGGTCACGATCTTCAGGCCGAGCTGCTGTGCCTCTTCCGACTCTCCATGATGCTTGCCGGTCAAAGCGACCAAGCATTCGGCCAAACCGATGAAACCGATGCCTAACGTCCCCTGGTTAATCACCGGAGCTATCGTATCGTTGGGCTTCAGCTTCTCGCATCCCAACCAAAGCGCACTCATCACCAACGGGAATTGCTTGGCAAAGGCTGTCTTCTGGAACTCCATACGCTCATGCAACTGACGGGCCGTGATTTCCAACATGTGGTCGAGCTTGGCAAAGAAACGAGCGATACGTTCTTCTTCATCTACAATCTCCATGCACTCGATGGCCAGACGCACGATGTTGATGGTTGAAAAAGAAATATTTCCCCGTCCGATAGAAGTCTTCGGCCCGAAACGGTTTTCAAAGACGCGGGTACGGCAACCCATCGTAGCCGTTTCATACAGGTAACGTTTCGGGTCGTCGGCACGCCACAGTTCATGCCGGTTGAACGTGGCATCCAAATTAATAAAGTTCGGGAAAAAACGACGGGCTGTCACCTTGCAGGCATATTGATAAAGGTCGTAATTGCGGTCGGTAGGCAAATAACTCACACCCCGCTTCTTTTTCCAGATTTGAATCGGAAAGATGGCAGTTTCGCCGTTGCCCACCCCTTCGTAAGTACTACGCAGGATTTCGCGGATGATGCAACGCCCCTCGGCCGAGGTATCCGTACCGTAGTTCACGGAACTGAACACCACCTGATTCCCCCCACGGGAATGGATGGTATTCATATTGTGGATAAAGGCTTCCATAGCCTGATGCACCCGGGCCACAGTCTTGTTCATCGCATGCTGGAGGATACGTGCGTCGCCGGTCAGGCCATCCAGAGGACGAGTGACAAAGTCGTCCACTTCCTTATGATATAAAAGAGAGTAGTCTTCGGCGTTCAACTCCTCCAAGACCTTCACTTCTTCGACGAAACTGGCACGCACGAAAGGAGCCAGATAAAAATCAAGCGCAGGAATAGCCTGGCCGCCGTGCATCTCATTCTGTGCCGTTTCCATGGAAATACAGGCCAAAATACTGGCCGTCTCGATACGTTTGGCCGGACGGGACTCCCCGTGTCCGGCAGAGAAACCATGCTTCAAGATGTGGTCGAGCGGATGCTGCACGCACGTCAAGCTTTTGGTGGGATAATAATCCTTGTCATGGATATGCAGATAGTTGTGCTTGACCGCCTCTTTCACCTCTTCACTCAGCAGGTAGTCGTCTACGAAAGGCTTGGTGGTCTCGCTGGCAAACTTCATCATCATGCCGGCCGGCGTATCGGCATTCATGTTGGCATTCTCGCGAGTCACGTCGTTAGACTTGATATTGATGATTTCCTGAAATATGTCACGTGTCTTGGCCTTGCGGGCAATGCTGCGTTGGTTACGGTAAGCGATATATTTCTGCGCCACATCCTTACGGCGGCTTTTCATCAATTCCATTTCCACGGCATCCTGAATCTCCTCCACCGTCATTTGTGCCTTGCCACGGTTCGTCACGTGTTCGCATATCAAATGAATCAGCTCTTCATTCTCACCGGCCTCGGTGTGTACCATGGCCTTGCGTATGGCATCCCCGATTTTCCGGGCATTGAAACCCACGATGCGCCCGTCCCTTTTAACAACTGTCTGTATCATATTGCATTTATTTTCCGGGCCGAAAAAGTCCCGGCCTCCTTTTTCTAAAAGAAGCCCTGTTTCTCCGGCATCTAAAATTTTGTATCTTTCTTATTACGTTCCCACCGTCATCCCCTTGTCCCCGGAGTCCGTACGGCTATGTCACAGGCAGGTCTTCTGACTTACTCGCGTTTCATGTCCTTCCCGCTTCGCCCGACGAAACAGTGGATGCAGCATGTCATGAAACGTATAAAAGAGTTCACAGCAGCGGGTCTGTCGGGGACTCTCACCCCGTTCCCTTTTCACCCTGTCGGCCGACTGGCAAACAGGGCACCTGAACAACGGCAAAGGTACACCTTTTCCTTTTTTCGTGCAAGTGTTCCCGCTGTTTTTATTTTAAAGTTTCCAGATTTTACAATCCACAAAACAATTAAAATACTTATAATCATTAGATTATAAATACAATTTACCAAAATGAAAAAGCCAAAAGTTTCCCAAAATAAAAAACATGTATGCAACAGGATCAAATCAGGTCTTCGGAAAGGACAAGCCTTATGTCACAAACCGAAAGAAAACCTAAGCCCGAATTCCAAATTAAAATTCAATGGTTTCTCCTTATAGATATTGGAAACAGAACTTCCATTATCAAAATAGTAGCTCACTCCCGGCTCCACATACAAACCTACCACTGACGACAAGTTAAGCTGCATCCCGGCGGCTGCATTTACAGAATATTGCCAAGGTTTTTCCCGTACATCCTTATGTGTAGATGACTTTATCCGACCTTTCCACGTATAATCCGTTTCCGTATCTCCATCCACGCACTTCTCGGCCATTCCTCCGGCCGACAGATACAAATCCATCCACCGTTTCTTCCACAAACTGGCCTTAAAGTTCAAGGGAATCCCTACGTATTGCAGGGATTGCCGGACCTCATAACTATAATCTTCTCCAGAAGAAGAAAGACTTGACGAAAGATAAGTATAAGAAAGGCCGCTTTCTATACCGAACCTTTCGTTTACGGCATAACAGGCAGACACGCCGAACCTGACGGGCTGCTTGTGTTTCATCGGGACAACGCCATCCACATACCGATGGGCAGACCTTATGGCCGTCACCGGAATTTTTCCACATTCCATCGCCTCGGGGTGTCCCCAAGAGGGGATAGTTCCCATCAGGACAACTCCTCCGTTCCCATAATTCATTACCGATTTTCCTGGAGTATTGGATGCAAAAAGACTCACAGCCAACCAATGCGACCTTTCTTTCTTGACCTTTCCGACGTTTGGAACCGACTCAGGATAACGGCCTATTCCATCAGGATAAGGCTTTCCCGAATTTCCATGGCTATCTTCAGGAATCGTTTTTTCTCTTTCAGCCAAAAGTTCTTTTCTCTCTTCAGCTAAAGCCTTCCCACCTTCTTCCGATACGGCAGGCCGGTCGCAAGCCACTATATCTTTCCCGGACGGTTTACGACGGCATGGCTCCTTTTCCACGCGCTGCACTTTTGCCCAAAAGGCATCCGTCGGCCCAAGAAGAACGCCTTCGGTTGGAATGCGATTGTCTGCAAAAGACATAAAAACCGGCTGACACACATTCCTTCCCAAAGGCACAACTATCGCCAACGCTGCCGCAATCCCGGCCAAGCGCAGCCATACGGTACTCCTCCCACGAGAAGAGGAGACGGACAGGCGTTGCTCTTCCAAAGCCTTGTTTATCCCGTCCCACAGCCCGTCGGGAGGGGTGACCTCGTAACCGTCCAGTTTCTTTTGCCATTCATTCAACCATTTATCTTCCATTGACCTGAGCTTTATATCTTTGAACTTCCTTTGCCAACACCGCCTTTGCCCGATGCAGTTGCGAAGCCGATGTACTCTCTTTTATATTCAGCATCGCGGCAATCTCCTTATGGCTCTTCCTTTCGAACACATACAAATTGAAAACAGCCCTATACCCTGCCGGTAAACGGCAAATCATTTCCTGAAGAACTTCAGACGGAATGTCCCCCGCATCCGGCTCATCCTCGACCGTGTCCGGTACGTCCCATCCGTCGCCAAGGGATTCCAACTGCCGGTCGCGCTTCAAGAATTTCAATGACTCGTTCACCACAATACGTACCATCCATCCCCGGAGAGAACCTTCACCCCTCCACTCGAAACCGTGAATGGAAGTGAATATCTTCACGAAACAATCCTGAAGGACATCTCTCACATCGTCCATACAAGCCACATAACGGGAACACACGGCTGTGAGGCAACCTGCATAGCGACAATATAATAATTTCATCGCTACACGGTCGCCCCGCTGTATACCTCGAACCAAATCCTGTTCGCCTTCGTCTCCGATACGCGTCATGCTGAACGAACGGTTATCTGTCCCCTAATACTATCGTAACGCACCTCCTCTTTGCATTTGTTCTATTTGTTTTGCCACGTTTCCTGTCTTTTTACGGGTACAATAATCAAACTCTGCCGTCCTCCTTCCCCGGAACGACCGCCAAACCAACGTCAGCTTGACCGTGCGCCCTCCCGTATCGGGAAGCTTCCCTAAATCAAAGGCCACAAGCGCATCGCTCCGCCAACTCCCCGCATCCCCGCAAGCATCGTGACGAAACTCCACCTCATAGGGATTCTCCGGATTGCCCCCGGTCAATAAATTCACCTTATGGGGAATCCACCTGCTGCCCCACAAAGTAGAGAAACGCAGAGTCAGATAACCGTCTTCCGCCACAGTCACCCAATCGTCTACTATCTCCACAGGGTCATTCCCATATAGCGAATCGTTCACCAAAGCAGAATCCGGAACCGTTTTTTTCGTCAGGATGCTGTCCATCCAGTTTACATAGACTGCACGCGCACGGGAATGCCTGTCTTCGTCTACGTCCGTAAAATGCACCAAAGCCCGCACCTCCTTTTCTCCGAAAGGGGAAGAAGACAGGTTGACCGGCCAAAGCGTTGTCTCATCATCCAACTGCAAGAAACAGGAATCCGTACCGCCCTTGACCGTCACCAAAGCATTCGGACTGAGATAAGGATTCCACACATAAACCACATCATCGTCGTCCGAACAAGACTGAAACAAAACCGGAGCCAATAACAGGAAGGCCACAAACCATAAGACATGTACTTTCTTCATTTTTCATCCAATTTTAAAATCCGACATTCTATTTATCAAACTGCGAACCGACCAAATCCTTGCTCATTCCGATGAAAAATAACGTTAAAAACCAACCATAAAAAATAGGGATGTACCATTTTCATCTGATACATCCCCTGATATTCCCAATACAAGAATTACTTGTTCTTATAATTCCTCAAACCAGTCTGCAAGAAATCTATATATTTGTTGACATCCTCGTCGTACGAATATGACTTGTTCAACGGTTTGCCTTCATTGTCAAGCAACACATAGAACGGTTGGGCATTGGCCCCGAACTTACTGCGCTGCAGGTAGCTCCATTTGTCACCTACCGTACGCAAAGTACGTTCCTGCCCGTTCTCAGTCACCTTGATAGATTCCGGCAACTTAGTCTTTTCATCCACATACAGCGTGATCAGCACGTAATCATTCTGCATGATATCCGCCACCTTCTGGTCGGCCCACACAGCCAACTCCATCTTGCGGCAATTCACGCAACCATATCCGGTAAAGTCTATCATCACGGGCTTACCTTGCTGGCGCGCATATTCCATCCCGGCATCATAATCCATGAACTGGGCTTTCACCTCGTTCTCATAAAGGTTGAAGTCTTGCGTGTTCATCGGAGGCGAAAAGGCACTGATAGCCTTCAGCGGTGCTCCCCACAAACCGGGCACCATGTAGATGGCAAAAGCGAAGGAAACCAAAGCCATGAAGAAACGGGTGACCGAAGTACGGTGATTGACCACTACATTACCGGACTCGTCATATTCGTCTTCATCATGCGGGAAACGCAACCAACCTATAAGATAAGCACCCAACAAAGCAAAAATCACTATCCACAGACTCAGGAAAGCCTCGCGGTCGAGGATATGCCATCCGTAGGCCAAATCGGCCACCGACAGGAACTTCAAGGCAAAAGCCAATTCCAAGAAACCGAGCGTCACCTTCACACAATTCATCCAATTACCGGATTTCGGCATCGTCTTCAGCCAGGCCGGGAACATGGCAAACAACGTGAAAGGCAAAGCCAAGGCAATGGCAAAACCCAACATGCCGACGGTCGGGGCAAGGATACTGCCCGACGTGGACACTTCTACCAACAGGAAACCGATAATCGGCCCCGTACAGGAAAAAGAAACCAAAGCAAGGGTAAAAGCCATCAGGAAAATGCTCAACAAGCCTGTTGTAGATTCGGCCTTACTGTCTACCGCATTACTCCATGAAGAAGGCAACGTAATTTCAAAAGCACCGAAGAAACTGGCGGCAAACACCAGCAACATCAGGCAGAAGAAGATGTTGAATACCGCATTCGTGGACAGGGCATTCAAGGCACTGGCACCGAAAATACCGGTAATCACTAAGCCCAAAAGCACATAAATGACCACTATGCTCACGCCATACGTCGCCGCATCGCGGATACCTTTGCGTTTGTCTCCCGAACGTTTCAGGAAGAAACTCACGGTCATCGGGATAATCGGCCATACACAAGGGGTAAGCAAAGCGACCAAGCCGCCAAGGAATCCCAACAGGAATATCTTCCACCAAGCCTGGTCGGCTGCATTGGAGGCGTCTTCACCGAAAGCAGCCAACTCATCAATGACAGGTGTCCAATAATCGCTTGCCGCCACAACGGCATTACCACCGGCCACTGCAGAAGGCACGGAGTCCGCCACGGACAAGCCCGTGGCAACCGTATCAATCCCACCGATGACAGGCGCATCTGTTTTTTCCTCCTTCTCCACCACCGATGCGTCCGCAACTTTCTCTTTCTGTTTCTGAGGCTCTGCCACAGCATTTCCGGCCGCAGGCTTTCCGCTTCCGGAGAAAGCAAACTCCACATTAGTCGGAGGCATGCAATTCTCATCGTTACAAGCCCCATAGTTCAGATACCCTTTCACGGAATAAGTAGCGTCCGTAATACGCATTTTCTGCACGAAAACAGCCGTATTCTCCATATAGCTGACTTCCATACCGAAAAGATTGTCATATGCCTTATGCACTTTTCCACGTGCCGTCAGCTTACCTGCCGGCTCCACACCTTTCTGTTCATCGAAATTAATAGTTGCCGGAGTCGGGCCGCCATCCGGAATGTCCGTAGAATAAACATGCCAACCCGCTTCCGCCTTTCCGGTAAAAACAATCTCGAATTCAGATTCAGATAGTTTCTTTTGGGAAACAGAAAAACTTACCGGATCGTGAAACTGTGCCCAAAGCGGCAAGACCATGATCCATAATAACAGCAATGAGCTTATTTTCTTCACCATAAAAAATAAAGTTTAAAGCGCAAAGATAGGAAAAGTAGAAAGAGTTAAAAAAAACATCCTGGGAAAACCGTACGAATTTTCACATTTTTTCCGTTCTTATAACACTCTCGTGCAAAATAAAAAAGTCTGCCCAGAATATTCAGGCAGACTTTCTATGTTAAGCGTTACTGTAAAATTACAACTTCGGACCTGCTACAACCAAAGCCTTGCCGGCTTCGTTACCCGTGAACTTCGCAAAGTTCTTGATGAAGCGGGCTGCCAAATCCTCGGCCTTCTTCGTCCACTCTGCAGCGTCAGCGTAAGTGTCGCGAGGATCGAGAATCTTCGGGTCAACACCCGGCAACTCCGTAGGAACAACGAAATCGAAGTAAGGAATAGTCTTCGTGGGAGCCTTGTCGATAGAACCGTCCAAGATGGCATCGATGATACCACGGGTATCGCGGATGGAAATGCGCTTGCCCGTACCGTTCCAACCCGTGTTCACCAGGTATGCCTTAGCACCCACCTTGTTCATCTTCTTCACGAGTTCTTCAGCATATTTCGTAGGATGCAAGCTCAAGAAAGCAGCTCCGAAACAAGCAGAGAACGTCGGAGTCGGTTCTGTGATGCCACGTTCCGTACCGGCCAACTTGGCAGTAAAACCAGACAAGAAGTAGTATTGAGCCTGTTGGTCGTTCAAGATAGAAACGGGAGGCAACACACCGAAAGCATCAGCAGACAAGAAGATGACCTGCTTTGCGTGAGGCCCCTTGGAGATAGGCTTCACGATATTCTCAATATGGTAAATAGGATAAGACACACGTGTATTTTCCGTTACGCTCTTATCTGCAAAATCAATCTTGCCGTTAGCATCTACCGTTACATTCTCCAACAAAGCGTCGCGTTTGATGGCGTTGTAAATATCGGGTTCGGATTCTTTGTCCAAATTGATGACTTTGGCATAGCAACCGCCTTCGTAGTTGAATACGCCCTCGTCATCCCATCCGTGCTCGTCGTCACCGATCAGCTTACGTTTCGGGTCGGTAGACAAAGTCGTCTTACCGGTACCGGACAAACCGAAGAAGATGGCAGAGCTCGTACCGTCCATGCTAGTGTTGGCAGAGCAGTGCATAGAAGCGATACCGCGCAAAGGATTGAAGTAGTTCATCATGGAGAACATACCCTTCTTCATTTCACCACCGTACCAAGTGTTGATGATGACTTGCTCTTTTGAAGTCAAGTTGAAGACCACGGCTGTTTCTGAGTTCAAGCCCAGTTCCTTGTAGTTTTCAACCTTAGCCTTAGAAGCATTGTAAACCACGAAGTCAGGTTCGAAATCCTTCAAATCTTCTTCCGTGGCGCGGATGAACATGTTCGTTACGAAATGAGCCTGCCATGCCACTTCCATGATGAAACGCACCTTCAGGCAAGTAGCCTTGTTAGCGCCGCAGAAGCCGTCGACAACGAACAATTTCTTATTTGAAAGCTCCTTCACAGCCAAATCCTTCAACACATTCCAAGCCTCTGTCGTTACAGGCTTGTTGTCATTCTTATATTCTTCAGAAGTCCACCATACGGTGTTCTCAGAAGTAGCATCTTTTACGATAAACTTGTCCTTGGGAGAACGACCGGTATAAATACCCGTCATCACATTCACAGCACCCAATTCCGTTACCTGACCTTTCTCAAAACCTTCCAAACCAGCTTTGGTTTCTTCCTGGAACAACACGTCGTATGACGGATTGTGGAGAACCTCTACAGTACCGGTAATACCGTACTTACTCAAATCTAAATTTGCCATTTTCTAAAATAATATTTGGTTAGAAATCAATTCACTATAAAAAAGCTTCCTTTTTGCGCTGACAAAATTACAAAGAAATGCGTGCATCTGAAACTTTCGGCTTATTATTTTTCTTAATTCAAAAACATTCTTCCGTTAAATTTCCCAAAACCTAAGAAGCACAGCTATATTTGCTACACGGAGTTTACATTTTCAAGAAGTTTTTGTTACTTTTGCTCTCAAGTATATTTAAATCCATCCAAATATGAAAGTGATTAACTTTGCAGAACACCAAACGGTTGTCAACAGATACATGTCGGAACTCCGGGACGTGTGCATACAGAAAGACAGGGCACGGTTCCGCCGCAACTTGGAAAGAATCGGGGAAGTCATGGCGTATGAAATCAGCAAGACGTTGGATTATTCCACCAAAGACATACAAACCCCATTGGGCACGGCATCTACGCAATTGTACAACGACCCGATCGTACTGGGCACCATCTTCCGGGCCGGCCTTCCTTTCCATCAAGGCTTCCTGAATGTGTTCGAGGAGGCCGACAACGCATTCGTGTCGGCCTACCGTTTCTACAAAGACAAAGAATGCCATGAAGTGGGCATACATATCGAATATCTGGCCACACCGGACCTGAACGGCAAAACACTTATCATTGCCGACCCCATGCTGGCTACCGGCGGCAGCATGGAACTGGGGCTGAAGGCATTCGAGACCAAAGGCATACCGGGAAAAGTGCACTTATGCAGCGCGATAGCCAGCCGGAAGGGTGTGGACTACCTGACGGAAACATTCAAAGACACGGACTACACCTTATGGTGCGGGGCCATCGACCCGGAACTGAACGACCACATGTACATCGTCCCGGGATTGGGCGATGCCGGCGATTTGGCCTACGGCGGAAAACTTTAAACGCACAAAAAACACAACGTTACACAGATTGCAAAGCTTGTTTTTCCAATCTCAGGAGAACGAAAAATCAATCTCAGGCGAATGATTTTTCGTTCTCCTGAGATTGATTTTTCGTTTGGCGCAGATTAATTTCAGACCTTTAGAATATTGGTTTTCAAGTCTTTCCTTTTTTAAAAGGTCTTCAGCAGAAATCTTCACAAAAAAGCGGCCGCCTCGTGTCCGGGACAGCCGCTATCGTCTATATTGCGAGGCAGACAGGAACTTACTCCTTCACCTCCCAAATATCATTCGTATAGAGCAGCTCCGTGAAATTGTGGTAGGGTTTCTTTCCTTTCACTTCTTCTATCTGCCGGTTGACCGCCTCGTCGTATGTCGGAGCTTCCACATCACGAATCACGCCCAATGCCACCGGGAAATCAGGCCCTTCCATCAGAGCCAACTTCAAGTGCAAGGTGTTGTCCTGGCAATGCGCATCATGCACGAGGATGTCTTTTTCCGTCACGCCGTTCTCTCCTATCTTCACGACCTTCAACCCGAAACCTTCCTGCATCAAGCCGAATTCCTTATTTTCACCGAACAACATCGGCCGGCCGTGTTCCAGATAAATGGCATGCTTGGCACGCCCTTCCTTGGTCGAAACGGCATCATGCGTCCCGTCGTTGAATATCACGCAATTTTGCAATATCTCGCACACGGCGGCTCCCTTATGGGCGTGTGCCGCCTTCAGGATTTCCACTGTCCCGGCGGCATCCGTAGCCACGGCACGGGCAAAGAAGTGACCGCGCGCCCCGAAACACAACTCAGCCGGATTGAACGGGTCTTCCACCGTCCCGTAAGGAGAGGATTTGCTGACGAAGCCTCTCGGAGACGTCGGAGAATACTGCCCTTTCGTAAGGCCGTATATCCGATTGTTCAGCAGAATCATATTGATGTCCACATTGCGACGGATGGCATGGATGAAGTGGTTGCCGCCAATGGCCAACCCGTCACCGTCACCGGAAATCTGCCACACGGTGATATCCGGATTGGCCACCTTGAAACCGGTAGCAATGGCTGCGGCACGCCCGTGAATCGTCTGCATGGCATACGTATTCATATAATATGGCAAACGGCTGGAGCAACCGATACCTGAAATCACGGCTGTTTCATAAGGTGGCACTCCAATCTCGGCCATGGCCTTGTGCAAAGAAGCCAAAAAGAAATGGTCTCCACACCCGGGACACCAACGCGGCTGCCCCTTCTTATAATCTTTTGCTGTATATTCGCTCATTTTCTTTTATTCTTCTAAGTTTGACTATTTGTTGTAAATCTCGGTAAAGGCTGCCACCAACTCGCTCACGACAAAAGGCTGGCCTTTCACCTGATTGAACTGATAAGGCACGAAGCCGTCTACTTTCATACGCAGATATGCGGCAAATTGCCCTAAGTTCTGCTCGGCTACCACGACTTTCTTATACCGCTTCAGCACTTCCGCCGTATTGGCAGGCAACGGGTTCAGGTAAGAGAACTGAGCCAAAGCCACTTTCTTGCCTGCAGCCGCCATTTCATCCATGGCCGAATGCAAATGGCCGTAAGTACCGCCAAAGCCCACTATCAGCAGTTCGGCATCGTCCACGCATCCCTGCACCTCCACATCGGGCACCGGGATTTTGGCCACTTTCTCTGCACGCAAACGGCACATCTTGTCGTGGTTCTCGGGATCAGTGCTGATGGCTCCTGTCCGGCCATCCTTCTCCAACCCGCCAAGAATATGCATATACCCCTCTTGTCCGGGTATGGCCCAGTAACGCACTTGCGTGTCGGGATTACGCATGTACGGCGTGTAGCTCCCAGCCATTTCCGGAGTGACGTAAGGGGGGCAAATATCGGGATAATCGTTCAAATCGGGCAACTTGAAAGCACCGGAACCGTTGGCCACAAAGGCATCGGTGAGCAACACCACAGGTGTCATGTGCTCCAAAGCCATCTTCGAGGCATAATAGGCCGCATCGAAACAATTCGTAGGCGAAGTGGCGGCTATTACCGGCATCGGCGATTCACCGTTACGTCCGAAAAGGGCTTGCAACAAATCCGTCTGTTCGCTCTTCGTGGGCAAACCCGTGGACGGCCCTCCGCGCTGCACATTCAGTACCACCAAAGGCAATTCCGTAATCACGGCCAAGTTCATGGCTTCCGATTTCAAACATACACCAGGCCCCGAAGTAGAAGTCACTGCCAATGCACCGGCAAAGGAAGCGCCAATGGAAGAGGCACAACCGGCAATCTCATCCTCGCACTGCACCGTGGTCACGCCCAGACTTTTATGTTTGGACAATTCATGCAGCACGTCCGTAGCCGGCGTAATGGGATATGAACCCAAGAAAAGCCGCTTGCCAGCCTTCTCTGCCGCAGCGATAAACCCGTATGCAGTAGCCTTGTTGCCCATGATGTCCATATACTTGCCGGGCTTTTTCGTCTTGGATTCCACCTTATAGGTATGGGCCACGGAGGCATGCGTATTGGCCCCGTAATCATATCCGGCTTGGATAACCTTTATATTGGCTTCTGCCACGGCAGGCTTTTTGGCAAATTTCCCACGCAACATGTTGAACGCAATCTCCAGGTCGCGGTTGAACAACCAACACACCAGTCCGAGCGCAAACATGTTACGGCATTTCAATATGCCCTTGTTGTCCATGCCAGAGTCTGCCAGACAGGCTTTGACCATCTGGGTGATAGGGGCAGCAATCACATCGTTTTTGATGCCCAACTCTTCTATCGGGTTATCCGTCGTGAAAGCGGCCTTCTGCAAATCTTTGGCCTGAAAACAATCGGTGTCGATAATAATACATGCTGTAGATTTGGCATATCTGTACTGGGTCTTCAATGCTGCCGCATTCATCGCCACCAACACATCACACTTGTCGCCCGGCGTGTACACACGCCCCGCACCGATGTGTACCTGAAAACCGGAAACTCCTGTCAACGACCCCTGCGGAGCCCGGATATCAGCCGGATAATCGGGAAACGTACAAATGTCATTTCCTACCGTCGCCGAGACCGTAGAGAAAATATTCCCGGCCAACTGCATACCGTCGCCGGAATCACCAGAGAAACGAACCACTACCTGGTCCAGCTCTTTTACTTCTAATCTATCAGCCATACTTTTTGTAGCATTTATATGATTACTGTATATTCTTTCTACCTTAGGAATGCAAATATCGCAAAGATATGTTTAAAAACAAAATATTTTGCTGTTAAAAGCATTCCGGAATACAGATTATACTATAAAATCGTAATCTAAAAGCTTATTTATATAGCATTTCATCGTACTTCCCTCACTTTTCAAAAGCATAAAGTTCGCAAAAGCATAGGAAAATGCATAAATATGCAAAGAGAGAAAGGTCAAACCTTTCCCTCTACCTTATGAAAGTTTTGTCCCAAGTATTCGACTTTTTAAGCAGAAACTGTTAACTTTGCAATGTAGAAAGAGCCCCTGTAGTTCAATGGATAGAACTACGGTTTCCTAAACCGCCAATCCGGGTTCGATTCCCGGCGGGGGTACACGGTCTATTTCAAGGTAAAAGTTTGTGTTCCGGCTTTCACTCTGTACTTCTTCCCATTCACTTTCAATACATATTCCTTATCAGACACCACGCGTACGGTATCCCCGTCTGCCACGATGTCAGTCTGCATTGACCGTATCTTGGACTTGAAAACAATCTGGGTGTACAAAACAATACAGGGCAAGCCTAAGCCTGCCCTGCATCCAAACAACTTAAAAACGAATTCTTTATTTCATTTCCGAATCGTTCTCCTTGATGCGTTGCCCCATAGTCAGGAAAGCTACCGGAGCCGCCATGAAGATGGAAGAACAGGTTCCGATTACCACTCCGAGAATCATGGCAAAAGCAAAACTGCGAATGCTGTCTCCTCCCAAGAAGAAGATACACAACAGCACAACCAACGTTGTCAACGAAGTATTGATGGTACGCGTCAATGTCGTATTCAAAGAATCATTGAACAAACGCTGACGGTCACGGTTCGGATACAGATGGAGGAACTCGCGGATACGGTCGAATACCACCACTTTGTCATTAATAGAATAACCGATAGCCGTCAGGACCGCACCAATGAAAGTCTGGTCGATTTCCAAAGAGAACGGCATCCATCCCCAACAAATCGAATACGCTCCGATAATCAACAAGGTATCTACCGTCAAGGCCACAACTGCCCCAACCGAGAAAGCCACATTGCGGAAACGCAACAAAATGTAAAGGAAGATGGCAATCAATGCCAATACCACAGAGACAATGGCACCATAAGTAATATCCTCAGCCACGGAAGGACCGACCTTCTCCGAACTGATAATGGAACCTCCGGCACGCTCGTCACGATTGATGAAAGTCTGCAAATCCAAATCCGAAGACAACAAACCACCGCCTTTGAGCGTTTCGAACAAAGTCGACTCTATCTCAGAATCCACGTCCGTGCCTTCCTCATCAATCCGGTAGTTCGTAGATATACGTACTGTCTGATGGTCAGTACCCAAGGCAATGACCTGGATATTGGCATCCCCGAACTTGTTTTGCAACAACGTACGTACGGTTTCCGGCTCCACTTGCTTCTCGAACACGACAACAAAGTTACGTCCACCCGTAAAATCAATGCCTTTACTCAAACCGCGGACAAACAGTGACGCGATACCTATGAGCAATAAGACACCAAATACAGAGAAAGATTTCTTGTAAGCACTCATGAACTTGTAATGGGTGTCACGAAGGAACTTACGGGAAAGAGTCGTTGTAAACGTCAAGTTCATCCATTTGTCTTTGTTCAGGAAGTGTTCGTATACAATACGAGTCAAGAAAACAGCCGTAAAGAAAGACACCAAGATACCGATAATCAATGTCGTGGCAAATCCACGGATAGGACCTGTTCCGAAATTATACAAGATGATACCCGTAATGATAGAAGTCAAATTGGAGTCGAAAATGGCCGAGAAAGCATTGGAATAACCATCCGACAATGCTTGTTTCACAGCTTTTCCCGCACGCAATTCTTCCTTAGTACGCTCATATATCAAGACGTTAGCATCCACAGCCATACCCAAAGAGAGCACCATACCGGCAATACCGGACATGGTCAAGGCTGCCTGGAATGAAGTCAAAACGCCTAACGTAAAGAAGAAATTCAGAATCAAAGCCCCATTGGCCACCATGCCCGGGACAAGGCCATACATGCCGCACATGTAAATCATCAACAGGATAAAGGCTATCACAAATGAAGTGATACCTTGATTGATAGACTCTTGTCCCAACGTAGGACCTACGAATTGTTCTGAAACGATATGTGCAGGAGCCGGCATCTTACCCGTGTTCAGCACGTTGGCAAGGTCACGCGTATCTTCGAGCGTGAAATGTCCCGTAATAGAGGAAACACCACCGGTGATCTCATTCTGCACCGTGGGAGCACTATATACATACCCGTCAAGCACAATGGCGATAGCGCGCTTCACATTTTTCTTGGTCAACGCAGCCCAACGACGGGCACCATCGGAATTCATCGTCATGCTTACGCACGGACGGCCGTTCTGTTCGTAATCATCCTTGGCTTCTGTCACGACATCGCCTTCCAAAGGTGCACGACCATTGCGTTCCGTAATTTTAATCGCATATAATTCGAAAATGTCTCCCATATTACCGCTACCTACAGGCTTCACTCCCCAATAAAGTTTCAGGTCACTGGGCAGCACTTCTTTTGCCACGGCAGAAGTGATATAGCGATTGACGGTAGCCGTATCACGCCAACTGGCATAACCCACCACACATCCCATAGGACCTTGGGCTAATTGCAACACAGAAGCCAAAGGATGGTTCTTCATCGCCTGTTCGTCCACAGCCGCCCCGACCTTCTCAGCCGGAGTTCCGCTATTTCCCTTCAGAGCCGCAGCCAAATCCTTCACAGGAGCTTTCTTTGTAGAGTCCGTAGCGTCCACTTTTTCAGCCGGTGTCAATTCAGCCATTGCTGTAGTGTCAGCCTTAACCGTATCAGTTTCTGCAGTTGCAGCATGCTCTGCAGCCAAACGTGTATCCAATGTAGCCAGGAATGGGATAATCTCTTCCGTATTATAGGTTTCCCAAAACTCCAGATTTGCACTACCTTGCAACAATTTACGCACACGTTCCGGTTCTTTCACACCCGGCATCTCCACCATAATGCGCCCCATCTGTCCTTCCAACGTCTGGATATTGGGCTGTACCACACCGAAACGGTCGATACGCGTACGGAGCACATTATAAGAATTGTCAATGGCAGACTGCACTTCGGCACGTAGCACTTTCTCTACTTCAGAGTCGGAACTCTTGGTCGTTACTTTACCTTTCAACTGCTGTGTAGCAAACAATTCCGCCAAATTTCCATCCGGCGCCAATGTTTTGTACTCTTTCACAAATAAGGTAATAAAATCACTCTGGCTATTCTTAGCCCCTTCCGCAGCCTTCGCTACCGCCTTGTTGAATGCCGGATCTTCCTTATGGTCGGCCAAAGCCTTTACCACTTCGGGAACGGACACCTCCAGAATGACATTCATACCACCTTTCAGGTCCAAGCCCAGACTAATCTCCATTTCGCGACAGTCTTTCAGCGAATAAGCGCCCAACCACACCGGATTGTTCATCACGGAATCCAGATAATGTGCGCCGGCTTCCTCTCCTTGCGTTTTCGTAATCTCATCCACCTTATTCATTTGGTAAGTAGTTACAAATGAAAAAGATAAATAGAACACGCACACAAGGGTCAACAGTAAAGCGAAAACTTTAACAAATCCTTTGTTTTGCATTTTAATTTATTATTATGATGTTATTATTTAATAGCTAATCAGACTACAAAGGCGCAAATATAACGTTTTTTTCACATTAACGCCGCAAGTTAACAGATTTATTTATGCCCTAATTCTCTTTTTTGTGTTTTTTCAAGTAAGTAATCATCGGATAATGGTCGGACCACGGAGCCGTCTTGTCCACATGCGTCTCGTATGTCTGCCAATAGTCGGAAACGAAGATATGATCGATACGAAAATAGAACCCTTTCTGATTATAAGACAAGCCTAGCCCGTTACCCGATTGACGGAATGCACTTTTCAGCCGGGAAGACAGGCGATGGCAAGAATAAGATATGGGAGAGTCATTCAAATCACCGCAGACAATCACAGCCTTCCTCCCTGATTTTTCGACATAGTTCAAAACCGAATCGACCTGCGGTCCGCGCAAACGACTCGCCCCGGCCATCTTCCGAACCAGTTCTCTGGAGTTACTTTCCGCATGCCCACTCTCCGGTTCTTTAATGATTTCCTTATATTTCATCTTATCCTCTGGTGTCAGCTTATAAGACTCCAAATGGTTATTCACCAACAATACAGTATCCTGACCGTATAATAATTCTACGGCAAGACTGCCATTGGTCGTACTTTCATAGGCTATCCGATGTACGGACAATACAGGCAAACGACTATAGACGAATTGAGGCTCAGCCTTTCCATCATGCAGACGACGAATATGATAACCAGCCTTTGCCATGATGCTATCCACATACTCAGATTTAAGATTCTTAGGCGCCACCCCTTCCTGAAGACAAATAATGTCGGCCTCAGAAGCCACAAGATAATCCAAAATCGGGTACCGTCCTTCCGCATTCTTCTCTCCCCGGGCAAGAAACTCTGTATTATAAGTAAGCAATTTAAGCGCGTCTTCCGGACGCTTCTCAGGCCAGTTCACCGGACAATAGTCATATATATAGGAAATAGACAGCAACATTCCGGCAAAAGGCAACCAAACGTAACGAATGGAAAAAACCAACCAAAAAAAGACAAAAGCTATATTAAGTAATAATAGCAGGGGAAATCCCAACCCGAATAGAGCCACATAAGAATGAACCGCCGGATTCAATCCGGAACTTAGCCCGCAGGCCCACAACATGAAAGCCGCCATTATGTTTGCACCGATTGACAGCTGTATCAATATACGTTTCAATGTATTCATCTTCAACGCTGACTGGCATCAAACAACTTACGTTTTTCCTCCTCTGTCAAACTTGTGTATCCGGATTTACGTACCTTCTCTAAAATATGGTCTATCTCTTCCGCCTCTGCCTTTTTACGGGCGTTATACTCATAATCATCCTTTCGCTCCCCCATAAAGACATTCATTTTAGGCTTCCGATAAGAAGAAAACCGGTCTCGTCCTCCGGCAAACCATTTTTTCAACCGTTCTGCAGCAGACGAGCGATTACCATAGTATCCTCCACCGCTGTTTCTACGCCAATACAAGATGAGCAGCAACCCGAATATCATTCCTCCGAGATGTGCGAAATGAGCGACTCCGTCACCGGAGTTCCCCAAAGCGGAAAGCAACTCTATGACGGCATAACCTATCACAAAAAACTTGGCCTTGATAGGCACGGGAAGCGGAAAAATAAACAGTCGTTCATTAGGAAACGACATGCCGAACGCCAACAAAATTCCGTAGACTGCACCAGAGGCTCCGATAGTAGTCCAACGATTCAAATAGTCGCCCATGGAAATCACGGTATAACCGATATTAACCGTATCGTACGCTCCCAAGCCTTGCCACAGATATTGTACATATTGCACTCCTTCCTGAACCAAACCGGCACCCAAGCCGCACACGACATAATAAAGCAGGAAGCGGCGACTGCCCCAATAAGACTCCATCACCCGACCGAACATCCACACGGCGAACATATTAAAAAGGATATGCGTGACACCACCGTGCATGAACATATACGTAAAGAACTGGTAGAAGCTGAAATCAGGAGCTAAAAAGAAGTGTAGTCCCAGCAAATTATCCAAATCCACACCATAGCGCACTGCTACCAATTTAGCCAAAAAGAACAAAAGATTGATTATAATCAGATTCTTCGTTACGGGAGGCATATTCATCATATTCACACTCTATTTTCATTATTCATTGAGACCGCAAAAATACTAATTTTATTCCATTTCATTTAAAATAATCCCTTCAAGCTTGTGCTTTTTCATAAAAAGAAATATTTTTTCAATGAAAAAGTTTGTTTTAACGGCTAATTTACATACATTTGCATGATAGGATACAAAATAAGCGAATTATTATCTACTAAATTATTTCATCAAATGAACAAAACAGAACTTATCAACGCCATTGCAGAGAACGCAGGCTTGAACAAGACAGATGCCAAGAAAGCTTTAGACGCAACAATCAGTGCTATCTCTGAAGCATTAAAGAAGGGTGACAAAATTGCACTTGTAGGTTTCGGAACATTCTCCGTAAGTGAAAGACCGGCCCGCACGGGTATTAACCCCAGAACGAAAGAGCAAATCACCATTGCAGCCAAGAAAATAGCTAAATTCAAAGCTGGTGCGGAATTAGCTGACGCACTCCAGTAACCAGAATAAATCTATTCTGCGGAAAAAAGGGAGAAGCAAACGTTTGCTTCTCCCTTTTTATTATGTATCTTTGCAGCCTGAATAATAAGGTAAAAACAAGGTTATGGAGATAGAAAATAAAATCGTATCAGCCGTAGTTCTCGGCATCAAGACTTTATACGGACAGGACATAGCTCCCGAAACAGTGCAACTCCAAAAGACAAAAAAAGAATTTGCAGGGCACCTGACATTAGTCGTTTTCCCCTTTTTGAAAATATCTCGTAAAAAACCGGAAGACACAGCCCAGGAGCTTGGCCATTTCTTGAAAACGGAAATCCCTTCCGTCGTAGCCGATTTCAATGCCGTCAAAGGCTTTCTGAACCTTGTAATTGCTCCGGCCAGTTGGATTGGTCTGCTCACCGATATCCATCAAGATGCACAGTTCGGCCTGACCGAAGCGACCAACCATTCACCGTTGGTCATGATAGAATACTCTTCACCCAACACCAACAAGCCTTTGCATTTGGGACACGTCCGCAATAACCTGTTAGGATGCGCTTTGGCCAACATCATGGCAGCCAATGGTAACCGCGTGGTGAAGACCAATATCGTGAACGACCGCGGCATACATATCTGTAAAAGCATGTTGGCCTGGCTGAAATACGGAAACGGTGCCACTCCGGAAAGTACCGGCATCAAAGGCGACCACCTCATTGGTGACTACTATGTGGCTTTTGATAAACACTACAAAGAACAAATCAAGGAACTTATGGAAGGGGGCATGAGCGAGGAAGAAGCCAAAAATGAAGCCCCGCTCATCAAGGAAGCCCGTGAAATGTTGGTAAAATGGGAAAACAACGACCCGGAAACCCGTGCCCTTTGGCGTAAAATGAACGAATGGGTCTATGCCGGTTTCGATGTCACCTATAAAGCCCTTGGCGTAAGCTTCGACAAGATATATTATGAATCGGAGACTTACCTCGAAGGTAAAGAGAAAGTTTTGGAAGGGCTTGACAAAGGACTGTTTTTCCGCAAAGAAGACGGTTCCGTATGGGCAGACCTGACTCCGGAAGGATTGGACGAGAAACTTCTGCTCCGTTCCGACGGTACTTCCGTCTACATGACACAAGATATCGGTACAGCCAAACTGCGGTTCCGCGACTACCCCATAGACAAAATGATTTACGTGGTAGGTAACGAACAAAACTACCACTTCCAAGTGCTTTCCATTTTATTGGACAAACTCGGTTTCGAATGGGGAAAAGACCTTGTACATTTCTCATACGGCATGGTGGAACTGCCTAACGGTAAGATGAAAAGCCGCGAAGGTACGGTCGTGGATGCCGATGACCTGGTGGCAGAGATGATAGGCAGCGCACGCAAGATGTCGGAAGACAAAATCAACAAGCTTACGGACTTGAGCGAGGACGAAGCCAATGAGATAGCACGGATTGTCGGTTTGGGAGCCTTGAAATACTTTATATTAAAGGTAGACGCACGAAAGAACATGTTGTTCAATCCGGCTGAAAGCATCGATTTCAACGGAAATACCGGACCGTTCATCCAATATACGTACGCACGTATCCGTTCCATCCTGCGCAAAGCTTCCGAATCAGGCATCTCCATCCCTGAAACGTTGTCAGCCCAAACGGACTTGAGCGAAAAAGAAATCAGCTTGATTCAAATGTTGGCCGACTTCCCGAACGTAGTAAAACAAGCAGGTTCCGACTATAATCCAAGCTGCATTGCCAACTATTGCTACGACTTGGTGAAAGAATACAACCAATTCTATCACGATTTCAGCATCTTGCATGAAGAGGACGAAAACAAGAAAACGTTCCGTCTGGTACTGTCTGCCGAAATCAGCAGAATCATACGTACGGGCATGGGCTTGTTGGGCATAGAAGTGCCTGAACGCATGTAAAAAAACTCCTCTTGCGATGGGGAAAAAGAAATTCTATGTAGTTTGGCATGGAGTCAGTCCGGGCATTTACACGTCTTGGACTGACTGTAAACTGCAAATCAATGGCTTCGAAGGAGCCATTTATAAATCTTTCGACACCCAAGAGGAAGCCGAAAGAGCTTATAACACCTCTCCTTACCTTTATATCCAGAAAAAAAAGACTACCGCTCCGGTAGTTTCCGGAAACAAACCAACAGACGTGCCGTCTTATCGGCACGACACCGTATTACCCCTTCCACCCGAAGTCCCGGCAGAAGCCTTGGCTGTCGATGCAGCATGCAGTGGTAATCCTGGCCCAATGGAATACCGAGGCGTTTATCTCCGTACAGGCGAAACCGTCTTCCATTTCGGACCGGTGTACGGCACCAACAATATCGGTGAATTTCTGGCCATTGTACATGCCTTGGCTCTGATGGAACAGAAAAGTATCCGGATGCCGGTTTTCTCAGACAGCCGGAACGCCATCGGTTGGGTCAAGCAAAAGCGTTGCAAGACCAAATTGGAACGCACCCCCCGTACAGAAGCACTCTATCAGATGATAGAACGGGCTGAAATCTGGCTCAGAACCCACAAAACAGACATTCCCATCCTGAAATGGGAAACGGAACGATGGGGTGAAGTCCCGGCCGATTTCGGCAGAAAATAATCATCTCCACCTATGTCTCCTAAAAAAGAAAAATGATGAAACAACGTATTTCTTACCTTATTAAATTGTTTTTAGCCTTCCTGCTGTTCTTTGTGTTGCAGAAAATCGTGTTCGTCTATTTGAACGCCCCCTTGCCGGTTGGCGACCTGTTCCAAGTCATCGTCCACGGGTTGGGCTTGGACGCTTCTACAACGGGATACTTGCTCATCTTCCCATTCCTCGTCGTATGGCTCAGCATTTGGATGCGTCGCATGAAGGCCAAAGCCGTATTACGCCCTTATTTCATCCTTATCGCCATTCTGCTCTCGCTGATTTGCGTGGCAGACACATCACTCTACACATTCTGGAAATTCAAGCTCGACGCCACGATCTTCAATTACATGGACGCTCCCAAACAGGCTATGGCCAGTGTCTCCACCGGCTATGTCGTCATGCGCCTGTTTTGGATCACGGTCTTCTCCGTTCTCTTGTCATGGACTTGCATCCGCCTTACGCCCAAAACATTTCCTGTTTTGCCCATTAACCTGAAAATGCTGCTTCACAATTTCACATACGTACTATTAGGCGGCCTTATCTTTTTGGCCATACGGGGAGGGGTAGGACGCTCTACCATGAACATCGGCAACGCTTATTTCAGTGAAAACACCTACATGAACCATGCCGCCGTAAACCCGGCTTTCAGCCTGATGTACTCTTGGAACAAATCCGAAAACTTCGCCGGGAAATACAATTATTTAGACGAACATAAACGGGCCGCCTGCTATGCACCGCTTTATCCGGCCTCGACAGAGGACTGCACCCGGCAACTGCTACGCGCCACACGCCCCAATATACTCATCATCATCCTTGAAGGATTCGGAGGAGAATATATAGAAGAACTGGGTGGAGCTAAAAACGTGTCACCGAATATGAGCCGGCTCATTCGTGAGGGCATCTTCTTCGACAACGTATATGCCAACAGTTTCCGCACCGACCGCGGACTGGTCAGCACGTTAAGCGGACATATCAGCTACCCCACCACCTCCATCATGAAACTCCCGGCCAAGTCACGCCTTTTACCCGGTATAGCCCGTACGTTGCAACAGGCAGGATACCAAACGGATTTCCTCTACGGCGGCGACATCAACTTTACCAACATGAGAAGTTATTTCACGACTACGGGCTACCAACACCTGACCAGTGACACGGACTTCAGCCTACAGGAACGCACTTCAAGTTCCTGGGGCGCGCATGACGAATACACATTCGACCGGCTGTATGAAATGCTCGAATCCCGACCGGCCGACCGACTGTGGCATACCGGATTCTTGACTCTCAGCAGCCACGAACCGTTCGAAGTCCCCTACGACCGGTTAAAAGACAAACGGCAAAACTCTTTTGCCTATACCGATCATTGCTTGGGTGAATTCATCGACCGTCTGAAACAACTCCCGGTATGGAACAACCTGTTGGTCATCTGCCTGCCCGACCACGGCAGCTCACCCACTTTCAATGTCACGTCGCCCACCTTCTACCATATCCCCATGCTATGGTTAGGCGGAGCCATAAAAGCACCGGCCGTCATCCACACTTTAATGAACCAAAGCGACATGCCCGCCACATTGCTCGGACAACTTGGTTTGCCACATCAAGATTTCAAATACAGCCGCAATATCTTTTCGAACTCCTACACCTATCCCTTCGCTTACTCCACGTTCAGCGACGGATTCATGTTCAAGGACAGTACCGGTGTGACCATTTTCGACAATGCGGCCCGAAAAACGGTCTACAACGAACCTGCTCCCGATGGCGCACGTAAAGAAAAAGGTATGGCTATCCTGCAAACCTCATACGACCAATTAGGGGAAAACTGACATGTTTTCCCCAATTAGCAATCCCGCATTTATAACCATAAAGTCACGCCCCAATAGACAGCAGCAGCCAACAAAGCACTCACGGGAATCGTCAACACCCAAGCCGTCATCAAACTCCTTGTCACGCCCCATCGCACAGCCGAAAGCCTCTTAGTGGCTCCAACACCGATGATGGCTCCCGCTATCGTATGAGTCGTACTTACCGGAATTTTCAGATATTCAGTCAGATAAAGCGTAAAAGCACCGGCTGTTTCCGCAATAACCCCTTCAAAAGGTGTCACCTTGGTGATACGCGTCCCCATAGTCCGCACGATTTTCCATCCCCCGGACATAGTGCCCAACGAGATGGCCGTGAAACAAGAAAAGGCTACCCAGTCGGGCAAATCTTCTATGCTGCGTATTCCCATTCCTACACCTTCGGAATGACCGGCAATCATGGCGGCTGCAATAATACCCATCACCTTTTGGGAATCGTTCAACCCATGTCCGATGCTGAACAAGGCCGAAGATACGAGTTGCAACTTCTTAAACCACACCTCGGCCGTATGCGGATGCGCTTTCCGGCATGCGTGCAATACGAGAATCGTGAATCCCAACGCCACTATCATGCCAATCAAAGGAGCCAGAAAAATAAAAGCCGCAATCTTCAATATGATATCCAACTGGATAGAGCCGAAGCCGCTGGCCATGATAGCTGCACCGGCAAAACCACCAATCAACGTATGGGAAGAGGAAGAAGGAATACCTTTCCACCACGTAAACAAATTCCATATAATAGCGGCAATCACACCAGACAGGATGATCGGCAAAGTGATATATTCCTCCATGACCGTCTTCGATACGGTATTGGCTATCCCGAAGCCACCGATAACATATTTGGCAATGAAGAAAGCCACAAAATTGAAAGCGGCAGCCCACACAGCCTGGAAAGGAGTCAACACCTTAGTAGACACAATGGTAGCAATCGAATTGGCTGCATCATGAAACCCATTGATATAGTCGAACAAGAGAGACAGTACAATGATAATCAATAATAACTCCATGGTTCTCGCCTTTCATTTATACATACTTCACAATCAGATTCTTCAGAATCTTTCCCACATGCTCGGCTGCATCGGTTGTCCGCTCCAGTTCCTGCATGATTTCTTTTATCTTTATTAACTCTATACTGTCCTTCTCTTCTTCAAAAAGCCTTCGGATAAAAAACTCATAGACATCGTCTGCCTGATTCTCCAAATCATGAAGTTCGACACAAAGCCCCCGCAAACGAGCCGGATTCTTCCGGAACACATCCAGTTCTTCCACCGCCTTGCAAATACAGGCAGCCTCTTGCTGTATGAAATGACACAACTCTATTGCACTATCGCCCAAAGCACGAGGATTATAAATGTTGATACGCTTGGCACAACTGTTCACGCAGTCTATCACATCGTCTATGCCAGAGGCCAGGGCATTGATGTCCTCGCGGTCAAGAGGAGTAATAAATGTCGTTTCCAGTTCGTCAAGCACCTGATGGGTCACCATGTCCCCCTTACGTTCGACATCTTTCACCCGTCTGTAATATGTCTCCCGTTCTTCCGGTTTACCCTGTTCCACACTCTCCGACAGCACATCGGCTGCCTCAGACAAGATATCCGCAAGCTGTTTCAACAAACAGAAAAAATTAGGTTGCTTCGGTACGAAGCTGTTAAAAAAGGAATTTTTCATAAAATCAAGTGTTTAAATTCTATTTCGTCTTTTTCAGTTTCTCTCGCAACACCTCCACTACGGCCGGCAAAATCGAAATCACAATAATGGCCACAATGAGAATTTTCAGATTGCCTTGTACGAAAGGCAAGTCTCCGAAAAAATAACCCGCATAGCAAAACGATGCCACCCAAAGCCCTCCTCCGACGACATTATATATCATGAAATAATAATAATGCATACGCCCCATTCCGGCCACAAAAGGAGCAAACGTACGGACAATGGGAACGAAACGGGCTATGATGATTGTTTTCCCACCGTATTTTTTATAAAATTCATGAGTCTTGTCCAAATAACTCTGCTTGAATATTCTGGAATCCGGATTATGAAACAGTCGCTTTCCCAAAAAACGCCCTATCATATAATTGCAGGAATCTCCTAAGACTGCAGCCGCAAACAATATCATGAACAATAAATTGACATCGAGCGGAACAGAGGGAACAGCGGCAATGGCCCCTCCCACAAAAAGCAGGGAATCGCCCGGCAAAAAGGGCGTGACCACTAACCCCGTCTCACAAAAAATAACAGCAAACAATATGGCATAAGTCCACGTATGATACTGCTGCACCATCTCCACCATATAATGGTCGATGTGCAGGATAAAATCCATTATAAAATCCATTACTTTATATCCTTATTTATAATAAAATGAAAACCAACAGCCGAAAAGCTGCCATAAAAAAGACTTTCTCTGCAATCTCTTACAGGAAAGTCTTAAATAAGGATACGCCTTAACGTATATACAAAATATAATTTGGCATTGCCGGAAAACGATGTATCCGGGAGCTTCTCTCCTCTCTCCGGCAGCCACAAGGCTGCAACCTGCCACACACCATTCTTCCATCCGGCAAAAACTGTATGTCCTTTGAAAGAACGCGTAGCCTGAATCGAGTGTCCAGTTGGACACGAAAGAAGTGCATAGCCAATATCACCCCATCCAAGCCCTGCACGTATCTCCTTATCCTCTCCGCAGCATTTCGTATCTGCCCCTACACCGTCTCCCGCCCCCATTATGGTAGCAGAAGGCATGCAAGCCATATCTCCCTCCGCAGTGGAAAAAGAAGAGTCCCACAGAAAAAGGCACAGAGCAAACACCAAATAGGATAAACATTTTGCCATAACCGCTGCAAATTTAGAGATTATTTTTTATCCGGCAAACGATATGAAGAAAAGGGACTCTCAAAATCCGCAGACTGAAAATTCATTCTTCGGTCCCCTTGACGATACCTCCTTCTTCATGCCAAGAACTTTCAAATCAAACCTTCCGAAACCGGTTCACCAAAGAACGGATTGCAAAATAAACATCCAACAGACCAAACAAACGATAGGTAATCAATATGGCCTGAAATTTCTTACTGAATGAAGAGTACTTGACCCGAAGCAGTTCCCTTCCATACAAAGAAGACAAGGCTTTAGCCAACAATCGCCCCCTCACCCTATGCCTTCTGACAATATATTCTTTCTTAATACAGGAAATACAACGCAAAATAGGACTCGCAATACGATCGTTGTAAAAGACCGAACGATCCACATTTCCTTTCACCTCTACATACAACTGGTACAGTTCGTCGTCACTCCCCTGCCTTAAAAGACGCTCCAACGGATAATGCTCAATAAAGTCAAAGATAAATGCAGGACGCCAACAATGGAACTTATGAGCCAACCGCTCCAACCTGTCATCGACAAGTGCATAAATCTTCCTAATCTCGTCCGGCAAAAGCGCATATTTCTCCTGAATCATTTTTCCGGGAGGATCCATATAAAGATACAAGCACAAAGGCACCAACTTGATGCTGTTGCACTGTAGAATATAATCCAAATTGAACAATAAGTCCTCATACACGACCAAATCGGTACGGAACACAATGCGGTGCTCCCTTAGAATCGAGGTTTTATAGAATTTTCCCCAAACATAACCATTCCATAAATGCCGGGCGACGAAGTCACCCATCGTATCGCCCTTAAAAGCCCCCTCGAAATTATAATATATCTCCCCCTTCGGAAGAGTCTTGTACCCTCCTATCACCAAATCGTAACCGAGCCCCTCTTTCAAGACGTCGAAAAAGCCCTCGTCCACGGAGTCATCCGCGTCGACAAAGGCAATCCACTCTCCGCACGCCACTTCAAGCCCCAAATTACGTGCCGTACTCACTCCACCATTTTCTTTATGCCATACCCGGACACGGGCATCCTTTGCGGCATAAGTGTCACAAATATCCCTGCAACTATCCGGGCTGCCGTCATCTATGAGCAACAGCTCAAAATCACGGTTCGTCTGCTTCAAGATACTATCCACACAGTTTCTCAAAGTATCCTCGGCCTTATATACAGGAACAATTACAGATATTAATGGCGCCATTGATACTAATAGTTATTTTACACTTACAAAAGAATGAAATCTAAGTGCATAATCCAACACTACAGCCTTTTCCGTAACCCACCATAACTTTAAATACCATTTTTTAAATAATTTATGGCGTACACGATAGTTTTTTATATGTTTTATCAGGCTTTCGAATTCAGAATAATCCGAAGGCCGTATCCTCGACTGCATCTTCAGACTGAGGAGGCAGAAATTTACGGCTCCATCAACAAAATAAGCCTGGTTCTTCCTTACATGCTTGCCCACGTTTTCCTTGTCCATCTTTTCAAACATAGCCTCCACCATGTGGACAATCTGCATCAGATTCTTTTTCTGGCTCTCCGTATCCACCGACTGCCCTTCCCTTCCCATACGGTAATGGTAAAGATACAAGTCATACACAATAAAGTCTTTCACACGTGAATAGGGCAGAAAGCAATACAACGTATCCGTATAATTTATCCCTTCCAACAAACGGAAATTCATTTCTTTAAGAAGGGAAGTTTTATAAGCCATGCCATTCATGCCAAATTCAGCTTCATAGGAATGCGTACGGATATAAAATTCATCCGTCCGATAGACATGGTCCTTAAACACGGAACAGAAAGAATGCTTGATTTCATCCACCTTCTTGTCTTTGTCAAAAATCTCATCCACCCTTAACGTTATCACCAAATCGGTATCACAAGTCTCCAACTTCTGCAAAAACTCCACTAACGCCGAAGTATCGAACCAATCGTCTGCATCCAATATCTTGAAATACTTTCCGGTTGCAATTCCTAATCCGGCATTCACACAAGAACCATAATGTCCGTTGGCCTTGTCTATGACTTTAATCAAATCGGGCCTTTTCTGTTCATATCGACGAATAATGTCCAAAGACCCGTCCGTACTGCCGTCATCCACCACTATGACTTCAAGCCTATCGCTGACAAGCTCATCAGTCACAGAATCCAGACAGGCAGGCAGATATTTTTCCATATTATAGGTTGGTATTACTATGGAAAGTATTTTCCCGCTCCCAGCCTTTTGAACCACCTTATCATTCACCATATTTTTCACAATAAATTAAATTTATCCCGACAAGCCACCGCTCTCACGAGTTGGGCCGGATGCGTCAGAGGCTTTGCATATCGTTTAGTTTCTTGTAATACCCGTTGAGGGCAATAAGCTCTTCATGCGTCCCACGCTCTACAATCTCTCCTTCGTAAAGCACACATATTTCATCTGCATTCTTGATTGTACTGAGCCGGTGCGCAATCGCAATGGTCGTACGCGATTTCATCAAGCGTTCCAACGCCTCCTGCACCAAACGCTCTGACTCCGTATCCAATGCGGAAGTCGCCTCATCCAGTATCAATATCGGCGGATTCTTCAGGATGGCACGGGCTATGCTGACACGCTGCCGCTGCCCGCCCGACAAACGGCCTCCACGGTCGCCAATCATCGTATCATAACCTTTCTCGGATTCCATGATGAAATCGTGCGCGTTGGCTATTTTGGCAGCTTCGACAACCTGCTCCATCGTCGCGTTCTCCACGCCGAACGTAATATTATTATAGAAGGTATCATTGAACAGGATGGCCTCTTGGTTCACATTACCGATCAGAGAACGCAAGGCCGGAATAGATACGTCCTTCACGTTCTTCCCGTCTATAAGCAAGGCTCCTTCACCCACATCATGATAACGGGGCACCAAATCGACCATCGTGGATTTACCAGACCCGGACTGCCCTACCAAAGCCACCGTCTTCCCTTTCTGCACCTTCAAGTTTACATGCTTCAAGACCTGCCGCCCCTCAATATAACTAAAGGAAACGTCACGGAATTCCAACTCATGCTCAAAAGCAGTCAAAGGCAAGGGTTTTTCCGGCTCCTTGATATGGTTCTCAGCCTTCAAGATCATATCAATACGTTCCATACTGGCCAAACCCAAAGGAATATTATAGAAAGCCTTGGAGAACTCTTTCAAAGGATTGATGATACTGTAAAGAATCACCAGATAGAAAATAAACATAGCGGCATCTATCGGGGAATACTGATTCAAAATCAATGCGCCGCCAAACCATAATACGATCACTATCACGCAAGTACCCAAGAACTCACTCATAGGATGCGCGGAACTCTGACGGATAACCATCGCATTCATGGCATCCCGGAAACCGTTATTGATTTTGGCAAAGCGTTCAGACATCTTGCGCTCTGCAATGAAGGCCTTGATAATCCGAAGGCCTCCTAAGGTCTCATCCAACTGAGACATGATGTCTCCCCATTGCCCCTGAGCCACCACCGACTGACTTTTCAATTTACGGCTTACCGACCCCATGACCCATCCGGCCAAAGGCAGAATGACTAGCACGAACAACGTCAGTTGCCAACTAACGGTAAATAAAGTAATAAAGCAAACCACCAGAGCTATCGGATTACGAATCAACATATCCAGTGAACTGGTCAGTGAATTCTCGACTACCGACACGTCCGCACTCATCCTTGCAATAATATCCCCTTTGCGCTCCTCCGAAAAAAAACTCAATGGCAATTTCAGCACTTTATTATATACTTCAATACGTATATCACGGACAATACCCGTACGAAGAGGCACCATCACCGCTGCTGACGCGAAATATCCCGTAGTCTTCAACAAAGTCATCACAATCAGGATAAGCCCCATGAATATCAAAGTGACAAAAGCCCCATTCTGTTCAATAATATAATTGATGAAATAATATCCGTTATTGACCAAGACATCCTTATCCAAATGATGGATATCCATCGGCATGTATTCATACTTTGTCGTATCAATCTTGAACAAGATATTCAGAATCGGCACCAAGGCTGCAAACGAAAACACGTTAAGCCATTGCGATAAAAAATTCAATATGACAGCCCAAGTCAGATATTTACGATAAGGTTTCATATACCGCTTGAGCAAGGAGAAAAATTCTTTAATCATATATATTTCAAATGAATGGATTGGTGCAAAGGTAGGCATTTCTCTCCAAATGACCAACCACGACGTTGTTTTTTATCATATTTTACTCACATTCATCCGGTCTGCATGGCCCATGCGCCACCACCGCCCCACAGCCGGACAACCTAATCCGTGCATCGAGTTTGCAAAATGTCAAAATGACAATCCCGCTATCATGAGAATCGCTCATTTCCGCCCGCCGGCCGCCCTGACGGCAAATAACGCAGTCTCACGCGTCCGGCTTTTGACTTTTTGATGCCTTCCGGAAGGAAAACACCGCTTTGCGACATCGCCTCCAACCATTTGCCCGCACGCCTCCCGACTACGTGTCAGAAAATATGCAGCATAAGGTTACATCGTGCTTCCCGTTTTTGGAGCACTACCGCCTGTCAACTAGCATAAAAATCAGCTCCAGACTGTACATGAACTCCCGTTTTACGCCCGAATATTCCACCACCGGCAGACATCTTCGCCCCGATATGAGGAGAAAAAAAGTGTTTTCTGCGCCAAGTGATTTTTTTCTTTCATGAGATTAATCCGCTGTTATGCCCATTCTTGCGTGAAAAAGCATAAAGAAAGATTAAAATATGTCATTTTAAGGGGCTCAGAAACATACAGAACACATCTTTTCATTCCGGCCTCGCTACTTTTCTTTGTCATTTTGCTACATTTCGGAATCCCATAAGTATTATCCGGAGCTTTAGGACTTACATTTCGCGCAATAAATACCATCACCTCGCCGAACAAAACCAATACACGACAAAAGCTATTGTTTCAATGACAAAAACGGCCAAAAGGCGGTTGAATCTCCTGATATATTTATGAGAGGTTTTGGAACTTCCTCCATACAAAGGAGTAGTTTCCTCCCTTACTTTCTTATAACGTGCCACAGTCCACTTCGTTTTGGCCAGACATTCCAAATAATACGGCGTGAAAGGATGGTTGCAATCCTTTTTCCACGGCTTGCCTCCACCTGCAAAATGCACCACGACCGGATGCTCCTTCCATCGTTCCACTTCCTTGAATTTAGAGGCATGCAACCTGACCCATTGATAATCCCGCGTATACCATAAATCCTGAAAATTATATCCGTATGGGAGGTATTTCACTGCACCGTGCAGCACCACGTTCAAAGCATCCTGGTCCGGGAAAAGGCACTTCTCAGGATGTTCCCGGATGAACTCCACCAACCGGCATGCCACATTATGCTTCCGCCAATAGCCCATATTGACCAACAGCACCCCCGAGTTAAAATAAGGCGCGCCATACACCCCAATCCTGTTTTGCAAGGTTATGTCATCAGCCTCCTGATCCTCCACCACCGCGCACGCATAACCTTCTATGTCCGTCTTCCAAAGTTCCTGCAACGAATCGTTTACCAGAATATCGCAATCCATATAAAGCATCTTCTCCTCGTCCGGAAACAAATCCGGCAAAAGAAAACGGTAATAAATGGATTCCCTGAACCTGTCGCTGACTTTCAAACCTTGCACAATCTCCGGCTCAATGACCTTGACCGTCAGCAACCCACCATATCTGGTAGCAATCTCTTCCAACCCTTCCACATCTACTTGTGGCAAAGCCTTCGTTATCACATAAATGTGGCAAGGAACCTTCCGGTGGTGTTCAAAAATCGAAACCACACAAGGACCGCAAGCCATCATATAATAAGTATCCGTACACAAAGCTATCTTTATCATTCCACTATCTTTTTTGCTTTAATCAAATCCTTTACAGTCCTTTCTGAAATACCTCCATCGTCTGCAATGAATACTTGTGGCACACTTTCTCCATCTTACGTTTCCGAAACGTCGCTACAAACTTCCGGTTCAATTCCAAGTACTTCCACAAACGTTTATAAACAAAATGCCGTGCAATCAAACCCTTAACACCCAACTCCGTGTCCGAGACATAGTCGAACCCATGCAAACACTCCAACACTCCCCGACAAGCTTCCGAAACGTCGGCTGATCGCTCCAACAGCCCAAACTCCCGCAAAAGCTTCAGGCCTTTCCGGATATAATAGAGGGCAACTCCGGTTTCCAACCTGTCCGTTCCCCTGATAGCCTTGTCTTTCAATATTTCCAACTTATATCGTGCAAAAGCCTTATAAGGCGTATAACCAGTGTGCATGAGCGACCCGTCTCGTTGGTAGTAATAATACAGCGGGACACAACACAAAGCCACGCTCGCCGCCTCCGGAACGTATTTGTATAATACAAAAGCATCCTCGAAGGGAAAAGTCTCCATCCTATGCCTTACAACAATCTCACGCCGGCATAACTTGTTCCACAACCCTTCATCCATTTGGTCATAACCTTTCATCTTACGCATGGCTTCATCAGGGGAAAGGCACACGACTTTATCGTCATAAGCCCATGGCGTAGTCAAACGCTGATGCTCCTCATCATAAAAATAATGTTGGCAACATGCCACATCCGCCCCCGTCTTTGTTATCAGGCCATAAAGCACCGCTACAAAATCCATATCCACATAATCATCCGCATCTACAAAACCGATGAATTCACCGGAGGACTTTTCTATGGCCGCCTGCCGCGCATCGCCGGCTCCAGAGTTCCGGGGCATGCTAAAAACCTTAAAACGCATGTCTGACGCTGCCATCTCACCGGCTATATCCAAACTCCCGTCTGTGGAACAGTCGTCCATAATTATGACCTCTATGTTCCGGTAAGTCTGCTTTTCCAATGAACGCAAACAACGCTCCAAATAAGGGGCTACGTTGTACATGGGTACAACCAATGTCACCAACGGCCCTTCCGTGACCGCAAACGAAGGTGTATTTTCCATCCTGATTCCAATAACAATAAATGATTATTTCTTTTTAAACTTCGCGAAAAATAAGGTGGCACCCTTGTATAAATCAAAGAGATGCAAGCAAAAGAAGCGGCGAAAAGCCAAATAAGGAGACTTCGTCAACAACGGAACGCCACTTACATTCTTTCTCAAATACTCCATCAAAACCTTTCGTTTCTTGTCGCTCCCGTCTTCGCTTAAAGAACGGTCAAGAATACGTAGATACATGTTAGCCAGAAACCGGTCGGAATCCTTCCAAAGCCCTAAAGCCTTGGCACGGCTGTGTTTGACATCCAACGCATATAAATAATCGTCCCATTGGTTTTGTCGGAAAGCTTTGGTGACAATACTTTTGTGGCGCTCTACATAATGATAGGTTATATCTCCGGCCACATAAACCGTCTTCGCACGTCCGAACACTTCAGGCAACGTCAAAATATCCTCAAACGTCCTACCCACAGGAAACGAAACTCCGTCGAAAAGCTTCCTCTTATAAAGTTTATTCCATAAATAATTCTTGATGAGCCGGTCTTGGAATAAAAGTTCCAAAGCTTCCCGCGTACCCCAACGTTCATTATTTCCCACAGCACACTTCTGAATATTTCCATTCTGTAAATGCAAATAATAGCCGCACTGCACAATATCCGCACCAGAGACAACATAGGCATCGTACAAAAGCGCATACATATCCTGCTCTATCCAATCGTCCGGGTCCACAAAACCCAAGAGTTCTCCCGTTGCCACAGACAATCCCAGATTACGTGCCCCGGCAACACCCTGATTGACCGGATGACGAATCAGCTTGAAACGCGGGTCTCCTCCTATTGCAGCCTTACACACGTCATAAGAACCGTCCGTAGAAGCATCGTCCACCAGGATAACTTCTATGTGGCCGTACGTCTGTCCTCGCAAAGAACGGATACATTTCTCCACATATCGTTCCACATTGTAAACCGGTACGACAATGCTGATTAACGGAACAGACTGCCCCTCAAGTGTTTTTTTGCTCGAACCATAGTAACGTATATCTATATATTTCTCGCTTTTTATTCCTAAGGCATAAGGCAAGAAGTGGACGAAACGATGCAAACGCACCGCCCACCCGTCATTTTTCTTCTCCACACCGGGAAGCAGGCTCTCGTATTCGAAATATAACCGTCGCAAAGGATGCATGCAGTGGTATTGCCAAGGCTTGCGCCCGGAATAATGCAAAATGGCCGGACGGGTAATCGTTTCGATATGGGGAGGGACCCAACCGGCCGACTTACCCTTTGGCCTGCGGTAGGCGCCCTCTTGGACGTTCCATTTCATATCCAAAAGCCTTTTACGTTCGTGAAGCAGACTGTTCAGCAAGTCCTGATCATTATAGACAATCCTGTCCGGATACATACGATAATGTTCCGCACACAGACGTTCCACCCCATGTGCTCTCCAATACTCCAGGTTCAGCAACAAGACCCCTCCGTTGAAATAGTTATAAGACGATGCATAATGCAAACGACGACAATGCACCGGATTGACGGTAAAGCTATCCGGCACTCCGGCCAAAGCAACTCCCGTAAGGTCTGTCTCCCATAAACCATACAATGAAAACAAAACCAATACATCACAATCCAAATACAAGACCTTGGAGACGGACAACGGCAATATGGAAGATAGCAGACAACGGAAAAACACGACTTTCGACAAGCGCTGCTTCTCCCATGTCACTTCATAGCCCTTCATCTTTTCTTCCGCCACTTCATAAAAGAACACTTTCGCACCATAAGAGTCGCACAACGCAGACAGAAAGGCCACATCCTCTTGATGTAGATTCAATCCTACGATATGAAATACTATTTCATACGGGACATTGTTCCGCAAAACCGACACCATCGTTACCGCACAAGGACGAACGAACCGGCTGTCTATGGCAAATGCTATATGCATCATATTAAAAATCAGTTTATCGAATTGAAAACATCACGAATCGTCTCGTCCGCATAAATATATCCACATTTGCACAATTCCTCAAAATGCAGCTTCCCTATCACCCGGTCGTACTCTTCTTCTAGCAAACCTTCCTTATAAAGTCGGTAAAAATACCTCCAATGACGACCGCCATGCCTGCCCTTATGTTCTTCCAATTGTACACCGCCATTCACCATTTTATCCATAAACTGACGACGGCCGCGCACATTATAATGATAAACACGAATCGCCGAGGACTTTGCATATTGAGGCAACATCCTCACCTTATGGTTTCCCATGGAGATTTGCAAGTAACCGTCGGTCCGGTGAATTACCTTACGGTTCTGGCGTTCGAACAAGGAGTATAACGACAAATCATACGCCTCTATGTCGGTTACAGGCCGTACGGCCTTAGACCATTGCCAAAAAGGTTTGTCTTCTTCGGGATACATGCTTCTCACCTCGCAAGTCTGCACATTGGCACGAGATTCGCTTAACTCTTTTTTCAACGACCCGGAGGGAGCATACCAGAATTCATCTGCGTCTGCATTAATCACCCAATCCGCCCCGAAAGACGTCTTGGCCTTCCATATCATCCGGTCTACCCACTCTTTTTGTTCATAGCCCGTAGCTGCTTCCCTTATCACGTCTACCACCCATCCTTTCCGACGATACTTTTCGATAATCCCGCAGGTCCCGTCTGTCGAATTGTTATCCGTTACAATAAAAGCATCCACTCCCATAGCTTTATGGAACAACAGGTTCCGTTCCAATAACTCCTCTTCATTTTTCACCAGAAGCGTCATTATCAACCGGGAATCAGGAAGTTTCAGGAACATTCTCGGCAAATCCCGGACGGCACGGATTATTTTATGAATAATATATCGGTTCACTTTACGCTTCATTTAATTCACTTAACCGATCGAGACTTTCAACCAGCTTTCCGGCACCACGTCCGCACTATTTGTCGTCTGCGTCCAACGTTCCGGGGCAATCACTATTTTGTCCGGCGACGGATTTAACCACGCTCCCCACCAACTGAAAGTACTATTGCATATAATATGGTGGCGGCAATGGCTCATCAACATCATGTCCTGCCAACTGTCCTCCCCTTTGTTCCAATCAATGAATACGGCATTTTCCAATGGCAGGTACTGGCGTACCCAATCCAAATCCTCCGAAAATACATAATAATGGGGATGGACTATTCTTTTCTCCAACTCGGACAGGGCATTGAGGTAATAAGAACGTTGACAAATGCACCCCAACGACTTCCAATGCTTCCCCTGAAGATAATCCCCTCTCCTGACATGTATGGACACGGCATCCGGGTCGGCCATAATCTCCTGCATCGCACAAAGGCTCTTTCTGTTTACCCGGCGAACATCGAAAACAAACGCCTCGCGCACCTCCTTTTCCACACCGGCAAAATATTCCTCAGACTGATAAAAGCCTTTAAAATAAATCCATGGCCAATGATACTTCCGGATGTAAGGCACAAGCGAACCACCTTGCTTCCGTTCCAATATGGTCTTAAACAACAAAAACTCTATGATTTTCTTTAAACTCCGGTTGATACGGAACTCCGTACGGGGAAGATTAAACACCTTGTTCATCTCATACCCATAATGTACCCGATAATGGACCATATCCGAAAGGTCTATCTTTGTATCTGGAAATACAGCCCTCATCTTCAAGTACATGGCATAAATGAACATTTGGTTACCCAAACCACCTGTCATTTTTATCAACCTCATAACCACCTTTATTAAAACTTCATATACTAATAATCGCTCTCTTTTGAAGAGATAAACCGAATATCGTTATCCATTGTTAATCAAAAGATTGGTGTCATTTAGTAATATGTTTATCCTCAACAAAAGGCAAAAAAAGACACTCTCGCATACTTTTTATCCATTTACTTCTTTGTAATTATCAATTAATTATGTAATTTTGCCGATATTCGGTTTATCTCTTCAAAAGAGATAAAACCGTAATTATACCATATTCAAGCAAATGCCTACTTAATGTATGGGAGACAGCATCATTTATAAACTAAAAAGCGGGAAGCCCAACAAATTCCTTAATTTCCTTTCCGGTTTTGCCGGATTAGCCATTCCGGATGCCTTTTTCCGGCAGCGGTTGCGCGGACTTCTCGCCCAAGTGCCCAAACATCCCGATTACGACTATATTCGCAAACGCGTGGACTATTACATCAAAACGGACCAACCATTCCACGTCTCAGACACAAACAGGCTCACTCGTGAACGTAGTTGGATTTATTATACTGGACGAATAGGGGATTATACCCGCAAAATGTTCCATACAGCTTACTTTTTCGACCAACACGACGTGACCCGTTGGTTTCCCAAACATTTCCGTTGGAATTTCTGCCCAGGAGATGTATATTTCACTCCGGACACACCCACAATCGTCAAAAGTCGGTTGTTGACCGGCGACAATAGTAACTCCGTGATACTAAAGTTGGACAAACTACGCCATTTCATGTTCGTGCATGACACCATACCTTTCCGGCAGAAGAAAGACATGGCAATCTTTCGGGGAAAAATCCGCCAAAGCCGGGTACGTACAAAATTCTTGGAAATGTTCTTCCACCATCCGATGTTCGACTGCGGCGTAGTAGGGCGGAATGAAGGCTGTCCGGACGAATGGATGAGGGAAAAGAAAACCATCCGCGAACATTTGGATTATAAATTCATTATAGCCCTGGAAGGAAACGACGTAGCTTCCAACCTGAAATGGGTCATGTCGTCCAACTCACTGGCCGTCATGACACGTCCGACTTGCGAGACTTGGTTCATGGAAGGAACGCTCGTTGCCGGATACCATTATGTAGAAGTGAAGGAGGATTTCTCGGACTTACCGGAGAAGCTGCAATATTATATCGAACATCCGGAGCAAGCGGAAGACATTATCCGCCATGCCCATGAATACATCAGGCAGTTCCAAGACAAGGAACGGGAAAACCTGATTTCGCTGATGGTATTGGACAAATACTTCCGGCTTTCGGGACAACAATAAAAAATGAGGATATGATGATTCACATAGCTTGCAATATAGACCACAATTATGTGCGACATTGTGCCGTTACCTTGGTCTCTTTATTTGAAAACAACCCGAAAGAGACCTTCACCGTACATATTATTGCACGGGAATTATCGGAAACAGACCGGAACATTTTAACAGCTTTAGCCGAAAAATATAAAAATAAAGCCTGTTATTATATACCAGACGCACAAATGTTGGAAGGATTCACCATCCGGGCTACCCACAACCGCCTGTCGTTGGCCGCCTATTACAGGTGCTTCCTGTCTGCCCTATTGCCTGAAAGCATAGACCGCGTACTGTACTTGGACTGTGATATTGTAATACTAGGAGACATCACTCCGCTATGGCGTACGCCTTTAGACGCTCATACGGGAGTAGCCGTAGTGGAAGACACCGGGTGCAAGGAACTGCAGCGTTACGAAATCCTGCAATATCCGGCCGAGGACTCGTACTTTAATTCCGGTGTCCTCCTTATCAACCTCGCATATTGGCGAGAACACCATATCGCCCAAGCTTGCGTCGATTATTACCGTGCATATCCGGAACGTATCATATTCAATGACCAAGACCTGCTGAACTGTGTGTTGCACCGGCATAAAACGTTAGTGGGTCTGCAATGGAACGTGCAAGACGGATTTTACCGCAACCATCCGGCCATAAGCCCGGAATGGCGCAAAGCCCATGCCGAAACATTAAGGCATCCGGTCGTCCTGCATTACACCAACCGGAAGCCGTGGAACTACGACAGCCAACACCCCTTACGGGATGTTTATTTCCAATATCTGGATCTGACCCCGTGGAAAGGAGAACGCCCATGGCATAGCGTGAAGAACAGGTTCAAACGCTTTTTCCGCTTGTTACCTTTTTATATAGGAATGAGAAAAGCCAAGTATATCCGGTTAGAATCCCTGTAAAACAGAAACCATCGTCCAAAAGGCCATTATCATGGGTAAAATAAAAAGATTTTTCAAACATATCGAAAAGTTCTTCGTCAGGCGTAAACAGCAACTCATCATGCACCATCTGCTATACCGCGCAGGAGGAAAGGAGTTAATTGCCCGATACACAAGGGATTACCTGCCCGCATACGAACCCATTACAGGGAGTTCACCGATATGGACATGTTGGTGGCAGGGCGAGGACGCAATGCCAGACATCGTAAAAGCCTGCTACAACGCCATGCACCGGTTTTCCGACGGACACCCGGTCATTCTCATTACGGAAAAGAATTACAAGGATTACGTGAACATGCCCGACTATATTATCCGAAAACAACAATCGGGCGAAATCGACCTTACCCACTTCTCGGATATCCTGCGTATGATGCTGTTGGCTCGACACGGAGGAATCTGGATGGACAGTACGCTATTGATACCGTCCAAACACCTCGGCACATTTATCCATCCAGAAGATAAATTCTGGAGCTGCCACCACCATACCCGTTACTACAACATCTCGCAAGGCGGATGGGTCAGCTTCTTCTTGGCCTGCGGGAAAGGTAATATTTTACCCTCATTTATCGCTGACATGCATCTCTGTTATTGGAAGAAACATAAAAAGCTAATTGATTATCTACTTTTAGATTATACATTTGCCATGGCTCGTAAATACATTCCGGCCGTACACGATATGATCGAAAAAGTACCCATCACAGAAATGGGACCGTTGGGCAAGTGCCTGAATGAAGAGTTCTCGGAAGAAAAATGGAACGAATTCTGTACCCGGTATGATTTCCACAAGGTAACTTACAAGATACCTCTCTGCAAAACCACAGTCGAGGGCAAGAAAACATATTACGGACATATTCTTGAAACTTATCTTACACAACCTTAAAAACAAGAAACATGAAAGTCAACTGCGTAGTAGTCACATATAACCGCCTGGCCTTACTTAGAGAATGCCTGGCTGCCATAGAGAAGCAAACCTATCCGATACACAAGGTAATCGTGATAGACAATTGTTCTACAGACGGTACGGAGGATTTCCTGAAAGCATACGCTGTACGCCCTCAATTCCAAGTCATCCGCACGGAACAGAATATCGGAGGAGCCGGCGGTTTCTCTTTAGGCGTAAAAACATCCGCATTAGGCGGCGGAGATTACACATGGATGATGGATGATGACACCATCCCCTCTCCGGAAGCTTTGGAAGCCCTCATGCAAACAGCCTCACAGTCCAATGACATCGGATTCGTTTGCAGCAAAGTACTTTGGACCGACAATACCATTCATCCCCGCAATATGCCCGGAGGACTAAAAAAGGACACCATCGAAAACAACGGTATCACGGCCTGCCGCTGCGAAGTCTGCACTTTCGTCTCTGTCTTGGTCAGCAGCCGTGCGGTCTACAAAGTTGGCTTGCCCATCAAAGAGTTCTTTATCTGGTTCGACGATATCGAATACACCCTCAGAATCACAAGAGCCGGATTCAAAAATTACTATACAGAACAAAGCATTGTCGTACACAAGACCCCGGACGTGTACGACCCGAATATCGAACAGGCACCGGTCAATATGGCCAAACGTTTTTACTATCAAACCCGCAACACCTGCTACTTTAAGCACCGCGAACAACCGAACAAACTTTTGTTCAGGCTGTCGATATGGAATAAGCTTCGTATCCTGAAACGAAGAATCAACCGCCGTAAAGACGGACACAAACAAGAGTTCTTAGCTGCAGTAAAGAAAGGATGCCATGACGGACTGACTTTCTACCCGGAAATAGAATATTTACCTCTATAAGCATACAAAATACAACAGAATGTCACAAGAGCCATATAAACTCCTCACATTGGTGATCCCGACCTACAACATGGAAAAGTATCTCACCAAATGTTTAGAATCCGTAACCGCCCCTTGTATACCTCCGACATTGGAAGTCATTGTTGTAAATGACGGTAGCAAAGACCGTTCCCTGGAAATTATGAAAGCCTTTCAGCAAAAAAGACCGGATATAATCCGCATCATCAACAAAGAAAACGGCCACTACGGTTCGTGCATCAATGCAGGGTTACAAATGGCAAAAGGGAAATATTTCAGGCCCTTGGACGCAGACGACTGGATGGATACAGAGGTTTTATCCAAACTTTTAAATGTATTAAAGAATTGCGATACGGACTTGTTTATTACACTCCGTACGGAATATAAGATCGATAAAAATAATCGTCATATCGTGACACACTTCCCTTTCCGCAATGTAGAATACAATAAGATTTATGATATTTCGTCTTTCAACATAAGCGAACATACCTATGGCGATGAATTCAACATGCATAGCATGACCTACAAAACAGAAATCCTAAGACAGGTAAACCTGCGCCATATAGAAGGTATATGTTATACCGACTTCCAATACTGTTTTCTGCCGATAGACCGCATCAAGAGCTTCATTATATTCGATTTATACCTCTATTATTATTTCATAGGAAGAGAAGAACAATCTACCAGTGTGCAGTCTATAAAGGGGAACTTATCGCACATTTGCAAAGTAATCAATTTCATGATTCATCACTTGGACAGGCAATTTCATCAAAACCCAACCATACAGGCCAACCAAATACACTTTATCGACAAGGCTCTGAATATCTATGTAATCAGTCTCAGATGGCAAAGAAAAATCACAGAGCAGGATTACCCCGAAATTTTTAACGTTATCGATGCCGTAGACCGATACCATATCCAAAACCGAATCTTGAACAAACCGTATTTCCGCCTTTGGCGGAAGCTGAAAACCCGTAAGGTACTCAACCTAACCCTTACCTTGTACCGTTGGGCGCATATCAGGAAATTCAGAAAGATGGGAATGTAAAAACAAACATCCCTACAAACGTCCCAACCTTTCCCTTATGCCGTCAGTATACGCTTTCCAAAACATCGGAATATCAGTCCACCGATAAGCATCCGAGAAAGGTGCCGAGAAAAAGGCTATTAAAATATAACCGATGGCCCCGTTAAAGCCGCGAAGATATTTCACGGCCCAGTTCTTCCCATAATGGTGATTCAAATAAGAAGAATTACGTATCTGGTAAAAGCGTTTCCATTTTTTCTTCTTATTACGTTCCCCCCACGAATCGTCCGAGAAAAACTTTTCTTTATCCATCAGGGCCGTAGGAACATACAAAATCTTATAACCGGCCATCACCGTGCGCAAGCAATAATCCGTATCATCACAAAAAATAAACAAATCTTTATTGGGAAGCCCTACCAACTTCACAACCTCACTGCGAACGAACAAACCTTCGAAAGCCGTTCCGCAAATCTCGACAGGAGCATTCACTTCCATCTTGGACAATCGTCCTGAATACATGGATGAAAACGGATGAGTCAAGTTGAAAGATAGAAAATCATTCGTATAAATCCGGCCCTCCAACAGGCGGCGCGGCGCCAAAATCCCTACACCTTCATATCCGGCGTACGCCAATAGCCGCTCCAGACAATCCGGACGCGGAAAAACATCGTCATCCATGCACCAGATCCAATCGGCATCGGCAAGGCGAGCATACTCCATTCCGGTATAAAAACCTCCGGCTCCCCCGACATTGGTCTGATGAATCGTTTTCACATCCTCCTGCTCGTCCAACCACACTCCCGTCCCGTCCGTACTACCGTTATCCACCACTACAAGGGTTGTAAGCGGTACGGTCTGCCGACGCAAACAAGAGAGATTCCGTTTGAGAAGCTCCAGACGATTATAAGTTACGACAACAGCAACCACATTCATGATACATATTAATATAAGTCGTTTATTTTTCCAGGTTGGGTACTCCGGAAAGCCTGCATCAACTTAAAGCATTCCTCCGCATCGAATCCGCGTACGGCAGCATATTCTTCAGCCAACAAACGATGCATGTGCGGCGTAGCCGGAAGGCGCTCGAAATTCTTGCATCCTTTTCTCATATCAATCGGACCGATATACATCCGATTCAAGTCCACTATCTCAATCCGAACCCCTTTGTCTGTCTTTTGGAACAGAATGTTCCCACGCCCGTAATCCTTATGCGCATACCCATGTTCATGCAAAACGGCCGTCACTCTCCCTACCGTACGAACAACCTCGTCTGCATAATCAAAATGCTGATAGAACAAATCATTATAGACGTATGGGCAAGCCGACGCCAACGTCACATAATAACTACGGTCGAAAAGCAGTCCTTTGCGTACATTAAGATAACCGACCGGAGCGGGAGTCCCTACCCCTATTTCTTGATACATCCTCGCATGATCGTAAGAACGTTTGGCCTTTGAAGGACGGAAAATGCCATAGACGAAACGATTGACCCAATTGGGACGGTGAAAGGACTTCACCACCAAGTCAAGCCCTCTATATGTCATTTTCCTCAATTCATTGCGTCCCTTATAAACCACCGAACCTTCACCGGCCGCAAAACGTTCGGGAATGGAATACATAAAATCCTTCAAATCCTGATAATCCGGCCGGAGTTCCAACGTCCGATGAGCCAATAAATGACAAAGACTTGGCTTAATCCATTTCATCCTATTCAAATTTTATCCAGTCCTTTAGTAAATTTCAACCAATAATATTTCAACGGATTCTTATACTTTAACTGTTTCCATGGACGACTGCCGTGAGGACGATGCCACACCGGAAGGGTCGTAAAAAGGTAATTGCGAAAACCAGCTTTCAATGCCTCATGCGAAATGGTCACGTCATACCAATTCTTTGTCGGGTCAAGCTGCCCAAAATCAAATTGCCCCAAAAACTTCGGTGTCAGCAAAGAGCAACAAAAACTACAATGTTTCTTCTCCGGATAAACCTGGTTTTCCCGTCCCCGTGCATGAAGATAGGGATAATTGACCAAACCGTCCTCATCCGTAGTCACCGCTGCGGCAATGGCACAATCCGGACGTTGCACAGCTCCGTCGAACAAGTCCTGCAAAGTATTCCTCTTCACAACGACATCCGACTCTACAATCAACAGACCGGCATCCGCAGCTAAAGCTTCGCGTCGGGCTGTCTGCAACACCAATAAATAATTAGGAGACGGATGATTTGTCAAATCACACAAATTAACCAACTTAAAACCAAGTTCCTTGGATGCTTGTTCCAAACGTATCGTATTCTCAGCTGTGCTGAAATCATTATAAACGGTATATGTAAAAGGAACACTGGTCTCCGAAGACAATACGGCTCTTATCGTCTCAAGCGTGAAATCGATGGAATCCTTTACCGGCGTAATGACCTGCAAACTTTTCATATCATTGTCTCCCGTAATTGACAAAACTGCTGCTTGGCTAATGCCAAAGCCGCAGCTACCGTATCATCCATATCCGCATAGGTGTATTGGGCCAAACGTCCGCCAAATAAAACATTCCCACGCGATACCGCCAGTTCACGATAGGATTTGAATATTTCAGAGTTACGGGCATCATTCACCGGATAATAAGGCTCTTTACCCGGGGCAAAAGCATCAGGATATTCGTATGTAATCACCGTAGTAGGCTGAGTTCCGTATTCAAAATGTTTATGTTCAATCACACGCGTGTAAGGTACATCCCCAGCCGTATAATTCACCACAGCATTACCTTGATAGTCCTCTACCTCCAAATGACGATGGTCAAAACGCAGGCTACGGTATTCCAAACGTCCGCATTGATAATTGAAATATTCATCAATGCAACCGGTGAAAAGAATTTTATCGGCCATAGCATCCCAAGCCTCACGGTTTTCAAAATAGTTCGTGTCCAACCGGACTTCTATACCTTCCAACAAAGCATCTATCAATACGTTATATCCACCTTTCGGTATTCCCTGATAAGCATCGTTAAAATAGTTGTTGTCGAAAATAAAACGAAAAGGTACACGCTTGATGATAAAGGACGGAAGTTCTGTAGCCGGACGTCCCCACTGCTTCTCAGTATACCCTTTGATTAGACGGGTATATATATCCTTTCCACACAATTTCAGAGCTTGCTCTTCCAGGTTCGCCGGTTCAGAGATAAATTCATACGCCTTACGCTGTTCAGCTACCTTAGCCTTGGCTTCAGCCGGTGTTTTCACTCCCCACAACTGATAAAAGGTATTCATATTGAAAGGCAGGTTATACAATTTACCTTCATAATATGCCAATGGAGAATTGGTATAACGATTAAATTCCACCAAACGGTTCACATAATCCCAAACATCTTTATTGTCCGTATGAAAGATATGGGCCCCATACTTATGTACACGAATGCCTTCTACATCCTCACAATATATATTCCCGCCACGATGGGCACGCTTGTCTATCACCAAACAACGTTTCCCTGCCAATCTGGCTTCATGGGCAAATACAGCACCGAATAATCCCGCGCCTACTATCAAATAATCATATCTTTCCATGTATGGTCACATTTAATCATTTTATTGTCGAATCTTGTTGGCGTCTCAGCCATTCTTCCTTGGTACGCTTCCATCTCTTATGCGTCCACAGCCAATATTGCGGAGCTTTCCTGATCATTTGCTCCAATTGTTCCATGAACATAGCTGTCATATCATATTCCGTACGATTTACCTCCGGTATCTCCATCCGTCTGAACGTACACTCATAATAACCCCTACGGGGACGAATGATATCCGCAAAAAAATAAACCGCTTTTACCTGCCGCCCTATCTGCTCCGCTCCGGTAAAAACAGCGGTTTCACGGTGCAGGAAGGGAACAAAAAAATGCATGCTGTTCCACTTGGGTAGTTGGTCGGATATAAAGCCAATCATCGCAGGGCGCTTTTCCCGTTTCAGTTCAATCACACGCCTCAATGTATTTTTCATCGGAATACATTCCCCACCGAACTGGTTTCTCAATTTCAAAAAGAACCTATCCACGGCTTTATTATACAAAGGATGGTAAATTTGTGCACAATGGATAGAAGGAGATATGGTATAGGGTAATGATGCCACCCACTCCCAATTACAATAATGCCCAAGATAAAGGAATATGAAATTATGCCCCTCTTCGCGCACAGCCTGTTCCACCTGCTCTATTCCATGAAATACCATCCGCTTCTTCATTTCCTTTTTCGAAATGGAAGTCAGCTTCAAAGTTTCTACAAAATAATCGCAAAAAAAGTGATAAAATTTCTTTTCTATCCGGACAATCTCATCCGATGACTTTTCGGGAAAAGACTTCAATAGGTTATCCCTTACTACATCACGCCGATATTTGATGCAATGATACACTATCAAATACAGGACATCTGACAGAAAATATAAAACGCAAAAAGGAAGCAAGGATAGCAAATGGCTCAAGCCAAACACTACGTAATACATCAAGTTGGTCCATTTGTCTTGTTTCTCCATACAAATTCCGTATCGACTTTAATGACACAATAAAAAAGTGCCTCTATTTAAAGAATATTGCAAAGCTAAACAAACTTTTTTGAATCGGCAATAATTCTATAATAAAAACTCATTAACTTTGCATCATGAAAATAGTTGTTGACGACAAAATCCCATTTATCCGAGAGGCTATCGCCCAAATCTCCACCGATGTGATTTACAAACCCGGGATAGCCATCAGCCCCGACGATATACATGATGCCGATGCCCTGATTGTCAGAACCCGCACTCGTTGCGACGAAACCCTTCTGAAAGGGAGTAAAGTTTCTTTTATCGCTACCGCCACTATCGGATATGACCACCTTGACATTGAATACCTGAAACACGCCCATATCACATGGGCCAACTGTCCCGGTTGCAATGCCAATTCCGTAGGGCAATATATCCATTCATGCCTTTTGCTCTTGGAAAAAGAAAAAGGATACGACCTATCGAAGACTACGGTCGGATTAGTCGGAGTAGGACATGTGGGCCATGCCGTTATCGAAGCTATACGCCCTTTGGGAGTACAAATCCTTCTCAATGACCCACCACAAAAAGAAGCCTTGTGTAAAGCCGGAAAGCCTCATGAGTTTTTTTTGAACATGGAAGAGCTGCAAGAGAAGTGCGACATCATCTCGTTCCATACTCCATTAATCACAAAAGGTTCTTATCCGACTTTCCATTTAGCGAACAAAACATTCTTCAACGCACTAAAAAAACGCCCCATCATTATCAATACAAGCCGAGGGGCTGTCGTGGATAATACGGACGTACTTCAAGCCTTAAAAGATGGTATTATCCGAGATACTATTATCGATACTTGGGAGAATGAACCGAATATCAATCAAGAACTTCTCAACCTTATATATATAGGAACCCCGCATATCGCAGGTTACTCCGCCGACGGAAAAGCCAATGCCACCCGTATGGCACTCACAGCATTGTGCAACCATTTCCACCTTCAGGCCACTTTCCAAATCCGTGTTCCTCAACTTCCTGAGGAAGAGCTACCGAGTCCCAATCTCACAGAAAAAGAACGGGCATTGGCTTTATATAATCCACACACGGATAGTTTGAAACTCAAGTCCCATCCCACCATGTTCGAAGAATTGAGAGGTAATTACCCGTTAAGAAGAGAATTCATAGAATAAGTCTCGTAAAAGGGAGCAAATACTGCACACTACATATACTTTTGTGCAAAAAAGAGCAATTTATTTACTTAATTGCTTGCATAAGTGGGAAAAAAAAAGTTCCTTTGCACTTGGATTTACAGAATTACATTAATAATAATCAAAAAATTACAATTATGTCTGAAATTGAATCAAAAGTAAAAGCTATCATCGTTGATAAGTTGGGTGTTGACGAAGCAGAAGTAGTAGCCACAGCAAGTTTCACAAACGATTTAGGTGCTGATTCATTGGATACAGTAGAATTGATCATGGAATTTGAAAAGGAATTCGGTATCAATATTCCCGATGATCAAGCTGAGAAGATCACGACTGTAGGTGACGCTATTAGCTATATCGAAGCTAACGCAAAATAATATTTTCTCTAAACGAAGATAATGGAATTAAAAAGAGTTGTGGTAACAGGTATGGGTGCCGTTACTCCATTGGGAAATACGACCGAGGAAACTTGGAAGAATTTGATTGAGGGAGTAAGTGGTGCCGGACCTATTACACATTTCGATGCTTCCTTGTTCAAGACTCAATTTGCTTGCGAAGTAAAAGATTTCAATGTAGGCGACTACATTGACCGCAAAGAAGCACGCAGAATGGACTTGTACACCCAATATGCCTTGGCTGCAGCCAAAATGGCCGTAGACGATTCTGGCATGGATTTGGAAGCTGTGAACAAAGACCGTATAGGTGTTGTTTTCGGGGTGGGAATCGGTGGAATCCACACTTTTGAAGAAGAAGCCGGAGCGTATGCACTTACAGGAAAAGAATTGGGTCCCAAATACAACCCATTCTTCATCCCGAAAATGATTGCAGACATTGCAAGCGGTCATATTTCTATTATGTATGGTTTCCATGGCCCGAACTACACGACCACTTCGGCATGCGCATCTTCTACCAACGCTTTGGCTGACGCATTCAACCTTATCCGTTTGGGCAAGGCAGATATGATTCTCAGCGGTGGTGCAGAAGCGGCTATATGGCCAGCCGGCGTAGGTGGTTTTAATGCCATGAAAGCTCTTTCTACCCGGAATGATGACCCACAACACGCATCCCGCCCATTCAGCGCAAGTCGCGACGGTTTCGTTATGGGTGAAGGTGCCGGATGTCTGATTTTGGAAGAATTGGAACATGCCAAAGCACGTGGAGCTAAAATTTACGCTGAAATGGCCGGTGCAGGCATGTCAGCTGATGCCCACCACATCACGGCCTCCCACCCGGAAGGGTTAGGTGCCAAACTGGTTATGGAAAGAGCTCTCGAAGACGCTGAAATGAAACCGGAAGATATTGATTATATCAATGTACACGGTACTTCAACTCATGTCGGAGACATTTCGGAAGCCAAAGCCATCAAAGATGTTTTCGGTCCACACGCTTACGAATTGAATATTAGTTCTACTAAGTCTATGACAGGACATCTGCTCGGTGCCGCCGGTGCTGTGGAAGCAATGGCCAGTGTGATGGCAGTAAAAGAAGATATCATACCCCCCACTATCAACCATGAGGAAGATGACAAAGATGAAGAAATCGACTATGATCTGAACTTCACCTTTAATATTGCTCAGAAGCGTACCGTGCGTGCCGCTCTAAGCAACACTTTCGGTTTTGGTGGGCACAATGCATGTGTAATCTTTAAGAAATACGCTGAATAAGTCGTGTATCCCAAAGATATCATAGAAAGAATAAGGCTCCCTTTCAGAAAAGACAAGGAGCTTTATTCTTCTTTTTATAAGATATTAGGATTCTATCCGCACCATATCCAATATTACGAACAGGCATTGCATCATAAGTCCTCATCTATAAAAAAGCAAGGAAGTTGGATTAATAACGAACGGTTGGAATTTTTGGGCGACGCCATTTTGGATGCCGTCGTAGGAGATATTGTCTTCCGCCACTTCAAAGGCAAACATGAAGGTTTCCTCACCAACACCCGCAGCAAAATCGTACAACGTGAAACATTGAACAAATTGGCCGTAGAAATCGGTTTGGATAAACTTATCATTTCATCCACACATTCCTCCACCCACAACAGCTATATGTGTGGCAATGCTTTTGAAGCCATGGTCGGTGCGATTTATCTGGACCGGGGCTATTCCTATTGCATGCGTTTTATCGGCAAACGCATCATGACCCAGTTAATCAATATCGACAAACTGGCCTATAAAGAAGTCAATTTCAAAAGCAAATTAATTGAATGGGGACAAAAGAGGCGAGTTGAAATTACCTTCGACCTGATAGATCAGGCACAGGAGGGAAACAGTACGCCCGTTTTTACCACCCAAATCACAATCGAAGGAGTGACATGTTGCAAAGGAAGAGGCTATTCTAAAAAAGAGAGCCAACAACTGGCTGCAAAAGACACTCTGGCACTATTGAGGAAATCCCCCAAACTGGTTGACAAAATCCTTTCCAACAAAAAACAAAAAGAGGCTTTGTCTGAAATGACCATACAAGACAACGAACAGCAAACCATAACGGTAATTGCTCCACCGAAGCTTCAGGTCTCTGTCACAGAATCCCCCGATTTCAGAATGGTTAGCCGAAGATAATGCAAGCCGAACTATAAGTACATAGATAGCGACACATAGTCCATTAAAATCTGTATAAAGTTCGTTATTCTGATAACTTTAAGTTATTTTTGCAAGAGAATAAAATGATTCCTGCGGAAATACGACATGAATAAGACGAAGTTAGTCAGCTGCTTTCTTTCAGGCAGACGAAAAAGCATATCCAAATATGAAAACCAAACGGAAGAACTGCAATTAAACGTTCTTCATAAACTCATCTGTCAAGCTATTCATACGGAATGGGGACAAACACATGGATTTGCACAAGTCAAAGACTATGATTCCTTTACGAAAACCTCTCCGGTAAACACTTACGAGGAACTCAAAAGTTACATCGACCGTATGCGGCACGGGGAAAAAGACGTATTATGGAGCGGACAGGTCCGGTGGTATGCCAAATCATCCGGCACAACCAATGACAAAAGCAAATTCATTCCCGTCAGCAAAGAATGCCTGCAAGACACGCATTACCGTGGCGGGACGGATGCCGTAGCCTTATATCTGGGGCAGAATCCCCGGAGCAGGATGTTCGACGGCAAAGCATTGATACTCGGAGGAAGCCATTCGCCCAATTACAACCTCCCCCATAGCCTGGTAGGAGATTTGAGTGCCATATTAATCGAAAACGCCAGTCCGTTCGTCAACTATTTCCGCATTCCCTCCAAAAAAGTCGCATTATTGGGCGATTTTGAAGAGAAACGCGAAAGGATAGCCCAAGCTGCCATCAGAGAAAACGTGACGAACCTGATCGGAGTTCCGTCGTGGATGTTGTCCGTATTGACTCGTGTCATGGACATTTCCGGCAAAACCCACCTGGAAGACGTATGGCCGGGCATCGAGGTCTTCTTCCACGGAGGCGTAGCCTTTACCCCCTACCGCGAACAATACCGGCAACTCGTCACTGCATCCGACATGCATTACATGGAAACGTACAATGCCAGCGAAGGGTTCTTCGGGCTACAAAACGATTTGCAAGACCGGTCCATGCTCCTGATGATAGACTACGGAGTGTTCTATGAATTCATCCCGATGGACGAAATAGATAAAGAAAATCCCCAAATCGTGCCACTTTGGGGAGTGGAAACCGGCAAGAACTACGCCATGGTCATCAGCACCTCGGCCGGTTTGTGGAGGTACATGATTGGCGATACCGTAAAATTCACGCAAAAGAACCCTTATAAGTTCATTATTACCGGACGTACGAAATTCTTTATCAACGCTTTCGGAGAAGAGTTAATCGTAGACAATGCCGAAAATGGATTGAAAGCGGCATGTGAAGCCACCGGTGCGCAAATACGGGAATATACGGCAGCCCCCGTCTACATGGATGCCCACGGCAAATGCCGCCACCAGTGGCTGATAGAATTTGCGAAAGAACCGGAATCGCTCACAGATTTCGCACACATCCTGGATTTGAAACTGCAAGAAATCAACTCCGACTATGAGGCCAAACGTTACAAGGACATCACCCTGCAGCATCTGGAAATTATCCCAGCGAGTAAGAACCTCTTCGACGACTGGCTGAAATCCAAAGGCAAGTTGGGAGGGCAGCATAAGATTCCGCGCCTGAGCAACACGCGCACATACATCGACGAAATGTTATCCATGAATGCCCCCGCAAAACCGGAAAATCTTTAAAAACCAAAAAGAAGCATAATATGCAAAAAAGACTCACACCATACCCCCTCATCGCCCTCCTCTGCATTCTCGTCTTAGCTGCTTGCGCCAGCATCGGAAGCCCGGACGGAGGCCCACGTGACTTCACCCCTCCCAAGGTTGTCAGGTGTCAACCGGCCAATATGTCGGTAAACAACCGGGATAAGAAACTGACGCTCACATTCGACGAGTTTATCGTGCTTGAGAATGCTTCGGAAAAGGTCGTGGTATCCCCACCGCAGAAGGAAATGCCGGAAATCAGGACTTCGGGGAAGAGGATACACATCACCCTGAACGACAGCCTGAAAAAGAACACGACCTATACGGTAGACTTCTCCGATGCCATCGTGGACAACAATGAGGGGAATCCCATGGGTAACTTTACATACGCTTTCTCCACCGGTGCGGAAATCGATACGATGGAAGTCTCCGGTACATTGTTGGAAGCCGAAAACCTTGAGCCTATCAAAGGAATGCTAGTGGGACTGTATGCCGATTTAGCCGACAGTGCCTTTACGACACAATCCTTCACTCGCGTCTCCCGCACCAACAGCCGCGGGCAATTCACCATCAAAGGCGTCGCACCGGGAAAATATCGTATCTACGGCCTGCAGGATATGGACGGAGATTTCCGTTTCAGCCAAAAAGCCGAAAAGATTGCTTTCGACTCCGTCATCATCGAACCTACATGTGCTCCCGATACGCGTCAGGACACGGTTTGGATAGACAGCACGCACATCGACACCGTCAAGACCATACCTTACACCCACTTCTATCCGGACAATGTCATTCTCCGGGGATTCACGGAAGACTATCAGGATTTGCATCTTCTAAAGACCGAACGTCCTATCCCGGAAATGTTCACCCTCTATTTCACAGGCCCGTCAGATACCATTCCGACTTTGAAAGGACTGAATTTCGAGGGAGTGGAAAATATGGTATTGGAACGTTCCCTGCACAATGACACGCTGACTTATTGGATTACCGATACCACGGTGGCCTATAAAGACACGCTCACTTTCAGCCTGACTTACTTAGATACCGACACATTGGGACAGTTGGCCTACCGTACGGATACGCTCGACCTGATTCCCAAGATTACCCATGCACGCCAAGCAAAAGAACGGCAAAAGAAAATCGAAGAGTGGGAAGACCAACAAAAAAAGGCCAAACGCCGACAAAAGGAAAAGTATGTCGCCAAGCCCAACCCTTTCCTACGCGAAGACCTCACTTATAAAATGCAGCCGAGCGGCGGTATCGCTCCTACCCAAAACATCAAGTTCACATTTGCCGAACCTGTTGCCGGAATAGACACCACCGCACTGCGTTTCTACAAACAAAAAGACAGCTTATGGCTCGAAGAACCTTACCTATTCCTTCCGGTGGAGGGAGACATGCGCAGCTACATGCTGTACGCGGAATGGCATCCCGGAGACAAATACAAGTTCGAAGCGGACAGCAATGCCGTAAAAAGCATCTTGGGTAAAGTGAGCACGGCCATAAAAAAAGAAATCCCCGTAACTCCGGAAGAAGAATTCAGTTCGCTGTTCATCCGCCTCATCCTGCCGGACACGGCTGCCTACGTACAACTCATGGACAACAGCGACAAGGTGGTACGGAGCGCCAAAGCCGTAAACAACCGCGCAGACTTCTTCTATCTGAAACCGGGCGAATACTACCTGCGCCTTTTCATAGACCGGAACAACGACGGGAAATGGACCACCGGCGACTATGCCGCCAACCGCCAACCGGAGGAAGTCTTCTACTTCCCTAAGTCTTTGACCCTCAGGGCACGTTGGGAGGTGGAACAAGACTGGGACGTGAGAGGCATTCCGTTGAACAAACAAAAGCCGGAAGCCATCACCAAACAAAAGCCGGATGCGGAAAAGAAAATCAAACAACGCAATGCGGAAAGAGAACGAAACAGATAAAAACAAGAAACCATGAAGAAAATAATAATGCTGATATGCCTGCTCCATGTATGGACGGCATCTTTCACCCCCTCCCAGGCCCAATGCCCGGGAGAAAACGTGGCCTTTACAGACGGAGAAGACCTGTCCTATAAGCTCTACTTTAATTGGAAATTCATTTGGGTGACGGTGGGCAGTGCCAACATGAACATCAAACACACGACCCACCAAGGACAAGACATGCACCGCTGCCATCTCATCACACGCGGGAACAAAATGGCAGACCGGCTTTTCGTGCTCCGCGACACGCTCGTCAGCATTGTCGACGACCAACTCGTACCTTATTATTACCGTAAAGGAGCCTTGGAAGGCGACCGCTACACGGTGGACGAAGCCTGGTACAGCTACCCCGACGGGCAAAGCCACGTGAAACTCCGCTTCAAAAGCCACAAGGATGAAATCACACGGAAAGAAGAGGAATATAAGGAATGCGTGCATGACATGCTGAGCATGATGCTCTATGCCCGCTCTTTCGATGCTTCCGACTACAAAGTAGGCCAGAAAATCAAATTCCCGATGGTGGACAATGGAAAGATAGAAGGACAAACGTTGATTTACCGGGGCAAGAAAACATTCAAGATGGAAGAAAGCAAGACCAAATACCGCTGCCTCGTATTCTCATTCGTGGAATACGAGGACGGAAAAGAAGAGGAGGTCGTCACATTCTACATCACCGACGACAAGAACCACTTGCCTGTCCGTCTGGACATGTACCTGCGTTTCGGAAGTGCCAAAGCTTTCCTGACGGAAGCCAAAGGGGTACGCAACCCGCAAACGTCCATCATCAAGTAAACAACCCAAAAAACGTTTTGCCTTGTTGGCTCTTTAAAGGGAAATTAGAAAAGCCGATAAGATTCTATAGAATTTTATCGGTTTTTTTAATTCATATATCCTCAACGGAAAACCTTCATGCGCTTGTCCACGTCCCCAAAATCCTTATCTCCAGGTTCGCCGGTCGGGACCCCGAAAGGCATTTCAGCTATCAGCATCCAATCTTCAGGCAACTCCCATGTATGACGGACTTCCTCGTCTATCAAAGGATTATAATGCTGAAGGGAAGCTCCCAATCCCCGCTCTTCCAACATCGCCCAAATGGCAAACTGGTGCATTGCAGAAGTATGCTGGGCCCACGTCGGAAAATTATCCTTGTAAGAAGGAAAAGCATCCTGCAACCCTCTTACCACAGACATGTCTTCAAAATATAACACCGTACCATGGCCACTGGCAAAACAACCGTCAATCTTAGCCTCCGTCTTGGCAAAAGCCTCGGCCGGAATACGCGCTTTCAAGGTATCTTTCACGATTTCCCAAAGTTTTTGGTGCTCGTCGCCCAACAACAACACGATTCTCGTCGATTGTGAGTTGAATGCCGACGGAACGTGTTTCACTGCCTGACGGACCACACGTATGAGCTCTTCGTCCGACACGGGCGAACTGCTTCCTATGGAGTAATAACTACGGCGATGCTCCAACGCCTCTTCAAATGTTCTTTTCATTCTTCTTCTATTTTTTGAATATAACCCGATTTCTTCCCTGCCACATTCGACACCGCCGAACGTACCCGGCTCAACGACTCGGGGGTCATCAGCAGGTAAGACGCCATGTCGTTGACCGAGGCCCTGCCTGCCACCGTGGGGAATTCCCGCAAAAAGCGTTCGTAGCGTTCGCGGGCCGACTCGAAACGCCATGAATCGGCTTTCACCTGGTGCAGGATCAGATTGTTTTCCAAGAAATGGCGCAACCATTCGGCAATGCCTTTATATGACAAGGATAGCTCCACCAGTCCTGTATAAGGTATGAGGCACAATTCGCTGTTCTCCAATGCTTCCATCATCAGGTGCGACGGCTTGTTCTTGAAAATGCTTTCGATGCAATAAGCGATGTTGCCCTCGCACGTAAAATGCTCCGTGATTTCACGCCCGTTCTTGAAATAGAACTGGCGCAACAATCCCTTGCACACATACACCATATAATGGCATACCTGCCCGTCTTCCACCACCATCTGCTTCTTCCGGACCTTCCGTTCGACCAGAATATCCGACAACGCCCGGCGTTCCCCGTCGGACAATGTGGCAAAAGACGGTATCTTGTCTGCGGTCAAACCCTTTTCCATATCCAACTCTGCATCTTTATAATCCGTCTGACGAAGATACGTTTTTTTCATCCAAGTACAAAACGCCCGAAGCCTATAAATCTGATATAAATCAGAAAAACCGCTTTTCCCGCCACGGCACAAGATTTTTTTAACCTCCGCACGAACCGCCGACGGGAAAACTCACTTATATTTGCACCTATCAACAATACCGTAAAACAAAAAACACATCTATTGTTATGTATTTGATAGGATATGACATAGGCAGTTCTTCGGTCAAGGCTTGTGTGGTGGACGCACAAACCGGAAAGACGTTGGGCACAGCCTTTTACCCCAAGCAAGAAGCTCCCATCTTGAGCCTGAAGGCCGGATGGGCGGAACAAGAACCCGAATCATGGTGGAACTACCTGAAAAGTGCCACGGCCGAAGCCATGGCCGCTGCCGCCGGAAAGGCCGGATGCCCGGTCGCTGTCCTGAAAGAAGGACTGGCCGCCATCGGCATCAGTTACCAGATGCACGGCCTGGTATGCGTGGACCGTGGACAGAAAGCCCTGCGCCCGGCCATCATCTGGTGCGACTCCCGGGCTGTCCCCTACGGGCAAAAAGCCATGGAAACGTTAGGCACGGACTTCTGCCTCGGGCACCTGCTGAACTCGCCGGGCAACTTCACGGCCAGCAAACTGGCATGGGTGAAGGAACACGAACCGGAAATATATGAGAATATAGACAAAATCATGCTGCCCGGCGACTACATCGCCATGCGGCTGACGGGTACGGCCTGCACCACGGTATCCGGACTCTCGGAAGGCATGTTCTGGGACTTCAAGAACAACTGCGTCTGCAAGGAGCTGATGGAATACTACGGCTTCGGCATGGACCTGATTCCCGAAATACGCCCCACCTTCAGCGAGCAGGGACGGGTGACGGAGGCCGTGGCCGGAGAATTAGGCATCAAGGCCGGCATACCCGTGACCTACCGTGCGGGCGACCAACCGAACAACGCCCTTTCGCTCAACGTGTTCAATCCCGGTGAAATTGCCTCTACGGCAGGCACCTCGGGCGTGGTATATGGAGTGAACGGGACGGTGAATTACGACCCGCTCTCGCGTGTCAACACTTTCGCCCACGTCAACCACGCCGCAGGGACTTACAACCGCACGGCATTCCCCGCCACGGAACAGACGCGCCTCGGCGTATTGCTCTGCATCAACGGCACCGGCATCCTGAATTCATGGGTGCGCCGCAACATCGTGCCCGAAGGATGCAGCTACGAGGAGATGAACCGCATGGCCGAGAGCGTGCCCGTGGGCAGCGAAGGCCTCAGCATCATTCCTTTCGGCAACGGAGCCGAGCGTGTCATGCAAAACAAGGAAACAGGCTGCGCCATACATGGTATCAATTTCAACATCCATAACCGCAACCACATCGTGCGCGCTGCCCAGGAAGGCATTGTCTTCTCTTTCCGCTACGGCATCGACGTGATGAAAGGCATGGGCATGGAGGTGGACAAGATACACGCCGGACAGGCCAACATGTTCCTCAGTCCCCTCTTCCGCGACACGTTGGCCGGAGTGACGGGTGCCGTCATCGAGCTGTATGAGACAGACGGTTCCGTAGGTGCGGCCAAGGGAGCGGGCATAGGTGCAGGCATCTATAAAGACAACCGCGAAGCGTTCGCCTCGCTCGAACGGCTGAAAGTCATCGAACCGGACACCGCCCTCGGGCCGGTCTACGAAGAGGCTTACCAACGTTGGTTAGGCGTGCTACGCAGCATGTAACAAATACATCAAACTCAAAATTAATTTCATAAACCTTTTTTTAAAACCAAAAAATTATGGCACAGAAAGAGTATTTTCCGGGCATCGGAAAGATTAAGTTCGAAGGAAAAGAGAGCAAGAACCCATTGGCATACCGCTATTATGATGCCGAAAAGGTCATCATGGGCAAGAAGATGAAAGACTGGTTGAAATTCGCCATGGCTTGGTGGCACACCCTTTGCGCAGAAGGCGGCGACCAGTTCGGCGGCGGCACGAAGACCTTCCCCTGGAACCAGGGCACGGATGCCTTGGCCATCGCCAAGCAAAAGGCCGATGCCGGTTTTGAAATCATGGAGAAACTGGGTATCGAATATTTCTGCTTCCACGACGTGGACCTCATCTCCGAAAGCAATTCCATCGAGGAATATGAAGCCAACATGAAGGCCATCGTGGCTTATATCAAGGAAAAGATGCAGGCCACGGGCATCAAGAACCTTTGGGGCACGGCCAACGTATTCGGACACGAACGCTATATGAACGGTGCGGCCACCAACCCGGATTTCAACGTGGTGGCACGCGCAGCCGTGCAAATCAAGAACGCCATCGACGCCACCATCGAACTGGGCGGCACGAACTACGTGTTTTGGGGCGGGCGCGAAGGCTACATGAGCCTGCTGAACACCGACATGAAGCGTGAAAAGGAACATCTGGCACAGATGCTGAAGGCAGCCCGCGACTATGCCCGCGCCAAAGGCTTCAAAGGCACGTTCCTCATCGAGCCGAAACCGATGGAACCGACCAAGCACCAGTACGACGTGGACACGGAAACCGTCATCGGCTTCCTCCGTGCGCACGGCTTGGAGAAGGACTTCAAGGTGAACATCGAGGTGAACCATGCCACACTGGCCGGACACACGTTCGAACACGAACTGGCTTGCGCCGTAGACGCAGGCATGCTGGGCTCCATCGATGCCAACCGTGGCGACTACCAGAACGGGTGGGATACCGACCAGTTCCCCATCGACAACTACGAACTCATCCAAGCCATGATGCAAATCATCCGCAACGGCGGCTTTGGCAACGGCGGTACGAACTTCGACGCCAAGACCCGTCGTAACTCTACCGACTTGGAAGACATCTTCATCGCCCATATCGCCGGTATGGATGCCATGGCACGTGCCTTGGAGAACGCAGCCGAGCTGCTGGAGAAATCACCTATCAAGAAGATGGTGGCCGACCGTTATGCCAGCTTCGATGCCGGCAAGGGCAAGGAGTTCGAAGAAGGCAAGCTTTCGCTCGAAGACGTAGTGGCTTACGCCAAGACCCAAGGCGAACCGGCCCAGACCAGTGGTAAGCAGGAACTCTACGAAGCCATCGTGAATATGTATTGCTAAACCCCGTCCGGGATTTTCCCGCAAACGGACGTTCCACGCGGATGGTTGCCCTGCACCATAGGGCAGCCGTCCGTGCGTTTTTTGCCCTTACCCAACGAAACGCCTAAGCTTTCATTTTGGCCATTATCCCCCGTAACACCGTGCAAAATGATAGTTTTCAGGCGTTTTATCCGTATGGAAAGGATAGAAGAAACGGGGCATTTAGAACGGTATTCCTTAAAAAGGGATTGCCGGAACTGCTATATGGAAACATTTCTACCCCATTTTTCCGATTTTTCTCAGCCGAATGATTTTCCGTTCGGCTGAAAGAGAAATTTCAATCTGCGGCAAACGATTTTTCAGTCCCTGTTTTTTGCCCTGAAAACACCCTGAAAGGGTCTGTCCGGCCTGCCGAGAACGGCTTTTTACTCCCCGTTGCCCCGTCCCCGAAACGTTAAAACCGGAATCAAAAAGTAAGCGTTTTCCCCATTGCATTAACTTGGGAGTCCGTTTTGTAAACCGTGTACCGCATACCGCCCCGTGCCTTGTAAGCCATTATGCCCGAAACCGTCCCGGATGTCAAAACCCCGCCTCCGAAATACTCGAGTTTTCCGTACTCCCCTTCACCTTGTCCACAAATACGCGAATCTCGCACCTGCCTCTTTAACATTCTGTCAATTTGTAAATCCCGGCTTATCGTCTGCCCTCTAACAACGACCTTCAATGCCCGAAAGAATACATTGCTCTTTGATGTCTTGGAACAATAACGAAAAAGTATCTTTAAGAAGATATATAAAAATTACATAGCCCCTAAGTTTTCAGAAATTAATGCTATCTTTGCCAATAATGCAAAAGGCTATAATTATGAATACATTGCAAATAGATAGTGTTTTGTTGGATGAGGCCTTAAAAATGGCAAAACAAAAGAATATAGATTTAAGCCAAATGGTAGAATCCTTCATAAGGAATTTCGTGGAAAGGTCCGCTAAGCCGCAAGGCAAATCGAAAATAACCCCATATGTCAGTCGTTTGGGGATTGACTTGGATTTACCTACCGATTTTGATGAACGGGAAGCTTATCGTAAATATTTGGAGGAGAAATACGGATGAAACAGAAAGTATTTGCCGGTATCTTCCTGTAGACGAACGCACAGTGAGAAAAAGCCTATCTGCCACATCTGGTTTTCGGGATATAGAAGATGCCATGCAGCATTATGCTGCTTTGCAAACCGGCTGTGATGCGATTGTTACCCGCAACGTAAAAGATTTCACGCAAGCGGATATTCCTGTATATACGCCTGACGAGTTTCTGGCCAAAGAAGTATAATTTCAATTCTCTTTTTTATAAAGACATCTTATGTTTCCCTCGTTATATCTCCTATTTGGTACAACGAGGGGAACGATTCGTTTATATGCAACCGCTCTAAGACAAGAAAATTACCTTCAATACCCGAAAGAAGACATTGCATTTTATGGACACGCCCCTGCATTGCTAAATATTTTGAAGCGGACATAAAAACGGTCTATCTCTTAGGGAGAGATAAACTATTGCGCACAATAGATTTACATACAATAAGTTGAACGTAACACAGTGTTATCTTACAAAGCTTTGTGTGCGCGAACGAAAACAATTTCACGAGGAGAAATACGAAAAAAATGTCCCGATTTATTGTTTATGTCGTTGTAAATCCATACATTTGCAGTGGTGACACTTAAATTCTTGCCAGTATCGGTTTATCTCTCCCTAAGAGAACGACTGAAAAACACGCCGGAAAAACAGCCTCATCAACCAATTAACGAACACCAGAGAGTTTCATATAAAACATTAACTAATTTCTTAAACCAAATGAAAAAACAAGTACTAAGTGCATGGGTTTTCTGCTCTGCATTGGGCATCGCACAAGCCCAGACAGATGTCACTAAGGAGTATCTCGTCAATCCATCTTTTGAGACTTTAAAAGCTGCGGACGGAGCAACCGAAGTAAAGGTAAAGACCTCACTTGAAAAGGGTCTGCAAGGATGGGAAGTGGCATCAATGAGCAACTACCAAGTGGAAAGCGAAGAAAGCGGTTCTTCCACGGGTTTCCCTGCCGACGGCTCAGCCAAAATCAAACCGACAGAAGGTACCTATTATTACTTCAACCGCCAAGGATGGAACAACAAGGATACTGAATTGAAGACCACCACTTCGAAAGAACTGCCTGCCGGAACTTATTATGCCGTCATCGACTATAAAGCGGCGGATTATTCCAATAACAACAATGCGAACAATAACGGTACGACCATCGGTATCAAAGTAAACGATGCCGCCTCGAACCTATTAGGAGAGAATCCTGCCGTAAGACGGGCTTACTCCATGGCCAACAATAGTCACAACCCCGGAAACGACGCCTACATGGTCAACGCAGCATGGAATGAATTAGGCACGATGTTCACCGTGACGGAACCGACCGCCGTAACCATCTCTCTCGTACAGCACATGAAAAACAGCGGACGTTCTGACATCGCTTGGGACAACCTTCGCCTCTACAAAATAGAGAACGTGAGCGAAAGCTCACCCATGGATGTGAGCGGACTGATTACCACTTCCAACTATTATGCCCTCGGTGGTTGGAATATCGAAGGCGGAAACACATTCCAAATCAACACATGGTCAACCGAAGGAGACACCGACGGTAGCGGCATGACTAAACCTTTCTTTGAAGACTGGATAGGAAAAGGCACCAATGCTGCAAATGCCACCATCAGCCATACAGCCAACCATTTGGCTCCCGGTATTTACGAAGTAAGCGGACTCATCCGCGTACTGAACGAAGCCGGAGGTGCAGCTCCGTCCGGAGCCACACTTTATGCCAACGAAGGCAGCACGGATGCCTGTGCCGGAACGTCCTGTACCAACGGGGTTTACGGTACATACACAGTGAAAGGTACGGTAGGGACAGACGGTGTGCTGACATTCGGCATAAAAGTAGCCAACGCCAATTTCAACTGGGTGTCTTTCAAGAACTTCAAATTACAGTACTTGGGAGCTGCCAGCATAGACCAGTTGAAAGCCACGCTAAAAGAAAAAATGACTGAAGCCCAAGCTTGCGTGGCGAACTGCCCCAAAGGCATTGCAGCCATCGTAAATGCAGCCATCACCCAAGGCAATAATGCCCAAGACACGGAAGAAAGCCTGAACGCAGCCATTACGGCATTGACGCAAGCCATCGCCTTGGCTGAGCAAGCAGTTCCGGCCACCGAGGCTTTCAAAGCCCTCATGGCAACGTGTCAAGGCTATGCCAACCATTCTACTGCAGAAGACGGCGTGAAACAAACTTTCCAAAAAGCCATGACCGACGCACAGGCGGCCTTGGATGCAGCCACCACGGTTGAAGCCATCCAAGAAGCCACCAAACTTTTGCAAACGGCATGTGAGGCTTACATTCTGAACGCCATACCGGAGAAAGGGTATCCTTTCGACTACACTTTCCTCATGGACGAAGCCAATAATTCAAAAAACGGATGGACCAAAAACGTAAGCCAAGGGAATATCAAAAACTTTAACTACAAAGAATCTTCTGAAAAGAACAACGGCGAATTGCAAAAGACCGGATTCATGGAAGCTTGGGACGCAAATCCTTATGCCGCGACCCTCACATATACACGTAACGAGCTTCCCAACGGGCACTACAAGGTTTCGGCCTACGCTTTCACTACGGTTAATGGAAACACCAGTTTCACGGCCAACGGCAAGGAGGTGAAAATGGACAACAGCACACCCTTGTTCACGAATCCCACGATAGAAGATGTCATCGTGGACGAGGGCAAACTGACTGTCGGCCTGAACACAGCTGATGCCAACTGGACCGGCATCACCCACATCCAACTGCAGTACCTCTCCAAGCTGACAGACGCAGAAGCTTCCGCCAAAGCCAAAGAAGCCCTCTACGCCAAATTAGAGGAGGCCGGCAGCATGGACACCCAAAGCAATGTGGGCACGGAAGCTTTCCAGATTCCGGGAACAGCCGTAGAGGCTTTCGACGCAGCATTCGACAAGGCTAACGACATCTATACGAACTCACAGAAAGTGGACGAAATAGAAGCTGCCACAAAAGCTTTGGACGAAGCCATCAAGGCATTCCAAAACCCGGTACTCAACGCCCCGAAGGAAGATGAACTCTTCTGCATCGCCAACATTTCGGAAGGTTTCGGATATAAGAACAACGCCGTGTCTCCGGTTTACAACGAAGCCAAGGTTGAGGACGGAGAATATGACCTGAAATGGTACCACATCGTGGATGCCAACTACGCACAGGCTCTCAAATTCACTCCGGTGGAAGGAAAAAAGAACCAATACACAATCAGCTTCATCGACGAAGAGGGCAACACCCGCTACTTTAGCACACAAGCCTTAGCCGGATATATGGACGGGGGCAACGTGAGCACACGGCATGATCGCATCCGCGCAACGAAAGAAGCCGAAAAAGCATTACCGTTTGAAATCAGCTTAGCCGGAGAAGGCGTGTACAAACTGAAAAATACCCTCCATGGCAGCAACATCGGAAGTACAAGCGATGACGGCTTCTTCACCACGAACAACCTTTCCGACCTATCTCTCGTGAAAGCGGAAAAAGCCAATGTGACCTTGTCCATCACGGCCGCAGGTTGGTGTACGCTCATCCTGCCGTTCGACGCAGAAATCCCGCAAGGTTTTGAAGTGTACAGTTGCACAGGCACAGAAGTTCCGGTAGGAACATCCACGGCATTGGTATTGGAAAAAGCTGAAAGTATCGAAGCCCACACACCGTACATCGTAAAAGGCAAGGAGGGGGACACTTACGACTTCTCCGGATACGGAACAGCCCTGCAAGACCAATATGCAGCCGGACTGATGACGGGTATCTTCACACAGCAAAAAGCCATTGCCAACACTTACGTGCTCCAGAACCAAGAGGGCAAAGTAGGGTTCTACAAGGTGATGGCAGGCAGCGAACCCACCATCAAGCCTTACCGTGCCTACATCAATGCCGACGTGGCCGAAGCCAACATCGTGGCCTTGCTCCTCCCGGGCATCGGAACGGGCATCGATGGCATCGTGGCAGAAGATGCCTTGGTGAACGTGTACGACCTCAACGGCATACTCGTACGCGAGAACGTGAAGTTAGGCCAGGCACTCGAAGACCTCTCCAAAGGCATCTACATCGTGAACGGCACGAAGAAAGCCGTAAAATAAGCCAAAGATTTAAAAACCAAAAACAATGAAAAAGATTATGGAAAAGAGCAAATATATCCAACCGGAGATTTCAATATGCCATGTGGAAACCGACCAGATGATGATGGTAGGCAGCCCCATCCCTCCCCGTTTCGATGATCCTGCTGACGGGAACATTGAGGTGTTGACCAACATGGACAAGTTCACAGACATTTGGGGTAACGAGTTTTAAGGTTTCCCGACCGAAGAGGAACGGTACTACAAGGAGTTCCCGGTTTTGGGGCAGTCCAAGGAAGGGCTGCCCCTTTCTATGTCCAAGCCGTTCCGGCAAGATGGAATGCCCCGACAACGAAACAATCCCTAAACTGCCAACCTGCAAAACAAACTGCGCACGTAAAGGCATCCCCCTTACGTGCGCAATTCCTATCCATCCGGCATGACCGGAAAAGAAGACCCGGCCCCCTACTTATTCAGCTTCCAGGTAAAACCGTCTTTCGTATCTTTCACTTCAAAGCCCAAAGCGGCCAGATTGTCGCGGATTTTATCACTGGTAGCCCAATCCTTATTGGCTTTGGCTATCATACGCTGTTCCAAAAGCATATCCACCACCTTACCGAAAGCTTCCTCGCGTCCGCTTCCGCCCCCCGTCTCTTCTTTCAGGCCAAGGATGTCGAACGCAAAGGTATGGAACACCTCAGACAAGGCGGCCAATACGTCAGCGGACATCGTGGCTTTCCGGTCTACCACCGTGTTGATGACACGGCAGGCATCAAACAAGTGGCTGATGACGATGGGTGAATTCAGGTCGTCGTCCATCGCCTCGTAGCACTTCCGGCGAAGTTCGTCCACATACGCCATCCCTACGCTGCCACCGGCTGTCGGGGTAATCCGCTTCAGATTGGCCACGCCCTCCATCAGGCGGGACAATCCTTTCTCACTGGCCTGCAAGGCTTCATTGCTGAAATCCACCGTACTGCGATAATGAGCCTGAAGGATGAAGAAGCGGATGGTCATCGGGCTGTAAGCCTGCGTCAGGCTCTCGTGCTCACCGCTGAAGAACTGTGCCAACGTAATGAAGTTACCCAAGCTCTTGCCCATCTTCTGCCCATTGATGGTAATCATGTTGTTGTGCATCCAATAGTTCACCATGTCGCTGCCCTGGCTAGCCACGGCTTGTGCGATTTCACACTCATGGTGAGGGAAAATCAGGTCCATTCCTCCGCCGTGAATGTCGAAATGGTCGCCCAAGTACTTGCGGCCCATGGCCGTACACTCGCAATGCCAACCGGGGAAACCGTTGCTCCACGGACTGGGCCAACGCATGATATGCTGAGGCTGGGCGCACTTCCATAAAGCAAAATCCACTTGGTTATGCTTCTCCCCCACACCGTCCAAAGCCCGGGAGTTGTTGATGACATCCTCTAAGTTACGTCCGGAAAGCTTACCGTAATGGTGCGTCTTGTTGTACTTCTCCACGTCGAAGTACACGCTGCCCTCACTGACGTAGGCATAACCGTTATCCAAGATTTCCTTCACCAGTTCTATCTGCTCGATGATATGCCCGGTGGCATGCGGTTCGATGCTAGGCGGCAACACATTCAGAGCCTCCATGGCCGCATGGAAGCGGTTCGTGTAGTATTGTGCCACCTCCATCGGCTCCAATTCCTCCAGACGAGCCTTCTTGGCAATCTTGTCTTCTCCTTCGTCGGCATCGTGCTCCAAATGCCCCACATCCGTAATATTACGCACATAACGTACTTTATAACCGATATGCTGCAAGTAACGGAACAGCAGGTCAAACGTAATGGCCGGACGGGCATGTCCCAAATGGGCATCCCCATACACCGTCGGTCCGCAGACATACATCCCGACACGCCCCGGCGTGATGGGTTTGAACTCTTCCTTTTTACGGGAAAGCGTATTATAGATAAACAATTTTTGTTCCATAATCAATGTATTTGATGGTCTATGATGCATATTCCGGGTCGTCTCCGTTTTCCCGGATCAGACGGAGCAGCTTCTCCACGGCTTCTTCCGCCGGAATGTTCCGCTCCACACATTCTTTTTTCTTATACAAGCTGACCTTGCCGCGCGCAGCCCCTACATAACCGTAATCAGCATCGGCCATCTCACCGGGACCGTTCACGATGCAGCCCATGATGCCAATCTTCAAGCCTTTCAGATGCCCGGTGGCCGCCTTGATGCGCGCTATCGTGTCTTGCAGGTCGTAGAGCGTACGCCCACAACCGGGACAAGAGATATATTCCGTCTTGGTCGTCCGCAAACGGGCAGCCTGAAGGATGCCGAATGCGGTGGCGTCTATATCGCGATGGTCCAACGTACCATTATTATATAGGTACAGGCCGTCGCAAAGCCCGTCGAAGAGCAAGGCTCCCATGTCGGCTGCGCTCTCTATCTGGAAATCCTCCTTTTCCTCCTGCCCGTGGGCGTACTGCTGGAAAATGACCACGGGGTTCTGCAAACCTTCGCGCGTCAGTTCGTGCACCAAGGCACGATGCTCGCCCAAACGGTTCTGATGGTTGCTTTGGGAAATCACCACCACCTCCGGATGATATTTCAGGCAGGCACGCACCTCTTCATTCAAAGCCCCGTATGAAAGGAAAAGAAACTTCAAATCGGCTGTACACTGGCTCATGAAAGGCAGCATGTTATAAGGGAAAGCCGGATACGTACCGGGTTCACCGGTCCAGACATCCGCATCCACGATATAATCCCCCTCACGCTCTTCCACGGGAGGCAGGTTACGGCCGCAATAAATGTAGTCGGGACGGAAGCCGGGATGGGCTTTGAAACCTTTCAACTTGCCGGAAGCAGCCAAATCCATACGGTCGGCCACGACAACCGGCACATGGTCTCCTCCGATATTACGCACGGGACGCGTTTTTCGCCGTACGGGATTCAAGTAATCGAAATCCTCAGCCTCGGCTGCCGGTATCATCATGGCACCGTCCCGGCGGAGCACATAATCCACCAACTTACGTGCCACCGGAATTTCAGCCTCCGGAGCTTCGCTCAATGACACACGGACTGTGTCACCGATACCGTCCGCCAACAAAGCCCCGATGCCCACGGCGCTCTTGATACGCCCGTCCTCACCGTCACCGGCTTCGGTCACACCCAAATGCAAAGGAAAACACATTCCTTCACGCTCCATGGCATCGACCAACAAACGCACACTACGTACCATCACCACCGTGTTGCTGGCTTTGATGGACACCACCACGTCCTTAAAACCTTCCTTCACACAAATGCGCAGGAACTCCATGCAACTCTCCACAATACCTTCCGGCGTATCCCCATAGCGGCTCATGATGCGGTCGCTCAGCGAACCGTGGTTCACCCCGATGCGGATAGCCGTATGGTTCTCACGGCAAATGCGTAGGAAAGGTACGAAACGTTCCTCAATCTTTTTCAACTCCTGCGCATATTCTTCGTCCGTATATTCAAGATGCTTGAACGTACGGGCTGCGTCCACATAGTTTCCGGGATTAATACGTACCTTCTCAGCATACAAAGCTGCCACGTCGGCCACTTTCGGATTGAAATGCACGTCGGCCACCAAAGGTACCGCACAGCCTGCCGCACGTACACCGGCGTTGATGTTCCGCAAGTTCTCAGCCTCACGCACCCCTTGGGTCGTCAGACGTACATAATCTCCTCCGGCTTCGGCAATGCGTAACGTCTGAGCCACACAGGCCTCGGTATCCATCGTTGAAGTGTTCGTCATGCTCTGCACCCGAATCGGATGGTTCCCGCCCAACGGCGTACCGCCGATCTGCACTTCACCGGTCTCCCTGCGTCGGTAATCGAACAAGTTCATCCGTCTGTCTTTAATTGCACTTAAACTTATACTTCACATCGGCCAATTCCGTATTGGCCTTTACAATCTTCTGCTTCAGGTTTTCTTTATAACCCGCCAAACGCAAAGCCAACCCTTCATCAGCCAACGACAGCATCTGTGCAGCCAGAATGGCAGCATTCTGCGCTCCGTTTACACCCACCGTAGCCACCGGTATGCCGGGAGGCATCTGGATAATGGAAAGCATGGCATCCAAGCCGTCCAACATCCCCTTGATAGGAACCCCGATGACGGGCAACGTCGTGTTGGCCGCTATCACACCAGGCAAAGCAGCCGCCATCCCCGCTCCCGCAATAATTACTTTCAGGCCGCGTCCGGCAGCCTCTTTGGCAAATGCTTCCACCTCGACCGGTGTCCGATGAGCCGACAAAGCGTTCATCTCAAAAGGGATTTCCATCTCGTCGAAGAACTTGGCAGCCTTTTCCATCACCGGAAGGTCGGACGTACTGCCCATGATAATACTTACAACTGGTTTCATGACTTATCTGAATTTTTAATTGAACTCATTTCCTATAATAAAATTATACCGGCAAAACCGCAAACCACTCCCACGAGAGTGCCGGCCACCACTTGCGCCAGACTATGCTGACGGAGCAACATGCGTGCTGTCCCCACAGCTCCAGAAATCAGTACCGTAACACACAGCCACCAAACAGGATTGAACATGAACAGTACCGAATAAGCCACCAACGCGCCTATCACGCCGCCTGCCCCGGCCGAATGCATACTGATTTTCCACCACACATTCACTATGACGCATACCATCTGTATCAGCAAAGCCGACACTAAAATACCGCACATATAACGCGGCATGTGCATACGGAACATCAAATGGAGACAGGCCACGTAAGACAGGATGAACAATATATAAGGTATGGCGCGGTTCTCCCGCAAACGCAGTTGCACCGGTGCCCATCCGTTCAGTTTACGATATACGTAAATACACAAGCGAGGCAACAATATGGTGAAAACATAAACCATACACAAAATGGTCAGCTTATAAAACAACGGCAACAGGCTCAAGTAAGTAAACGTGAACAAAGACACAAATCCCACAATAGGCGCATGATACGGCCTAAAAACGACCGACAATAAACGAGCCGATAGAATAAGATTCCTATATCTCATCGCCTTAACCGTGCTACAGGTATCCCCAGTTGTTCCCGGTATTTGGCCACCGTGCGCCGCGCAATGGGAAAGCCTTTTTCATTCAACATCGCCGTCAACGCCTCATCGCTCAGCGGCTTCTTCTTGTCTTCCGCCTCTACCAAATCCTTCAAAGCGGCCTGAATCTTACGGGTGGCAATCTCCTGCCCGTCACCTGTCACATAACCGTCGCTAAAGAACCATTTGAGCGGATAAGTCCCGTAATGGGTCTCCACATATTTACTGTTGGCAGCACGGGATACGGTAGAGATATCCAATCCCGTACGCTCGGCCACATCCTTCAATATCATCGGGCGCAACAAAGTCTCATCTCCTTCCAGAAAGAAAGGACGCTGCAAATCAATAATAGCCTGCATAACAGCGGTCAACGTACGCCGACGCTGTTTCACAGCCTCGATGAATCCCTGTGCTTTTTCTATCTTCTGACGAGTATATTGCAAAGCTTCCCGTTCCGGCCGACTTAACTTTGCGCGTCCGGTGTCTACCTGATGAAGGATTTCCATGAACGAAGGACTGATACGTAACTCCGGCACATCGCCTTTATTGAAAGAAAGGGTAATTCCCCCGTCATCATCGGTCTCTACGGCAAAGTCCGGCACGATTTGTTGGTAATTATGTCCTACCACCTCGCCCATGGCACTCCCCGGACGCGGATTGAGTTTCTTTAAATCTCTCTGCAAACGCTCGCACTCTGCTTCTGTCAAATGCAAGCGAGCTGCAATCCTGTCCCAACGTTTATGGGTAAATTCATCAAACAGCTTGTCGATAATTTCATATTCCAACTGCTTTTGCCGGCTTCCGCGATGTTCATCCCGACGGAGTTGCAACAAAAGGCATTCTCTCAAATCGCGTGCCCCGATTCCGGGAGGGTCGAAAGCCTGCAACCGAGCCAACACTGCTTCCAGTTCCGACTCCGTAGTCTGTATTCCTGCATAAATCTCCAACTCGTCCGCCAACGTGGAAAGTTTCTTTTTCAACAGGCCGTCATTTTCCAACGAACCGATAAGATAAGCCATCAATTCCCGTTCACGCGGTGTCAGGTCACATTCGTTCATCTGCTCCGTCATCTGTTCGTAAAAAGATGTCGTATCGCCATAATCCATCGTTTCCGGACGGTCTTTCCCTCCTCGTTCCTGCAACAGATAGTCCGGCACATCGTCCGGTGTGCGATAATCGTCCATCGCCTGCCGTACCTCAGCCGGACGATATTCATCGGAAGGCAAACCACCGTCCAACCCAGAAGCTTCGCCCCCGGCCGACTCTGTATCATCTGTACCGTCATAGACATCTTCCGAAGAAGTATCGGCATCCTCGGAACTCCCCAGACTCTCTTCCAACGCTCCGTTATCTATCAATTCGTTTTTCACACGTTGTTCCAGTTCTGAAACGGGCATTTCCAACAACCGCACCTGCAGCACCTGCTGCGGGGACAGCGTCTGGACCTGCTGCATAGATTGAGACTGAACTAATTTCTGTGACATATATATACACGTTTAATGAGACGTTTTCCGTTGCAAAGTTAGCGTATGACCCGAAAAATGCCAAATATATTCAGACAAATGATTGGATTCCGCCCTCTCATTCCCTGACCAAAGCATAATCCAATTGCTTCTTTTCCAAATTGGCTTTCACAACTTTTACTTGTACCGTATCCCCCAGAGAATAACGATGATGGTGCTTGCGTCCCCACAAGCAGTAGTTACGCTCGTCGAATTCATAATAATCGTCATCCAAATCACGCAAGGGTACCATACCTTCACATTTATTCTCATTGATTTCCACATACAGGCCGAACTCCGTCACACCGCTGACAGTTCCTTCAAACACTTGCCCCAACTTGTCGCTCATGAATTCCACCTGCTTATACTTGATACTGGCACGCTCGGCACTGGCTGCCAACTGCTCCATCGCGCTGCAATGTTCACACAACTCTTCATACTTGTCCTGGCTGGCACTGCGCCCTCCGTCAGCATACCGCGTCAGCAACCGATGTACCATCACGTCAGGATAACGGCGGATAGGGGAAGTAAAATGCGTATAGTAATCAAAAGCCAACCCGTAATGCCCGATATTATGCGTACTATAACGTGCCTTCATCATGGCCCGCAACGAAACGGTTTCTATCAGATTTTGCTCTTTCTTCCCCTGAATGTCGGTCAATAGCTTGTTCAATCCTTTGGCCACCTCTTCCTTAGACCCTGTAGGTTTCAGTTTATAGCCGAATTTCACAATAAACTCACTCAGATTAATCAGTTTGTCCTGATCCGGCAAATCATGTACACGGTAGGGCAGCGTCTTGGGCTTTTTATTTTTAGGCTGCTTCCCCACGCTCTCGGCTACTGTACGATTGGCCAACAACATAAACTCTTCCACCAATTTATTCGCATCTTTCGCCACCTTGAAATACACTCCTATCGGCTTGCCCTTATCGTCTATGTCAAAACGTACCTCACTACGGTCGAAATTGATGGAGCCATGCTCAAAGCGCCGGGCACGAAGTTGTTTGGCCAAGCGGTTCAATGTAATCAATTCCGTGGCAAAATGTTCGGCCGGCAACACATCCGGCCCGTTAAAGTTCGGATCTGCCTCATGGTCGCCCGGCATCTTATAGTCTTCAGGCGAAGCTTCTTTATGGTCTTCCAACACCTTCTGTACTTCTTCATACGTAAAACGGCGGTCACTCTTAATGACAGTATGAGCCAGATGCCAGTCTTTGACTACAGCCTTGTCGTCCAATTTAAACACGACGCTATAAGTCAACTTCTCTTCATTCGGACGTAAAGAACAGATGAAATTGCACAAACGTTCAGGCAGCATCGGAATCGTCCGGTCTACCAAATACACGCTGGTGGCACGCTTCACAGCTTCTTTGTCTATAACGCTCCCCTCTTTTACATAATGCGAGACATCTGCGATATGTACTCCTACCTCCCACAATCCGTCGTCCGTTTTACGAATGGAAATCGCATCGTCGAAATCCTTAGCATCCCTCGGGTCGATGGTAAAAGTCGTCACCTCACGCAGGTCCTCACGCAGCCCGATTTCTTCGGCAGTGATGCCCGGGTCAATCTTCTCAGCCTCATCTTCCACAGACTTGGGATAAGCATAAGGTAAGCCGTATTCGGCCAAAATGGAGTGCATTTCCGTGGTATTGTCTCCACTCTGCCCCAATATATCCACGACCTTACCTATCGGATTCTTGGCATGTTCGGGCCATTCGGTAATCTTCACCACAGCCTTATCTCCGCTTTTACCACCTTTCAACGCTTTTTTAGGAATAAATATGTCGTTGGCCAACGTACGGTCTTCGGTGAGCAGGAAAGCAAAATCCTTACGCACTTCCAACTTTCCGACAAACGACTTGTCGTTCCTTTCGAGAATCTCAACCACTTGTGCCTCGCGTACATGATGCTTCCTGCGGGCTAACAAAGTCACTTTCACCTTGTCTCCTCCCATGGCGTGCAAAGAGTTCCGTTCGGCCACAAGGACAGGCTCTCCTCCATCCAACGGGGTCACGGTGTTTTTACCGTTCGCTTTGCGATTGAATATGGCTTCAAACACTTGCCCCGTGGTATTCAAGCGAAAATGCAGCTTCTCTGTTTCTTTTATATAATCATCCATCGCCAAATCTTCCAACAAGTCCATACAAAGCAACTTGGCAGGATGCGTGTCCAGTTTCAAGTCTCTGAATATACGTTTAATGTCGTAAACCTCGGCGGGATTATTTTGAAAAAGTTCCATTAACATTTTCGCCAGTTCTTTTTTCTTCAGGCGCTTGCCGCCCTTCTTTCCTGTTTTTCCCATAAATTTGATATTTTAGAGGTTTGTTATCTGTAATCTTTCTGCAAGTTAAGCATATTTATTCATTCCGCTCCTCTTTTATCTCTTATTTTTTCTGAAAATGCTTATCTTTGTTCTTTCTTTTTCATAAGCCAACAGACCAATGAAACTAACCGAACGGGAAAAAGCCATCTATCAAGTTACATGGGCAGGAAGTTTTGTCAACTTTCTGTTAGTCGTATTCAAGTTCATAGCCGGAATTCTGGGGCACAGCGCGGCCATGATAGCCGATGCCGTGCATTCTTTATCTGATTTTGCAACCGACATCGTCGTGCTCATCTTCACACGTATTTCCAATAAACCGCAAGATAAAAATCACGATTACGGCCATGGCAAATATGAGACGTTAGCCACGGCAATAATCGGTATTGTACTTTTTGCCGTAGGCGCAGGCATTTGTTGGAACGGACTGCGAGCCATCCAAACCGTATGGCAAGGAGGCCGTCTTCCTGTCCCGGGCATGCTTGCTTTCGCAGGAGCCATCATCTCCATCGTCTCCAAAGAACTGATATACCGTTACACCATTCACGTGGGACGCAAAATCAATTCCAGCGCAGTCATAGCCAACGCCTGGCATCACCGTAGCGATGCTTTCTCTTCCATTGGAACAGCCATGGGCATCGGAGGGGCCATAGCCCTGGGCGAATCATGGAGCGTGCTCGACCCCATGGCTGCTGTAATCGTGAGTTTCTTCATCATGAAGGTGTCCGTCCAACTCTTGAAACCGTGCGTGGACGAGCTGACTGAAAAATCATTGCCGGACGAAATAGAAAAGGAAATCTGCCTCATTGCGGAGAACACACCGGGAGTATCGGCCATACACAATTTGCGCACACGCCGCATCGGCAACCACTATGCCATAGAGATGCACGTCCGGATGGACGGGCATTTGACTTTGTATGAAGCACACGCCAAGGCATCGGTCATAGAAAACAAATTGAAAGAGAAATACGGAAATGAAACCCATGTGGGTATCCATGTGGAGCCTGTGAAGGATGCCGACGGAACTTACAGGAAATAAAACAAATAGAACAAACGCGTATGAAAATATTAGTAACAGGAGCAAGCGGCTTCATCGGTAGTTTTATCGTTGAAAAGGGACTGACGGAAGGACACGTGATATGGGCAGGCATGCGCGCCACCAGTAGCCGGAACTATCTTCAGGACCCCCGAATCCGTTTCGTCGAATTAGACATGGAACATCCTGAAATCCTACGCCCCCAACTGGCGGCATGCAAAGCCGAATTCGGAGGTTGGGATGTCATCGTACATGCAGCCGGAGCCACCAAATGTATCCGACGTGAAGACTTTTTCCGCACCAATACGGAGGGAACACGTCATTTTGTCGATACGCTCCGCGAACTGGACATGGCGCCCGGGCGTTTTATTTTCATCAGTTCCCTCAGCGTGTTCGGTGCCATACGCGAACAGGCAGTACGTCACGCCACTTCGGACAATCCCTGGATATATGCCCCGATACGGGAAAATGATACGCCACGCCCCAACACGGCATACGGGGAAAGCAAGCTGGAAGCCGAACGTTATCTCAAGTCTTTGAAAGATTTTCCCTACGTCATTCTCCGTCCCACCGGTGTGTACGGGCCACGTGAAAAAGACTACTTCGTCATGGCGCAAAGTATCAAACAGCACGTAGACTTCAGCGTAGGATACCGTCCGCAGGAAATCACATTCGTTTACGTGAAAGACCTTGTACAAGCCGTTTTCTCTGCCATGGTAAAAGATGTCATCGGGCGCGAATTTTTCATCAGCGACGGAAACGTATACCACAGTACTGAATTCAGCGACTTGATACGCACGGAGCTTGGACATCCGTTCATGCTCCGCATCAAGGCTCCGGTATGGTTCCTTCGTTTCGTATGTGCCATAAATGGCAGCTTCAGCACATGGCGGGGCCGCACCACCACCCTTAACCGCGACAAATTCCACATTCTGTGCCAACGCAACTGGCAATGCGACATCCAACCGGCCGTGGAAGAGTTGGATTTCCGTCCCGAATACCCTTTGGCACGAGGAGTCAAAGAAACGATGGACTGGTATAAAAAGGAGGGATGGCTATGAGAATTTCCGTCCAATGGCTTACCGGAAACGACAATAAGCCCAAAGGCTTATGGCCGATTGAATGGTTGGCCATAACTTACAGCATCCTCACGACCTTGGCCATGTTCGTGCTTTGGCCGGACATGGACCACCCTCGGGACATGTTGGCCGACCGTCTGTACATCTTTCTCGGTACAATCTTATTGTGGAGAATCTATCTCTTTTGGCCGCGCAGACTTATGACTTTCATCCGCATCACAGCACAGATGGCTTTGCTCAGCTACTGGTATCCGGACACTTACGAGTTCAACCGGACGTTTCCCAATTTGGACCACATATTCGCCCGATGGGATGCAGTGCTTTTCAGTTGCCAACCCTCATTGGAGTTCAGCCGCCTTTGCCCATGGCCTTGGTTTTCCGAAGCCGTAAATATGGGTTATTTCTCTTATTATCCCATGATTGTGGCCGTCATGGTTTTCTTCTTTCTCTGTCGCAATAACCATTACGAGAAAGCCTCATTCACTGTCATGTGCTCCTTTTTCATCTTTTACCTCATCTATATATTCCTCCCCGTTGCCGGCCCCCAGTTCTATTTTCAGGCCATAACCCCGGAATGTGCCGAAAGCGGGATATTCCCGTCTTTAGGTACCTACTTCAGCCATCGTACCGACATGCTCCCATCACCGGGCTATGCCGACGGTTTTTTCTGTCATTTAGTCGAATGGGCGCAGGATTCCGGCGAACGCCCGACAGCCGCTTTTCCTTCCTCACATATCGGCATTACTTTTATCCTGCTCTATCTGGTCCGTCCGCAAAGCAAACGTTTCCTCTTCATATTATCACCTTTCGCCCTCCTTTTGACACTGGCCACAGTCTATATCCAGGCACATTACTTAGTGGATGCCATTGCCGGAATATTAGCCTCCTATCCGGTTTTCTGCCTAAGCAAATGGGCATACCAAAAGACAAGCCTTATCCTTAGGCATGAAACCTGAACAAAAGACCCCGCAAAAGGCTTGCAAACGTAGCCTCTTGCGGGGACTCCACCTTTGCCACACGACAAAGGACACCTTATCAAAATTTCACTGAAACTTTCTTTCCATTATAAGACACGGCCTTTTGCCGCCCGTCGGGAAGCAACACCGTAAACTTACGGGATTGCAACATGCCTTTGTATTCGCCTTTGCGTGCTCCCAGAGTCAGATGACGCGAGGAATCATCCCAGGCCATGGGAATCTCTGTATAAGCTCCTTTCTCGTAATTGTAATTGTCGAACTCGTCCTCGTAAAGCACAAAACTGCCGTCAGCACCCGGGTAAACACGGAGAGTCAGGTTATCCCACGGCTTCTCCGTGGCATATTGCACGTCGGGCCCGAGAGGCACGATACTACCTGCTTTAATATATAAAGGTATGATGTCGAGCGTCGTGACACGTGTCACGGTGCGCCCTCCCTCCATTTTCTCATTTGTCCAAAAGTCATACCATGCAGTCCCTGCCGGAAGATAGACCTCTGCGGACTTCTGTTGCATGAAATCCACGTGTACCCTTTCATCAGCCTTCCCCGCATTGTCGCGGTTCCAACCGCTTTCCTCGTCCACTTTCACCACTTTTTCGGGAGTGTACTGAGCCTCAAGTACGGGTGCCACGAGGAAAGCCTTGCCGAACATATACTCATCATTCATATTCCACACCTTTTTGTCTCTCGGGAAGTCCATGACCAAAGCGCGCATGAACGTAGATTGCCGGTGCGTGACCTCCCAAGACGTAGAATAAATGTAAGGCAACAACGAGTAACGCAAACGAATCATCTTCTCAATGGCATCGTACACGGGTTCGCCCTTCTTTCCGAACTGGTATATTTCACGGGGTGTATCCGCTCCGTGGGAACGCATCATCGGAGTAAAGGCACCAAATTGCAGCCAACGCACGTACAACTCCTGATAAAGAGGATTCTTAGGAGCCGTCCCGTCGTTCCAACTCTTATTATATTGCCCGGCAAAGAAACCACCGATGTCGTTGTTCCAATGGGGCATGCCGCAAAGCGAGAAATTCAAGCCGGCCGGCACCTGTTTACGCAAGGTCTCCCATGATGAGCCCACGTCGCCGCTCCACACATTAGCCCCGTAACGCTGCTGCCCCAAAAAGCCCGAACGGGTCAGGATGAACACGCGTTTGTCCGACGACACGGCACGCTGATGGTCGTACACTCCACCAACGGACATGAGCGGATAGGCATTACGTACTTTCCGGAAAGACCCCATATAGGTCTTCGTGTCCATATCTTCGGGCTTGAAATCCAGATGATCCGGTTCGGTAGAATCCATCCACCATGCATCCATGCCAAGCTTGAAGATTCCCTCGTTCAGGTATTTCCAATAGATGTCACGGGCTTCGGGAGAATAAGCGTCATACACCCGCACACCGGAAGGATATTCCATATTAGGCGGCCAACTTTCCGTCCCTGATGCAGGCCATGTCCGGAAATCGTACAGCAAGCCTTTATCAGCCAACTCCCGGTAAGGCTTTGTAGCCGGACCGAACGATGACCAGATGGAAATCGCCATGTGCGCGTTCATCGCATGCACGTCATCTATCATTTTCCGGGGATTATTGAATTGAGGGTTCTGAAAGTCCATGGCATTCCACAAATAGTTGTGTCCCCAATATTGCCAGTCTTGTATGATGCCATCGAGAGGCACGCCTAATTCACGGTATTTGCGCACGACTCCCACGGTTTCCCCTTGGCTCTTATAACGCTCCTTGCTCTGCCAGTAGCCATAAGTCCAAAGTGGGAGCATCGGCACTTCACCTGTAAGATGCCGCACCTGCGCCACTACGCCGTCGGCATCCCCGCCGTACATGAAATAATAGTCCATGCAATCACCCACCTCCGAACGGAAAGATGTTTCCGAGGCATTGTCGGTAAAGAGCGTAGGTGAATAATTGTCCCAGAAAAGCCCGTATCCTTTGGTAGACTGGATGAAAGGGCTGACATCCTCCACGTTGCCCTGCACAAGATTCTTCACTTGCCCTCTTTGCGACATCTTCCCGTTCTGCAACTGTCCTAAGCCGTAAATGGCCTCGTCAGTCTCCAATTTGAAAGCCTGGTATACATTATAAGTCGCATCACCGGCATCGTCAAAAGGAGTGAAGGGTTTCTCCGCCGGCTTCTCGGCAAGCAAGTGCCTGCCATCGGCTGTCTCATAGGAAAGCGCACCGGTGGACGTGTCCAAGCTCACTTGGAGTTCCTTGGTACCCATCACGATGGCACCGTCCTTGGTGCCGACTTTGAAACCCACCTTTTCGGGCAAAGCCACCACCGACAGGCTTTCTTTCTTGAAACTCTCGCCATGGGGCGACTTGACCACTCTCACCATAGAGGGCGTAAAAAACTGTACCTCCACATCCACGGCATCCACTGTGGCTTTAATACCGTAATCAGTACGTTGGTAATCCTGCGCAGTCACGAAGGCCACACAAGATAGCCCGCAAAAAAGCAAAACTGTCCTTTTCATCTTGTCTATTGTTTTATAGTTTCACGATGCAAAATTATATTCCGACCCATGTTCCCAAGCCATCCTCCCGTTGAAATTCATGATAACCATGTTGAATCCTTCACCGACATGTTACATCAGGAAAACCTATGTTACATGGCAACAAACGAACAACGGGAAAAAATAGTCTTTTACAAAAAAAGCACACGGGAAACCGACTTTGGAAAAGTTCACCTATCCGGCCTCCCGTGCGCATTTACTTTCTTTTTTATCGTTTACGACTTCAGCCGAAACGCCAATAATCCCAATTCATAAGGTTCTTTCCGGCACCGCCCTTAAAGAGGAATACCAAGTCATGTACGCCTTTAGCTCCCTTCACGCGGCATTCCATTTCTTTATACGCCTGCATGCCTCCGGTGGCTTTCACCTCCAACGTTCCCACCAACGGCCCGTCGACACTGTCCAAATGTATTTCGACGGTACAACCTTGTTCCGAAGCGATGCAAGCACGGAAACGTTTGGCACCACGCTTCCCGAAGTCCACCCCACGTACAATCAACGAGTCGCCATCGTCCACCGCCGTCACATAAATGCCGCCGCCCGGCATCTTCTCCGTCTTCAGGCCGTAGCCCCAAGCCATCGTCTCGGCTTCCACACGGCGGTATGGGTTGAAAAGTTCAACCTGTTCCACTTTCACATCCTTGAAATAAGGCACTTCCTGAATCGTGCCGTCTGCATTATAATGCATTTCAGCCACAGATACGGAACGGCGTTCGTGATGTTCCTCCATTTCCAGACGCAAGAGGTCGTAATTCTGTCCGAACACATAAGTCTTCCCCTTGTAGTCCACAATGCCCGGATGGTTACCGCGCGTGCGTTCGGTAGGACGCATGATGTATCCTTTCACGTCCCACGGACCGGTGGGCGAATCACTCATGGCATAACCGATTCCTTCGGGACAGCAGGTGGAAGCAAAGGCCAAGTAATAATGGCCGTCGCGCTTGTAAAACCATGGCCCTTCCTGGTAAGTCTTCAATTTGCCGATTTTCACGATATCGCCCGAGGTAGAAATCATATCTTCGTTGAGCTTCACGTAATAAAGATTGGGGTTACCCCAATACATGTAAGCCTGACCGTCATCGTCGATATATACTGTGGGGTCGATGTCGTCCCAATGCTCCTTTTGCCATACCAACGGCTTGCCGATAGGGTCTTTAAAAGGCCCGTAAGGCGAGTCAGATACCAACACGCCGATGCCATTGCCGTGAAGCGGACAGTACATGTAGAACTTGCCGTTACGTTCGACGACCTGCAAAGCCCATGCTCCATTGTCACGCTTACGCCATGTGAAGTCCTTTAATGAAGCAACGGCACCATGATCTGTCCAATTCACCATGTCGGTAGAAGTATAAAGCTGCCAGTCCAACATTTTGAATCCATATCCCTGTGCATCGTCCTCGTCATGGGATGTATAAAGAAATACGGTGTCGTTATGCAACATTGGCGCGGGGTCGGCCGTGTACTTGGTCTGGATAATGGGATCTTGTGCGTAAAGCACAGTTTGCCCTGCACATGCCAACAATGCGGCGAGGGCAGAAGTCATAAGTGAATGTTTCATTTTACCAATCTATTATTTAAAAGTTATTATTTTACAGTCAAAAAAACATCTTCAGGATTCGGGCGACCGGAAGAAAAGTCTCAACGTTTCAGCCAAGTAGGCACGGGCGTTCATCCATGTATGTCCCCCGTCCGTGATACGCGTCCGGCAGGAAATACCTTTCTCCCGAAAATAATCAAGGTGCCTCATCACATCGGCATAGAGGAAATCCCCGCGCCCGACACCGAACCATTTCACCCGGTAGAGGGAATCCATACGTGCGGGATCCTCCATAAGCCGCCCGAAATTACGGTCCATCACCTGCGGAGTAAGATAGGCACTATAAGAAGCCACATGGGCGAACAATTCAGGATGGGAAAAGGCTGCAAACAGAGCCTGCCCGCCGCCACGCGAGAACCCGCCGACCGCACGGGACTCACGCGAAAGTTCCGTACGGAACTCCGACTCCACATAGGGTATCACGGCTTCCGTCAGTTCGCGGGCAAAGGTGGCATACATTTCGGCAGCCTCAGGCGATGAGGGCATAGGCGTACCGTGGGACGGCATATAACCGTACGGCATGACCACGAGCATCGGCTCGGCCTCCCCCCTGGCGATGAGATTGTCCAAAATGGCATCCACGCGCCCCACCTTGTACCAGGTTTCCTCCGTATCGGTCGTGCCGCTCACGAGATAAAGCACGGGATAACGCCGACCGGCCTCCCGGTCATAGCCCGGAGGGGTATACACCAACATCGTACGGTCGGTCTGCAAGACCTCGGAATAATAACTGCAATAGCGTACCTGTCCCCTCGGAACATCTTTATGGCGTGCATAGAGGGCTGCCGTGTCCGGCATCTCCAACAAGCTGGCCTTGAAACGTTCGTTGGGAAAGGCCAGGGGGTTGCTCGGGTCGGAAACCTCCACCCCGTCGATGCGGAACGAATAAGGATAAATGTCGGGGCGGCCTATCTTTACCGTCACGCTCCACACCCCGTCAGTTCCTTTCCGCATCGGGCATGTACCGTCCATAAACTGCCCCGAAAGCTCCACCCGTGAAGCAGAAGGGGCACTGACCGAAAAAGTCACTTCCCCTCCGGTACCCACACGGGGCGACACGACCGGGTTGTTCCACGGATTCCCTTGTGCCCTCGCCAAGGCCGGCCAACCTAAGGCGAAGCATAAAACCATCATGCTCAAGAACGTCATCATTCTTCTACCGATTTACCATCATCAGACCTCCGTTGCACGGAATCGTTACTTTCACGGTCTGTTTCTTCCCTAACTTCACCGACTTCACTTCGCCCTGCAACTTATTGTCATCGGCATATACCTGCAATTCCGTACCGGAAGCCCACATCGGCAGGCTGATTTCCGTCTTCAGCGTTTCCTGCTGCGCGTTCACTCCCGCCACATACCATTTATCGCCGTGACGACGCGCCAGAATGACGTATTTCCCGGGGTAACCATCGATGAAACGGACATCATCCCACGTCGTAGGCACTTGCTTCATGAAGTCTACCGCCCAAGCCGGAGCGTCCGTCAGATTGTTGGGGGCGAGGGCAAAATGTTGCACGGGTGACTGGAACAATACGGCCGTAGCCAACGCATAGACATCGGACGTCACCCGGCGGCTGCCGCGCGGTTCATTCTTCGCATTGTAATACTTGTTCAGCGCACTGCCACCGAAGTCCATACTGCCCACCGTGTTCCGGATGAAAGGATGCAGGCAGGCATTGAAAGCCTCGGCATCGCAACTTTTCTGCGAGAAGTTCAGGTTCTCACTGGCCAATACCGCCTCGCTAGCCACGAAATTGGGATACATCCGCTCCCAACCACGCGGAAGGGTGCAACCGTGGTAAATCACCATCAAACCGTAATCGTTGGCATCAGCCAAGATATCTTCGTAAAGCTGCATGGTCTGTTGCTTGTCGCTCCCGATGAAGTCCACCTTGATACCCCGGATGCCGGTTTCCTTCATCCATTTCATCTCCCGGCGGCGGACTATCATGTTGTCCATGCGGCCACGCGGCCCTTGGGGCGCATCGTTCCAATAACCGTTGGAATTGTACCACAAATACAGGCCGACCCCCTTGCCTGCGGCGTAACGGGCCAGTTCTGCCGTCCGTTCGTATCCCACGCGCGAATCCCACCATGCATCCACGAGCACGCTCTCGTAACCCATGTCTGCCGCAAAATCCACATAACGCTTCTGTTCGTCATAGTTCATGCTGTTGTCGCCGCCGATAATCCAGCTCCATGTGCCACGACCGTAAACATACCGGCGCGAAGGCTCGTAGAGAGGTTCCACCACGTCGTATGGTATGGTGGTCTCCACAATCGGTGCCAACGTCTGCCCTATGGTAATCGTACGCCAAGGCGTTTCGCCCGGCAAGGCGATACCGGGGCAGGCCGTCCCGTTACCGTTATATTCCCCCTCTTGGGGAAAACCGATGGTGTAAAGGCCGCCGTCCTTTCCCATCAGGCGGCTTGCGCAATAACGGCTGTCCACTCCCGTCTCGGAAACCAACACCCAGCCCTTGTCGCCCGTACGGAACAGGCAGGGGAACGTGTAACCATGCCCCCATCCGTTCTTTCCCATCTCATCGTCGGTGGTGTACGATGTCTCGTAACTCGGGCTGGTTCGCGCAAATCCTCCCATCGGCCCGGCCTGCGGACAGAGGAATGTCGTGGTACCCTGAGGAAGCACGAAGCCCGTCGTCTCCTCCTTGACCACACAGCACAAGGTATTCCCCTGTGGATACATCTTATATTTAAAGGCCACATCATGGTCGGACACATGGAACACGACATCGAAAATGTGCTTGCCGTCCTTATAAAAAGGGCAAACCGCTTTCGTGGCCTGTACGTCTACCTTGCTGCGTTTTATAGTAGGCAATTCATAGTGGCCGGACACCGGTGAGGAAGAAAAAGAAGATTCCTGCAAGGTCATCCCTTGTGAGAAATCACCGATATTCGTCAACAATCCCAAAGGAGATTGTTCCAAGAACACGGTCTCACCGCAAACGACACGGTAAGTAGGGCGGCCACCGTCATCGGCCACCGTCACCTGCAACTTTTTATCAGGACTTGAAAACTGTATGGTGGCCGCATCTGCCACCCCAAACGCACAAAACGCACATGCAAGCAAGAAGTATTTCTTCATGGATTATTGATTAATTATTTGATTGTTCCTGCCGCAAAATTACGAATAAAAACAAGATTTCTCTTTCGCCTATGTTACATTTATTTTGTTTTTTGTATCATTTTCAAGGCATACAGCCTGAATCCGGCCAAAAAAACGAAAAATCCGGCATTACGGACAGCCGCACAAGCCAACACTTACGTGCGGACAGGATGTCAGGAAAAGAAATGAAAATGCCGGCAAAAAGACAGCAACCGCCTCTTTTACACCATAGCCCCAAAAACGGAAACTCCTGCTACGAGAAGCCAAACGTTAACAAAAAGCCATGCAGCAAAGACATCTTTTGCTCCTATGCGGCATTTCCCGGAATCGCTTTCAGCCGAATAAAAATTCATTCGGCTGAAAGCGATTTTCCAATGTCCGCAGAACTTGCGAGCGACCTGTACCAAAAGACGGAAAAACAACTTCTTACCGTGGAGAAGAGATGCCGAAAGCCCTGTTTTCCCACCTACATGGAAGCCCGAGAGCCTCAAAAAGGAAAAACAAAACGACAGCGGAAACGCCCGACGGAAAGACATATAAAAAAAGCCATGCGGAAAGACATGGCATATCCTCTATCGAAAAGAAAGCTCCAAAAACAAAAGGCAGCATTCTGTCAGATTCCCGATGCACGAGAATCCATTATTCGCGACCGCTCCCGTCCCGGCTTGCAAATACGCCATTCCCGTCGACCCGGAAATGACTATTTGTCATTTTGGAAGCTATGCCACAAATTGCCCTCGGGCACGGGTGCCTCCACGTCTATCTCTTGCTTGGATACGGGGTGGACGAAACGCACACGGCGGGCATGCAGGCAAATGCTCCCGTCGGGGTTGCTGCGCGGCGCACCGTACTTCAGGTCTCCCTTGATCGGGCAACCCATCTTGGCCAACTGGCAACGGATTTGATGGTGACGGCCGGTCTTGAGGTCTACTTCCAAAAGGAAATAACGTTCCGAACGACCGATAAGCTTATAGTCGAGAATAGCTTTCTTTGCCCCGGGCTTTTCCTTGTCGTAAGCATACGACTTGTTCTGCTTTTCGTTACGCACTAGCCAATGCACCAGTTCCCCTTCTTCCGCAGGCGGGCAATTCCCCGTGATGGCCCAATACGTCTTGTGCACTTCTTTCGTACGGAACATTTCGTTGAGCCGGGCCAAAGCCTTGCCAGTACGGGCAAAGACCACCAGTCCGCTCACGGGACGGTCCAAACGATGCACCACGCCGAGGAACACGTTCCCCGGCTTGTGGTACTTCTGTTTGATGTATTCCTTCACCATCTCCGCCAAAGGCTTGTCGCCGGTCTTGTCGCCCTGTACAATCTCCGAACTGCTTTTGTCGACGATGATGAGGTGGTTGTCTTCGTAGACTACGTCCATACGGATTACATGTTCATGCCACCGTCAATCTGGATAACCTGTCCCGACACGTAAGAAGACAGGTCGGAAGCCAAGAAAAGTGCCACGTTGGCCACGTCTTCCGGTGTGCCGCCACGACGCAAAGGTATCTTCTTGCACCATTCCGCACGCACATCCTCCGACAGGGCGGCAGTCATGGCCGTCTCGATAAAGCCCGGGGCAATGGCATTCGCACGGATGCCCTTGGCTCCCATCTCCTGGGCTATGGACTTGGCCAAAGCTATCATACCGGCCTTGGAAGCCGAATAGTTACACTGTCCGGCATTGCCATGTACACCCACCACGGAAGCCATGTTGATGATGGAACCGCCCTTTTGGCGCATCATAATAGGCGTACAAGCGTGGATGAAGTTGAAAGCCGACTTCAGATTGACGGCAATCACTGCGTCCCACTGCGCCTCCGTCATACGCAACATCAAGCCGTCCTTGGTGATACCGGCATTGTTTACCAGAATATCTATCGAGCCGAAATCCTCTTTCACCTGCTTCACCACTTCTTCCGTCTGTGCAAAATCAGCCGCATTGGAAGCGTAGCCTTTGGCCTTCACGCCGAAAGCGGCGATTTCTGCCTCGGTAGCCTGCCCGTTTTCATCAATTACCAAATCCGTAAAAGCCACGTTCGCGCCTTCGGCGGCAAACTTCAGGGCTATGGCCTTACCGATACCGCGGGCGGCACCCGTCACCAAAGCCGTCTTTCCTGTCAATAATCCCATAATCTTTTTTATTATTTAATGGTTAAATATATTATCTGTCAACGTTCACCCCGCAATGCGCGGTGTATCAATGTCTTCACCATGCGGCGCGTTTCCGCCTTGTTCAGTCCCTCTCCCAAGCGGCCGTAGATGTAAGGCACCTCCAACCCCTTCACACAATAGTGCATCACGTCGGCCACCAACGCCACATTCTCTATGGAAAACTCACCCGAGGCGACTCCTTCCTTCAGCACCCCGATGAAAAACTCCGTTTCCTTTTGGTCGAAATGTTTCCTCACCTTCTCCACCATCCAGATATTACGGAAGAATTCGGCACGCAAATTACCGTTGCGCAACACGACCTCTTTAATGGAATGCAAATGGACATAAATGATTTCCACCAGTTTTTCCTCCAAATCCGTCCTTTTATTGGCCACTTCCGACAACTGGGCCGAAAGATGCTCCAACTCCGTTTCTATCACGGCAAAATAAATGTCTTCCTTATTCTTGAAATAAGTGTAAAGCGTACGGCGTCCTTTGCCCGAGGCTACGGCAATATCGTTCATCGTCGTATTCTCCAGCCCTTGCTTGGCAAACAGCCCTCGCGCCACATCCACCAATCGTGTCCTTGTCTTCGAAACAGCCATAACTGTTACAAATGTAAGCGAAATCCGGCAAGCAGGCAATATTTCCCCCTTAATTTTCGTTTCAGTCCGGCAAAAAAGCCTGCCATTGTTATCCGAAACGGGTAAGCCCGGCTCAAATTAACACAGACTTTATTGCCGCCATACCGGCTTTTCCGTAATTTTGCATACGGCGCAGCAGGACTGCCCCATGCCCGATGCTCCGCAAAGGACAGGTATTTTATGCCGACTATGCCAAACCCGACGGATTTTGCGACGAGGCTTGGAAAGCGATTTACCAATATGTATTTGCGTTGGCCCACGGCGCAACGAAAGAGCCGTTCTACTACGGCGATTGGATAAGCAAAGCAGGCATTGCCATCTGCAGTTGCAACGACGGTCTCCGGCCGGCCATCTTCAAACAGGAAGCCACCAACGAAGAAAGCCAAATAAACTATATCCTTGTACAAGACTAATGGTAGCCTACCACCGCTGCAAGACAAGGAATACCCTACAAGAAATACCGGCTACATTCGCCTTTTTACAAAAATAATCCGTGATTTGTTTGGCCATTCTGTGGAAAAGCACTACCTTTGCACACAGAAACAAGAAACACATCGCGGAGTGGAGCAGTTGGTAGCTCGCCAGGCTCATAACCTGGAGGTCGTTCGTTCGAGTCGAGCCTCCGCAACTTAATACAAACGCAATTAACTTCAGGAAAGTTAGTTGCGTTTTGTGTTTTAAAACCATTTTAACTATAACCATTAGCCTGATTAAAGTCATGAAAAAAGTATTCTGCTCCCTATTGAAAAGTTTGGTGCTCACTGTTACGCTATCCCACTCCTTGCCTTCACATGGGCAAGAGGAGCCTCTCCGGATTCCCGTGACTACGGAAGATGCGAAAAACAAATATTCCACAATAAACATGCAACGCACCAGTGCGCACGACCCTTCCATCGCTTATGATGAGGGGAGCAGGCTGTATTACGTCTTCGGTTCACACATGGCCACTGCCAAAACCCGGGATTTGCAGAACTGGACCGGGGTGTCCTTTCCTTGGGGCATGGTGAATACAGACGGGACAATCACGTCCGACGTAGCTCCGGCAGACGCTTTCCACACCCACCAAACGCGAAAAATCACCATCCACGGCGAAACGGTGGATTTCGGTAATTTCGATGCCGCAGCCTGGAACTGCGCCCTTCCCGGTACCGGTACCAATGGAGAAGAAACGCCATGGACCGTAGACGGCAACATGTGGGCTCCGGACATTATTTACAATCCCGTGTTGGGGAAATGGTGCCAATACCTCAGCCTGAACGGTCCGCAATGGAATTCTTGTATCATCCTGCTCACGGCCGACCGCATAGAAGGGCCTTACGTCTACCAAGGTCCTGTTGTATTCAGCGGATTCCGCAGCGACACGGACGAACGCATCTCCTTCCACAAGACCGATCTGGAATTAGTCATCGGAAAGCAATCGAGCCTCCCTGCACGGTATAAACAGGAAAAATGGGGAGATTATTGGCCGCACGCCATAGACCCTTGCGTGTTCTACGATGAAGACGGGACGTTATGGATGTCGTACGGCTCTTGGTCGGGTGGCATCTATATCCTGCAATTAGATCCGAATACCGGTCTGCGGGACTACAACGTCACTTATACGGGGGACTTCGATACGAAAGGGGCTAACGTGACATCCGACCCGTACTTCGGAAAGAAAATCGCAGGCGGTCGTTATGTATCGGGCGAAGGTTCTTATATCGAACATATCGGCGACCACTATTACTTGTTCATGAGCTATGGCGGGCTTGAACCTAACGGCGGATACGAGATGCGCGTATTCCGTTCGTCTCGTCCGGACGGCCCGTACAAGGACATGAACGGGACCGATGCCATCTTCACAAGTTGGAAACTTAATTACGGTCCCAATGCAGACACCCGGGGTGAAAAGCTATTGGGAGCCTACAACCATTGGGGATTTATGAATGTCGGTGAACGTGCACAAGGACATAATTCCGTGCTTGCCGCAGAGGAGGGACGCACTTACTTGGTTTACCATACCAAATTCAACGACGGAACGGCGGGACATCAGGTTCGTGTGCACCAACTGTTCCTGAACCGTTCTGGTTGGCCCGTAGCCGCTCCGTTCGAGTTCCACGGAGAAACGACAGGCGACCGTCAGATTGCCTCTTCCCAACTGTTCGACGCTAAAGAGGTGGCAGGCCGCTACCACGTCCTCGTCCATCCCTACGGGCAAAACCATGCCGCCTACGAAGAGGCCGTACCCACAGAAATCCAACTCCGCGAAGACGGGAAGGTAGAAGGGGCACACAGCGGAAGTTGGAAGATATATGACGGCAATTCATACATCACCTTGAACTTGGACGGTACGGTTTACGAAGGAGTCGTAACGGAGCAACAAATGGAACCGACCACTATCAAAGCCGTCTGTTTCACTGCATGTGGCGACAATGGCACAAATCTATGGGGATACCGGATGGGAGATGCATACGCCTTGGCTTATACACTCAATACAACCACCATTCCGGTCAAGGACAACCAATACATCTCGCGCAACATGGACTTGTATGGACTGGAGAAGGAAATCAATGTCAACGCCAAATGGGAGTCCGACACTCCGGACGTGGTTTCCCATACCGGACGATACAACCCGGCCGGCCTGACGGAAGACATCCCCGTGCAATTATCCTGCGAACTGTCCTGCGGTGACTACTTTTGGACTGACACGTTCCACGTGAAAGCCCGCAAGGAATCTCTGCCCGACGGTAATTGGCTTGGTGGCATAAAAGCATATTATGATTTCGACCAAGAGCCTTTCGTCAATGCATACGACCACGTACAAACAGCCAAGCGCTTGTCGCAAGGCGGCAACAACAAACCGTCGTTGGAAAAGGACAGTCTGCGCAACGGCAGCATCCTGCACCAATATTTCGGTGCAAGCGGCTATTGCAGCTACACACAAATGCCCAATCCGCTAAGGAATGATCGTTTGGAAGGTATGACCGTATCTTTATGGGTGAAACGTACTGACGACATTCCATGGGACGCAATATGGTCTTTCTACAATCCTGCGGTTAACACCAGGCTATATCTTACAGGTAATTCCTACGTAGGCTTTAACAATGGCAAAGACTGGTTCGACATCAACCATCCTGGTAGTATTATCTCCGAACGTATTCCTGTCGGTAAATGGTGTCTCGTCACGATAACCATTTCACGTAGCCAAGGGTGTACCATATACGTCAACGGAAGTAAGATACGTGACGTTGAATACATCGGAAACTGTAATGGCATCAATATTACAGACACAAAAGACTTTGATTATAATCGGGTCATAGACTTTATTCAATCATGCCCTAATTTCTATTTAGGCTACGGCTCTTTTTGGGGTTCCGTAGACGTAAAGATGGATGACCTTATCCTATACAATCGGGCTTTGGAAGCAACGGATGTCAGAGCCTTGAACACGATGAGCAACAGAGTAACAGATTTCTCTATCGGAGAAGGCGGCTTGTCTGTCAAACCTGTCCATCTTCACGGGAACAGAACCATGAAATCTATATACGATTTATCCGGATGCCCTGTAAAAGAGGTAAAAAAAGGTATCTACATTATTGAAGGCCAGAAAGTCATATACCCATAGAAGCCAAGAATAACATACAACTTATTTCATATACCAATGTAACAATTCAGAAGCCCCCGGGAATAAAAAACCCGTTCCCCCGCCCGGCATGGGCCGTGCGCGGGGGAACGGAATGGAAAAAGGCGGCTACCTACTCTCCCGCCTTGCGGGCAGTACCATCGGCGAGGGCGGGCTTAACTTCTCTGTTCGGGATGGGAAGAGGTGGGACACCGCCGCTATAGCCACCATGATGAATTCGAACTGCGGCACGCGCCGGGGCGCGGACCGAGTGTGGGACACAAGTCAAACAAACAAAACGAAAGGATGACGAACCGGAATGCCATGTGCGGGCAGGGAAACCACGAACGGCGAAAGCTTTCGGGCTATTAGTAGTGCTCGGCTTTGGCGTCGCCGCCTTTACACCTGCACCCTATCCACGTCATCGTCTTTGACGGCCCTCTAAAAGGAAATCTAATCTTGTGGAAGGCTTCGCGCTTAGATGCTTTCAGCGCTTATCCATACCCGACGCGGATACCCGGCGGTGCGCCTGGCGGCACAACCGGCAAACCGGAGGTCGGTCCGGCACGGTCCTCTCGTACTAGTGCCCGAACCACGCAAATTTCCAACGCCCACGATAGATAGAGACCGAACTGTCTCACGACGTTCTGAACCCAGCTCGC
>OOAN01000015.1_pt1 | contig 118736 bp, 83 predicted proteins | sample 1671301 | NCBI WGS metagenome assembly OOAN01 (sample SAMN06348142, study PRJEB24527) | human gut metagenome | biome: human gut; feature: ankylosing spondylitis patient; material: feces | host: Homo sapiens | place: China | collected 2015-10
GTTATGTTTCTAATTATCAGAAAAATATATTTGCTCTTATATCGAACTCACGTTAAATACATCGTAGGGCATAAGATTCACCGTACACATACATCTTCCCGCCACAACTCTTTTGATTTTTGAACAATACAAATCAATCTGTCTATCTTATAGAATACTTAGATGTATGTAAAAAAAGAATAAGATAATTTTAAAACAAGCTCTAAATCAAAATAAGATGAAGCTCAAAACATTTATCATTATGGGACTATTAAGCGTGTCTGCATTGGGAAACTGCCAAACGGGCGACAATTCCAACGTAACGGAGCTTACCGGAGAACAGAAAGATAAACTGAAGGAATTGCATAGGATGTACCAATATTTCTTCATGAATCCCGGCATTCCGGAGGATGCCATTGTGACAGAAAGAACCGAACCGCTACCGTGGACAGAAACCGGGGAAGACATTGACCGTAGTCATGTGAAGGAATGGTTAAGTCATGCCAAATTGGAAGTTGACGAAGTTTATAAAAGGAAGGAGTTGCTGTTATCGTTACACGGAAAATTTACTTCAGAAGAAAACCGGGGAGAAAGGTATGAAAGCCCGCCTATTCCGCCTTCAGAGAATCCTTATGAAATGAAAATCGGTCCAATCAAGACGCTTGGAAATATGAGAATCAATCTCATATCTCATTTGCTAAACACAGAGGGAAATACCCTGAATCTGTTAGAATTCTCCAGACTGGATATTTCCGATGAAAAAAAAGAACTTGCCCTACTGTTTTTGCCTATCGGTTATGCAGACTCGGTCGATTTCAAGGGAGGTTTCATTGAAGTGGAACTTCTTGGTCCTCCACGTTGGAAATACACCCGCATCTCACTTTTATCCCAAGACGAAGGAAGGGAATATGAATTTGACGGCGTAAGGTTTAAGGTACTCAAATCAGTTCCCGGAGATGTGATACTCGAATGTGACAAGAAGGATTCCGAAGTGATGAATAAAATGGAAATCATTCCTATAAAGGGACAAAAGCCTATGAATAGATTTGGAGGAAGCATATATGGTGGCAGGGAAGTCTTGCAATACTACAAAAATCCGGAAATGGGATTTGGAGAATGGTGTGTTACTTATTTAAACGAAAATTACAAATCGCTCGGGCTACCTCCGGAAGCTTTGAAATTGGCCACAAAAATACACTACCAGCCTACCAAAGAAGAACTCAGGCATTTTCATGAAACAAATGGAGAAACATTAGCCATGCTGTTAGTTGATAATTTAATGGAAATCAGTTCTAAAACTTATAAAGAAATTCACATGAAATGGGTTAAAAAAGGATATGAAGCGATGGTGGAGTTCAAGGGAGACTATTACAAGGCAATGGGATGTTTTCGTACCCGCTATGGAAATGACAGCGAAGCGAGCACCAGTTTTCTGAAAGGTGCATATATAGGTGATTCGTATGTGACGGCAAGGCTGAGACCAGACTGGGAAATCATAAACCGTTGTACCATAGAGCTATTGGACAAATACAGTAGTAATAAGGCTGATTCATTGCGTTATAAGGAATACGAACATTCAGAAAAATATATCAAACCAATAGTTGCACGAAGAGAAGTTCTGACTTTCCTTACAGACGAAGACATAAAATATCTTTTAAAAGAAATAGTGAAAGACGAAAGCCCAAACAGGTATTACTGGTTTAAGACGAACATGGATGCTGATGCCATGTACATCTACAAGCCGGATGAAAGTGCTGACCAACCGCTTCTTAAAATGCGCTACCAACTGAGAAAGGACAAACCAGATGTGTTATTTCCCTGATAATCATCTTTGCAAGCAGAAACACTTAAAGGTAAGATAAGAAACCAAATAGTATCATGGAACTAAAAACATTAATCATTCTGGGACTAATCATCCTGTCGTGCAGCTGTACCCATTCCCAACAAGCCCAATATAGGAAAGAAACTCCCTATGGCCTTGAAAACGTGGACTTCAATACGGATGTTGCCAAGTTTTTCTCTAAAGCCCGGGAGATAACCGACACGATGCGTTACACCACTACGGTTAATAATCCATTATTCTATATCTTAGAAAAGCATACGTTGGGAGATACCGTTTATGACTATGGAGTGAATGGATTAAATCCAGTGAGAAGGTGGCGAAATACGGTAAAATCATATTTCCGTACAACAGGCAATACACCGGATAACCGGCCGTAAAGAAAAAGAAGAAGGGATGCTTATCCGGAGAGGCTGGTGAAGCATCCTTTCTTTTTAGTTGGCCAGATGGAACATTCTGTCGATTTTCTCACGTATCCTGTCCGTGTCCTCACCGATTTTTGGATTGATTAGCTCGGAGTAGACCTGCGTGGAGATGATGGTCTTGTGCCCGAGAACTTTCTGCAGGGTTTCAAGTGGCATGCCCTTGCTCAGGGTCAGAGTCGCAAAGGTATGACATCCGAAATGTGGGCGGACGCGGACACTGCAGCAGGTCTTCTCGTCGATACGTCTCAGGCTCTTCTCCATACTCCCTATTTCCCCCACGGGGGACACCCTGTCCGGAGAAACCTTGAATTCGTTCTATGTAAAACAGGAATAATAAACGATTTAACTATTTGTTTTTCAATAAGAAATGAGAATTTGAATGTCTTGCGCAATGTGTGGTCAGCGGTATGGACAGGCCGAGCTGTTACCCGATTTTCTTCAAATCCGCTACGTCCGACTTTTTCAGGTAGGCCATGTCCACGAACGGCATCCCACGGGTGAAGAAACTGAACATGAAGATGTCGCGGGCGAAAGCTGCCTGCGGCAAGCCGGACAAATCCATGCGGTAGATTCGTGATATGTCCTCTTGCCGGAGTGCCCGTTTTACGGTCTTGTCCACTCCGGTGTAGACGTGCCGGAACGGATGCCGGTCGGCAGTCAGCCCTTGTTCCACAGCCAGATTGTAACAGGTGCGGAACTGCCGGATGTAGAATGATGACGTGTTGCGGCAGAGACCTTGTTCCTTCAGATGGCTTTCATAACGTTGCACGAGGTCGGAGGTAACCTCGTCATAACTCAAATCGGCATGCTTCCGGAAACGTTTGAAGCTGTTCAGGGCGGTGAGGCAGGTCTCTGCGTTGCGCGTCCGTCCTGCGCTCCGCAACATCAGGCTGTGGCGGAGCATGAATTCAAAAACTTGCATAAAAAAAGCCGCGTCCGAAGTAAAATTCCGGATGCGGCAATTTGTTTATAAATGGTTTGTCCTTTTATTCAGCCTGGGCTGCTTTGATTTCCTTGTCGATGGCGGCAATCTTTTCGCCAATCAGGTTCAATTCGTCTTTCAACTTCTCCATCTTCTTGTTCATTTCGTTGAGGAGGCTGCTGCCTTTCTTCGAACTGCAAGTCAGGAAGCCCAGGTTGTTCTCGTACGTCTTGATTTCGCTGCGTTTGTTCTCGTAAGCCCGTACCAGGCGTTCCCGTTCGCGGGACAAGCCTTGTCCGCCTTCTTTGGCATCGTTCTTCAAGTTGTTCTTGAAGTTGTCCAGACGGCGGCGTGCGGCCGACATGTTCAGGGCCTTGAACAGTTGGTCTACCGTTTCGTGGTAAGCCTTATAGATTTTGTCTTTCTCCTTGAAAGGCACGAAACCGATTTCGTTCCATTCCTTCATCAGCTCTCTTACGGCATCCTGTTTGTTTTCTTCCTCGTTGGACTCCAACAAGGCTTTCAGCTTATCGATGACCTGTTCCTTCTTTTGCAAGTTCTCTTTTTCCTCCCCGCGTTGGGATGCCGTGTTCTTGCCCTTCTGTTCGAAGAAGTAGTCGCAGGCACCGATGAAACGTTGCCAAAGAGATTCGGAATGCTTTTTAGGAACGGCACCGATGGCCTTCCATTCCTTCTGTATCTGCATGAGCTTGTCGGCCGTGGCTTTCCAGTCCGTGCTGTCTTTCAGTGTCTCGGCCTTTTCGCAGAGTTCCGTTTTCTTGGCCAAGTTTTGAGCCTGTTCCTCTTTCAGGCGTTTGAAGAATGAAGCCTTTTCCGTGAAGAAACGGTCGCATGCGCCACGGAAACGCTCGAAAATCTTCACGTTCATCTTTTGAGGGGCGAAACCAATGGTACGCCATTCCTTTTGCATCTCGATGATTTGCTGCGTCTGTGACTCCCATGCAGCCGCCGTCTTGATGGCGGTCAGGTCGATGGCTTCTATTTTCTCGCAGAGTGCGGTCTTGTGTGCCAGGTTTTCTTCTTCTTTCTGCTTCAGCTCCTCGAAATATTGTTGGTGGCGTTTGTTCACGGCGGTGGAAGCGGCTTTGAAGCGTGCCCAGATTTCTTCGCGCAATTCTTTCGCCACGGGTCCCGTTTCCTTGAATTCTTGATGCAAGGCTTGCAACTGTTGGAAAGCTGATATGACATCGGCTTCTTCGTTCAGCTTTTCCGCAGCTTCGCAAAGGCGTGTTTTGATTTCCAAGTTCTTCTTGAAATCGTACTCACGGAATTCGTTGTTGAGTTTCAGCTGGTCGTAATATTGCTCTACGTACAACTGGTAGGTTTTCCACAGCTCGTTGGCTTTTTCTGCCGGGACGAGTGTCAGTTCCTTCCATTGGTTCTGGAGTTCCTTAAACTCCTTGTAGGCTTGGTTGGCTTCCTCCGGTGTGGCGCTCAGGGTCTTGATGCGTTCCAAGATTTCCTGCTTTTTCTGCAGGTTCTCTTCTTTCTGCCGGTCCAGTTCGGCCTGCAATTCAGCTCTTTTTTGCTTGATGACGTTCATGGCCGCCTTGAATTCGTCCTCGAGCACATTCGGTACCGGAAGGAAAGCTTCGGGCTCGCCTCCGTTTTCGATGAATTGCGCACGGGCTGCCGCCACGTTTGCCTTATGTATTTTGTAGAAGGCCTGCTTCAGGGCATCCAATTCCTGTTTCTCGGCCGGAGCGTCGGCTTCGGCCAGTTCCTTCACTCGTGCAACGACTTCTTCCTGTGTTTGCGGCACTTCTATCGTTTGATTTTCCGTTTCGTTCACTTCAGGTGTTACGTTTTTTGTTACGTTCTCTTCCGTCTGGAGAGTTTCTTGAGAGTCCATCATGTTACTTGTTTTAGTATCTGATTCGGTTTTACTATTCATTTAATCGGCACAAATTAAGTATAAAAAACGGTGGAAACCTAAAAAATCTCCTGTTTTTTTACTTTGCCCGGCTTTAAATCCATGTTTTTCGCTTGAAATACCATACGAATGCCACTGTAATGCCCACGGTAAGCATCAAAGCCACCGGGAATCCCCATGCCCAATTCTCCATGCCGTTGACCAGGTTCATGCCGAGTAAACTGGCGATGAGCGTGGGGAACATGAGGATGATGGAAATGGACGTCAGCATTTTCATCACGCCGCTCGTGTTATTGTTGATGATGTTGGCGTAAGTGTCCATCGTCGAGTCGAGGATGTTGGCATAGATGGATGTCGTCTCGCGTGCCTGGCTCATCTCGATATTGACATCCTCGATAAGGTCGGCATCCAGTTCGTCCACCGGAAGTTTGAACTTCAGCTTGGAGAGCAACGTCTCATTGCCTCGGATGGAAGTGATGAAATAAGTCAGGCTGTCTTGCAGGCGCGACAAGTTGATGAGGTCCACGTTGTCCACGTTACGATCCAAGTGTTGCTTGGCTTTCTCGATGAGCAGGTTGATTTGCTTCAGCCGTTTCAGGTACCACACGGCAGACGAAAGGAACAGGCGGAACACCATGTCTACGGAGTCGGTGAATCCCAATCCGCGTTTTTGCTGGTAGCTCACGAAGTCAATCATCATGTTCGTCTCGAAATTGCACACGGTGATGCACACCTCTTTGTTCAGGATGATACCGAGGGGGATGGTCGTATAAGGCGTGCGCGAGCGTACTTCTTTCACGTAAGGGATACGCAGGATGATGAGTATCCAACCGTCGTCGAACTCATAGCGGGCACGCTCGTCGGTATCGGCGATGTCCATTAAAAAGTAATCGGGGATGTGGAGCGTATTCTCCAGATAATCTATATCGTCCTGAGTCGGACAAGTAACTTGCACCCAACAGTTGGGTTCCCACTTTTCGAGCGTGCGCAGGCCGCGGTTTGTATTCCAGTATGTTCGCATGAATAAAAATCCTCCATAATTATAACGGAACGGAGGCAGCTCCTTGCAAACCTCTGTCCTACTTAGTTCATATTTTCCGCGTGATAATCGTCCATTTTAAATAAATACTCTGATAAATTGCGGTGCAAAGATACGATAAACCGCTTGAAGTTACAAATAAAAAAACGGCTTTGAGGCCGTTTTTTTATATCTTTTCTCCGGAGTATGCCGTTTCGGAAGTTTCCCGCGTTATGGCATTGGTCAGATTGATGAAGTCGGCCACGGATAATTGTTCCGGGCGGCGGCCGAATATCTCGGCGGAGAGGAATTCGGCGTGGTCTTTAGGCAGCCGCCCTTCCTGCCGTGCCTTGTGGTCGGCATCGGCCAGCACGGGGCGGATGGAGTTGCGAAGCACTTTGCGCCGTTGGTTGAATGTGGTTTTCACTACCTGTTTGAAGAGCCGCTCGTTGCAACCTAAGTCCGTCGTGGAGTTGCGTGTCATACGGATGACCGCGCTCTTCACCTTGGGGGGAGGATTGAATACGTGTTCATGCACCGTGAACAAGTATTCCACGCTGTACCATGCCTGGATGAGTACGCTCAGGATACCGTAGGTCTTGCTGCCCGGACCGGCGGCAATGCGTTCCGCCACCTCTTTCTGTATCATGCCCGTACAGCAAGGGATGAGGTCTTTGTAGTCGAGCATCTTGAAGAATATCTGGCTGGAAATGTTATAAGGGTAGTTGCCCGTAAGCACGAACGGTTGCCCGCCGAACGTCCGTTCCAGGTGCATTTTCAGGAAATCGTCTTCTATGATGTTTTCTTCCAACTGGGGGTAATTGGCACGTAGATAGGCCACGGATTCGAAATCAATCTCGACCACTTTGACGGGGCGGCCCTTGCCGACGAGGAACTGGGTCATGACACCCATGCCCGGCCCTACCTCGAGCACCGGGATTCCGGGGCAGGCATCTACTGTATCGGCGATGTCCTGTGCGATTTTCAGGTCTTTTAAAAAATGCTGTCCGAGAAACTTTTTGGGCTTGACTGTCTTCATTGTTGTTTTTTTGTTTTATTTTTGTGGATACAAAGGTAATCAAAAATAGACATAGACGGCATTGGAAACTTCTAAGATCATTCGTCATGCGTTAAAAATAGCCTTCCCCTTGGCGTTGGGAGGCTTGATTTTGTGGTGGATGTACCGTGATTTCGACTGGAACGGGCTGTGGGAGGCTTTGAACGACGGGATGGATTGGACGTGGATGTGGCTTTCCATGCCTTTCGGTGTGTTGGCGCAGGTGTTGCGTGCCGTGCGTTGGAGGCAGGCATTGGCTCCGTTGGGAGAACGTCCGCGTTTGTCTTCGTGCGTGCATGCCGTGTTTCTTTCATACGCTTCCAGTCTTGTGGTGCCCCGGGTGGGGGAGGTCTTGCGTTGCGGTGTATTGAAGAAGTACGACGGCACTTCTTTTACGAAATCCTTGGGGACGGTGGTGACGGAGCGCATGGTGGATTCCCTGTTGATTTTGTTATTGGCTGCTTTGGCAGTCTTGCTGCAAGTCAAGGTGTTCATGGTGTTCTTTGCCGAGACGGGAGTAAGTTTTGAAGAACTGGCCGGACGCTTTTCTGCAGCCGGTTATTGGGTCACGGCAGCTTGTTTGTTGGTCGTGTTGGTGTTTCTTGCCGTTTTGGCCAAGCGGTTGGCGTGGTTCAACCATACCCGCAATTTGCTTCGCAATATTGTGGACGGAGTGTTTTCTTTGCGCAATGTCCGCCATATACCTATATACATAATGTATTCCTTGGGGATTTGGCTTGCCTATTTCCTGCATTTCTATTTGACTTTTTATTGTTTTTCCTATACTTCGGGGTTGGGGGCTATGGCCGCCTTGATAGCTTTCGTGGTCGGCACGTTTGCCGTCTTGGTACCCACGCCGAATGGTGCCGGGCCGTGGCATTTTGCGGTGAAAACCATTTTGGTGCTCTACGGCGTATGTGAGCCGGATGCTGTCGTGTTCGTGCTCATCGTGCATACGTTGCAGACCTTGCTTGTCATGTTGTTGGGCTTCTATGCTGCCGGGGCATTGGCTTTTACCCGTCGGATAGGCCAGGAGGAAGCAGGGGGTGGAAGAAATTAAATCAGATTGTCAAACCATAATAATAGGTTGTTATGAACGAGATTAAGAACTTGGAACCGCAGGTGGTATGGAAGAATTTCCATGCATTGACACAGGTTCCGCGTCCGTCAGGACATTTGGAAAAAGTACAGCAATTCCTGTTGGATTGGGCGGCAGCCCATGGTATCGAGGCTTTCAAAGACGGTGGCGAAAACATCGTCATGCGCAAACCTGCCACACCGGGCATGGAGAACCGTAAGAAAGCCGTCATGCAGGCCCACATGGACATGGTGCCGCAGAAAACGGCAGAGAGCCGGCATAATTTTGAGACCGACCCCATTGAAACCTATATCGACGGCGAGTGGGTGAAAGCCAAGGGGACGACCTTGGGCTCGGACGACGGAATGGGCGTGGCGGCCATCATGGCCGTGATGGAAGACGAGAGCCTGGAGCACGGCCCGTTGGAGGCATTGATTACAGCCGACGAGGAAACTTGCATGTACGGGGTCAACCATCTTGCGTCCGACACGTTGACGGGCGACATCCTGCTGAACTTCGACAATGAGACGATGGGCGAATTTGTGGTAGGAAGTGCCGGAGGAGTGAACGTGACGGCATCGATTGCTTATAAAGCCGTGGAGGCAGACCCGGCAGACGTGGCGGTCAAGGTGACGGTCAAAGGGTTGCGCGGCGGACATTCCGGCTTGGAGATTTGCGAGAACCGTGCCAATGCCAACAAACTGATGGCGAGGTTCCTGAACATGGCCATCCGCGAGAACGAAGCACGGTTGGCTTCGTGGAAAGGCGGCAACATGCGTAACGCCATACCTCGTGAGAGCGAAGCTGTAGTGACGGTACCGGCGGATGATGTGGATGAGTTGCAAGGACTGGTGGATTATTGTGCGGACATGTTTGCCGAAGAATACCGTGGCGTGGAAGAGCACATCGTGATGACGATGGAGCGCGTGGATATGCCTGCGGTTCAGATGCCGGAAGAGATTCAGGACAATGTGCTGGATGCCATTGTGGCCTGTCACGACGGTGTGCTCCGTTACATCCCGTCCATCCCGCACATCGTGGAGACTTCGTCCAACCTGGCGATTGTCAACGTGACACCGGAACGTGCGGAAGTGCTGATTTTGGCACGCAGTTCGAGCGAGAGCATGATGGACTATGTCGGGACCATGTTGGAAAGCTGCTTCAACATGGCGGGCATGAAGGTGGAATTCAGCGGTCGTTACGGGGCATGGCAGCCTAACTTCGATTCGCAGATTACGGCGCAGATGGTGGAAATCTATAAGGAGATGTTTGGCGAAGAGGCGTTGGTACAGGTCGTGCATGCCGGTTTGGAGTGCAGTCTTATCGGGGAAGTATATCCCGATATGGACTTGGTAAGTTTCGGTCCTACGCTCCGTTCGCCGCATACGCCGGATGAGCGTTGCCACATCCCGTCGGTGGCCAAGTTCTGGGATTTCCTGAAGGAGTTGCTCCGCCGGATACCGGAGAAGGCGTAAATAAGCGGAATTTTGCATAGGGAAAGGGGATGTGTCGTGCGGGCATGTTCCCTTTTTCCATGCGGCCATGATGGGCTTTGGAGATTACGGGGGCATGTTGCGGAGCGGATGTCTGCATCGCTTTGTCCGGATTTCTTGTTATTCTTACGTGTATTTGTAAACGGCTGTTTTTTAGTTGGTTGAATGCATTAAAAAGTTCTCCTTAGATTCGAGAATCAATCTGCGCCAAACGAAAAATCAATCAAAGGAGACTGATTTTTCGTTTGGCGCAGAACGATTTTACCACTTCCTCATTTTTCGTTTTGTCGTGGATTTTCAGGTTTTTGGGATTTGGGTATGGGTGAATTGGAGAACCAGTTGGTCTGTGATGTATGGTTTTTAGAATATTATAACGTTGAATAGTTTCATTTTTCAAGAAGAATGCCGTTATTTGCATGAATCAGAACTAAAAACCAAAAGAAATAACTATGAAGCAAAAAATCTTATGGAGTATATGCGTGATGTTCCTTTGTTTCGGAACGGGGTGCCCGGCTGCGGGTTTCGATGATTTATGGAAACAAGTGGAAAAATATGAAAGACAAGATTTGCCGAAATCTGCTTATAAGGTTGTGGAACAGATAGCCGCCAAGGCAGACAAAGAGAGGCAAAAAGGTCAGCAGATGGCAGCTTTGCTCTACGGTTGCAAGCTCCGTCAGGACATCGTGCCCGATAGCTTTTATTCCGACATCATGAAACTGGAGCGGCTCAAACGGCAGACCACCGACGAGGTTCAACGGGCGGTGCTGGCCTCCGTGTTGGGAGAATTGTATGAAGACAATGCAGGCCGTAACCGGAATTACAGCGACCGTACGGATGCCCATCCCGACAGCATCCGCGAGTGGTCGCGGGAGCAGTTTATGAAGGTTGCATCGGAGAATTACCAACTGTCCATGGCTCGTCCGGACTTGTTGGCAGCGGCCAAAGCCGCCGACTACATGCCTTTTGTGGAAAAAGGGAAGGATGCCGGTTACTTCGGCGGGGATTTGCTGAATGTCATCGGGAGGCGGGCAGTGCAAGCAATGGCGGGCAAGGACGAAGGCTCGTGTGTTGACGATACGGTTTGTGCCCGGATGTTGGCCGTTTATCGTGCTCAGGGAAACCGGGAGGCTGAATTGCTCATTTCCATAGATTCCATTGCGTTTGCCATTGAGCGGGACAATGTGGAGCTGGTGGAACAAACCATGGGTCTGTCTCCCGAAGAAACCGAGCGTGTGGTGTTGCAATCTTCAGCTTGTAAGGCTTACGAACGGTTGCTTTCCCGTTTCGGTGATTTGCCTTTGTCGGTCGAAGTATATTTACACATGTTGGATTTGGAGGTCACTCCGGGCACGATGGTGGCTTGGGTTGAGGAAGGATACGCGAAATACAAGGCATATCCGCGTGCCAAGGAATTGTTGAACTGGAAACGGCGGTTGGAAGCTCCTTCTGTTTCCCTCCGTTTCCCGGTGGAGGTTTATCCCGGTGTCCCGAACGAGTATGTCGTGGAACATCGCAACGTGTCAGGCATGTCGTTGAGTTGGTACCAGCTTCCCGAAGGCTATCCCGAGGCAGAGGCGCGTAGGGCGGAATATCGGAAAGATGAGGCTGCCTATGCACGGAAATACGGGGTGTTGCGGAAAACGGAACGTTTGGACTGGCAGGCGCAGCCGGCATTCCGGCAGGTTGAGGATACCTTCCGGTTGGCCTGTCCCGGCGTGGGCTACTTTGTGGTGGTCGGGAAGGCCGACGGCGTGGCTTCATCCGACGGCAAGATGGTGGCTTCTCTCCGTGCTTCACGTTTCGAGGTGGTGGCCGGGGACTTGCCCGACAGCACGAGCCTCTGCACGGTAGTCGACGCGCAAACGGGTGCTCCCGTGCCGTCCGCTACCGTGGAATGGCGTGCCGGAGGGGACGTGGTTTATTCCACACGGACGGATGCCGAGGGGAAGGCGAGATGGAACTTTGCGGATTACAAAAGAAAGCACCGCGACCATTATAATATAGCCATCAAGGTGAAGAAGGGGGACGACCGTTATAAGCATGAACACTTTTGCAGGTTCCGGCAACCTTTCCGGACGGATGATGAAACGCATGGCGAGGAACGCCTTTACACAGACCGCTCCGTGTACCGTCCCGGCCAGACGGTTTACGTCGGGGGCTTGTGTTGGGACCGGAAGCATGGCAGGGAACAGGCCGTGGCGGGGCGCAAGGTGGTACTGGCCTTGCGTGACCCGAACGGAAAGACCGTATCCGAGCAGACGGTGGAAAGCGACGGGCTGGGAACGTTTTCGGCCACATTTGCCTTGCCGGTGAAAGGGCTTTCGGGGCGTTATGCCGTGCGTACGGGGAACAGTAACGTAGGTTTTGCGGTGGAGGAATACAAACGGCCGACCTTTGAAGTCCGTCTGGATGAGATTACGGCGCGTTATCAGGCTGGCGACACTTTGTGCTTGGCCGGTACGGCCATGGGTTATAACGGGGCTCCGCTCCGGCAGGCTCGCGTGACGGCTGTTTCCGTTGTGGGCAGTTGGTTCTATAGGGTGGACCGTGGGGGAGAGGGTTTTCCGCTCGATACGGTTTATACCGGTGAAGACGGGCGTTTCACATTGCGTGTCCCGGTGCAGGAAGTCGGGATGCGCGGTCCAAGGTATGGCGCCCGCCAGTTCGTGGATGTGTCGGTCATGGCCGCGTCCGGAGAGACACAGGCGGCCAAAACGTCTTTCCCTTTGAACGAGGAAGACCTGTGGCTTACGTTAGAGGCCGGTACGTATTGGACGAAAGACAGTTTGCCCGCTCTCAAGGCTGTGGTGCAAACGAATGCCGGTGTCGAATTCGAAGGCCCGGTGGACGTGACAGGTGAAATTTACCGGATGCGAGAAGGGAAACAGCCGGAAAGGGTACTTTCCGGCTTTGTCCTCCCCGCCAACAAGCCGGTACGCTTGTCGGAGTTGTCCGCGCTTCCGTCCGGCAGTTACGAGATGCGGTTGCGTGCCGTGACGGACTCTGACACGCTTGAATATGACCATCCTTTCGTGCTCTTCAGCTTGTCCGACCGGCATCCCGGGGACGGCGAAAAGTTCTTCTATTATTGCATAGGCGATACGGTCTCGGCCGGTCGTCCTGCCCGGCTGATGGTGGGCAGCGCGGCCGACAGTGTGTCGCTTTTCTATATGCTGTTTTGCGAAGACCGCATTCTGGAAGAGAAGGTATTCCATTTCTCGGATACCATCCTGCACTTCACTTTTTCCGACGTGCCTGCCGGGGCGGACGGCCTTCAGGCGGTATTCTATATGGTCAAAGACGGACAATGTTACGTTCAAAGCCAGCATCTCATTCGTAAACAGCCCGACCGTAGGTTACGTTTGTCGTGGACTTCTTTCCGCGACCGTTTGCAGCCGGGGACGGAAGAGACTTGGAAACTCCGTGTCACCCGTCCGGACGGCTTGCCTGTCTCGGCACAGTTGATGGCCACGCTTTACGATGCGTCGTTAGACGGCATACAGCCGCATGCGTGGACTTTTTCCCATTATGTTCCTCTCTCTTTGCCTCATGTGGATATCAGTAAGTATTGGTTGTATGGTGGTAGTAAAATGTCATATTACGCTTCAGTCCAGTTTTATCCGGTCAAGCCCCTGCGGTTCGACTGTTTCAATCCGGAGATGTTGGCGTGGGGCGGCCTTCGTGCCGTGGAAGAGGTGCTCATGATTACGGACAATAGTCTGGCAGTGGGGGCGGCACCGCGCAGTGGTAGGATAGCCGGGATGGAAATGAAGTTTGGGAAGCAGAAAGCCGCGCCTGCGGCCGGTGCGCCTGAATACATGGCTTTGAAATCCCCCATGGAAGAGGAGCAAGCTTTGGTGGAAGGTGCCGCAAAGGCGGAAATGGATAAGGATTTGGGCGTGGCCGTCCGTGAGAACCTGAATGAAACAGCCTTTTTCTATCCCCGTTTGATGACAGACACGAGCGGCGTGGTGACCTTGCGCTTCACTTTGCCCGAAAGCCTGACGACGTGGAAATTCATGGCTTTGGCCCATACGAAAGACATGATGGCGGGCTTGTTGACGGACGAGGTGGTAGCCGCCAAAGAGGTGATGGCCCAACTCAGCTTGCCGCGCTTCGTGCGGATGGGCGATCGTGCCACGCTTTCGGCCACGTTGTTCAACTTGACCGGGAAAACGTTGGAAGGCAAGGCCACGATGGAAGTGTTCGACCCGGCTACGGGAGAGAGCCTTTGGAAAGAGACGGTGAAGGTGGAGATAGAGGCGGAATCGGATACGGTGGTGTCTTTTGCCTACACGCCTTCAGGCAGTGTGTCCTTGCCGGCTTGTCGCATAATCTTCGAAGCCGGGGAGCATGCAGACGGGGAACAGCGTTATCTTCCTATTTTGGAGGACAAGGAATGGCTGACGCAGACCCAGCCTTTCGTGGTGTCGCACGAGGGGGATACGGTGATACGGCTCGGCGGTTTGTTCCAAGGCAACCATCCTGAGGCGGAGCACCGCCGTCTGACGGTGGAATATACGGCCAATCCCTTGTGGTATGCCGTGCAGGCCCTGCCTTCCGTGTTGGAGCCACGGACGGATGATGTGCTCTCATTGGGTGCGGCCTATTATGCTTCCACGCTTTCCTCTACATTGGCCGCACGGTATCCGCAAGTGAAAACGGCGGTGGAACTTTGGCAACGCGAGGCGGGTGAAGAACTCAAAAGTCCCTTGTCTGGTGGGGAAGACCTGACCGGCATCGTGTTGGAAGAAACACCTTGGGTGGCTGATGCCGAGATGGAGACGCAGCGGTTGGCGGCTTTGCAACAGTTGTTTGATGCCAACCGTCAGGCTGACCTGCGTCGCCGGTTTGCCGAGGCTTTGGGCAAGTTGCAGCGCGGTGATGGTTCGTTCGGTTGGTTCAAGGGGATGTCCGGCAACGCATGGCTGACAGAGCGTGTGGCTTGCCTGTTGCTCCGGAGCGGGGCGGGCGTAAAGACAGACAGCCTCTTGGCGCAGTATGTGGACGTGAAGAAGATGATGGTTTATTTGATGGGCAAGGCACACGAAGAAATTATCAGGGACAAGGAAAGCCTGCGCGAGCATAAAATCCATGCGTACGGAGGTTCCTATTGGTTGGATTATCTCTATTTGGCAAGCCTGAGCGACGTGACTTGGTTTGATGCATCTGTCCGTAAAGATTTGGGATATATGCAAAGCCGTATTCTGGATTGTGTGGAACAAAGAGAGGCTGACGGAAAACGACGGATGGCGGGGGATAGTGACAGGCTTTCTCTTACCGAAACCGCCCAAGCCGTCATCGTATTGCGCTATATGGGCAAGGCTGATGCCGCCGCCGGACTGGTACGTTCTTTGCGTGAACATTTGGTGGACGGGGCAGAAGGGTTGCACCTTGAATACCCTTCCAACGGCTTTGTGGGTTCCGACCGGAAGATTGCGGTGCATACATTGTTGATGGAAGCATTATCAGTGCCGGGAAACGCGGATGAAAAGGAACAAGAGGGAATGTGCCGCTGGTTGTTATCGCAGAAGCGTTTGCAGGCCTGGGGGACTACTACGAGCAGCATGGACGCCGTGTATGCCTTGATGCAAGGGCAAAAACGGGATTTGGTCTTGCGCTCGAATGATGTGGTCCGGTTGGAAAGCCCGAAGGGGGAAGAGCTAGCCATATTGAAATCTTCGGAAAGCAAGTTGGCCGGTTTGGGTACGGTGACGGCTACGGTGGAAGGCCGTGAACTGTCGAAAGGTGCCGGTTTGTTGAAAGTGGAAAAGGCGGGAGACCGTCCGTCCGCTTGGGGTGCGGTGTATGCGCAATACCGTTTGCCGTTGTCCGAGGTCGGCAGTTCCGCTTCGGGTCTTCGCATCCGCCAGGAAGTGGACAATGACCGTCCCCGGGTGGGCGACCGCGTGACGCTCCGTTACGTGCTCACGTCCGACCGCGACTATGAGTACGTCCGCCTGAAAGCGGGCCGCGCGGCTTGTCTGGAACCTGTGGACTCCCGTTCGGGCTATGAATACCGCAATGGTTTGGGATATTATAAGGAGGTGAAGGACGCTTCGACGAACTATTTCTTCGAGCGTTTGCCCAAGGGGACTTACGTGATAGAGGCGGAATGCTACGTGGAGCGTGCCGGACGTTATGCCCTCGGTGCGGTGAAGCTGAACGGGGTGTATGCACCCGAGTTCAGTGCATACGGGGCAGGAACGGTATTGGAGGTAAGCGAATGAAATATGTATTGAATGTCATATTCGGTATGGTGATGCTGTGGCTCTCCGCAGGATATGCGGTGGCTCAGCAAGTGGAACTCTTGAAACCGAAAGATTTGGGACAGTGGAACATTCTGCCGGGGAATTACAGCGGGATTACGCCGATAGGAGACGGGCACTATGCCGTGGTGAGCGACAAGGAGACACGGGACGGGTTCTTTGTGTTCCGTATCGTACAGGATGAACGGACGGGACAAGTGACCGAGGTGGTGAATGAAGGATTCCGTGGAACGGATTCCGCTTTGAAAGGTGGAAGGGATGCGGAGGGTGTGGCTTTCGTGCCGGAAGATTCTTTGGTGTGGGTAAGCGGAGAAGCCGACCAACGTATTGTGGCCTATCGGACGGACGGCGCACCGGCACATCGGGAATTGGCTGTCCCTCCGGCATTGGGGCGGTCGGCCATTACACCGAATTATGGTTTCGAAGCTTTGGGTTACGACCGTGAGTCCGAAACTTTCTGGACCGTGACCGAGAATGCCTTGAAGGCCGATGGCAGGGTGGCTGAACCCGGTGCGGGGCATGGCGTTTACCTTCGTTTGCAGAGTTTCGGGCGTGACGGGCTGCCGCGTGCATCGTATGCTTATCCGTTGGACATGCCCGTATCGGAGGCCAAAGGAAAACAATATGCTTTCGGGGTGGTCGCAATCTGGCCGCAGGAAGGCGGACGCTTATGGGTGATGGAACGGGAATTCAATGTACCGGAGAGGCGGTTGAAAGCCCGTACCCTGATGAAGATTTATGAGGTCGTACCCGGTTCAGGAACGGCACTTCCGGAAAAACCCCCGTCGGAACGGTTATCCGGTTACGCTTTGAAAAAGGAACCGGTTGCGGCTTTTTCCACCCGCATGCGCTTGGTCAGGCCGAAATTGGCCAATTACGAAGGTCTGTGCGAAGGAAGCCGTCTGGCCGACGGACGGCGTACGTGGCTGCTCGTGAGCGATTCGCAGGGTGGTTATGGAAACAGATTGTGTCATTTGCGGGATTGGATTCGCGTCTGTGTCTCGCCTAAAGTAAAATGAATATGAAGAAGAAAAGTTTTTGGAGGCAAGGGATTTTAGCCCTTTGCGTGGCGTGTATGTGTTTCGCCTGTGGCGGTGGGGAAAAGAAAGCCCCGTTGGGGCCATCCAAGGGACTGCCCGGGGAGTTGTTGCTGATTGTAGATGCTTCGCTTTGGAAAACGAGTGCCCGTGATTCGTTGGAAGATGTGCTGAAAGGCAGTGTGCCCGGCTTGTCGCAGTACGAACCCATGTTCCGGATGATGCGGATATTCCCGGAAAATTATTCGGGGCAATACTCCACGATGCGTAATATCATCGAGGTGCGTGAGGACCCTCAAGCCGATGGGGTGGAAATGGGAGTGGCGTATAATGTGAAAGCCGTACCGCAGACTTATGTGAACATCAAGGCGCGGGATGCGGCTTCGCTCAACCGTTTTCTGATGACCCATCGGGAGCAGATAACCGATTTGTTCCTTGCTTCGGAAATGCAGTGGGAAGCAGCGCGTTTGAAGAAAAAGTACAGCAAGGTTGTGGATGACGCGTCGCAGGAACTTTTCGGCTATACGGTGAAGGTGCCGGCAGATATCGCCAAGGTCAAAAAAGGGGAACAGTTTATCTGGGCTTCGTCAGACCGTCAGACACAAGACATGAACTATGTGTGCTACAGTCTTCCGTTGGCAGACAGCAGCATGTTGTTGACCAAACGGTGGGTAGATCTGCGTGATTCGGTCATGAAACGGAATATTCCCGGTTCGACACCCGAGAACTGGATGACCACCACACGTGAAAACGGCGAACCGTTGGTGGTACAACGGTCTGTTCAGTTGGCCGACGGGCGTCAGGTATATGAGATGCGCGGTCTGTGGGAGATGCGCAAAGGGGCACTCGGCGGTCCTTTCGTGTCGTTGGCATATCCCGACTCTGCGCAGGGGCGTTTGTTGGTGACGGAAGGGTTTATTTATTCGCCCGATACGAACAAACGCGACCTGGTGCGCCGCATGGAAGCCGCCTTGCGTACGTTAGCTCCGGTGAAACCTTGAAAAAAACGGTTCCTTCCTTGTGGGATGGGGCCGTTTTTCTTATCTTTGTCTCAAAATGAAAGTACGAATATGTCTGTGAAAAGAACCTTCCTGAGCGTTTGGGGAATGATACTGGCGGGAGCCGTGTGGGCACAACCCCGGCTTGCCATAGACCGCGATGTGGCCAACATGGGTGAGATTATGTTTCAACTGCCTTCTAAAGTAAATTTTACGTTGCGCAACACGGGGACTGACCCGTTGAGTATCACGGAAGTCATCCCTTCATGCGGCTGTACGGCCGTAGACTGGACGCGCGAGCTGATAGCCCCCGGGGCGGAAGGCACGATTACGGCGGTATATGACGCCAAGATGCTGGGCGTTTTCCAGAAAGACCTTGAAGTGTACACCAATGCTTCGGACGAGCCGGTTTATCTGCATATTCAAGGACGTGTGGTGTCTAAGCTGTCCGACTATTCAGGTTCTTTCCCCATCGATTTAGGTAATGTGCGATTGAATATCAATAATATAGAATTTGACAACGTGAACCGAGGGGACCATCCGATGGTGGAACTGCAAATCGTCAATTTAGGCCGCAAGAGCTACAAGCCTTATCTGATGCACTTGCCGTCTTATCTCTCGGCGCAGTATTTCCCGGAGACGTTGAGCGGCGGGCGTATCGGCAAGATTATGCTTACGTTGGACAGTGAGAAGTTGCATCAGATGGGGTTGACGCAGACTTCCATCTACTTGGCCCGTAAGGTGGGCGACAAGGTGTCGGAAGACAATGAGATTACGGTTTCTTCCGTGTTGTTGCCCGACTTTTCGTCCTTGTCGGCGAAAGACAGGGAACAGGCACCTCACATGGAGCTTTCCGCCGACACATTGGACATGGGCGAACTGGGACGGAAGCGCAAGAAGTCTATGACAGTCCTTGTGAGCAATAAGGGCAAGCGTACGCTCGAAATCCGGACTTTGCAAGTCTTCAATAAAGCTTTGGCTGTGGGGTTGAGCGACCGGAATATCGAGCCGGGCGAGACGGCGAAGCTGAAAGTCACGGTGTTGGCTAAATATCTGAATAAAGTGAAGAGCAGCCCGCGCGTGTTGTTGATTACGAACGACCCGGCCCGCTCGAAAGAGATTATTACCGTAAACGTGAAGCAATAAAGATGACGGCTATGGAACATCCTGAGAACAGTGCGGAATATAAGGGGCTGACCGTGAACAGCGGCGTAGCCCAACCTTCGATTGTGAACCCCTACCTGAAGCGTGGCCGGTACCGGCATCGGCAGATGTCGGCAGGGGATTATGTGGAAGGCATCCTGAAAGGGGACGTGACGGTGCTCGGCCGGGCCGTGACGTTGGTAGAAAGTACGAACCCCGCCCATCAGGCCGTGGCGCAGGAAGTGATAGAAAAGTGCCTGCCCCATGCCGGGCGTTCCATTCGCGTGGGCATCAGCGGGGTGCCCGGTGCCGGGAAAAGTACGAGTATCGACGCTTTCGGTATCCATGTGTTGCAGGAGTACGGAGGCAAATTGGCCGTGTTGGCCATCGATCCGAGCAGCGAGCGAAGCAAAGGGAGCATTTTGGGCGACAAGACCCGTATGGAGAAACTGGCCGTGCATCCTGACTCTTTTATCCGTCCCAGTCCCTCGGCCGGTTCGTTAGGTGGCGTGGCCCGCAAGACCCGTGAGACGATCATCCTGTGCGAGGCCGCCGGTTTCGACAAGATTTTCGTGGAGACGGTGGGCGTGGGACAGAGCGAAACGGCCTGTCATTCCATGGTAGACTTCTTCCTGCTCATCCAGTTGGCCGGTACGGGAGATGAGTTGCAAGGCATCAAACGCGGGATCATGGAGATGGCCGACGGCATCGTCATCAACAAATGCGACGGGAACAACGTGGACAAGTGCCAGTTGGCCGCTACGCAGTTCCGCAATGCGTTGCACCTGTTCCCGGCTCCTGAAAGCGGGTGGACACCACAAGTGCTGACCTATTCCGGCTTTTACAATTTGGGCGTGAAGGAGATTTGGGACATGGTGTACCGCTATATGGATTTTGTGAAAGGGAACGGATATTTTGAACACCGGCGCAACGAGCAGTCCAAATACTGGATGTATGAGACCATCAACGAGCAGTTGCGCAACAGTTTTTTCCAGAACGGACAAATTGTATCCCGTCTGGCCGAAGCCGAAGCCATGGTGTTGTCGGGACGGCAAACCTCTTTCGTGGCAGCCAAACAGTTGCTCGATGAATATTTCGCCTCGCTCCGTGAGTGAACAACAATGAGGGTATGGGTGTCCTTATGGCTTGGTTTGCCTCTTTGAAGTGTTAAATAGGAATGTAAAAAGGCCAAAAGGGAATAAAACATTCACTTTTTTCACTTTTTTCTTATTGAAATGCTTTGTTTTAAATTTTATTATTTACCTTTATGGCTGTAGAAGGGACTTAAGCACGTTTGGATTTATAAGTTAAACATATTAAATTTAAAAAGCATATGAAGAAGTTTACCTTAAAAGTACATGCCGCATTGTGCATGATTTTGATGTTATGGATGGTTTCGCCATCAGTTTCGGCTGCCCCGTCCAAGGTTACCGATCTTTTTGGAAAGTACAAGTTCACATCCAAGATGGAACTGACGGAACTCGGCCAACAGTATGCCGATGAACTGAAAGCTGAGTGTGAAGTGGAGTTCGCAGCCGACGAGAACGGTATTTTTGACATGGTGATTAAAGGATTGGCCGGTGGCGGTACCCAACAAGTAAATGCCATTAATTTTGAAGAAACTAAAATCCTGATAAGGAATCCGAATGGAAATGGCGGCTTGTGGAGCAAGCTTTCCATGGCCGATGCAGAGGGGCATTATCCGTGGGGTACGTATAGCGATTTGGTGTGGTATTATGATGCGTCTGAACCTTTGACATTCACGATTCCCGATTTCACAGCCGTGGTCTGCAATCATGCCATGGGAGAGGCTGAAGTGGCTGCCAGGTTTACGGAGTGCAAGCTGACGATGGTAGAAGGTGTTGAAATAGAGATTGCCGACCTTAGTGCTGATTACCATTTCAAACCTCTTTATACCATGGCCGAGTCTACCATTCCCACGGAGTTCGACATGACTATCGCGTCGGTGGGCGGTAGCAAGGAGTTGTATAATGTGTCCTTTACGTTCCCTGACGATTTCGGAACAGTGAAGTTTGAAAATTGTACGTTCGACGGGGTGTCATTGACTCTTCCTTTTGAAAATGCTTATGTGAACGATACTGTATTTTTGAGGCAGGTTTGGTCGACAACGCCTATGAAAGGACAAATCGTGTTCAAGACAATCGCTAACTCGACATCTCTCAGCCTTGACGGTTACATATACCTCGGAAAGTCAAAGGTTGAAGGCACGCCGACAACGGAAGAAGAAATTGAAAATTTACAATATTATGGAACCGGAACTGCCGTGAATGTGACCGGAGGACCAACAGTGGATTATGCCGGCAGATACACGATAAAGGGTACGCGTTTTGATATTTTGAGTGGTAAGGAAGAAACGGTGGAATTTACGATGGGAATTACATTTTCTGAGTATAACAGCACTTATTACCTGACGGAGTTCTTGAGCAGCGACAAGGTTAATTCCTCGAACTATGGTGGAATACCTTGTACGGTTGATGGAGGGAAGTTGAAGATTGCGGTTTCTTCGGCAGAAAAGGATTACAAGGTGAATTCTGAAATGGGCGATAACGGCCCGGTGGCCTATGACATCCTGCTGAACGGATTGGGCGAAAGAGGCGGTGATGTAGAATTTGTAGTGAATGAAGACGGTTCGGTGACTTTGGGCGATTTCTTTGTGGCCCACCAGAAGTTAGGTGCCGATTGGAAGCCGGAAAGTGAAGAAAATACTTATTATTATAGTGCCATGACCGGGACAAAAGAAGGCTCCGGAGTGGGAACAGCAGTGGCAGAGAAAGCACAGACCGTATATGCCCAGAATGGCGTGATATACGTGAAGGGCGGAGCGGCTGTGAAGTTGCAGGTGTTCAACGCCGGTGGTTATTGTGTGTTTAATGGCACGGCATCGCAAGTCAGTGGCTTGGCCAAGGGATTGTATATCGTGAAATGTGGTGACTCAGTGGCAAAAGTCATTCTCTAATTGAAGATTTTAGCAGCAGAGAGAGCCCCCCGATAGTCAGGGGCTCTTTGCTGTTTTTTATTAATACAAAAACATAAACGTATGAAACGAAGTGGAATTTGTGGCCGCATGTGTTTGAAAATGTGGTTGGTGGCTTTTCTTTTTGGGGTTTCTGCAGCTGTCCACGCTGCGTTCATAAACGGAACCTCTTCTTCTGTGGAACTGACCAATGACAAAGACAAGATAGGCTTGATTTATAAACCCTTGACAGCTATCGATGAGGAAACCGTGACCCTCAAGGGCGGTGACAAGTTTGAACTTTATGCCGGAAGCATTTCCTCGATTTGGGGATATAAGGGCAAGGTTGCCGTGGGCCTGGTGCGTGGAGGTAACCAGTTGGTGGATGTTTTGGCGGAACAGGCCGTGAACTGGAAAAGCGAGGAAGTAGTCCCGCAAATCCAGTTCGTTTGCCGGGTGAAAGAGGATACCGAAGTTCTCGAAGGAGATGAGATACGCCTTCTCGTCACGCAAGACGGCGTGAATTATGAGAAATTGGCCGGTCGGCCGGGAGTCACGGATGCCATTCCCGCTGTGAAATATGATTTGCCATTGCTGAAAATAACCATGCCGGTGGACGTGCCGGGTGTGGAAGTGCGTTTGGGAGAAACGGCCTTGTGGCCTGACAAGGTCATCAAAGGCACGAACTTTTTCTTCTACGTGGACAATCTGAAACCTGAAACTACGGTGGCGGCCGTAACGGCCGACGGGAGTGTCTTGTTCCCAGATAAATATGGAATGTATGGCATCTCGAACGTGAAAGAAGAACATGTAATAGAAATCAAAGTATATGACCGCACTGCGGTTGACCCATATAAAATCATAGATTGTGGGGGGGGCAAGCGTGTGGCCGACCTCTTGACGGACGAAGAAATGGCCTGCTTGAAGGGGCTTAAGGTGAAAGGAAACTTGAAGGCGGAGGACTTCGAGGTGTTCCGTGGCAGGATGCACTCCTTGGAAATCCTTGACTTGCTCGACACGAAGCTTGAAAACAATTGGTTGCCGTTAGAGGCCTTTGCCTACAACCAGACCATCAAGGAGGTGAAATTGCCCGAGGGCGTGCAAGGCTCAGACAACAATGCGTTTTATTATGCCCAGGCCTTGGAGTTTATCGTGCTTCCGGAGAATCTTACCCAGTTCGGATTGAATATGTTCTTCGGTTGTGAGTCGCTTAAGAAAGTATGGGTGAAATACAACCCGGCAGAAAAGGGAGAGAGTATGGGGTTCCCAATCCCGCCTTGTGCTTTCCGTGCCACTTCTTATATGACGGACGGTTTGCTTATTGTGCCAAAAGGATGCAAGAACATTTATAGCATGTCTAACATCTGGGGTTCTTTCCATACCATCCGCGAAGAAGCACCTTTGGATCGTATCCAAATGGAAAAACCCTTTGAGTCTTATTTGGATGTGGCCGGAACGCGTGTGGACGCTTCGGAAGTGGCAGTAGAAGTCGTGGAGGGTGGTTGCCGTATCGTGGCGCAAACTCCGATGGAGGTGGCTGTCTTTGACATGAGTGGATGCTTGGTTCATCGCTTGTCGGTGGGCGCGGGTGAAACCGTACTGCCGTTGCCGAAGGGTATCTTCTTCGTGCAGACCGGTAACTTGAGCCATAAGGTGGCAGTGCGTTGAGTGAAAGAATAAACAGATATAAAGATATTGAATGAAACAGCAGTTTGATAGACGGAGAAAGTGTTGGGGACTGTGGGCAGGTTGTATGTTCATGGGTGCCCTTGGGTTAGGGATGCCGTTGCCGGCAACCGCAAGTCCGGTAGCAGTGTTGCAGAATGATACGCCTTCTAAGTTCGCCACCGGTGTGGTTGTGGATAAGCGTACCGGCGAGACCATGCCGGGGGCTGCCGTGGCTGTGTGGCAAGGTGGGCATATCGTGAAAGGCGTGACAACGGACTTGGACGGTAAATTCAGTGTGGCCATCCCGAAAGGTGATTTTGAAATTCGTGTCACATTGTTAGGGTATAAGGCCGCCAAGTTGAAGCCGGGCGAATTGAAACCGCAAATGACCATCCAGTTGGAAGAGGACACGCAGGAGATCGGCGAGGTGGTGGTGAACGGATTCTTTGCCAAAGACAAGAACAGTTTTACGGGGTCGGTGAAACAAATCAGCGCGGTGGAGCTGAAGCAGGTATCGGGAACGAACATCATCTCCGCCATTTCTGCCTTGACCCCGGGAATGTCGATGGTGGAAAATACCCGTATGGGTTCCAACCCGAATCAGGTGCCGGAATTGATCCTTCGGGGCATGAGTTCGTTCTCCAATGAAGACCAGACCGTGAACCAACCGACGATTATCCTGGACGGGACGCAGATCACGATGCAGGACTTGTACGATTTGGACATGAACGAGGTGGAAAGCATTAACGTGCTGAAAGACGCATCGGCGACGGCCTTGTACGGTTCGAAAGCGGCTAATGGTGTGATTGTCATCACGCGTAAGCCCATAGCGGAGTCGTCCATCCGTGTGGCCTATAACTTTACGGGTAATGCGCAGTTTCCCGTGTTAGGCGATTACGATTTGTTGGGGGCTGCCCAAAAATTGGAATACGAACGGTTGGCGGGACTGTACGATGCCAAGGGAGCTATCGACCCGGAAACCAAGTTGCCGTTGCAGTACAAGTATGACCAGTTGTACAACCAACGTTACCAAGCTATCCGCCGCGGGCAGAATTCCGATTGGCTTTCCCAACCCGCACGTAACTCTTTCTCGCATGACCATTCCTTGCGCGTGTATGGTGGCGCCGCCAAGTTGCGCTATGAGTTGACAGCACGTTACAGCGACACGAAGGGTGTGATGAAGGGGGATTATCGCCACCGTTACAATTTGGGCTTTAAGTTGGATTATTTTGCCAATAACAAGTTGCAGGTGTCCAACCGTACGACTTATTCGGAGATTTCCACGAAGGATTCCCCTTATGGCAAATTTTCTCAGTACACCGAGATGAACCCCTATGATGCCATGTACAATGCCGATGGTACGCCCAATGTCAATCTGGCTTGGGATTTGAACAACCCCTTGTATGAGGCTTCCTTGGGCAGCTACGGGAAGGATGGTACGCGTTCGTTGACAAATACCACGGATTTCCGTTGGGAAGTCACTAAGGATTTCCGCTTGACCGGACATTTCAATATTGTTACCGACTCGGGTTGGGAGGAAGATTTCTTGTCTCCCAAATCGTTAACGTTCAAGGATGAAACGGATATGACCAAACGCGGAAGCCGTGACCAGGCTTCTTCCACGGGAGTAAGTTATAACGCAAATTTAGTGGCTTCGTACAATAAGTTCCTGAAGGACGAGTCGTTGTTGAGCCTGACTGGTGGTTGGGAAATCAATCGCTCTAAAAGTGAGGTTGAACGTACGAAAGTTATCGGTTTTTTTAATGACAGCCAATCTTTTATCGGAAACGCAGCCGGTTATCCTAGCGAAGACAAGCCCTCAGGCACTCAGTCGGAACTTGCTGACGTGGGTTTTTTCCTCAATGGAAGCTATTCGTTCCGTAACCGTTATTACGCTGATGCCACATATCGTACGACAGGGTCTTCGCAATTCGGGGAGAACAACCGCTTCGGACATTTCTGGTCTACGGGTTTGGCTTGGAACATCCGTAACGAGAAATTCATGGAATCCATTCGCGAAAAGGTGGACTTGTTTAAGTTACGTGCCAGTGCAGGTTACACGGGTAAGGTCAGCTTCAGCCCGTTTCAAGCCATTACCATGTATGAATACAAGAACAGCTACGAGTACAAATACGGTATCGGTGCCATTCCCTTGACCATCGGTAACGTGGATTTGACATGGGAACGCACAATGACTTATAACGTGGGTATAGACTTGAGTTTCTTTAACCGCCGTTTGAACTTTGTGTTGGATGCCTATTTGAAACAAACAAAGGATTTGCTGCTTGACAAGTCGAAAGCACCCTCTACGGGTGTGACATCAGCGAAGGAGAATATCGGTGAGTTGGAGAATAAGGGTATTGAATACCAGTTGGATGGTTTCATCTTCCAAAATAATAACTTCTATTGGAAGTTGGGAACCTCTGGCTATGTGAACCGTAACAAAGTGACGAAACTTAGTTCCGCGTTGGAAGAGTTGAACCGTAAGAATCAGGAAAATTCCGATAACTACCTGACACCTCTGGCGCAGTATGCAGAAGGCGAATCCGTGACAGCCTTGAAACTGGTACGCTCTGCCGGTATCGACCCTGCTACGGGTAAGGAAATCTATATCAAGAAAAACGGGGAGCTAACTTTTACCTATGACCCTGCGGACAAGGTGCTTATTGGTGACACGGAGCCGGCTTTCACGGGTACTGTCAATACCGTTTTATATTATAAGGGCTTCAGTCTGTATGCGCTCTTCAGCATCCGTTACGGTGCTTGGCTATACAACACGACCCGTGTGACCAAGGTGGAAGGTTCGGACCCGAAGAAGAATGCAGACCAACGCGTGTTTGACGATCGTTGGAAAGCTCCCGGAGATGTGGCATTGTATAAGAATATCGCAGACTCTTCGCGTCCTGAACAAACAGACCGTTTTGCGGAAAAGGAGAATACATTTACATTGTCATCCTTGAACTTGACTTATGAGTTTCCCGAGAAAATCTGCAATAAGCTCTGTATGCGCAATCTGAGAGTGGGCATCAATGCAACGGATTTGTTCCGTTTGTCCACAGTGAAGATTGAGCGCGGTACGGATTATTTGTACAGCAAGGGATTTGAAATCACGTTGAACACCGTATTCTAAACTAAAGAGTATAATGATGAATATTTTTCGATTGATATGTGTAGGTGCCCTGTTGCCTTTTATGATGTTGTCGTGTAGCAACTTTCTGGATATCACTCCTGAGGGGCAGACCAAAAAGGACGATTTGCTTTCAACCCCAAGTGGAGTTGAAGACGCTCTTTATGGTGTTTATTCACAGTTGCGGTTGGAGGCACTTTACGGACAAGAGCTTTCTTTCTCGTCCTTGGAGGTGATGGCACAATATTTGGATTGTTATGGAAGCGATGGGGTAACAGCCTTATCGAACTACCGTTATGATGACAGTCGTGTGAAAGACGTTTTCGAGGCTGTGTGGACACAAATGTATAAGAACATTTCAAATGTGAATGCCGTGCTCCAATGCGAGATTGTGAAGGGGGCCACGGACTATCCGGGTACAATCTACAAGGGCGAGGCTTTGGGTTTGCGTGCTTTTATGCATTTTGACCTTTTGCGAATCTTCTCCGAGCAGATTACCCAAAATCCTGAAGCTGAGGGTATACCGTATGCTACAGAGTTCTCATTGAATACACCGAGCTTTCAACCGGCTAAAAAGGTGTATGAGTTGATTCTCGGTGATTTGTTGGAAGCTGAGCGGCTTTTGACAGATGAGAAGCAATATGAAGGTTCCACGGCGTTTATGACAGACCGCAAAATCCATTTCAATCTCCATGCCGTGCGTGCAACGTTAGCACGTGTGTACTTGACCATGGGAGATAAGGACAATGCATTGATTTATGCCCAAAAGGTTATCGATGAAAGCGGACGTAGGTTGTCCGAGAAAACAGAAGTGGTTGGAGATTTGGCCGGTGTGTTGTCTAACAATGAAACGATTTTCGGTGTGTATTATGCGGAGTTCTATTCCTTGGTAAGTCCCAAATTACAAAAGACTGTTTCTTTTTCTTCTTTGGATCCGCGCAAGGACATCATGGATTTTTATGAAGCGGACGTGGTGGGCTTGGATTTCCGCGCTGCAGCTTATCTGACAGCAGTGGGAGCGGACTCCAGAGTTGGTTACCGTCTGAGCAAACTGACCGATTCTTATGAATTGGAGAACAAGGAAGCAGAACGTCCTGTAGACAAGGTTTTAGGTATCAATATGATTCGATTGCCTGAGATGTACTATATTGCAGCAGAGTGCCTTTTGGAAAAAGACTATGATGAGGCCCTTCGCCTTTTCGACGAGGTTTTGGAACACCGTGGGCTTGATCCTTTGGAGAATTGGGGGGAGGGCCGTAACCAGTTGAACATGGAAGCCATCAATTCAGAGCGTTACCGGGAATTAATAGGAGAAGGTCAGACTTTCTTTAACATGAAAAGACAGAACTTGACGATTTTGGGTGTGGATGGAGAGACTGTGGTCCAACCCTCAAAAAAAGTGTATGTCGTGCCGGTACCGGATATTGAAAATGATTACCGTAATTAAAAAGACAGACAAAGATGAAGATATACACAACAATGCGTAAGACTTGGTTGGTGGTGGGGGGCCTATTGGGACTTTTCACCGCTTGTTCTGAAACAGACTATATGACTTATGATGCGGCGCATTCCGGGATTTATTTTACACGTGACACATTGGCTTACTCTTTTGGGGTGACCCCTGTGACGCAACGTACGGTGGAGTATAAGTTTCCTGTGCGTGTAATGGGCGTTGTTTCTGGCACGGCCCGTAAGTTCTCGTTCGAAATCATTGCCGATTCCACCACTGCCGTGGAAGGTGTGCAGTTCTTGGTAGGTGATCCGGTAATTCCAGCTGATACCATTGACGGTTATATTCCTGTCACTCTTTTGCGTGACGGGTTGGAAGGCGACTACCAACACGGGTTTGTGCGTTACAAACTCGGCTTGCGCTTATTGCCCGGAAATGGTTTCGAGCCTACTTTGGACTCAGCGGCTCAAGTACGCGTATTGACGTTCGACAATGCAGTAGAACAGCCTGAATGGTACAGTGCAACAGGCGAGAAAGTGTGGCCTGCGTCGAGCCTCGGGGTATGGCATCCGCTCAAGCTTATCAAGATGGTGGAATATTTCCATGCCATGGAGGAAGTCCAACCGGATATTTATGATGAGATGTCGGAACGTTTCGGGGAAAACTTGGAGAATGTGCCTTATGGTGATTTCCACCCTTATTCCACGGTGATGAAAAAGTATGTGTACCAACCTATGTATGATTACTTCAACGCCGCAGAGAACCGCGATGAGATATTGTCGCTTTATCCGGATTTCCCCTTCGATTTTCCCAATCCCTTTCCCGTAAACTAATAAAATGATTGAAATATGAAGATACGATATGTTTTGGTGATGTGCGGCTTGCTAGGTCTTGCCTCATGTGTCAAGGACGACAGCACGGGGGCCACCGGTGCTATCTCGGAAATCCTGATTGATGAGGGTTCTGTGAAGGAATTGTATGACATAGATAAGAACGAGGTGCTGACCATTACTCCGCAATGTAAGCAGACGAACGGACAGAAAGCGTTGTCTTATACATGGGAAATCGACCAAAAAGTCTACTCGCACGAACCTCAGTTCGTGTATAAGGGAGAGCGTTTGGGAACTTACTTGTGCCGTTTGATTGTGGAGAACGAAGACGGGAAAACATTTTTCCCTTTCAAGCTGAATGTGAATTCACCCTATGAAGAAGGAATTACCGTGTTGAGCCATGACGCGCAAGGCAAGAGCATGCTTTCGTTTATGCTGAAGCAACGTGTGCCAGGTGTGGAGGATCACTTCGAGGACGGTGATTGTTTTACAGTGAACAACCCCGACATCCTGTTTGCTGACTCTGTGACTGACATGGTGCAATGTGACGGAAACCTGATTGTCAGTTGCAAGGGGAACAATCACCTCCAGGTGCCTGCCACTATCTATTATTTGAACGAGAAGACCTTCATGGTGCAGAATGAAATCCGCGTGCCGGAGTATGCAAACTTTAATCCCATCCGTTTGGGCATCCCTGCGGACGGTTACGTCGGAACGGCTTATCCTATCCTTTCGGAAGACGGTAAGATATATGAGTTCTCCATATCTGAAAGTGCTTTAGTGCCGAGTACCAGATTGACTAGTAATTACGCCCGGGCTTGTGGTATATACAGTACAAGTTCCACGAATTTCACTTTGCTCTTTTGGGACAATACGCGCCATGCTTTCTGCCAGTTGACGAACGGTTATGGTCCTTATTATTGTAGCAAGACCTACAATATGAAGAATGATAATTTTGACGCGAGCAAGAATTATTTCAACGGAAAGGATTTCGTGGCCATGTTTATGCCTCGATTGCTGTCTGATGCTTCTACAACGGAAGAACCTACGGTTGTTGTAATTGTGAAGAACAGCAGTAGCGCTATGTATCAGAAGGTTGAACTCAACGCGACATTTTGGAAGTATAACGCTGACCAAGGTGAAAATGTGCTAGTAGATAACGGAGGATTAAAAATGTGTGGCTTTGCTGCGCCTAAATTGAAAGCGACATCGCCCCTTGTGGCTTCCAAATTATACAAGGTACTTTTCTTTGGTGACGGGAATACTGTATACAAGTGGTTCTACACTTCAAACCAGATGTTGGACAAAAGCGAGGAGTATTGCAAGGTGGGTTCTGCGCAGGCAATTATCGGAAGCATGGAGTTGAGCCAAGATCAGAAGGAACTGTTTGTGGCTTTCCACGAACCTGCGGAGAGTGGCTTAAACGGCCATGTCTGGGTATATGATACGCAAGACGGTGCTTTACTGCGCAAGTATGATAACGTATGTTACCAACCAGTTAAAATAATGTATAAGAAGAAATAACTTAAGGTATGGAAGTCATGATGAAAACAAATATATGTAAATGGTTGTGTATCGTGGGAGTGTTCGTCTGTGGCAGCTTGCAGGCGCAAAATCTTCGTTTGAAAGGCAAGGTCGAAGGGGCAGATGTTGCCGAATTGGCTTTGAAGGTGAAGGCCATGGAACAGACCGAACCGTCTGCAATGGTGGATTTGGTGCCCGAAGGGAAAGCCTTCCGTGGCGAGTTGGCTGCCGCTTCTGACGGATTTTATGTGATGTATGGCAACAATGGAGGGCGGCAGTTGGTGGCTCCTTTCTATTTCCCTGATGCGACGAAGGTTTGTAAATTGACGTTAAGGATGGAAAACGGTTGCCCTATGCTGGATGCAGGCAAGGACAACAAGGCCCTGTCCGCTTTCAATGCCTTGACTTACGAGCGTGGAAAGTATTTTTGGATGAAAGGGAAGGATTTGGGGCGCGAAGAACTGATAACTTTTCTGAAAAGTTATGAAGCATCGGCGGACTCTATTGTGCAACGTTACCATTGTTCTGCACCCGTTACCGATTATTTGAAATTGTGGGCTTATGTGACAGCGTATGGCAATTATGAGGGATTGTCGGCTGAAATGCGTGGAAGCCTCGGACTGTCTGAGTTGTTGGGAGACCCCTCTAAAGTCTTGGATACGCCCATGGCGGCTTACTTTCCGTCTGTTACTTATTTGGTTTATTATTCGTTGCCGAAGGGAAGCCTGTCGGAGCGGATGGATTATTTGTTCGGGCATTATCAGTCTGAATCCATCTGCAAGAAAGTGGGTGACTTCCTTGCAGATAATTTTGTGCGGCGTTTTGATTACAGCGGTGATTTCGACAAAGGATTGTCGGAATTGGAAGCGGTTGCTAAAAAGTATGGATTAGGTGAAGGGCATGTGCAGAATTTTAGCAAGCGTAAATCTTCTAAGAAGGGCAAGCCTTTTCCTGATGGTGTGACTTTGGTGGATGCCGAGGGTAACAAAGTTGGTATTTCCGATTTCAAGGGACGGTATGTTTACATCGATTTATGGGCATCGTGGTGTGCGCCATGTGTTAAGGAAGTACCTTTCTTGCAGAAACTGGAAACAGAGTTGGAGAATAAGGATGTGGTTTTTGTTTCCGTCTCTTTGGATAGGGACGAGAAGGCATGGAGAGCCAAAATGAAGGCTTTGAACATGCATGGACACCAACTGTTGAATCAAGATAACTCCTTGGCTGATGCGTTGAATGTGCGTGGCATACCTTGTTTTATCATTTATGACAAGGAAGGGCGGCTTTACATGAGCAATGCCCCGCGCCCCAGTAATCCGGCCTTGAAGGAATTGCTCGAAGGCTTGCACTGATGCACAGTGCCAACGGGCATGGTTTGAGCGCAATAAAGGCGGCATTCACACAAAGGATGCCGCCTTTATTGCGCTTGAATCACGGTTAGTGTGGGGGACGGTCGAGATGCGTACGGATGGCTTCGGCGCATTCCTCCATCAGCCACTTCGGAGTGGACGTGGCCCCGCAGATGCCTACCGAACGGCAGTCCTCCAACCAGACGAAATCAATCTCCGACGCGGCATCTACCAAATACGAGCGCGGGTTCACGCTCCGGCATTCGTCATACAAGACCTTCCCGTTGGAACTCTTTTTGCCGCACACGAAGAGAATCACATCGTGGCGTGTGGCGAAATCGCGGATGTGCGGCATGCGGTTGGCCACTTGGCGGCAAATGGTGTCGTAGTAACGGAAGGTGGCTGTGGGAGAGATGTGCGCGCCGATGTATTCCACGATTTTCCGGAAACCCTCCAACGGTTTGGTGGTTTGCGAATACAGGCAAATGTCCCGGTTGAAATCCAGTTTGTCCACTTCTTCCGGCGATTCGATGACGATGGCCTTGCCATCGGTCTGTCCCACGAGACCTAGCACTTCGGCATGGCCGTTCTTTCCATAGATGACGATTTGTTTGCTTTCCGTGCCCCCCGCCTGGTATTCCTTTTTGATGCGTTCCTGTAAGTGAAGTACCACAGGGCAGGTCGCATCTATGATTTCAATCCCGTTGGTTTCGGCTTGCCCGTACGTGGCCGGAGGCTCGCCGTGGGCACGCAAGAGCACTTTGGCGTGGTGCAAGGCCGAGAACGTGGCGTGGTCGATGGTGATGAGGCCGAGTTTTTTCAGGCGGTCGCATTCCTTGCCGTTGTGCACGATGTCGCCCAGGCAGTAGAGCGTGGCTCCCCGTGCCAACTCTTCTTCCGCTTTGTTGATGGCGCGGGTCACGCCGAAGCAGAAACCCGACCCTTGGTCTATCTCTATCTTCATTTGTAAAAATCCTTTAAGCTTTAAACTCTGTACCGTACAGTCCCTTTTCCCGTTTTGCTGAAGTTATCGTTTCGTTCTGCTCCGAATGGAAAATCAATCGAAGCAGAATGATTTTTCAATCTCAGGAGATTGATTTTTCATTCTCAGTAGATTTTTTAGCCAGATTTATCTTGTTGGTATGCAACGGTTTGCATATTTTTATAGAATACTCTTTATTCCGCTTCGGTAGCTTTTCGGAACTGGGCTGCAAGCCATTCCTTTTGTTCGGAAATCGTCATGTGGCTGTTGTCCAGTTCTATGGCGTCGTCGGCCTTACGGAGCGGACTTACGGTGCGGCTTGTGTCTATCCGGTCGCGTTCTTTCACGTTTTCCAGGATTTCCTCGTAACTGCCTTCTTCCCCTTTGGCCTGTAATTCGTCATAGCGGCGTCGGGCACGGATTTCGGGAGAGGCGGTCACGAATATTTTGAGTTCGGCATCGGGGAACACCGTCGTGCCGATGTCCCGTCCGTCCATGACGATACCTTTTTCCCGTCCCATCTGTTGTTGGAGGCTGACCATGGCCTCGCGCACGAAATCGAGTGCAGCCACGGTGCTGACTTTGGACGATACGGCCAGCGTACGGATGTCGTCTTCCACCAACGCCCCGTCTAGATAGGTTTGCGGCCTTCCTGTCTCGGGATTGAGCTTGAAAGAGATGTTCAGGTGCGGAAGGGCGGTTTTCAGGTGGTCGGTGTCTACCTCGTCTCCGTGGAATAGCCCATGCCGGAGGCAGTAGAGCGTGACGGCACGGTACATGGCACCGCTGTCAATGTAAATATAGCCTATTTCGCGAGCTAAATCTTTGGCCATCGTGCTTTTCCCGCAAGAGGAAAAACCGTCTATGGCAATCGTGATTTTTTTCATGTCGTTCTGTATATTATAATAATGTATAAGCTGAAATGGGGACTTGTCTGTCCTTACAGGCGGTAGGACGCGTTGAAGACGAAAGACGGGGCGGACAGGTGGTACTGGGCGTATGCCAGTCCGAAACCGAAACGGGAAAGCAGGATGCCCGCACCGGCACAAAGACCGGCGGCGTGGGAAGAGCCTGCCGCCTTCATTTCATTGGCTTTCCGGAAGTTGTAACCTAAGGACAGGTACATGTAGTCGGTAGGCAGGAAATCCACGCCCGCTGCCAGATGGTTCATGAGCATCTTGCCTGTAGACAACTCTTCGCCCGATGCGAAATAGTAATCCTTGTCCCATCGTGTCAGGTCTACGAGGGTGACGGACACGCGGAATGGGGCGTGGTCGAATCCTTTCGTAAAACCGATTTGCATGGAAAAGGGCAGTTTTTCGTGGATTTCACCGAATGCTTTTACCTGTCCGCCCAGGTTGCGCGCTACGGCCGACAACGAGAAATCCGTATTCTCGTTGTAGTAATTTACGCCCAAGTCTACGGCCAGTGCTACAGACGAATAGTCGCCGTATTTCGAATAGATGAATTTTCCAGTGGCACCACCGGCCCACCGGTCGTTCAGGTTGTAGGCATACATTCCGCTCAAAGCCATGTCCATGGCCGAGAAAGAGCCCACGGTGACGTTGTCGGCCGTGATTTCGTCCATGGTGCCGTAGTGGGCATATTGTGCCGTGACGCCCATTGTGGAACGTTCTCCCAATATCTTGACAAACGCCGCGCTCCCCACGTTGCACCCTTGCAGGTAAGTCATGAAGTTGAGATTCAGCGTCTTGTCGCTCACGGAACTGAGCAGTGCGGGGTTGCTGAAGACGAGCGACGCGTCGTCCTCTATCAGGGAGATGTTGCGCCCGCCCAAAGCCGTGGAATGTGCGGACACGGGCATTTCCAAAAAGTTGAACACGGAGTTGCTTTCTTGGGCATGTGACGCGGCGGCAAGCAGGATATATAATGCTAAAATAAGCTTTTTCGTCATCTGGAATGAATTTTGTGGCCAAAGATACGGATTTTCTGAAATATCTGATTATATTTGCGCAATAATTCCGTATGGGGATACCGTTATGCAGATATAACGTGGAAAAGTCCGATTTAGGGTGTAGAACGAAAAAAAATGTGAGATTGGAAAAAAAATGGGGTGAAGCGCATGAGTATATAAAAAAAATGTGCTACTTTTGCCCTTGCATGAAGAATACGTAAAAAGCTAAATATAATATGGAAATTAAAAAATCATTGAGCGCGGATCTCGAAGGCAAGAAAGGCACCGGATTACTGATGGGCTTTGTCTTGGCTCTTTCGGCCATGTTTGTCGCATTCGAGTGGACACAGCATGACAAGAAGGTTATTGAAACGGAACCTGTATTCACGGCGGCGATTGAGGAGGACATGATTCCCATCACGCAGCAGCCCGAAGTGGTGGCGCCCCCCCCGGCTGCGGCCCCGAAAATCGCTGAAATCATCAATATCGTGGACAACGAAACGGAATTGGTGGAGGAGGAAGTGGAAACTTCCGAGGAAGTGAACCAAGCCATTGTAACGACTCCAGGTACGGGTACAACGGCCGTGGCTACGGGACCGGTAGGCCCTGTGGTGGAAGAAGTGGACGAAAACCAGATTTATGACATCGTGGAGGAGAATCCTCGTTTCCCCGGTGGTGAAGAAGCTTGTATGAAGTGGTTGTCCGACAACATCAAGTATCCCCCTATTTGTGTGGAGCAAGGTATTCAGGGACGTGTATACGCTCAGTTCGTGGTGAACAAGGACGGTTCCATTGTGGATATCAAGATTGTGCGCAGTCCGGATCCTTATCTGTCAAAGGAAGCAGAACGTGTGTTGAAGATGATGCCGAAGTGGAGTCCTGGTAAGCAGAGAGGTAAACCGGTGCGTGTGAAATTCTCATTGCCGGTGATGTTCAGATTGCAATAATATAAGATGTATAATATTAAGGAGGCTGCTCACGGCAGCCTCCTTTTGTGAGAAACATAGCCTATGTATAATTGGAAAGAAGTTTTAGACTACATTAACGGCGAGATAGCCGGAATGTCTTTCGAGCGTCAGCCTGCAGAACTCTACGAACCGATTCGTTACGTCCTTTCGATGGGAGGAAAACGCATCCGGCCGGTATTGATGCTGATGGCTTATAACCTGTATAAGGAAAAGGTTAAGGAAATCGGTTCCCAGGCCGTGGCCATCGAAATTTATCATAATTATACGTTGCTGCACGATGATTTGATGGATAGGGCCGATATGCGGCGGGGCATGGCTACCGTGCATAAGAAATGGGATGACAATGCCGCGATATTGAGCGGGGACTCCATGTTGGTCATGGCTTACCGCTACATGCAGCAGGGGTGTCCGGCGGAACATCTGGGAGACGTTATGAGTTTGTTTACGGAAACTGCCCTCGAAATCGGAGAAGGGCAGCAATACGATATGGAATTTGAGGCTCGTGCGGATGTCAGCGAAGAGGAATATATAGAAATGATTCGCTTGAAAACGTCCGTGTTGTTGGCTTGCGCGCTGAAAATCGGTGCATGGTTGGGGGGCGCTCCCCGGCAGGATGCGGAACTCCTTTATCGTTTCGGCGAGAACCTCGGCCTGGCTTTCCAGTTGCAGGACGATTATTTGGACGTATATGGTGACCCGGCGGTTTTCGGTAAGAAAATAGGAGGGGATATCCTGTGTAACAAGAAGACCTATATGCTGATTAACGCGTTGGGACGTGCTTTGCCTGCCGACCGGGAACGGTTGGAACAGTGGCTGAAGAAAGAGGAAGGAACTTATGTCCCGGAAGAAAAGATAGCCGCAGTGACAGCATTGTATGACAAGATGGGTATCCGTGCCTTGTGTGACGAGAAAATCCGTTTTTATTATGAACGGGCCCGTGAAATTCTGGACAAGGTAAATTTACCCGAGGAGCGGAAGGAACCTTTGTGGGAGATGGCGCAAAGTTTGTTGAATCGGAAGTCTTGAAGGAGCGGGGAAGTCGGTGATGAGAATAATTGATACGCATGCCCATTTGTTTGACGAGGTTTTTGCCGGAGATTTGGAGGAGGTGGTTTCCCGTGCCTTGCAGAACGATGTGGAAAAGGTGTTTCTCCCCAACATAGACGAGTCGACGATTCCTGCCATGTTGGGCTTGTGCACGGGGCATCCGGGCTTTTTTTATCCGATGTTGGGGCTTCACCCCACGGAAGTGAGGGCAGATTATCGCGAGGTGCTCGGGCGTATGGAGGCACTGCTGCAAGCCGGCCATCCTTTTATAGGTATCGGCGAAGTGGGATTGGACTATTATTGGGATAGTACTTATTATAAGGAACAACAAGAAGCATTCCGTTGTCAAGTGGAGTGGTCGTTAGCCTACGGGCTACCTTTGATGATTCATTCCCGTTCGGCACAAAAAGAACTGGTGGACGTGCTCGCTCCTTTTCGTACGAGAGGGGTTGGGGGAGTTTTCCATAGCTTTGGCGGCACGGCGGAAGAGGCGCGGGAGTTGCTTTCATTCGAAGGATTCATGATAGGTATCAATGGTGTGCTGACTTTTAAAAAATCCGCCTTGCCGGAAGTGTTGCGGCAGATACCAATAGAACGGGTGGTGTTGGAAACCGATGCTCCTTATCTGTCGCCGGTTCCTCGCCGGGGCAAAAGGAACGAAAGCGCATATATCCGGCACACGTTGGTGAAAGTGGCGGAAGTTTACGGTTTGCCGGTGGAAACGGTTGCCGGACAAACGTACGAAAATGCGTTGAAAATTTATTCAGGCGCCCGTAAATGAAGCCGTCGAAAGGTTAAAATTAAACTTTTTGTAGGATGAGACGAACTTTTTGGGCTGAGTATGGTGGTAGTCCGGAAAAAAAAGAATATTTTTGTACTCGAAAACGGAGGCATATCGTTTTTTTTTGTAACTTGCGCCCGTTTTGAGAAGGAGAGATGCTCGAGTGGCTGAAGAGGCACGCCTGGAAAGCGTGTATACGCCTAAAGCGTATCGGGGGTTCGAATCCCCCTCTCTCCGCTAAACATAAACGAGGAAATAATAATAATTAATATTAATCTTAAAAAATTAGACACACAATGAAAAAGTTATTTGCAATTATTGCGATGTTTGGAGTTTTTGCATTCGGTGCGACTCAGGCCATGATGGCACAGACTGACGAGGCCGCTGCTGCGGAATCGGATTCGGCTGCCACTATGGTAGACAGTGCGGCTGTAGACTCGGCTGCTGTAGATACGGCGGCTGTTGAGGCAATGGATGCTACGGAAGAAACCGTTGCACCGGTAGAAGAAGAAAGCTTCCACAAGGAATTGAAGACGAAGTTTATCGAAGGTGATGCTGGCTTCATGTCATTGGTTGCTATAGCCTTGGTGTTCGGTTTGGCTTTCTGCATCGAACGTATCATTTACTTGAGCTTGGCTGAAATCGATTCTAAGAAATTGATGGCTCAGATTGAGGAAAGACTGAATGCAGGTGATGTTGAAGGTGCAAAGACGATTTGCCGTAACACTCGCGGTCCTATTGCTTCTATCTGCTACCAGGGCTTAATGCGTTTCGATGACGGTGTGGAGGATGTAGAGCGTTCTATTACGGCATACGGTGCCGTGCAGGCCGGTTATTTGGAAAAAGGATGTTCTTGGATTACCTTGTTTATTGCAATGGCACCGTCACTCGGGTTCTTGGGTACTGTGATTGGTATGGTGATGGCCTTCGACCAGATTCAGGCTGCAGGTGATATCTCCCCGACAGTCGTTGCAGGTGGTATGAAAGTGGCCTTGATCACAACTATCTTCGGTATTATTGTTGCATTGGTATTGCAGGTATTCTATAACTATATCCTTTCCAAAATTGAGGAAATCACTTCTAACATGGAAGAAGCTACTATTTCTTTGCTTGACATGTGCATGAAGTATAACTTGAAAAAATAATTAGCAATATGGCAGCAAAGAAATATATGACGTCATATTATGTCCTGTATGCTTGCTTTGCAATCATCGTATTGTTTTTTGCGGCATTCTTCGGATATGGATATGATAATCCCGTAGGAGATTATAACGCTCCTGTTTGTACGGAAGGATTGATGTGGTTGATGTACGGCATGTTCGCTGTGACGTGTTTGTTAGCTCTTTGGAGTGTCATCCGCGGTGTTAAAATTTCCATGGGCTCTAAGGGTGGAGATATTAGCGGTGTGCCGGGTGCTAAAATCAGTGCTGTGTCTTTTGCGATTTTGGTACTTTCTTTGGTTATCGGTTGGGTGCTCGGAATGGGCGAAACTGAATTTACAGCGGCTGATGGAACCGTGACTTCAGCGACAATGGTGACAGTAACCGATATGTTTATGGTTTCCATTTATATCATGTTGTTATTGACTACCGTAGCTGTGGTTTTCAACATGTCCGGTATAATGAAGAGAAAGAAATAAGAAAAACGTCTAAAACGATAAGGAATGGCAAGAAAAAAAAGAAAAGTACCCGGACTGAACGCCAGTTCAACAGCGGATATTTCTTTCATATTGCTGATCTTCTTCCTCGTAACGACTTCAATGGATACGGATTCGGGATTGGCAAGACGTTTGCCGCCCCCTCCTGAAGATGAACAAGACGAGGCGCAGATAGACGTGAAAGAGAGAAATGTGTTGATGGTCAAGGTCAATGCTGCCGGGCAGTTAATGTGCGGGGGTGATTTCATTGAGATTACACAGCTGTGTGATAAAGTGAAAGAATTCGTCAAGAATGAAAACAACAGTGCGACGATGCCAGAGAAGCACGCCAAGAATATTCCTTTGTTGGGGGTATGCGCTGTGACAGACAAGCATGTGATTTCAGTGCAGACAGACCGTGGTACGAGCTATAATGTGTATTTCCAAGTGCAGAATGAATTGGTACGAGCTTATAATGAGTTGCGTGATGAGTTGAGCAAAGCTAAGTTCGGAAGAGTTTACAGTGCTTTGGATGATGAGCATCAAGCTGCAATTCGTGAGTATTATCCGCAGAAGATTTCTGAGGCAGAACCTAAAAATTATGGAGGAAATGACTGATGGGAAGATTTAGCAGAGGTGGAAGCCGTGAGATGCCAGAATTGAATACTTCATCGCTTCCAGACTTGATTTTTACAATCTTGTTCTTCTTCATGATTGTTACCACCATGCGCGAAGTGACTTTGAAAGTGAAGTTTACGGTGCCTACTGGTACGGAACTGGAGAAATTGGAAAAGAAGTCAGCTGTGTCCTTCATTTATGTAGGACCACCAACCGACCAGTTGCGCGCAGCTATGGGTTCAGGTACGCGTATCCAATTGAATGATCGTTTTGCAGAACCTGCAGAAGTCATGGATTTTATTGCGGAGGAACGTACAAGAATGACAGACCAAGCAGCCCAAGTGGTTTCCATGAAAGTGGATCAGCGTACACAGATGGGTATTATAACAGACATCAAGCAGGTGCTGAGAAAATCATGGGCCTTAAAAATCAATTATTCTGCAGCAAAGCGAAATTGATAGAAGAATATTATAAAAAAACGGTATTTTCATTATGAAAATACCGTTTTTTTTATGGATTTATACCAAGGTCTTTGTTTTTTCTTTATTTTTGCAATAAATAAACGAATAGATTATGGGGATTGCTAATTTGGATGCTCTTGACGAGCAGATTCTAAAGTTAATTGCTGACAACGCACGTATTCCTTTTTTGGAAGTGGCCCGTGTTTGTCACGTGTCTGGTGCAGCGATTCATCAGCGCATACAGAAGTTGACTCGCTTAGGAGTCTTGAAAGGTTCACAATACGTGTTGGATCCGGAAAGAATCGGTTACGAGACTTGTGCCTATGTGGGGCTTTTTCTGAAAGATCCTTCGGATTTCGACCGGGTGGTTGCGGAATTGTGGAATATTCCGGAAGTGGTTGAATGCCATTATACGACAGGCGATTATGACATGTTTATCAAAATCTATGCCCGGAACAACCATCACATGTTGAGTATCATCCATGATAAGTTACAGCCTTTAGGCTTGCAACGTTCTGAAACCATTATTTCTTTTCATGAGGCAATTAACCGGCAGATGCCGATTCCTGAAATAAAGCACAAGAAGGGCGGCACGGAGAATATGGATGTGGAAGTAGAGGAAGAAGAATAATTGGGAGAAAAGAAAAAGAGGTGGTCTCGTCAGGAAGGCGGACAACCTCTTTTTTTCTTTTTAAGTCTTGTATTCTATACGGTTCTTCGTTTGAGACGGAATTTCTTCTGGGTATCAATGGCGGCTCTTTCTCTGATAATCTTTGAAGGAGAAAGGATATTGATGTTTCTCGTCCCTATTATGTCGAGAACTTTGTATGAGTTCCCATAGCCGGATGTCGAAAGGGGGGAAGAAAGCATCCGCTTCTTGGGGCGTGTCTTCTATTTCCGTGAGATATATTTTCTGGGCGAGTGGCAGGGCCTCTTGATACACGCTTTCACCGCCGATGATGAATATCTCTTCTTCTTCCTTACAATGTGACAGGGCCTCTTGTAAGCTACTGAATGTTTCCGCACCGGGGAAGACGGCAGCTTTGTTTCTGCTCAGCACGATATTACGCCGGTTGGGCAACGCTCCTTTGGGAAAGGATTCAAACGTCTTGCGCCCCATGATGATGGTATGTCCGGTGGTGAGTGCCTTGAATCGCTTCAGGTCGTCGGGAAGCCGGTACAGCAAGTGGTTTTCAAAACCGATGGCACGGTTGCGTGCAATAGCTACGATAATGGATATCATGTCGGGATGGTTAGAGGGTTATACGGAAACCGCACCGGCAATGTGCGGCCAAGGGTTATAGTTTTCCAATGTGAAGTCTTCAAACTTGAAGTCGAAGATGCTTTTCACGTCCGGATTGAGTCTCATGCGAGGCAGGGGACGAGGTTCCCGGGTGAGTTGCAGTTTCACTTGTTCCAGATGGTTCTTATAGATATGTGTGTCTCCTAACGTGTGTACGAAGTCGCCTGCTTTCAGTCCCGTCACCTGTGCCATCATCATCAACAACAGGGCGTATGATGCGATATTGAAGGGAACACCGAGAAACGTATCCGCACTACGTTGGTAAAGCTGAAGGCTCAATTTCCCTTTAGCTACGTAAAACTGAAAAAAAGCATGGCAGGGAGGCAGGTTCATGTTCCCGAGGTCGCCGACGTTCCATGCACTGACGATGATACGGCGTGAATCGGGATTGTGTCTGATGGTATCCACAGCCTCTTGTATCTGGTCTATGAATCCACCTTTATAGTCCGGCCACGAACGCCACTGATACCCGTAAATATGTCCCAGATTGCCGTTTTCATCTGCCCATTCATTCCATATCCTTACGCCGTGTTCCTGCAAATATTTCACGTTGGTATCGCCTTGCAGGAACCAGAGCAGTTCATGGATGATGGACTTCAGGTGTAACTTCTTTGTGGTAAGCAGCGGAAATCCTTCTTCGAGGTTGAACCGCATCTGATGGCCGAATACGCTGAGGGTACCCGTACCTGTACGGTCGCTCTTCTCCACGCCTTCTTCCATTATCCTATGTAACAGGTCGAGATATTGTTTCATTCTTAATATTGTTTTATTTTTTTTTCTTATTGATAAGGGTGGTCAGCCAATCGTTGGCGGCTATGCAGAGCATGACTACGCCCACGACGAACAACAAGTCTGTGAAGTCGATGATCCATTCAACGACGATAAGCCCTACCCCCCAACAGGCGTTCTTTATGGCAGATTGTTTGAGCATTTGGTTTCTCGTATCTTCGTCTATCGTCCGTCTTTCAGGGTCATACGCGGCTCTTTCTATCCTCCTGTTCTTCTCGCGGTGGGAACGGTATATCAGGTAGACGGCCAAAAGCACGAGGAGGGCAGGAATGAGGAACAGGATTACGGTAAGTATTGTAAAGAGCACACCGCCAATTCCGAGAAGTCCGGATAAAAAGTCCAAAACTCCTTCGTTTCCCAAATCGTCCATGAGAGAAAATGTGTGGGAGTAAACCGATGGGGGAGAACTCCACGTACTATCGTCGGCCACGTCTTCCAAAGCCGACACCGTATCGGAGTAGACAGTGATGCCATTTTGTGCCAAGACAATATTTTGTGCGAGACAAGCCCATAAAAGGCAAAGCCATATGACGGGAAATATAGGGCGTTTCATGTGGTAAGCGGTTTGATTTAATGTACAAAGATAGCGAAAGGCGAGCGCAGAAGCAAATTAAAATCCGTCCGATTTTGTTGTTCGCCACGTTTTTTTTGCGTACTTTTATCCTCATAAAATGATACGACATGACACGACCGGATATATCTCAGGAGTTTAAAGACTACGCCCTACGTTTGCTTGGTACGGAGCGTTATGCACGTTTTGCCCAAGCTTTGGATGAAGAACCTTCCGTGAGTGTGAGGCTGAATCCGTTCAAGTCCTTATGGGCCGGTCTTTCGACGGAATATTTGAATGGGGGAGATGGCCCGGTGCCTTGGGCTTCCGGTGAAGGAGGTTACCTAAGCGAACGTCCTCCGTTCACATTCGACCCATTATTCCATGCCGGTGCCTATTATGTACAAGAGGCTGCTTCCATGTTTCTCGGGCAGGTCTTATGCCGTTATGTAACCCGTCCGGTGATAGCGCTCGACCTTTGTGCTGCACCCGGCGGCAAGTCTACCCATATTCGTTCGTGTCTGCCGGAGGGTAGTCTGTTGGTGGCCAACGAACCCGTAAAGGCACGTGCTCAGGTTTTACTGGAGAATCTGACGAAGTGGGGACATCCTGACGTGGTAGTGACCAACAGTTATCCAAGGGATTTTGCCCGTTTGCCAGCCTTTTTCGACTTGTTGGTGACCGATGTGCCGTGCTCCGGCGAGGGGATGTTCCGAAAAGAAGAAGATGCCGTGACAGGTTGGAGTATGGAGGCTGTCCGGATGTGCCGTGACCGTCAGCGTGAGATTTTGCGTGACGTATGGCCTTCGTTGAAGCCTGGTGGGTTGTTGGTGTACAGTACTTGTACGCTGAATGCTTTAGAGGATGAGGAAAATGTGGCTTGGATAGCCGAAGAACTCGGTGCGGAAATACTTCCTCTTGATGTGGAACCGGGTTGGGGAGTCGTGGGGAACCTGCTTCCGCTCTCCTCTGTAAAAGATACGGTGAAGGCGGAAAGGCTTTTTCCCGTCGCCCATTTCATTCCCGGTTTTACTCGTGGAGAAGGCTTCTTTTTGGCCGTTTTACGAAAAAATGGTGAGGAAGGGGCTTCGGATTGTGGGATGTCCTCTGACTGGTATAAAAGTGAGCGTGTGAAGTCTAAAAAGAAACGTACTGTACAAGCTTCCGTTCCGGCTTTGCCTGCTTCCTGCCGGTCATGGTTGCTTCATGCCGATACCTTTGATTTCGTTTCCGACGGACCGGTGTGGACGGCTATACGTGCTTCATTCTCTCGTCAGATAGGCTTGTTGAGAGAATCGGTTAAAGTATGGCAGGTTGGTGTTCCGTTGGCTACGGTAAAGGGGAAGGACTATATTCCGCTTCACGCTTTAGCGATGTCCGTCGACTTGAATCGTGCGGCTTTCCCGGTTGTCCCCGTTTCCTACGACATGGCGGTGCCCTATTTACGTAAAGAAGTGCTTGTCTTGCCTCCCGACACTCCTAAAGGTTACGTGTTGCTGACGTTTCAGGACACTCCGATCGGTTTCGTGAAAAATATAGGCGGACGGGCCAATAACCTTTATCCACAGGAGTGGAAAATACGGACAAGCTATCTTTCGACTTATAGTTTAAAAGGAGATTTATGGCGTAAATCAATAGAATAAAGTGAAAAATGCTAAAAAATAATATGTTTTTCTCTTGTTACTTGCTTTTTTGTTCTGTAAATGCTATATTTAGAGCCTGAGAGTGTGAATGGATTGAAGCGATGAGAGTTCTACTCACACCGTAGATGTCTAATTGTCTAACTTAATCTATACAGCGCTATGAAAATTTTATTTATCGGTTCAGGGTGCGCCTGTAGGTTACCTTTTGTAGAATATCTTTTTAAGAAGAAAATACAAGAGGCAGAGGTGCCGGATATTGAAGTAGAGTCCGCCGATATGGCCATGTGGGGAGTCACTTCTCATGAAAGTGTGGTTCCGGAAAGCAGTGGTCCTGATAAAGTAGGCAACTTACTGAATCAGGCCGATTTTATCGTGGTTATGGAAGGACGGCAGCGCAACTTTCTGACACGTTTTATGGATTACAGTAGTTGGAATAAAATTCACTTATTCTTGGATTATTGTACATCTGAGAAGGAACATCTGGTAGGTTCCGTGTGTGGCGATCTCGATTATCAGACGCAGGATGAAGAGATGAGTAATGGTTGTATGAATCTGATAGCTCGCATAAAGGCTTTTTTGAAGGAGCATTTAAGCGAGAAAACGGAAATCTCCACATTGATGCCGGCTTAAACGATAAAGCATATCGGGCAGGGACATTCCATGTCGGGTATGCTTTATGATTAGAAATGAAGGAATATGTGTTTGGTGAAAACTATTGTGAGTCTCCTTGTGATGCTTATGGCGGGGTTGCAAAGTGTGCAATCGCAAAATTGGGTTATTGTGAAAGAACGGTCTGTAGGAGTGGATTCTGAAAGTTTGGGGGTTGGAGGCGTTTTGGGGAAAGCGAAAAAAGGTGTGGTATTATGCCAACGGGACGGTGTGGAAACAAGGCATGTATGGCCTTCTTATCGAAAAATATAAAGTATCCGCCAGTTTGTGTATCTGAAGAAGCGAGTGGAAGAGTATATATGCAATTTGTGGTGGAAAAAGATGGGGAAATCTGCCAAATCAGGGTGTTGTTTTCTTTACCGGTAAAGTTCGGGTTGAAATAGGCATGAGGAAAAAGATTACTGCTCTTTTGCCTCCGTGTTGTTTTTCGGGGTTTCCGGAGTATCGAACAAACCGTAAGTGGTACGGAGGACGCGGAATTCCGTCCGGCGGTTCAGGGCGTTGCAGATTTCCTGCTGTTCTTCTGGCAGTTTTTTGATGAAAGCCTCCGTCAATGTGTCGTTCTCATGCAGGAACGGGTACCGTTCCGTCAATCGTTTGCGGATGACTTTCGGGCGTGTCTCGCCATATCCGATGGGAGTCAGGCGGTCGGTAGCGACGCCGTGTGCTATCAGGTACTTCACCACTGATTCTGCCCGGCGTTGGGAGAGGCGGATATTGTATTCATCCCTTCCCCGGTAGTCGCAATGCGAGCTGAGTTCAATCGTGATGTTCGGGTTGTCTTCCATGAGCGTGACGAGGGAGTCCAGTGCAAGAGTAGAAGAGTCCGTGAGTTCCGCACTGTCGAAGGCGTAAAATACATTGTCTACCAGTACGGGAGCTGTGATGGAAGCCAGTTCGAACTGAAGTACGTATTCTTTGCTTATGCTGCTAGTGTCCACTCGCAGTTGTTCTTTATGGTTCAGGAATCCCTTGCACGTACCTAAGAATACATAGTCTACATTGGGTTGGATTTCTTGGGTAAAAGAACCGTCTCCTTTCACGCTCAGTTTCAAGTTTGTCCCGTCGTTGCCCACCATGTAAACCAGGCCTTCCGGCAGTTCATAGCCGTCTTTTTCGTAGACCCATCCTTTGACCGTAAGCAATACTTCCGGGCATTCGAAACTCATGATGTGGTCCCACCCTCGGGCATCTCCCCGGTTGGTGCTGAAAAATCCCCGGTTGTGCAGTCCGTCAAAAGTCATGGCAAAATCATCTCCTTGCGAATTCATCGGATATTTCAGGTTTTCTACGGTCCATGTACCCGCACTGTCCTGTTCGGCCTTGAATAAGTCTAATCCGCCCATGCCAACGTGTCCGTCGGAGGAAAAATACAAATCTCCGTTCGGACGGAATGAAGGGAACATTTCATTCCCCGGAGTATTGATGGGTTCGCCGAGATTATCCACTCCGCCTAATCCATGTTCTCCTATTTCTATTCGCCAGATGTCCAAGCCTCCTAATCCTCCCGGCATGTCGGATACGAAATACAGCCATCTGCCATCCGGTGATACGGTAGGATGGGCAAAGGAGGATAAAGTGTCTTTTGTGATTTCCAATAATTTGGGTGCACTCCAACTGGCATCCGTGCGTTCCGAGGTATAAATTTGTGCATATCGTGGATATTCGGGGTCATGCGTGCAACGGGTGAAATACATTGTTTTGCCGTCCGGCGAAAAGGCGCAGGCTCCTTCATCGTATTCGCTGTTTACTTCGGATTCTACCAGTTCCGGTGCCTGCCATTTCCCTTTATCGTCTTTTCTGGAGATAAAGATATCACCGGACTTGATACCCGTAATGCCGCTCAGTTCGTTGCCTGTTGCCTGTGGGCGTGTGGAAGTCAGATACAGCATGTCCATGTCATCACCTGCCAACATCGGGCAATAGTCCGAGCGTCGGGCATTGAGTAGCGGTTCTTTCCTTATCGAATACAGTGTCGGTTTCTGTTTCCAGATGGGTGCCATGGTACAGCCCTGTAGTCCGTGACGTGCCAATACGTCGTTTGGTTTGTACTGAAGGTAAATCTCATAATTCTGCAACGCCTTTTTATAATCGCCGTTTTTGCGTTGCATTTCAGCCAAATAAAAATAAACGATGCTGTCCGGGTAGTTGTATCGTGCTGCATTTTGGTATGATCCGATGGCCCGTGAAGTATAATTGATGCGGCAGTAGCAGTCCGCAGCTTTGTAGGCCCGTTCGCCCCTCTTGGCGCGTTCCTTGGGTTTGGTGCGCATATAGGCTTTACGGTATTCGGCTGCCGCTTCGAAGTATTCTCCTATGGCATAGAATTTATCTCCCTTTTTCACATTGCTTTCCGCGCTACAGCTTGCGAGCCATAACGTCACAAAAATACCCCCAAAAAGAGAAATCCATTTTTTCATATTCCGTTCGGTATGCAAATATAATTTTTTTATTTCATTTACCGTTGGAACCAACGGCTTTTTTTGAACCGAAATGGATTCAGGAGTATCTTTTTGAGGGTATCTTGTCAGATAGACGGAACGCTAACGAATGACAATCTTTTCTTGTTTCATGGTGCCGTCGTTGAACAGTGTCTGTCGGATATAAATGCCTTTCTGCAAATTGGTAGTTCGTATGCCGTCCAATGTATAGTAGAGTTTACGTATGACGGTATGGTTTCCCGTTTGGGTCTCAGGTATGCTGCTGCCTTCTATGGGAATAAATTCAAAAGGATAATCGTTAGGTTCTTCTGTTGCAGCGAAATTTATGTTACCGTTTTCGTCCACATTCCAGAATATTTTACCCGATCGTGCGGATTTCTGTATGGCCAGAGGTGTTATGCCTTTGGCTCCGCTGAGGCGGAACATCCTTGTGGATGTTGTTTTCCATGTCCCGTCATCTTTCAGATAGGCTTGGTCCAATAAAGACATGAAACCGCATGCTGTGGAAGGCGGTCTGTTGTCCACATACCATTGTTGGGCTTTGTTCTCTTCTCTTCCTTTCGGTTCAAAGGATGGAACCGTGCCGTTCCCATGGTTGGTCAGGTAAGTGTCATATCCTCTGTGTCGGATATAATAATAGCCGACCGGGATAGTTCGGTAATTGTTGTCTTTTACATAAATTTGATAGTTGAGGGTGGTGGAGTGGTTTCCTGCCGTATAAGAAAGGCTATACGTCCCGGAAGTCTGTATGTCGTTGATTACAAGTTCGTCTCCTGTCGAATCGTCGTTCCATAGGTAACTTCCGTTCACCATGAAGTCGGATGGGGTGACAGAAAGGGTCACGTTGTCCCCTTGTTCCACTATGGCCATGGAGGAGTCCGTGTAGCGTCCTCCGTTGACAGTGATGTCCGGACGGGCAATTTGCACGTTGATATGGAATGTCACCTTTTGTTTCCGTCCACCTTGTCCGATGAATAATACGGATACGTTCCGGCTAGTTGTCACGTTCGGCAAAGTGATGGACGGACCGGTGGCTCCGTTTTCCCATGTGTAATATCCCCAACCCATCTTTGCTTGGACTTCGAGGGTTACGGGGTTGCCGTATAGGATGTTGACCGTGCGGGTTTGCAATTTGTTTCCATTGGCAGTAATAAAAGGTATAATGTCGCTTTCTTCGCAATCTCCTGCTACGGCAATGGTGAACGCCTGTTCGCTTTCCACGCCTTTTTCATTGGTGTAAGTCACGCGCCATACACCGCTCTTGTTCGCCACAATCGTAATGTCCTTGGTTGTCTCTCCGTTGTTCCATTTCCATTTCCCGGTGTCTGCCGTGCCAACCGGAAGTTGGGGCTTCAGCGTGACGATAGTGCCAACCGGGAGGGCGTTGGTCGGTGCTATGGCATAGGTGTTGGTAAGCCCGCCAAGTTCGTTGTGGGGTACTGTTGTTCCATTATATTCCATGACAGGGGTGAGGGGTGTGGGCACTTGGTCAGGTTGTGCGAAGTCTCGGGTGTTCATCAGCACGGAATAGCCCATGTGGTCGTATCCGCTGCTAGTATTGCCCGAACCGCCACCATCAATGCCCATTGCCTTGTATGCCATTCTGGAGAAAGGCATTTCCACGCCTTTGATACCTTCATAGTGCCCGATGACGGTGCCCCAATACGGGCGTACGTGTCCGCCTAATGCAGGGCCTGTATGCAGTTGTGACCGTCCGTCCCACCATGCATAGCCTTTGGAGGCATAATGGTAGTTCGTCCAAGGCAATCCGGATATGCTTTGGGTCTGTGCAGCAATGTATTCGATACCTGCAGCCAATCGGTTGTCCATATAGGAGAACAAGTCGTCGCCCTGATTCCATGCAATGTGTGCCACGTCCACGGCCAGTCCGGCAGCCATGGCGGCATGTCCCATGTCGCGTCCGCTTTCCTGCATTTGTCCCAGTTTGCCGTACGCTCCGGTTTCCAGTTCCGACTTTTGCGTGGTGACAACCAGATTGCCCAAGAAATCGTTTAGTCCGTCGTTCAGGATTGGGTTGGTTGTACGTGGATCGGTAAATGTACCCACTTGGTCGTACTTGTAGAAAGCAAGCCCTTGGTTGTAGACGAACACGTCATCGCACAAGATGCCGATGCTCATGAGGGCCAATACGTTGCACAGTCCCCAATTCGACCAATAGTGGCCCGGGCAATGTCCCCATCCGCCTGGGTTTTCCCATGTCCCGTTTCTGTGTCGCATGAAATTGATGCATGAAGGATACCATACATTGAGCATCCATCGTTTGAACTCTGCAAAGTCTTCTGCATTCCAACCCTCGTAGTCGCGTACCAGTTCGGCTGCGTTGGCAAAAGCATAACCGTATAGTCCGGCTGCCAACGCATAATTGGAGTCTCCGCCGATGGCTTTCGTCGTGCGTGCCCAAGCCATAAGGACGTCTACGGCGTGGCGGGCGTGTTCTTCCGACCTGTCTATTTTCCAACGAAGCGCATTCTGGTAAGCGATGGTGGCACCGCGTGCGGCGTTGATATAGTTTTCCCCTACTCCTCCGCCACGGACAATGGTTTCAACGGGATAGGTGGCGGCATTGGATTGTGAATAAGCCGCGTTTTTCAGTACATTGTATGCGGCTATGACTTTTGCGTTGCCGTCCTTCAACTGTTGCCGTATGCGTTCAAAGTCCTCATCGGTGTGGAGCGCACCGGGATGTCGGAATCCTTTATCCGTATCATAGCCTTCCACGACATCCTCGTCATCGAATTCAAATCCGTTAGTGGCTTTCAACGTGTTCTGTGCTGCGGCCAAGGCTTTGATTTGTTTGTCAATGACGTTTTGGTTCACTTTTCCTTCTTCAGCGAGGGTTTTGGCCATGTTGATTTCATCCAGGTAAATCGCCACGGCAGCTTCCGGATAAATTGCAGCATGTCCGGCCAAGAAATCTTCTGCTTCCCGGATGGCGGTCCGCAGGGCTGTGAAATCGCCGGGGGTACCATATCGGAATTCATGCTCCAAATCTTCGGTGATTTGTGAGAGGGCGTTGATTTCCGCCGTGCCCAATACTTTGCCGTAAAGTCTGATGTCGCTCACGAGGGTTTGTTTCAAGTAATTGTCTGCGGAAAAAGGAGCACGTCCAATCCATACGTAAGGAATGGAGGCATTGAAGTTTTCCGAGTTGGCAGGCATCGAACTGTTTGACCCTTTGCGTACACCGTTAAGATAAAGCGTGCCGTTCTTTCCGTTTTGTGTATAAAGGACGTGTATCCACTGGCCTTTTTCCGATTCTCCTCCGATTTCAATACCCGTTTCGTGTTGATAACCACCAGTGGAGTTGGCAAACCGTTGTGCGTTCAAGCGGTAGGCCGAATATTTCCCCTCAGAAGCGGTGCAAGCCATGGATGTGGAGAAGGACCAAAGGAAGAATCCCGCGCCGGAAAGCGAGGCGTTTTCGTCTACCCGGTAGTACATGGAGACTGTATAGGAGTCCATTTCTTTGAATAGGGCGCCCGTTTTTTCGGTCAAATCAAGATAACCAGACTGGTTGCCCAAATTGAGCACATGGTATTTTCCCATTTCTTCCACCTTGGCACCGTTTTTCAACGAAGCTATGATGCCGGACGTAGAAGCGTCCGTGACGGAAGTGCCGTTTACTTGTTCGAAGTCGAAGTGCAGTCGCAATCCGTCTTCCTGTGCATAAAGTCCGGTGCCGGTACATGCCACGAAGCAAGAAGCTAACAGCATGCAGAGTTTTTTCCTTTTGCTTTTCATGTCATTGTTCATAAGTGTAAATTAAGTAATGATAATAAATCTCTTTATGTATATACGAATAAGGACGGCGAATTACTTATTTTTTTAATATTAAAGATGGTTAAGACAATAAAAAGCCACGAATACGGACGAATGAGAAAAACCGTATTCCATGGCTTGGGTTGCGCAGGCGGTTCCGTTATGGTTTTACCTATGGAGATAGAGCCTGTGCAGGGAGGAGGATTTTTTCAGTGTTTCTGATTATTCCAGTAATCTTCGAGCCGGTCCGCCTCTTCTTTTGTCAGGTGGATGACGGCACCGTGCTTGGGCGACCGGAAGTTGGTGGTTTTCATTATGCTTTCGTTGAAGCGTCCCAAGTTCTTGAAGTGTACGAAGTCACAGGTTTCCACAAAGCCGAAGTTGTGCGGGTTGATGCCGAAGATGTCGTACATGAGTACCCATTTGTCTTCACCGATGCGTTTCCAAACGTTAGGTGCCTCGCAGGCCACCGGTTCAAAGTCTATCCAACGCGGGTCGAACCGGTAGCCTCCGTCGATACGGTCGGAAACCGCCTGTTTGATGCCCGAACCGGATTCATGCGCCACGTAGAACAGGTGGTATTCCATTTTTTGCCGTTCCTCGTTCCATATCGGGGTGATGTCGCCGTCGATGGCAGACGCTCCAGAGGGGTATTCAAACAAGATTTGCGGAATACTCTCGATACGGTTGAAATCTTGGTTTACGTAGACATAATAAAGCCTGTTTTGCTCGTTGCCGAACCGCATGGTGAAATAAATCATCATCCGTCCTGTGGCGGGGTCATAGACTGTTTCCGGTGCCCAAGCACAACCTATCTGTGCAAATTCCTTGGACATCTGGTCGAAACGTATGTTGGTGCGTGTCCAATGGATGAGGTCGAACGATTTCATCAGCACCAAGCCACGGTTGTTTCCCCAACCATAAGCTTTCCCGTCGCGCTCCCATTCCGTATCGCGGTAACCCTCGCGTTGTGCATAAATATGCAAGTCGGTCATGGCCAAGTAGAAGCCGCCGTCCGGGCCACGGTAGATATGCGGGTCGCGGATACCTTTCTGGTCGGCGATTGTATCGCCTGCAATAATGGGCTTGCCATCGTTCAGGGCGGTAAACGTATAACCGTCGCGGCTGATGGCTGCATGCAGGCAGTGGTCTTCGTCCTGATGAAATACCATAAGGTAGGCCGCCATGTCTTTTTCTTGCGGTGTGGCGTCACGGTAGGTGAAGTTGCGGAAAGTCGTACGTCCTTTTCCTGCGGACAGGAGTGCAGGACGGAGGGCATAGAACCCACCGTAGTTGTTGTGATGAAGTCCTGACACGTCGATATCCGTGGCCAGTTCCTTCCATGACTTCCCGTCCTTGCTGGCAGAGAGGGTCACGCGGTTGGCACGGTTGAGCAGGCGGAGGTAGAAATGCTTGTGGTAATCGGAAGGCATGGTTTCGGCTTTTTCCCCGTTGCGGTATATCGTGAGCGTCTTTCCGTCCGAAGCGACACCGGCGTATGCCTTCTCGTCATAGAAAAGGAGCAAACCGCCCGTGTTCCCTTTTCCGAGGGTGATTTCCGTTGTGAGCTCATAGTTCTTGTCTGTGGCTGTGGTCAAAAGCAAACGTCCATCCGTAGGAGTCTTGCCTTTGGCTTTGACGCTCATGCCGTCCTTGCCGAATGAGAGGCTTTCGGGGGCGTATTCCTTCCAAAAGGTCCATTGCAGGCCGAGTTGCTTGCCCGTGAAGTCATCGGAGATTTCCAGTCCGTGTTTTTCAGGGTCTTGTGCCGGGAGCGGACGGGCATCATGCCGCAGCTTGACCCATCCGTCGGCTGTCCATTCCACCGGGTCTATCAGCGTCTGGCGACCCAACGTGTGGTAACCTTGTGCGTAAGCATGGTACACCACCCACCAGTTCCCTTCGGCATCGTCGATGAGCGTACCGTGTCCTTTCGACCACCAAGGGTCGCTTGCATTGTAGGTATGCACCAAAGGGTTGTAGGGGGAGTTCTCCCACGGGCCGAACACGCTTTTGGAACGTGCCACGACTACCATGTGACTCGTGGCCGGTCCGGCGGTGCCGCCTTCTGCCGATACCATATAATAATAACCGTCCTTGTGCAGCAGTTTCGGGCCTTCGAGGAACATGTCGCCATTGCCTTCGGTTTTCCAATCCTTGGGGAACCGCCAACCTTCGTAGACGGTCTTTTTCGGTCCCGTCACTTTCAGCCCGTCGTCGCTTAGCGGGGCTATGGCACCTTTGTCCACATATAAATACCGTTTGCCGTCTTCGCCCACTACATGTCCAGGGTCGATGCCCGTCAGGTCGAGTTTCACCGGTTGGCTCCACGGGCCTCGGATATCATCGGCATAGACCACATAGTTGGCTCCGGCAGCAGGATAGTAGATATAGTAACGTCCTTTGTACTTCACCAAGTCTGGAGCGTAGACCGAACCGTCGAGTGCATGGAGTGCACGGGCTATGGGGGTCCAGTTCACCAAATCGGTAGAGTGCCAAATGAGCAGTCCCGGTGCGTAATTGAAAGATGAGTTTGTCATGTAGAAGTCTTTTCCTTCCCTGATGATGGACGGGTCGGGATAATCCCCACTCAAAAGCAGGCGAGGGAAGGTTTGTGCACGGCCTGTGGTTGCCAGGCATAAAAATAGTAAACTAAGAATCAGTTTGCTGATACGAGTACTGTTCATGGTTTAAGTGATTAAAAGTTATTGGGTTGAATTTCTCTCCAAAGTTATATAAATAGGGAGTGAAGAGTGTGCTGTTTACACGCAAATGCCTGTGTTTTTAATACAGTTTAACTATTATTTATTGTTCTTCTGCGATAACCAGGATGGGGTTGGACATGTCGTCCAATGGATAATCATTTACCGCTGTTTTCTTTAAAACTTCCAAGTCGTCGTTGTCAAACCTGTCTATGGGCAGTAAGTCTACTGCTTTATTATCGAATGCCACCCAAGGCCAAAAACTTACATGCTTGAATCCTTTTAAAGAAAGGTGTTCCAATTCACTACCGTATGCATACTTTTTATCGTGGATAAAGGCATGCGAGTGGCGGTCTATCAATAGGTCGCATTGTTCCTTGTCCATCGTTACGGTTAAATAAAAGTATTTATCTGTAACCACAATGTTGTCTATTTGGTATTTTGTCCTGTAAAGCTCGTCCGAATAATCCCAGTTTTCACATAGTTGCCTGCTTGGGCGGAAATTGCCTCTGTCCATCGTCAGCGTGTCTATGATGCCTTGCGGGGTGAGTAAAGTCACTTTGTCGTCAAAAGGCAACGTGAACATGACTCCTTCCGATGTATTACGAAGCATGCCGGTTCTTGTCATACTACGGGAAACCTGTTCATGGTCTTTATATACAGGATATGTTCCTTTTTCAGTCCCGTCTGGCGATACGATACGGAGGTTTACTTGCAATCCTTCGCTTGAATACTTCCTCGTCTCGCAAACCAAGGCATTCAGTTGCTTGTTGAATCTGACCGTTTGAAGGATTTCGTTGTTCTCGGATATTTTGAATTGTCCAATATAGTTGCCTTCAAGGTCGTATTTGTAGATAAAGCCTCCCATGTTTCCGACATAGATTCTTTTCTCTTTTTCATCATAATTAGCGGAGTTGATACGCCCGTGTTCTCCGTGTCCTCTTCCCAACCGTCCCACGCGGTTCAAGAATTTCCCTTGGGTGTCGAATCTCAGAATCTCGTCTTGGTCCCAAACCAGTACGTTGTTGCTGTCCATTCCAAACACGTTCGGGCTGCTCAATATGCTTTGCTCGTGGGTTTCAAGCGGAATGAATTTTATGGAAGAGTAAATGCTTTCTGCCGGAACAACTATTTCGTTCTGTCCTATGTCGGTCAAATCTATTGTAGCTCCACTTTTTTGTCGGCTACATGCGTACATGAAAAAAGGGCACAACAAGAGAAAGTAGAATTTATTCATCGGGCTCTTGGTTTAGGTGTTCCACTAATTTTGTTAAGGCGTCTGTTTCGGGCGATTGTTTGTCTACTTGTACTATCTTGCCATTCTCTAAATATATGATAAGAGGATATATATGTTCTTTAAAATCAACTGTATAGACGTTAGTTGTGTCAATAATGAAATTAAAATCCTCTAGTTTTACATTTTTTAGGCTTCGTTTTAACAGCTTTGGGGATAAAACACTTGTAAATACAACCACATTCTTTTCTTGGTCATGTGAAAAATGCTTTTTATTCTCTATAAGAAAGTGAATTCCTGACGTGATGCAGCCGGAGCATCCTCCTCCAGGGATAATGTAACAACAAGTCCATTGTGGATTAAAGGCCACATTCTCTTTTTTGAAATATTCTTTTGACAAGGCTGTTATATTCGTTCTGTCATGACAGCCCACTAATAAAAGACATCCGAATAGAAATACCAGATACTTCATTGTTTGTTAATTTTAATACAAGCAAAATAGATATGGTTCTCGTCGGGATTTTCCATGGCAATGGCAATCCCCTCTTTGCAAACGTGCATGTTTTGGTAATGGAACTTTTTGTAATCCGTCGAGATGCTGCTTTCCGATAAGATTTTTCCCTCCGTATCCGATGCGACGATGGAGAACGGTTTGCAAAACGCTCCTTTCTCGCTCCAGTCCAGTAAAGGGTGTTCTGCAAATCTCAAATAGATGTTCCGGTATGGGTCATACATAATGTTGGAATAAGAGGTCTGGCTGATATAATAACGGATTTCATTGATTTCATCTTCTTCTGAACTGTCAAATGCAAATTCTTCAATGCCCTTATCGTACCGGCTTTTCATCGGTATGGTATCACAAAATGAAAAATCATTATTATAACGCAATACTTTATCTAATATAGGGAAACTATACAAGTAGCGGCCTTTTGAATCTTTGGCTACGTATGTACAATTCATATAATATCCTCCCCAATTATATTGCATATACAAATCAGGATAATAAGCAATAGGTTTCCATTCGCCTGATTCCTTGTAGAGGCCTTCCGAGACGGGGATGGTCAAACCTTTCGCTTGGCTTAGTGCACCCAATATGCTTCCTGAAAACAGAAACTTTTCATGGTCGGATTCAATACGCGTCCCGTTCAGTGCATCTACGGAAGATACCCATTGTGTATAATTATCACTTCGGGGAATATTCCAACGTTTTTGAATATTTCCGTTCGACTCAATTAAAAAAACGGTTTTCTTGCCATCATTGTAAATGATAATAGAATCCGGATTTATATAATTAAATCCGGAACAGTTCCTAAGAATGCCGCATTGGTGAAGTGGAACAGAATCTTCGAGTATTCCTTGTTGCCAATCAAAAATATAGAGGTGGAATTCGTCTAACATTACATATTTCTCTTTCCCATTCATTGAAATGATTTGGGAGGCCATTGGCTTATTGGTAATGTTATCGCCTACATTGATTTTTTTGACATCGTAATGGTTTATATCTACCATGGAACTGTCGCTGATATTGGTAGCTTCACGTTGTATGCCTTGCGGTTGATTTCTGCAAGCACTTAACAAGCCCACCAATACAAGCATTGATATATAATCTTTTTTCATGATATTATTTTTATAAATTAAGTGGAAGAGTTTTCCTCCTCCACCATTTACTTCAGGTCTGTTATGCGCCCTGTTTACAATCTTTTGATTGTAAAAAACCGGGTTCTTTACAGAAATAATTGTAGTTCTTGTCATGCACGCAATGTCCGTCGTTTTTATAACTATCAACGGATTCGCAATTAGACAATGCTTCAATGTCCTCCAAAATCAAATCTGAATACTTACATTCTTGCTTGTGCGTTAAGATCATCACTCCACCAGTAATTGTAAGTGCTAATACAAACATTAAAAATTTTAATTTAAACATAAAGATTAATTTTAAGTTATTTAATAGTATTATCTTCTCTATTTGTCGTCATTCAAAAATGAACAACTAAAAATTTTTTGTGAGGAATTTATTTGAAAACTTTGCTTCTCACACTTGCAAACATATAAAAAAATAAATGAATTACAATAACTTTTTATCAAAAATCTGCGTTTAATAATCGGAATCGGTCAAAAAACATCGAAAACCATCGATGATGGAGCATCAATTCACGTCAAAATCGCTCAAGTAATATACGGGTAATAGATGTAGTTTACGGTCTTAATGGAAAATCATATCGTTTTAAAGATACTTCGTTGGAACCGAAAATATTTGCAGACAGCGAATTGCAGGATACGGAAATTATTCGAAAAAATCGGACAACTGCCCCTGATGGCAAACAATACACCACGAACCGCTATTCGTTAGAAATGATGATTGTGGTAAGACTTTATTTGGCAGAGATTGGCTATTGCCTACGTGATTTCCTTTCCAAAGAGTTTTGCAAAAACATCCTTCATCTTTCAGGATGTAAGGTAACCGATTAACATATAGTGTATTAGGGTCTGAAAGCTGTTTCAGCCGTCTTTCAGTTTCCCATCATGGGGGAAAGCGGTAAAAAGTTCTGCGCCAAATGATTTTTCAATCTAAGCCGAACGATTTCTCGTTCTGCGCCAAGCGATTTTCCAGTCTCTGCCGGACGGAATGAAGCATGGCTGAAAGATGGCTGAAACATCCTTCTGCTTATAACGTCAATATTATGAGCTTGTTACAGTGCATCCTGAAAGATGAAGGATGTTTTCACGAAAAACTTGTGTAGGAGGCGGTACGGTATGCAAGGGCGTGGCTTACGAAGAGGTTTCCAACGGTGCGCGGAAAGCACATCCGTTTTTCCATTCCGAACAGCCGAAGGCGGTCTTGCCTTTGATGATATGCCCCTTTCCGCAGAGCGGGCAGAGGGCTCCCTCCTTGGGGGCGGAAGGCATGGTGGTGGGGGCGGCAGTTTTTGGGGAGCCCGACTTTTGGCGTGCCGTCTTTTGGGCTTTGGCCGGTTTTTCTTTTACGGTTCCCTTTTTCCCTTTTGGTACAGGCTTATCTTCCTGTGTTTCCGCGACGCGACGGTTGGTGTTGTCTGCCAGGACGGTATGCACGATTTCGGCTACCATTTGCTTGAGTTCTTCCAAAAAAGTTTTGGCATCGTAGGTTTTCTTTTCAATCAACCGAAGGCGGCGTTCCCAAATGCCGGTCAACTCGGCACTTTTGAGCAGTTCCTCATGGATGAGGCTGATGAGTTCCACCCCCGTGGGAGTGGCTATAAGGTTCTTTCGTTCCAACCGAATATAATGCCGCTTGAAGAGGGTCTGGATGATGGCGGCCCGGGTGGACGGTCGGCCGATACCGTTCTCTTTCAAGGCATCGCGCAATTCGTCGTCGTCCACCAGACGACCTGCAGTCTCCATGGCGCGCAAAAGCGTGGCTTCTGTGTAAGGTTTGGGTGGCTGTGTCCATTTTTCGGCCAAGTCCGGAACGTGGGGGCCGCTTTCACCTTTCGTGAAAACAGGGAGCGTGCGTTCTTCCTCGGCGTTTTTTCTCAAGGTTTCCACCGTCTTGGCCTCCTGTGCATACACCTCTCGCCAACCCGGCAAGAGAATCTGTTTGCCGGTTGTTTTGAACGGGATGTCGGCCGTTTCGCCGAGGATGGTGGTGGTGGCGAATTTGCAGTCGGGGTAGAACGCAGCAATGAAACGCCGCGCCACGAGGTCGAATACCCGTTGTTCGTCCGGTGTCAAGCCGTGCGGTGCTACTCCTGTGGGGATAATGGCATGGTGGTCGGTGACTTTGGAAGAGTCGAACACCTTTTTACTTTTTTTCAACGCCGCGCCACGCAAGGGTTGGAGCAAGGCGGCATATTCGCCGGCTATACCGTTGAGGATGGCGTTGCATTTCGGATAAATGTCGTCGCTCAGGAAAGTGGTGTCCACACGTGGATAAGTCGTGACTTTCTTCTCGTAGAGCGACTGGATGAGTTGCAGGGTCAGGTCGGACGAGAAAGAAAACTTGCGGTTGCATTCCACCTGTAGCGAGGTCAGGTCGTACAAACGGGGAGGGGCTTCCGTTCCGTTTTTCTTGGTGACGGACGTAATCGTGAACGGTGCGTCTTTGATTTGTTCAAGGGCGTTCCGTCCTTCTTCTTCCGAGGTGAATCCCCGGCGTGCCACATCGTTTGCCTTGCCGCTTCCGTTGCCGTTCGCACCTTTTTCCTGAGAAACCGTCGCGGTTTCCTCTTCGTCTTGTTCCAACACAGCGGTAAAGGTCGTGTCACGGTAATTGGTGGTCAGTACCCAATAAGGTTCCGGCTTGAAGTTCTCGATTTCCAGTTGACGGTTGACGATGAGAGCCAACGTGGGGGTCTGCACCCGTCCGATGCTCAGCACCTGACGGCCCTGTGCGTATTTCAACGTGTAGAGCCGCGTGGCGTTCATGCCCAAAGTCCAGTCGCCGATGGCGCGGCTCAGTCCGGCTTCGTAGAGCGACTGGTATTCGCTCTGGTCTTTCAGGTTGCTGAATCCTTCACGGATGGCTTCTTCCGTGAGTGACGAAATCCAGAGGCGTTTCACCGGGCATCGGGCACCGGCCTTCTGCATGACCCAACGTTGTATCAACTCTCCCTCCTGTCCGGCATCACCGCAGTTGATGATCATGTCAGCAGCCTGCATCAGCCGTTCAATCACGCGGAATTGTTCTTCGATGCCCTTGTCGCTTTTTAGCTTGATGCCGAAGCGGGGCGGAATCATAGGTAATGAAGAAAGGCTCCATGCTTTCCAGAGCGGAGTATATTCGTGCGGTTCCTTCAGTTCGCAAAGATGGCCGAAAGTCCAAGTGACCTGATAGCCGTTGCCTTCCCAATAGTTGCGGTGGTCTTGCGTTGCCCCCAATACTTTGGCAATGTCTTTACCCACACTGGGTTTCTCGGCGATACATACAATCATGCGTTTCTCTTCTTCATTATAGCGGGACAAAGATAGTGCTTTTTGCCGGAAAAATGCAGGGAAAGCCTTTCGATTTGCAAGTGGATGCAAGGATGTCAGGGGAGGATTGTATTTTTTCGGTTGTTTTATAGTTAAAAAACGCCCAAAGTCTCTTCTTTTCTTTCTTTTTTATTATTTTTGCATTGTTTTAATGCAAAAAAAGTGTGTCTATGAGAAAATCTACTTCTATTAATTTTAAGGCTGTTTTGATTGCCTTGTTTGTTGTTTCATTGGGTATAGAAATGGTTTCGGCAGCCGGTTTCCCTTCGGTTAAGGAATTGTATGGCCGCTATAAATTTAGTGGAGAATGCTCTTATGTTGACATGGTTTCTGGAGCGGCGGGCGAGGCTCCGGTTCCTGCGACAACGGGTTATAATATGGCCGTGTTGCCGGGCGAGTCAGAGAATGAATTGAAGGTGCTCGGTTTCTTCGGTTATGGCGGTGGTGTGACGCTGACCTACAATCAGGAAGATGGTACATTGAAGGGAGAAACGCCAACGGCCGTGTTTATGATGGGAATGAATTTGATGGTTGTAGCAGATGCAGCATCCACAGGAGGAACTGTCGTTTTTAACTATCAGGTGACGGAGAAGGATGGCAAAATAGAGATTACGGCGCAGAATGCATTGGAAAATGTCACCATTATGGATATGGAGGACGGTATTATGGGGATGCTTTCTTACGCTTCTGCATATACCATGACCAAGGAAGACATATCCTATAATCTTAGTGATGTGATTGGGGAGTATGATTTCGCGTCGACGAGGGTAGATAATAATTTGTTGGCTGATGCGTCTGAAAATTTTAAGCTGAAAATTACGGGAAATACCTCAGAAACGGTTCCTTCCGGTGTGAGCGTAGGGAATTGGTTCGGGGTGGAAAACACGGAAGTGGCCGCAGAGTTCTATGCCGATGGTGGCATATTGGTATTGCCGCATGATGTGAAATTGGCCAATGGCATGTGCTTCGGGGCGCAACCGGAAGAGGAAGGCGGTTATAATCCCAACGAAGCTTCGTTCTTTTTTGTGGAAAAAGACAAGTTGGTGACACCGGGTTATTTGGTCTTAGACAACGGATTCGACGAGGTGATGGAAATGCCATTGCAAATGGCAGTCATAGGCGGTGAGGCCGTGAAGACAGGAAGTGGCATTAGCAGCCGTTGTATCAAGGATGTCAAAATTTATAGTTCAGACGGCTCGATTCGCGTAGAAGGGTTGGAAAGTGCCGAAATCAGTGTGTTTGACGCACAGGGTATGTTGGTGTCGTCTGTGCACGGAGCTACGGCTGCATTCGGCGGTCTGAAGTCTGGGCTGTATTTGGTAAAAGTAGGCAGTCAGACAGCGAAAGTTGTAGTGAAATAACCTGAAGATATATATGTAAAACGAAGGGAACCGGGTCTTGTGGGACTTCTTTCTCTTCGTTTTATTTTTCTTTTTCCAAAGTGTTGGAGAAAGGGAATATAAAATGGTTGGCAGGAGTAATAATGTCCTGCTTTTTATATATAACGAAAGAAGTATGAAAATAAACTTGAGAATCGTATTTTTCCGTTTAAAGGCTTGCGGTGCCGGGTTTGCCCTTTTCGTTTTTGTTATGGTGCTTTCATCGGTCTCTGCGCTTTATGCACAGAACGGTACAGGTGTCGGAGGGGCGGTTCGTGCTGAAACAGTCGGAAGTCCGGAGAAAATGACGGTAAAAGGAGTTGTGGTGGACAAGGAGACTGGAGAGACCATGATTGGAGTTTCCATTCGCGTGTTGGGTACGGACGTGATTACGGTGACGGATATAGACGGTGCTTATTCATTAACTTTGCCCAAAGGACGTTATAAAGTGGTTTTCACTTATATCGGCTACGAAAAGTTAGAGCGGGAATTGGACGCGTCCCATACGGAAAGTTTTAAGAAGGTTGTGATGGCCCCGGCATCGAAAACCATGAATGAAGTGGTGGTGACGGGAATGTACCAACGTAAGAAGGAAAGCTTTACGGGGTCGGCTGCTACTTTCGAGGGACCGGAATTGAAAAAAATCGGGGTACAGAATGTCTTGCAGAGTTTGAAAACCCTCGATCCATCTTTCAAAATCGCGGACAACATCCAGTTTGGTTCAGATCCCAACCGCATGCCGGACATCGAAATCCGCGGCAAGAGCAGTATCATGGGGTTGAAAGAGGAATATGGTACGGATCCGAATCAGCCCTTGTTCATACTGGACGGATTTGAAACCGATTTGCAGACGGTCTCGGATTTGAACATGAACCGCGTGGCTTCCGTTACGATATTGAAGGATGCGGCCTCTACGGCTATTTATGGTTCGAAAGCGGCCAATGGTGTTGTGGTCATCGAGACGGTGAAGCCGGAGAAGGGACGGTTGCGCTTGAGTTATAAAGGCGACTTCTCCCTGACAATGGCCGATTTGACGGATTATAACCTGATGAATGCCAACGAAAAGATAAAGTTCGAAGAATTGGCCGGGTTATATACTGATTTGACGAACGACCCGTTAAACCAACTGAGGTTGGACAACCTGAGGAACGAACGTTTGAAAGAAGTGGCACGTGGAGTGGATACTTATTGGTTGAGTGAGCCGTTGCGTACCGGTTTCGTGCAAAAACATAATGTTTATGCCGAGGGCGGAGAAGAGAAAATCAGGTATGGCTTAGGGCTGACTTACGGGAATACGGAAGGCGTGATGAAGGAGTCGAGCCGCCAGACCCTATCCGGTAATCTGGATTTGATTTATCGTACCGGGAAGTTTCAGTTCAGTAATAAACTGACGATTGATTATCTGGAAACGTCCGACCCTGTGGTCTCGTTCTCCGAATATGCTTTGGCTAATCCCTATTACCGCAAGTACAATGCCGATGGCGGAGTAGACAAGTATTTGTATGTTCCGGAGAATGACGACGAGGCTCCTGTTCCGAATCCGCTTTGGAATGCCCGTCTGAACAATTATGACTGTGGGGATGAATTTGGCTTTACGAATAACTTCATTGCGGAATGGTTTGCCACGACGGATTTGCGTGCCCGTGCCAAATTCGGAGTGACGAAAACTACGGCCACAGCCGAAACGCGTTTGTCTCCGTTGCATACGGATTTCGACAGTATGAGCGATACGGAGAAGGGCTCATACGAACATTCCACTACCGCTGTCACGAAGTATGAAGGGGACCTGTCCGTGACTTACGGCAAGCTGTTCCGGGAAGTCCACATGCTCAATCTTGTCGGCGGGTTTAATTTTTCCAACACGGAGTCTACCCGTAACGGTTATAAGGCAATAGGCTTCACCGAAGACCAGTTCGGTGCACCTTCTTTTGCCAATGGCTATCCGGATGGTGGAAAACCTTCATATTCAGAAAGCACCACGCGTGCGGCCAGTTTCTATTTGAATGGTGGATATGCGTATGACAACCGTTATTTGCTCGACGTTAACTATCGGCGCGACGGGGCTTCCATGTTCGGGTCGAGCCACCGTTTCCGCGATACGTGGTCGGTGGGTATAGGTTGGAACATTCACAAGGAAAAGTTTATGAGCGGCACGGACCTGTTCCAACTGCTCAAGTTGCGTGCGTCTGTCGGCAATCCCGGTAATCAGAACTTTTCCGCTTATCAGGCTTTCACGACTTATCAATTCAATGGATGGATGACCAATGTGTTCGGTGCGGGTGTTTTGATATCGGCTTTGGGAAATCCCGACCTTCAGTGGCAGAACACTTTGAATTATACGGTAGGGACGGATATAGCCATGTTCGACAATCGTTTGAATGTAACTGTGGATGTCTTCCGCAAAATTACAGACCCGCTGTTGGCTGTCATTACGACACCGGGTTCGGTAGGCGTAAAGAGCGTAGCGATGAATGCCGGCCAGCAAAATACGAATGGGCTGGAGGCTACGTTGCGTGTGTCTCCTATTCATAACGTGGAAAAGGGGATACAATGGACCGTCAGCTTGAATGCGCGGACGTACAAATCGGAGTACGCCCATATCGGCAATTCGCTGAGTGCCTTGAACAAAGCCGGACAGGCTTCGGTGACGGGGACGACGCGTTATTACGATGGGGGAAGCCCGACGGCTATTTGGGCTGTCCGTTCGGCAGGTATTGACCCGGCTACGGGTAAAGAGCTTTTTATTAAGAAAGACGGTAGTTATTCGTTCGATTATGATGTGAATGACGAAGTGGTCGTCGGTGACACGCAGCCCAAATTGGAAGGGGTATTGGGGACGACCTTTTATTACAAGGGCTTTTCGTTCGGAGCTTATTTCCGTTACCAACTCGGTGGGCAGATATTCAATTCAGACTTATATAATAAGGTGGAGAATATCGACTTGAGTGACATAAACTACAATCAGGACCGGCGTGCGCTATATGACCGTTGGTCCGTTCCAGGTCAGGAAGCGCAGTTTAAGGGTATCTCCTTAGTGCAGAAAACGGACAAGTCTTCCCGTTTCGTAATGGATGAGAATACGTTTGCCGGAGAGTCCTTCAATGTAGGATATGAATTCACGCAACCTTTCATTAAAAAGGTCGGTCTGTCGTCGTTGACCCTTCAGGCTAACATGAACGACATCTTCCGGGTGTCTACCGTAAAAGCGGAACGGGGTATTGATTATCCTTTTGCGCGAACTGTGTCATTTTCTGTTTCAGCCGTATTCTAAAGCTATAGAAATTATGAAAATATTAAAATATATCATATTGTCTTTTTCCGGCTTGTTTTTCACGGCCGGATGTAGTGACTGGCTTGAAGTGAAGCCCTACGACACCATGGCCGAAGGTGATTTGTTAAGTACCGAAGAAGGTTTCAAGAAATTGCTTAACGGAGTGTATATTGATTTGAACAAGGACGAGCTGTACGGCCAGACGCTTACCGTGGAAATGGTGGAGATTATGGGAGGGTCTTATCTGATTGGTACCGATCCATTGACTTGGGGCGATTATATTGATTTGAACAACCGGAACTTCACTACCGAGTATTGGCGTACGAGACTCGACAATACGTGGGACAAGGCGTATGCATTGATTCGTAATTGCAATACGATATTGGAACAGATGGAGAGTCGTAAGCCGGTCTTTACAGGCAACAATTATAATTTGATTCGGGGAGAAGCGTTGGCGTTAAGGGCTTTGCTGCATTTCGACATGTTCCGTCTGTTCGGTCCCGTGTATAAGCTGAACCCGACGAAGACCAGTATTCCCTATGAGACATCCACTACCTTGCAGGTGCAGGAACTGTTACCGGGGAATGAAGTGATGCGCCATGTCATAGAGGATTTGTCTGAAGCGGAAAAACTGTTGGCCGATGACCCGATTATCACGACGACGGACCATTTGGTCAATCATGCGACGACGGGGGGAAGCAATTTCTTGGAGTATCGTACGTTGAGGCTTAATTATTATGCCGTACAGGCGTTGTTGGCGCGGGCATATCACTATATATCCAGTTACAAGGATGAGCATCAGGAGGACTATAAAGCCAAGGCTAAAAGCTATGCCGAAGGGATTATTAATATTGCCCCGCAGCATTTCCCGTTTGTGAATAAAGCGGACGTGTTAGGGACACCGGAGAATGTGGATCGCATTTTTGCTACGGAAGTGATTTTCGGTCTGACGAATGTGAACCGTAATCTGATGTTCAAGAACAACAACGATCCGGATCGAAGCCCGAAGCCGGTGCTCAGGATGGATCCGGCTCTTCTGGAGATGCCTTATTTCGGCGGCGGAGCGGACTACGGTGGGTCTACTGACGACTATCGTTACATTGCCAACTGGAAAAAGAGCGGAAATGATTACTATTTCTATAAGTATGCGGACATTACCGACGTGGGGAAGATAGAGAACACCATCGTTCCGATGATACGGTTGGGAGAAATGTATCTGATTATTGCAGACCTTTACGACGAGGTGAGCGAACGCCCTCTTATGGGCAGTTGGGTGAATAAGTTACGGGAACACCGTGGAGTAGAGAAAATGGATGAATCTAAATATGCTCCGCGTTTCTTGGGATACGAGGTCGTGAGAGAGCTGTATGGGGAGGGACAAATCTTTTTCTATCATAAGCGGAACTATTTACCGGTATTGATTACTTTTGATCCTATTACGGAATTCATCCCGGCTTCGGAGAAATTTTTTGTAGTTCCTTTACCGGATACGGAATCAGACAACAGACAATAAACAGGTTATGATGAAGAATTTAAAAATATGGTTTCCGATGTGCCTTGCGCTTTGCTTGTGGAGTGCATGCGATGAACGTACGCCGGATTTGTATAGTGCTCCCGACGGAATTTACTTTAATAACCGGACTTCGGGGAGTGTGTTGGTAGATACGACGACTTTGACTTTCGTTTATGAGCCGGACGAAACGATGTATCTCGACGTACCGGTAGTCATACAGACCATTGGAAGGCAGGCTGATATCGATCGTCCGGTCAATCTCAAGGTTTGGTCGGACAATGCCGAGGAAGGAGTGGATTATGAGTTGCTGACACCGGCGGTGGTACCGGCTCATGCTTCCATGTTTTCCTATGTGGTTCGTTTGAAACGTACGGAAGCCATTAAAACGGAATTGAAGTCCATTTATCTGGAACTGTCGGCTAACGAGTATTTCACTACGTTTCTGGAGAGGGATTCTACGGGAAGCGAGGAACGTCCTTACACCGAGATGTTGAAGTTCCGGATAGATTTTTCCGACTTCTATTCTACTCCTCCGGTCGGATGGCTTCCCGAGTATGTCGGCGAGTTTTCAGAACGTAAGTTACGTCTGATGTGGAAGCTGTTCGATGATGTGGTGGATCGTGCCGACTATAATGTGAAGGGGGCTATTCCTTTCAATAAATGGGTGTACATGCAAAGGGAAATAGATACTTATATGACGAAGCAATTATATATATTGTTGGGATATGAACAAGGAACGGTGGATGTAGACGCATTGGTGGACCCGGCAGCCGAAGGGGATGATCGCCAACTGTTGGATTTTACTCCCATAACCTCTGATAACTAAAATGGAATGATATGGAAAGAATGAAATATATCCGTTTGCTATGGTTGGTGTTGCCGTTCTTATGGCAAAGCTGTGCGGAAGATAAGGGGAATTACGATTACAGGGATTTGAACGATTTGAACATTTCGTTCGATGACGCTTATTCTGCCATTTCCCGTGAACCTTTCGTCATAAAGCCGGAGGTGGCAGCAAAAGAGTTCGTACCGGATGCTTATACTTATGAATGGAAGGCGTACGACCAGGCCGGGAGCCAGGAACCGGTTGTGTTGGGTACGGCTTTGAATCTGGATGTGGAATTGACTCTTGCACAGGGCAACTATCAGTTGGTACTGACCATTAGGGAGAAGGCGTCGGGGCTGTATTATCAAAAGTCGGCCACGTTGAACGTGGATACGCCGCTTTCGTTGGGGTGGTTGGTATTGTGCTCCGACAACGGGCGTGTGCGTCTGGACATGGTGTCGCACATCAAGGAAACGGATAATGTGTATTATGATTTGTTGAAAGGGACGGAGTTGGAGGATTGGCTACAACCTTACCAGCTGGTTTGCGACCCCGGGATGCAAGAGCCTTTCTATTTGGTGGCCGGTAGTGGGACTACGCGTTTGAGCAATAACGATTTTCAGTGGAACGACTCCTATATGATAGGTTATGAGTTCGGTAACGGAATGTATACCGGTACGGTACGTTGCTTGGCTTCTCACAGGCCAGGCAAGTTGTTTGTCGATATTGCGGGACGTGTGTATTATTGTAATACTTTGTCCGGCGACGGGTTGTTCGGTTCCGTCCGAGCCAATGGTTTTTATGTAGAGCCGGCAGTCGGTTATAATGCCAAAGGGACTCCTTTTATTCCGGCTTTTATGATGTGGGACAAGAATAACCGCCGTTTTGTGGTCTGTGCTTCGGAGTTCGCGTCTATCGGATTGGATAATGTGAGAGACGTGCCGATGGATGAATTGGCCGCCGACGGTTTCCCTACAGTGAATGAAGAGCTTTTCGCATGGCCGAAAAGAGCAGACCGGATGGACTTTATCTGTATGGAGAATACCCGCTACGACCGTAATCAGGACGGTAACGGAATGACATACGCCGTGTTGGGTAAAGGCGACCAACGTTTCTTGTATGGTATCATTCTCAATGAACTTTACTCTTTTGCCGAAGCCAAATACGGTTATGCCTATGAGAAAGCTTATTATGTGGATTTGTCTGCTTGTACCGACATTGCCGGGGCCACACACTTTGCGTTCAGTTCCCTGAAGACATTTATGTATTATGCCGTGGGTAGAAAGGTCTATCGCGTGAATTTTTCCAATGCGGCTCCGGCGGCAGAATTACAGTTCGAATTGCCAGAAGGAGAAGAAATCACCTGTTTGAAATTCTATCTGTGGGAACAAGAAGACACAGACAACCGTTCTTACGACCTGATTGTAGGCAGCAAGAAAAATGATACGGGCGAGGGTACATTGCGTATTTATGACGGATTCACGAATGAAGGCAATTTCCAGAATGCCGTTCCGGTGGAACGATACTCCGGTTTTGCAGATATTGTGGACGTGATTTACCGCGAGAAAGTAATTTATCAACAATAATTAATAATGAATGAGATGATGAAAAATAATATGTGGTTTAAGACAGCCTTTTTAACGTTTGTCTTTTGTGCTTTGGGGTTCGTAGAGAGTCGGGCCGATATTCAGTTGACAGTCGATGTGGCAAATAAGACGGCTTCGACAGTTGTTGTGGTGTATCAGACTACGATCGTAGAGATTCCGTTGGACGACAACGGGCACGGTAGTCATACCTTTCAGCATATAGGTGCCGTACATGCCAGTCTGTTTTATGGAATGGACAGCAAAAATATTTTTTTGGAAGACGGAGATCGTATCCATATCTCCTTCGACGGGGCTGATTTCAAGGGAACCGTAAAATTTGAAGCGGATGGAGGCAAAGAGAAAATCTTTAAGTATCTGAATCAGGTGACCCTGTTGGATGTCCCGCAAGAGAAGATGGCCCTGCCATTTGATGAGTACGCCGCGTTGGTGGACAAGAAAGAAGAGTCCATGATGCGTATATTGAAGGCATGGAAGTTGGACGAAGTCAGTCCGCGTTTCGTTGCCGTCGAAACCGGCCGCATCCGTTATGCCTATGCTTCTTCGCTGATGATGTACGCTGTGGGGCATCCTTTTGTGGCTCAGGATACCACTTACCGCCCGGACGAAGCCTATTACGATACGCTTAAAAAGTATGCTGTGGCAGACGAAAACCTGGTAGAACTGAAAGAGTATCGTGAGTATATGAAGGAGATAGCCCGAATGTTCGGCTGCAAGAAAGAAGAAGCAAAGACACCATACGACCGTACTATTTGCATGATGAACTATATTGCCGACCATATCGAGGATGACAAAGTGAAACAGGCACTGTTGAACGTGTTGGCTATCGAGCAAGTGGAACAGTACGGCATCAGCAATATAGATGAATTGCTGAATCTGCACGGCACTTACGTGACCGATCCCGTACTGCAGGCTGCCTTCAAAGAAAAATATGATGCTTGGGATTTGGCCCGTCCGGGTAACCCTTCCCCCGATTTCCGGGCATGGGATGTGGACGGGAAGTCATACACTGTGGCTGATTTCAGGGGAAAATATGTGTACATCGACCTTTGGGCGACGTGGTGCGGTCCGTGTCGCCGTGAGATGCCTTTCCTCAAGCAGTTGGAAGAAGAATACAAAGGGCGCAATATCACCTTCCTGAGCCTTTCTACGGATGCACGTAAGGCTGATTGGCTGAAGATGGTGAAAAGTCATCCGATGACGGGAATGCAGTTGTTTTTGGGTACGGGAAGCCGTTTCCAGACGGCATACAAGGCCGACGGTATTCCCCATTTCATCCTGCTCGATCCCGAGGGGAAGATTGTGAATGCCAATATGTTGCGTCCTTCTTCGCCCGACATTCGCAGTTACTTGGACCGTCAACCCGGTCTGTAAAGGAAGTGATATGAGGATAAAAGGAGCTTTCGGGCTCCTTTTTTTGTGGGGACAAACTTTGTACGGTTACACTCGGAAATATCTTTTTTGTTTTTTTACGGCACGGACGGTTGACGAAGAATGTTATTTTTTTCATCTTTGTACAATTAAATTCCAAGAGCCGTAACTATGAATGTTTCCATTGAAATAGGATTGCTTGTATCCGCCTTTCTGATTTTCTGTAGTATCCTGATGAGCAAGACCGGTTACCGTTTCGGTATCCCTACCCTGTTGATGTTCTTGTTGGCCGGCATGCTGTTCGGCACAGACGGTCTGGGCATACAGTTCGACGATGTGTCGGTGGCCCAACATATCGGTATGGTGGCATTGTGTATCATTCTTTTCACGGGAGGAATGGACACGAAGATGGAGGACATCCGTCCGGTATTGTCGCCGGGGGGCATGTTGGCTACCTCCGGCGTGTTTCTGACTACGCTTTTTTGCGGATTGTTCGTCTATTGGGTTTCCGGTTGGCAACTGCATACGGGCGTCGGTTTCACCCTCATCGGTTCCTTGTTGTTGGCCGCCACGATGTCGTCCACCGACTCCGCCTCCGTCTTCAACATCCTTCGTTCGCAGCAAATCAACCTGAAACATAATCTTAAGCCGATGTTGGAACTCGAAAGCGGGAGCAATGACCCGATGGCCTATCTGTTGACCATTATCCTGATACAATGCCTGCAGGCCGGAGGAGTTTCAGGTTGGGAAATCCTGTGGTCTTTTCTTCTGCAGTTTGTAGTCGGCATAGCCGGGGGCTATCTGTTGGGACGTTTGTCCGTATGGCTCATCAACCGTGTGAGCCTGAAGAATGCCGAACTTTATTCCATCATGGTGCTCTGTTTCATTTTCATCATTTATTGCTCGGTCTATTTGCTGAAAGGCAATGGGTATTTGGCGGTTTATATTGCCGGTATGGTCATCGGCAACAGCCGCTTGTTTAAGAAGAGGGAGATAGGAACCTTTCTTGATGGCATGACATGGCTGCTCCAGATTGTGATGTTCCTCATGCTGGGACTGCTGGTCAATCCCCACGAGATGCTTCCCGTCATGCTGACGGCGGTCCTGGTCAGCGTCTTTATGACCTTTGTGGCCCGTCCGCTTAGCGTATGGTTAAGCCTTCTGCCTTTTGGGCGGAAAATCACGAATAAATCCAAGCTTTTTATTTCCTGGGTCGGTATCCGTGGGGCTGCTCCCATTATTTTCGCTACCTATCCGGTGATGGCACAGGTGGACGGAGCCAACCAGATTTTCAATATCGTGTTTTTCGTCACGTTGATATCTTTGCTTTTTCAGGGTATGTCCTTGTCATGGGTGGCGCGTAAGTTGGGCCTTACGGAACCCTTGCCGGAAAAAGAGGACAACTTCGGTATCGAACTGACCGAGGATGTCGGGAGCACGTTACGCGAAGTGCTTTGTACGGAAGATCTTCTGCAACGGGGACGTCATATTCGCGAACTGTCGCTCCCGGAAGGAACGCTGGTTATTATGATTAAGCGGGGCGACCGTTATATTGTGCCGAACGGTTCGCTGGAACTGATGTTGGGCGACCGGTTGTTATTGATGATTCATAATGTATAAATGACTGTTTATAAGTTATCTATATTTTCCTTTGAGGCTTTTTGTTCTTTTTGTGCCGGATGGTTTTCCATTTCTGCCGGACGTTTTTTGGTCTTGTATCGGGTGGTTGGCTGTTTCGTGTTTGGCTATTCATGATTTTCAGCGAGGAGTCCGACTATATGCTTTCTTCTTTTCTACCCCATGCTCCAGATATGGAAAACGGTCACCCCGACCTAAGCCGGAATGACCGCCATGAAGAAAAAATTAAGTGGTATTTATTCTTTGTCCAAAAGGATTTTCATCATTTCACAGGCTGCTTTGGCTACGGAGGTTCCGGGACCGAAGATAGCCGCTACGCCTGCTTTGTACAGGAAGTCGTAGTCCTGTGCCGGGATGACACCACCTGCGATGACCATGATGTCCTCGCGTCCCAACCGCTTCAGCTCTTCGATGACTTGCGGGATGAGGGTCTTGTGTCCGGCTGCCAGCGAACTTACGCCCATGATGTTCACGTCGTTCTCTACGGCTTGGCGTGCAGCTTCGGCCGGTGTCTGGAACAACGGTCCCATGTCGACATCGAAACCGCAGTCGGCATAACCCGTGGCACAAACCTTGGCTCCACGGTCGTGCCCGTCCTGCCCCATTTTGGCAATCATGATACGCGGCCGGCGGCCTTCCTGCCGGGCGAACTCTTCCGTCAACTCGCATGCTTCGGCGAAGTCGGCATCTGCTTTGCTTTCTGATGAATACACTTGTGAAATAGTTCTGATTACGGCTTTATATCGGCCTACGATAGCCTCGCAAGCATCTGAAATCTCTCCTAACGTGGCACGTACGCTGGCTGCCTTTACGGCCAGGTCAAGAAGGTTGTGTTCGCTCTTCTTACCTTCGTTGAACTCGCGTACGCATTCGGTGATGGCGGCCAATGCCTTTTTCACCTCTTCCTCGTTCCGTCCGGCTTTCAGTTTCTTCAGGTTTTCTTCCTGTTGCAGGCGGACGGCAGTGTTGTCCACTTCGAGGATGTCGATAGGATCTTCGTGGTCCAAACGGTATTTGTTCACACCCACGATGGTCTGTGCGCCGGAGTCGATACGGGCCTGCGTACGGGCTGCGGCCTCTTCGATACGCATCTTGGGCAGGCCGGTCTCGATGGCTTTGGCCATACCGCCCAGTTTCTCGATTTCCTGAATGTGTTCCCAAGCCTTGTGGACGAGTTCGTTCGTCAGGGTTTCCACATAGTAAGAACCAGCCCACGGGTCAATGTGCTTGCACACTTGGGTTTCGTTCTGGATGTATATCTGCGTGTTACGCGCGATACGGGCTGAGAAATCCGTCGGCAGGGCGATGGCTTCGTCCAACGAGTTGGTATGCAACGACTGGGTGTGCCCCAAAACGGCTGCCATGGCCTCGATACACGTACGTCCCACGTTGTTGAACGGGTCCTGTTCCGTAAGCGACCAACCGGAAGTCTGCGAGTGGGTACGCAACGCCATGGATTTCGGGTTTTTCGCACCAAAGCTTTTCACGATTTTTGCCCACAGCAAACGTGCCGCACGCATCTTGGCAATCTCCATGAAATGGTTCATGCCAATGGCCCAAAAGAAAGACAAACGAGGCGCGAATGCGTCGATGTCGATTCCGGCGTTCACTCCGGCGCGCAGGTAGTCCATACCGTCGGCCAATGTGTAGGCCAGCTCGATGTCCGCCGTGGCACCGGCTTCCTGCATGTGGTAACCGGAGATGGAAATGGAGTTGAACTTAGGCATCTTCTGTGAAGTGTACTCAAAGATGTCGGCAATAATCTTCATCGAGAAGGCGGGCGGATAAATATAGGTGTTGCGCACCATGAATTCTTTCAGGATGTCATTCTGGATGGTTCCGGCCATTTCTTCCAACTGTGCGCCTTGTTCCAGTCCGGCGTTGATGTAAAAGGCCAGGATGGGGAGCACGGCACCGTTCATCGTCATGGAGACGGACATCTTGTTCAAGGGGATTCCCTCGAAAAGCACTTTCATGTTCTCCAATGAACAGATTGACACGCCGGCCTTGCCCACGTCGCCTACCACACGTTCGTTGTCTGGGTCGTAGCCACGATGTGTCGGGAGGTCGAAAGCCACGGACAAACCTTTCTGTCCGCTAGCCAAGTTGCGGCGGTAGAATGCGTTACTTTCCTCGGCGGTGGAGAATCCGGCGTACTGGCGGATGGTCCACGGGCGGAACGGGTACATCATGCTGTACGGGCCGCGCAGGAACGGAGGTATACCGGCTGCAAAGTCCAAATGCTCCATTCCTTCCAAATCCTCTTGGGTGTACACCGGCTGGATGTCGATCTGTTCGGGCGTTTTCCAGTTGGCGGTGATACCGTTTTCTTTTTGCCAGTCCTGGCCGTTCTTTTGGCCGAAACCGGAGAATATGTTTATGTCTTTAAAATTCTGTCTCATTTGATTCCCAATTTTGCGTTATACTCTTTCAGTGTCTGGAGTTGGTCTACACGGACGTGGATGAAATACTCGATACCTGCGGCTTTCAAGTCCTCCATGCAGGCCGGAGCACCGGCCACGACAAACATGGCACGGCCGTCCACGGCTTTGAAAGCCGGGATGGCATATTCGGCGTATTCGTCATCGCTGGAGCAAAGCACCACGATGTCGGCACCTGCCTTCATGGCGGCTTCCACGCCTTCTTCCACGGTTGGGAAACCTAAATTGTCTATCACCTTGTAGCCGGCGCAAGCCAGGAAGTTGCAACTGAACTGGGCGCGTGCCTGACGCATGGCCAGGTTGCCTATGGTGAGCATGAAAGCCACCGGCTGCTTTTCGGCTTGTTCTGTCTGTAGGCGCAATGTTTCGAAATCGGCAGCCAGACGGCTTGTTTCCAGTTTGGCGAACGGTTTTTCGCAACTGTCACCGTGGCTGTGGCAGCAGCATGTGGCAGCCAATGGGGCTTTTCCTTCGCTCTTTTCGTTGAAGTTGGGGAATTGGTTCGTTCCGAGCAGGAACTCCTTGCGCTTGCCTGCGTTGGCATGACGCTTGGCGTTGGTGTCGTTCACGGCCTTTTGGATGCAGCCAGCCTTGGCGGCTGCAAGGAATCCGCCCTCTTCTTCTACGGTAAGGAACAGTTTCCAAGCTTCTTCTGCCAACGAACGGGTGAGCGTTTCGATGAAATATGACCCACCGGCCACGTCTACGATTTTGTCGAAGTGGCTTTCTTCCTGCAACAACAGCTGTTGGTTGCGGGCGATACGTTCAGCAAAATCAGTCGGAGTCTCGTATGGAGTGTCGAACGGAGTCACTACGATGGCGTCTACGTTGGCCAATGCGGCACTCATCGCCTCAGTCTGCGTGCGCAGCATGTTCACGTAGCTGTCGAACACCGTCATGTTGTAAGTGGAAGTGGTGGCGTTGACATACATTTTGCAGGCACAGTTGCAGAACTTATCCTCACCCGTGTTGGTGCAGTCTTCGCGCGGACAAACCGGGTTATATTGTTTTACGATGTTGGCCCACATCATGCGTGCAGCACGGAACTTGGCGATTTCCATGAAATAGACACCGCTGATGCCGAAGTTGAATTTGATTTTCTTGGCGGCAAGGGCTGCCGGGATACCGGCCTCTACCATCAGGTTGAGGTATTCGTTCCCCCATGACAGGGCATAGCCCAGTTCCTGATAGATATAAGCACCGGCGTTGCAGAGCGTGTCGGCATTGATACAAACGCAACGCATTTTCGGGAACGGTGCGAGGATATTGACCAGTTCCGCCAGTCTGTTCAACAGGGCGGTCGTATCCTTGCCCTTGGTCAGTATCTTCTGCATCGGGTCGAAGTCGATGCTGCCCACTAATGCGGCGCGGTCATATCCTTTTTCATCGTAGTATGCCGTCAGGAGACGGGCTAATTCTACGGTATGACCTTGACAAGTACTGAAATTCAGTTCCACCGCATCGGCCTTGATTCCTTCCAATAAAGTGGAGATGAACGTGGCGTTCAACTCTTTGGCCGGGACTTTAAACCCTAATGATGTGACTCCTTTATTCAGGAGGTCGAGTGCTTTTTCATTCGCTTCTTTTGGGACGGTCACTCGGATGTTTTGGCGGACATACCAACGGTTGTTGTCCTTCTTGTTCCCTCTAACATAGGGGAATTCGCCGGGAAGTGCATGGGTTTGCGCCATACCTTCCAAATCTTCTTTTCGGTAAAATGGTTCTGCGCTGAACCCTTCATTGGTTCTCCAGACCATTTTTTTCTGATAATCCGCACCTTTGAGGTCGACGTTGATTTTGTCGAGCCATTCTTGTCGCGTAGGTGCAATGAAGTCAGAGAAAAGCTTTTCTTTACTATCTGCCATAGCTATACTGTTAAAAAGAATTTTATCAATCGAACAAAAGTAACAAAACTTTTGTAGAAGTACAAAAAATCAGATGGAAAAACTCAGTTGGTGTCCTTTTTTTGAGTACTTTTGCCGACGAATAGGAAGAATTAAAAAATCATTTATATATAAAATTAAAGTAAAGCGATGAATTGGTTAGAGCAATTGCTGTTTGATTCAAATTCCATTGCCCATATCGTCTTGTTGTACACGGCGGTAATTTCTTTGGGAGTCTATTTGGGAAAAATTAAATTTTTCGGCATCTCATTAGGAGTGACGTTCGTGTTGTTTGCAGGTATTTTGGCCGGACATTTCGGATTTACCGGTCCTGTCTCCACGTTGAATTTCTTGCAGGATTTCGGTTTGATACTGTTTGTGTATTGTATCGGCTTGCAGGTGGGACCGGGGTTCTTCGAGTCTTTCAAGAAAGGTGGTGTGACATTGAATCTGTTGGCTTGTGGCATCGTGGCGTTGAACATCCTGGTGATGTTGGTTTTGTATTTTTGTGTGTTTGATACGAACGACCCGCGTAACTTGCCGATGATGGTGGGGGTACTTTGCGGTGCGGTGACAAACACGCCGGGATTGGGGGCGGCCACGGAGGCGTTGACCCAGGTCTTTGCGAACGGGCAGGCCATTCCGCAGATAGCTTCAGGTTATGCTTGTGCCTATCCCCTCGGGGTGGTGGGTATTATCGCTGCTACTATTTCCATTCGTTATATTTGCGGTATCGTGTTGAAAGACGAGGAAGACCGTATATTGGCGCAACAGGCAGAAAACCCGCACGCCAAGCCTCACAAGATGACTTTGAAGGTCACGAACACGGCCCTGCATGAAAAGACGTTGCTGCAGGTGCGCGATTTCTTGGGACGCAATTATGTTTGTTCGCGTGCCTTGCATGACGGCCATGTAAGTATACCGACCAAGGATACGAAGTTTTATTTGGGCGACCACTTGTTCATTACTTGTGCCGAAGACGATGCGGAAGCTGTCCGTGCCTTTATCGGACCGGAAGAATATATCGACTGGGACATGCAGGACATGCCGATGGTGTCGAAGAGCATTGTGGTAACTCAACCGAAAATGAACGGCAAGACTTTCGGCCAGTTGCATTTCAGTTCTGTCTATGGGGTGAATGTGACGCGTATTTCCCGTTCCGGAATGAACCTTTTCGCCGACCGTAACTTGCGTATGCAGGTGGGCGACAAGATTGTCGTGGTTGGGCCGGAAGATGCAGTCGACCGTGTGGCGAGCCTGATGGGTAACTCCGTGAAGCGTTTGGATCATCCCAACTTAGTGACGATTTTTGTCGGTATTCTGGTCGGCATCATATTCGGAAGCATTCCGTTTGCTTTCCCGGGCGTGCCCACGCCTGTGAAGCTCGGTTTGGCCGGAGGACCGCTGATTGTGGCCATTTTGATAGGCCGTTTCGGTTATAAGTTCCGTTTGGTCACGTATGTGTCTACAAGTGCCAATTTCATGTTGCGCGAGTTCGGATTAGCTTTATTCCTGGCCAGTGTGGGGATAAAAGCCGGGGAGCATTTTGTGGAGACTGTTGTTGCCGGTGACGGTCTGACGTATGTGTGGACCGGTTTCCTGATAACTGTGATACCTATATTAATAATAGGTATAATTGCCCGGATGCGTTTCAAGTTGAACTACTTCACTATCATGGGATTGATAGCCGGTAGCACGACCGACCCCCCGGCCTTGGCTTTTGCCAATCAGGCATCCAGTACGGATGCTCCTGCTGTGGGCTATTCTACTGTTTACCCGTTGACGATGTTCTTGCGCATTCTGACGGCACAGTTGATTGTACTGTTGCTTTGCGGGGCATTCTGATGCCGTGCAGGTAGATTTGTACGTATGGCGCCCGGTTTATTGGATAAACCGGGCGCCATACGTATAATGCGGATTTTATAATATGCAGGATGAACTTTCCGTTCGTGGTATTTCTATCACCTCCAAGTCTTTGAAGGTCTGCCTCTCTACGGTGAAACGTACGAGCGTACGTACTTTGTGCCAACCCATGATGCCCGCAGCTCCCGGGTTGATATGCAGCAAACCTAATTTAGGGTCGAACTGAACCTTTAGGATATGGGAATGCCCACAGATGAACAAATGAGGCGGATGACTGTACAGTTGCGTTCGTATGTCGGGAGCATATTTGCCGGGGTATCCTCCGATGTGCGTCATCAGCACCTCGGCATCTTCGCAACGCCACCGGAGCTTCTCGCCGAACATTTTACGGATGTCCTCACCGTCGCAGTTTCCATATACAGCCCTGAAAGGGCGGAATGCAGACAATTTTTGTACCACTTCCATGGATCCGATGTCTCCAGCATGCCAAATCTCATCGCATTCTTCAAAATACTCCAGATATTTCCGGTCCCAATAACGGTGGGTGTCCGAAAGCAATCCGATGCGCTTCATAGTTTCAGCTTCTGGGCTATGAAGTCTTCGACTATGTCGACAGTAGCTTCTATGCCTAAGGCAGACGAATTGATGCAAAGGTCATAGGACGCTGCGCTTCCCCAAGTCTTGGCACTGTAGTAGTTATAGTATTCGGAACGTTTCTCGTCTCCTTCTATACATTTCTTTTCTGCCTCTTTTTCCGTGATGTGGAGCATCTCGCAGACTCGTTTGATTCGGTCGGGCATGTCGGCCGTGATAAAGACATTCACGGTGTTGGGATAGTCGCGCAGGATATAGTCGGCACATCTTCCTACGAACACGCAAGAATCCTGTTCGGCCGCCTTGCGGATGGCGTCGCTTTGAAATTTGAAAAGCGATTCGTCACTGAGTTGGTTGGCGTATGGGTCGCTACTACCGAAGATGGGGGCAAAAGAGCTGAAAAGTATTTTGAGGAAACCTTTATGCTCATCATTGCGCTCGAAGAACTTTTTATTGAAGCCGCTTTCTTTTGCAGCCAGGTCCAAAAGTTCCTTGTCATAAAACTTGATGTTGAAATCTTCCGCAATGCGGTTCCCGATGATGCGTCCGCCGCTGCCTAACTGGCGTCCTACATTGATAATGATATGTTTTCTCATGACGTTATACGGCTAATTTTTTAAATTTTCTATATGCTGTGATTAACATGATTCCGGCTACTATACATGCGATGGCATCGGATATGGGCATGGCCAACCATACTCCTTTTACGCCCCAGAACTGAGGCAATGTCAGAAGCAGCGGGATGAGGAACAAAAGTTGCCGTGTCAGGGACAGGAAAATACTTTTGCTCGCCTGCCCGATGCTTTGGAAGAAGTTGGTCGTGACCATTTGCATGCCGATTAAAGGATAGAATATGACTACGATACGCATACCCTTCACGGCTATGTCGGTCAGTTCTTCGTCTGTTGTAAAGGCACGGACACACAATTCCGGAAGCAACTCCCCGATGAGGAAACCGGTTGTGGTAATCAACGTTCCCCAAAGCAGGGTGTAACGCAATACCTTGAGTACGCGATGGTAGTCCTGAGAACCGTAATTGTATCCGGCGATGGGCTGCATGCCTTGGTTTAATCCTATGACGATCATGATGAAGATGAACAAGACGCGGTTGACGATACCATACGCACCGATAGCCAAGTCACCCTCGTATTGTCCAAGTCCGCGGTTGATGAGGATTACGACGAGGCAAGCGCAACTGTTCATCAGGAAGGGAGACATGCCGATGGCGAAAGTATCCTTGACGATTTTCTTTTTCAGGCGGTAAATGCCACGTTTGAACTGGATAAGCTCCTTGGGGCGGCGGAAGACGCTCACCTGCCACAGCAACGAGACGATTTGTGCCAGAATCGTGGCTGTGGCAGCGCCGCGTATGCCCATGTTCATCCCGTAAATGAAAATAGGATTGAGGATGGTGTTTCCCACCACAGCCATGATGGTAGCGTTCATGGCCAGTTGAGGATGGCCCGTAGAACGTAGGATGGCGTTGAAAGTGAAGAAACTGTGCGTGATGACGTTACCCAACAATATAATTTCCATGTACTCTCTGGCATAAGGTAATGTGGCGGGGCTGGCACCGAAAAAGTTCAGAATCGGGTCGAGGAACACCAATGACACGATGCTGAACAAGACACCCAGAATCAGGGTCAGTGTGACGACGTTGCCGAAAATGTCTTGGGCGGCTTTGTAGTCTTGTTGTCCCAATCTCACGGATATCAAGGTCGACGCTCCGATTCCGACCATGGCTCCGAACGCTGCGGACAGGTTCATGAAAGGGAACGTGAGTGCCAACCCGGAGATAGCCAAAGGCCCCACGCCGTGACCGATGAAGATACTGTCCACCATGTTATAGAGTGAAGAAGCCGTCATGGCGACGATGGCCGGGAAAGCATATTGTTTAAGTAGCTTGCTGACGGGAAGAGTTCCTAAATCTAATGGTGAAGCGTGATTCGACATATTAAGTTAATTTAAGTAAGGCAAAGGTACGAAAAAAGCCCGTAAGGCCGGTTATCTTTTTTCGACTAATTTTTTCCGCATAAAAGGCTTGATGGAAATTCTTTTTTAGTACCTTTGTTGCAGCATGGCAATACTCAACCGCCAGAGTGAGGCGGACAGGTAGCAGATAGTGTTTCTTAAATCATATTAAGTATCATGAGTAATCAGTTAGAGAGAATCAAGGAATTAGTGGAACTCCGTGCCAAAGCGCGCATGGGAGGAGGCGAGAAGGCCATAGAAAAACAACATGCGAGAGGGAAATATACGGCTCGCGAACGCATTGACATGTTGCTGGATGAAGGCAGTTTCGAGGAAATGGACATGTTCAAGCTCCATCGTTGCACCAACTTCGGCATGGAGAAGAAACAATATTTGGGGGACGGGGTCGTGACCGGAAGCGGTACTATCGACGGGCGTTTGGTTTATGTGTTTGCACAGGACTTCACGGTGAACGGAGGCTCTTTGTCTGAGACCATGGCCGAGAAAATCTGTAAGGTGATGGACCAGGCCATGAAAATGGGGGCACCTTGTATCGGTATCAATGATTCGGGCGGAGCACGTATTCAAGAAGGTATCAACGCCTTGGGTGGTTATGCCAATATCTTCCAGCGTAACATTGAGGCATCTGGTGTGATTCCCCAGATTTCCGGTATTTTCGGGCCTTGTGCGGGCGGTGCCGTATATTCTCCGGCCCTGACGGATTTTATTTTGATGATGGAGAATACCTCTTATATGTTCCTGACCGGTCCGAAAGTCGTGAAGACGGTGACTGGCGAGGATGTGTCGCAAGAAGACTTGGGAGGCGCGAGCGTGCATGCCACGAAGTCTGGTGTGACGCACTTCACGGCCGAAACGGAAGAAGAGGCCATGCAGATGATCCGTACCCTTATCAGTTATATTCCTCAAAACAACATGGAGGAAGCACCACGGGTGGAATGTACCGACCCGATTGACCGTTTGGAGGATTTCCTCAATGAAATCATTCCGGACAATCCGAATCAGGCGTATGACATGTACGAAGTTATCGGAGCGATAGTGGACAATGGTGAGTTTTTTGAAGTGCAGCCCGATTATGCCAAGAATATCATTGTGGGCTTCGCCCGCTTCAACGGGCAGAGCGTGGGCGTGGTGGCCAACCAACCGAAGTGCTATGCAGGCGTGCTCGACTGCAATGCCAGCCGCAAGGGGGCGCGTTTCGTGCGTTTTTGTGATGCGTTCAACATTCCGTTGGTGACCTTGGTGGATGTGCCGGGCTTCCTGCCGGGTACGGGGCAAGAGTACAACGCCGTGATATTGCACGGGGCGAAGTTGCTGTATGCCTACGGGGAAGCCACCGTGCCTAAGGTGACGGTGACCTTGCGCAAGAGCTATGGCGGATCCCATATCGTGATGAGCTGTAAGCAGCTGCGTGGAGACATCAATTATGCTTGGCCGTCGGCGGAAATTGCGGTGATGGGCGCTTCCGGGGCCGTGGCCGTATTGTACGCCAAGGATGCCAAGGAAGCCGAAGACCCGAAAGCCTTCCTGGAAGAGAAGGAAGCCGAGTATAACAAACTCTTTACCAATCCTTACCAGGCTGCCAAGTACGGTTACATCGACGATGTGATAGAGCCGCGCAACACGCGCTTCCGTGTCATTCGTGCGTTGGCCCAGTTGCAGACCAAGAAATTATTGAACCCTGTGAAGAAGCATGGGAATATTCCATTGTAATCCAATATAAAGATGATGTTACACAAAAGATTTTTAGGAATCCTTGTTGGTTTGACGGTTGTGGCCGCTGCTTTCGGGCAGGGGGCCTTCAGCTTCAAAATCAATGAAGTGGTTGTGACCAACACGCACGGTCTCATTGACGAATACGGGGAGCGTTCGGGTTGGATTGAGATTGCCAACACTTCGTGGGGAACCAACAACATCCGTAGTTGTTATCTGACTACGAATCGTGAGGCTTTGAACAAAGACCTTTCCGTGCCGGAACGTGTCAAGTTGATGTCGCTCGTACCGAAAGGGGATGAACGTACGAACTTGACCGCCCAACAGCGCATCGTGTTTTTTGCCGACGGGCATACGAATCTCGGTACTTTGCACACCAACTTTACGTTAAAGGAAGGCGAGGAAAACTTCATCGCCTTGTTTGACGGAAACGGCAAGACGTTGCTCGATTCCATCACTGTGCCGCCCTTGGCCGAAAACCAGTCATACGCCCGGGTGTATGATTCTGATAGCGAGGCTTACGTCTGGATGGTGCTTGATGCGGACGAGGTGACTCCCGGGGCACCGAATGCCGGACAGGGCAAAGTGCAGGACAAAGTTGCGGAATTCAAAGAGAAAGACCCGTATGGCATTGCCATGTCCATCATGGCGATGGGGGTCGTGTTCGGGTGCCTGTTGGCCCTTTATGTCTTTTTCCGCCTGTTCGGCTATGCCGTGACACTGGTATCGAAGATGGCCCGTGTGCGGGCTATCCGTGCGGTGCGCGACCAAGCTGACAAAGCTGCCGTCATGGCCAAACAGGGTATGGAGACCAAAGGGGTGGACATGAAAGTCTATATGGCTGTCATTGCCATGGCACTCCGCGATTATGAGGAAGACGTGCATGACGTGGAGAGCAACGTCCTGACTTACCATACCGAAGAGCACTCCGAATGGAATGCGAAGGGCTACACCATGCGTGAGTGGCCGGAATAAAATCAAACGTTAAAGTCTAATCAAAAAAAGAATCATCATGAAAGAATATAAATATAAGGTAAAGGGTGCCGAATATACGGTGAAGATTAACGATGTGGAGGGGAACATGGCTCAAGTGGAAGTCAACGGGATTCCTTTCGAAGTGGAGATGGAACGTCCGATGCATTTGACCCACAAGCCGGTCATCCGTCCGGTAGCCCATGTGCATCATGGCCCTGTCACTCCGGCTGCCGCACCGGCAGCGCAGCCCGAAGTCCCGGTCGGGAACGGTACGGCCGTCCGTGCCCCGCTGCCCGGCACGGTGAATGCCGTGGCTGTCAACGTGGGACAAGCCGTGAAGAAAGGGCAGACAGTGGTGGTGCTCGAAGCCATGAAGATGGAAAACAATATCAATGCCGAGTGCGACGGTACGGTAATGGCCGTGCATGTAAACAAGGGCGACTCGGTGCGTGAAGGTGCAATTCTGGTAACAATCGGTTAGGGCTATGGAAGTATTTGATTTCATCGGAACAAAATTATCCGACTTCCTCACCTATACGGGCTTTGCAAATGCCGAGTTGGGGAATTGGATCATGATACTGGTGGGTGCGTTCTTCTTGTGGTTGGCCATCAAGAAGGATTTCGAGCCTTTGCTTTTGATTCCTATCGGTTTGGGTATTATCTTGGGAAATATTCCTTTTAAAGCCGTCGGGCTTGAAGTCGGGCTGTATGAGGATAATTCCGTGTTGAACATTTTTTATCAGGGGGTGAAGACCGGTTGGTATCCGCCTTTGGTATTCCTCGGTATCGGTGCCATGACGGATTTCTCGGCGTTGATAGCCAACCCGAAGCTTTTGTTGGTCGGTGCTGCCGCCCAATTCGGTATCTTCGGGGCCTACATGATAGCCTTGGCCTTGGGTTTCGAGCCTAACCAGGCGGCGGGCATCGCCATCATCGGCGGAGCCGACGGGCCGACGGCCATCTTCCTGTCTTCCAAGTTGGCGCCGAACCTGATGGGAGCCATAGCCGTGTGCGCCTATTCCTACATGGCTTTGGTGCCGGTCATCCAACCGCCTTTGATGCGTTTGCTTACCACGAAGAAAGAGCGTTTGATACGCATGAAGCCCGCACGTCAGGTTTCGCAGACCGAGAAGATCATATTTCCTATCGTGGGTTTGCTGATGACGACTTTCATCGTGCCTTCCGGCCTCCCGCTTTTGGGTATGTTGTTTTTCGGCAACCTGTTGAAAGAAAGTACGAAGACCACCCGTTTGGCCAAGACCGCCGGCAGTGCGTTGAACGATGTCATCGTCATGTTGCTCGGCCTTACGGTGGGATGCTCCACGCAGGCCAGCGAGTTCTTGACGATGGACACGATAAAGATTTTCGCCTTAGGGGCTTTTGCCTTTATCATCGCTACAGCTTCGGGCGTGTTGTTCGTCAAGTTCTTCAACCTGTTCTTGCCGAAACACAAGAAAATCAATCCGCTTATCGGTAATGCGGGCGTGTCCGCCGTGCCGATGGCTGCCCGTATCTCGCAGAATCTGGGGTTGGAATACGATTCCAAGAACTACCTGTTGATGCATGCCATGGGGCCGAATGTGGCCGGTGTGATAGGCTCGGCTGTGGCTGCCGGTGTGCTGTTGGGCTTCTTGAGCTGACTTGGGCACGAGCCGTCAGACGATACTAAAGGCCGTTTTCCTCCAAGGGAAAGCGGCCTTTTCTTAGAAATAGAACAATCTTGACACCATGTCGGTATGGAATCCCGAATAGATGTTTTAGTAAGTAGTTGTTATACAGTATAATAAATTTTGATGCAGAATCGAATTTTAATCTCAGTAGATTTGAAAATCAATCTCAAGAGATTGATTTTTCGTTTGGCTGAGATTGATTTTCCGTTCTCCGCAGAATGATTCGGCTTCCTTCTGAGGCGTAAGAAATATTTATAGACGTGTCGGAAGACGCAGAAATAATTCTTGGTTTTCCCCTTACTTTATTTTTTTCTTCGTACTTTTGTGTAAAAGGACTTTCACGCTAACGGATATGGAACATGAAAGAAAGAAGGTATTGGTCGGCATGTCGGGAGGCATCGACAGTTCGGCGGTGTGCCTGATGTTGCAGGACGAAGGTTACGAGGTGGTGGGCGTGACGATGCGCGTGTGGGACTTGGCGCGCCAGTTTACCGATGCGGGGCAAGAATATCCCGATTTCATACAAGATGCCCGGGCCTTGGCCGCTCGTTTGGGCATCGTCCATTATGTGGCCGACGAGCGGACGGCCTTTAAAGATATCGTAGTCCGTGATTTCGTGGATGAATATCTTGCCGGGCGTACGCCGAATCCCTGTGTGATGTGCAATCCCGCGTTCAAGTTCCGCGTGTTGGTGGAGTGGGCGGACAAGTTGGGTTGCGATTATATTGCCACGGGGCATTATGTGAGAGTGAAAGAAGAGGACGGGCACTACGCATTATATTGCGGTGTGGACGGGAAAAAAGACCAGTCCTATTTCCTTTGGCGGTTGGGGCAAGACGTGCTGTCGCGCTGTATTTTCCCATTGGGCGCGATGAGAAAGGAAGACGTGCGGGGCTATCTGGCACGGAAGGGATTTGAGATGAAAGCCCGCAGCGGAGAATCGATGGAAATTTGTTTCATAGACAAGGACTATCGGGATTTCCTGCGTGAGCAGGTGCCGGACTTGGACCGGTGCGTGGGCGAAGGCAAGTTTGTCGACGTACAGGGGCGCGTCATCGGTACGCATTGCGGTTTCCCGTATTTCACGGTGGGGCAACGTAAGGGGTTGGGCATTGCCTTGGGCAAGCCGGCCTACGTGTTGAGGTTGAATGCCCGGAAGAACACGGTGATGCTGGGTGATGCGGACGATTTGGACGCGAGCCACATGTTGGTGTCCGGCATGCGCATGCCGGAGGACGGGACTTGGGACGACGGCAGCTTGTCGGTGCGCATCCGTTACCGAAGCCGCCCGATACCGTGCACCGTGCGACGGGTGAAGAACCTCTTTCCGGAAGAAGGAGGCAGCGAGGAATTGGGACTGGTGCGTTTCAAGGAGAAGGCTTCGGCTGTGACACCCGGCCAGTCTGCCGTGTTCTACGTCGGCGACAAGATGGTGGGCGGTGCCTACATCGGTTCGCAACGGGGGCTGCAAGCTTATTTGGAAGACTGAGATGGAGGCATTGACACTATATGAACTGAATGGGTTGGTGCGCGGCACGTTGGAACGTACGTTGCAGGCCGAATATTGGTTGCAGGCCGAACTGAGCGAGGTACGCGAGGCTTACAACGGCCATTGTTATCTGGAGTTCGTGCAGAAGTCCGTGAACGGCCGTGACTTGGTGGCCAAAGCTCGCGGTGTGGTTTGGGCCGGGACGTACCGTCTGCTGAAACCCATGTTCGAGCGGGAGACAGGGCGGGCTTTATCGCCGGGACTGAAGGTTTTGGTCAAGGTCGGGGTCACCTTTCATGAACTTTATGGTTATTCGTTGACCGTGGCAGACATCGATCCGGCCTATACGTTGGGTGACATGGCGCGTCTACGCCGGGAGATTCTGGCACGCTTGGAGGCAGACGGCATCCTGAACGACAATAAGGAACTGCCTTTGCCGATGTTGGCCAACCGTATAGCCGTCATTTCGTCGGCCACAGCCGCCGGTTACGGTGATTTCTGCAACCAGTTGCTCCGCAATGACTATCGCCTGCGTTTCACCGTCCGGCTTTTCCCTGCCGTGATGCAGGGCGAACATGTGGAATCATCGGTGTTGGCGGCATTGGATGCCGTCATGGCTCGGCAAGACGAGTGGGATGCCGTGGTGATTATCCGTGGTGGAGGGGCGACCAGTGACTTGTCCGGCTTCGACACCTATTTGTTGGCAGCGGCTTGTGCACAGTTCCCTTTGCCGGTGATAACCGGCATCGGGCATGAGCGCGACGACACGGTGATAGACCTCGTGGCGCACACGCGGGTAAAGACTCCCACGGCTGCCGCCGCGTTCCTCATCCATCACCAGTTGGAGGCGGCCTCGCGTCTGGAGGCTGTGGCACGCGAAATCCAACAGCAGGCCAAGGGGCGCATGGAAGGTGAGCGTTTGCGCGTGGAGCGTTTGTCCGCCCGGTTGTCAGCGGCAGCCCTGCAGGTGCGTACCCGTGGGGAGCGCAGGTTGGAGCAGATGGCCGCACGCCTGTTCCATGCCGGCCGGCAACGCCTTTCCGACGAACACCATCGCCTCGACCTGTATGCCGGGCGGTTGGGGCGCGGCATCCCCGTGCGCATGGAGCGTGAGCGGTTCCGCTTGCAGCTCCTGCAGCAGAAATGCGAGGCGGCCGACCCCGTCCTGTTGCTCAAGAGGGGCTACAGCATGACGTTTTGCGGTGGAAAGTTGGTGCGGAAGGCTTCGGAACTGAAAGGAGGAGAAGAAATCACGACCCGTTTGGCGGAAGGCGAGATACGCTCGGTCGTACAATAATATAAGGTATATGAAGAAAGAAAACTTGTCATACGAGGAGGCTATGGCGCGTCTGGAAGAATTGGTGCGCCGGATTGAGTCAAACGAGACCGGCATCGACCAGTTGGCCGGGGAATTGAAGGAAGCTCAACGCTTGGTAGCGTTCTGCCGCGAGAAGCTTTACGTGACGGACGAAGAAATCAAAAAAATACTGGAAACGGGCGAGAAAGAAGCCTGAGGCGGTTCCGGTTTCGTCCGGTGTATGGCGTTTTTCTTGTTAAATGATAAATTCTTTGCGGAAAATGCCTTTAAAATAATAAAATTCTGTAATTTTGTCTTTCAGAATGAAATTTAAAAAACGGAAAAGATGAAAGAAATCGATTGGGCGAACCTGTCTTTCGGCTATATGAAGACAGACTATAACGTACGTTGCTATTATCGCGACGGGAAGTGGGGAGAGATTGAAGTTTGTTCGGAGGAGACCCTCAATATCCACATGGCGGCTACTTGCCTGCACTACGGGCAGGAAGCTTTCGAGGGGCTGAAAGCTTACCGTTGTCCGGACGGCAAGGTGCGCGTGTTCCGCATGGACGAGAATGCCAAGCGTTTGCAGAGCACGTGCCGTGGCATACTGATGCCCGAACTGCCTACGGAACGTTTCGAGGAAATGGTCAAGAAGGTGGTGCGGCTCAACGAGCGTTTCATTCCGCCATACGAGAGCGGTGCCACGTTGTACATCCGTCCGCTGCTTATCGGCACGGGTGCCCAAGTGGGCGTGCATCCGGCCAACGAATACCTCTTCGTGATTTTCGTCACGCCGGTAGGACCATACTTCAAGGGAGGCTTCGCCACCAATCCGTACGTGATTATCCGTGAGTTCGACCGTTCCGCACCGTTGGGAACGGGTATCTATAAAGTAGGCGGGAACTATGCGGCGAGCTTGAAAGCGAACAAGATGGCACACGATTTGGGGTACTCCTGCGAGTTTTACCTCGATGCGAAAGAAAAGAAATACATCGACGAATGCGGGGCTGCCAATTTCTTCGGCATCAAGAACAATACGTATGTCACACCGAAGTCCACGTCCATCTTGCCTTCCATCACCAACAAGAGCCTGATGCAGTTGGCTGAAGACATGGGCATGACGGTGGAACGCCGCCAGATTCCGGAAGAAGAACTGGCCACTTTCGAAGAGGCCGGGGCATGCGGTACGGCTGCGGTTATCAGTCCCATCGAGCGTATCGACGATTTGGAGAACAAGAAGAGCTATATTATCAGCAAAGACGGCAAACCGGGACCGGTTTGTACACAGTTATATCACCACCTGCGTAATATCCAGTACGGCATCGAACCCGATGTGCACGGATGGACTACGGTGGTGATGGACTGATTTATTCATTAAAAAATCTATTATTATGATTAGAAGTGCAAGTGAAATGCGGGCTGCAGCCCGGGCGTCGCTTTCTGGAAAATGGGGCGGCGCGGTTATGGTTACGTTGGTTTATCTGGCGGTTATGGGAGTGTTACCGGCTAGTATCGACTTAAAAGTTTATGATGGAGTAGGTTCCATTATACAGTTGGTGCTGATACCTCTTGGTTGGAGCATATCTGTGCTGTTCCTCGACAATTTGCGTAGTGGAGACGAGTATAAGGTCGGGCAGTTATTCGAGGGTTTTCGCGATTACACCCGTGTGGCCGGGACGATGATACTCACCGGTATCTATACGTTTCTTTGGACCTTGTTGCTTATCGTGCCGGGCATCATCAAGTCTTTTTCTTATGCCATGACGGCTTTTGTCTTGCGGGATAATCCCGAATTGAAATTTAATGGTGCCATTGAAAAAAGCATGAAGATGATGGAGGGGCATAAGTTCGACCTGTTTTATTTGTACTTGACTTTCATTGGTTGGGGGTTACTTTGCATCTTGACGTTGGGCATCGGCCTCTTGTGGTTGGTTCCTTACATGCAATCAGCTTCGGCGCACTTCTATGAGGATGTGAAAGCCGAGTACGAAGCGGCTCAGGCGCAAGGGGAATAAAGAGTTCTCGAATTCATGATTTTGAGCTGCCGACAAGAGGAAAAGTTTGTCGGCGGCTTTTTTATTTTTCTGATATTGCCTACCTTTGTGATAGATAAACAGATTGATATAAAAATAGAATGGGAAAAGGGAAATTAGCAAAGTTTGCCGACATGGCCAGTTATCCTCATGTGTTTGAATACCCTTATTCGGTCGTGGATGAAGTGCCTTTCGATATGAAAGGGCGTTGGCATGAAGATTTTTTCCGGAACGACCATCCTATCGTGTTGGAACTCGGGTGCGGGCGGGGTGAATATACCGTGGGGTTGGCCCGTTTGTATCCCGACAAAAACTTTATCGGGGTGGACATCAAGGGCGCCCGTATGTGGACGGGAGCCACGGAGGCGTTGCGCGAAGGCTTGCCCAACGTGGCGTTCCTGCGTACGAACATAGAGGTTATCGACCGTTTCTTTGCCGAAGGCGAAGTGGCCGAGATTTGGCTGACGTTCAGCGACCCGCAGATGAAGAAAGTGACCAAACGTCTCACGTCTACTTACTTCATGGCGCGTTACCGCCGTTTCCTGCAAGACCGTGGACGGATTCACTTGAAAACCGATTCCAATTTCCTTTTCACTTATACGGAATATATGGTGGAAAAGAACGGTTTGCCCTTGGAATTTTCCACCCGCGACTTGTATCACAGTACGTTGGCCGAGCATCCGGATACCGAAGAAGCCCGTATCCTGAACATCCGGACGTATTACGAGCAGCAATGGCTCGACCGCGGACTGGATATCAAATATATGCGTTTCCTCTTGCCGCAAGCCGGAGAACTGTCGGAGCCGGAAGTGGAGATAGAATTGGATGAATACCGGAGTTACAACCGCAGCAAGCGCAGCGGATTGTCGACGGCTAAATGAAAGAACGAATTAAAATACCGAACTTATGGAAATATATCCCAAATTGATTATGGACGCACTGGCTACCGTGCGTTATCCCGGTACGGGAAAGAACATCGTAGAGGCCGGGATGGTGGAAGACGATTTGCGTATCAGCGGGCTGCATGTCAGTTTTTCGTTGATTTTCGACAAGCCGACGAATCCTTTCCTCAAGTCGCTCGTGAAAGCTTCCGAGGCTGCCATCCATGCCTACGTGGGCAAGGAGGTGGAGGTGGAGATACACACCAAAACCTTGCAGGCTCCCCGCCCGGAGGTGGGGCAACTGTTGCCCGGCGTGAAGAACATTATCGCCGTGTCGTCCGGCAAAGGCGGTGTGGGGAAATCTACGGTAGCGGCCAACTTGGCTGTGGCTTTGGCCAAGATGGGTTATAAGGTTGGACTGCTTGATACAGACATCTTCGGGCCGAGCATGCCCAAGATGTTCCATGTGGAAGATGCGCATCCTTATGCCGAACCGGTGAATGGGCGTGATTTGATTGTGCCGGTGGAGAGTTACGGCATCAAGATGCTTTCCATCGGATTCTTTGTCAATTCCGACCAGGCCACTTTGTGGCGTGGGGCGATGGCCTGCAATGCGTTGAAGCAGTTGATAGGCGATGCAAACTGGGGCGACTTGGATTACTTCATCCTCGACACGCCTCCGGGTACGAGCGATATCCATCTCACGTTGGTGCAGACCTTACCTATTACCGGTGCTGTCATTGTCAGCACGCCGCAGAAAGTGGCGTTGGCCGATGCGCGCAAAGGCATCAACATGTACCAGAACGAGAAAGTGAATGTCCCCATCCTTGGGTTGGTGGAAAACATGGCATGGTTCACTCCGGCCGAGTTGCCGCAAAACAGATACTACCTGTTCGGGAAAGAAGGGGTGAAACGCCTTGCCGAAGAGATGCACGTGCCTTTGTTGGGACAGATTCCCATCGTGCAGAGCATTTGCGAGAATGGTGACAACGGTACGCCCGAAGTATTGAACGACGGGAGCCAGACGGGACAAGCGTTCATGGCCTTTGCCCGCCGTGTGGTGGAAGAGACCAACCGGAGGAATGCGGAACAGGCACCGACGCATATCGTAGAGGTAAAGAAGTAATTGTATATATTATAATGTATAAGCCGTTTTGCCGTGGGCAGGACGGCTTTTTTAACTTGAAAAGAGCGATGGTACAAAACGAGCGGAAAACTTCCACGGTGCACGTGGTGGGGAATATGGATTGGGACGGGCTTCACCGTCCGCAAATCTATTATGCCATGGTGGCTATTTTTTCGGGGTTGTTCCTTTCGGTCATCGATGGCACGATATGCAACGTGGCCTTGCCCACGATTGCGCGTCAGTTGCAAATCTCTTCCTCCGATTCCATCTGGATAGTCAATGCTTTCCAACTGGTGGTCGTCATGACCCTGTTGCCTTGTTCCGCGTTGGGCGAGCTGTTCGGGTTCAAACGTACCTATCTGTGGGGAATGGTCTTCTTTACCGTCGGTTCGTTGTGTTGTGCCTTGTCCGGTTCGTTTGCCCTGTTGGTTCTTTCACGCATGTTGCAAGGCGTGGGGGCGGCCATGGTGATGAGTGTGAACGGCTCTTTGGTGCGTCTGATTTATCCGAAACGCCATCTGGCCAAAGGTTTCGGGCTGAATGCCACGGTCGTGGCTTTGGCTTCCGTGGCCGGACCTACATTGTCCGGTGCTATTTTGTCCGTGTCTTCCTGGCCATGGCTGTTTGCCGTGAATTTGCCGTTCGGCGTACTGACATTCTTTTTGGCCCGTAGATACTTGCCGGGGAATCCGACTTGCGTCGAGGGGCGACGGTTCGATTTCCCTTCGGCAGTGCTGAACGCTCTTACGTTCGGTCTGTTCATCGGTTGTGTGGAAGCCTTTTCCCACGGGCTCTCCTTTCGTTGGATTGTGGTCGGAGTTGTCCTTTTGGTCGGGATAGGAGCCGTTTTCGTGCGTCGTCAGTTGCGCCAACCCTATCCGATGCTGCCTTTCGATTTGCTTCGCATACCCGTGTTTTCTTTGTCCGTGCTGACCAGTATCCTTTCTTTCACTTCGCAAATGTTAGGCATGGTGGCCTTGCCTTTTATGTTCCATCTCACGTTCGGGATGAGCGCGGCAGAGACGGGGCTGCTGATGACCGCATGGCCTTTGGTGATTGTGGTGGCCGGTCCTTTGGCCGGCACGTTGGCCACGAAAATCCATCCGGGGCTGTTGGGAGGTTTCGGGTTACTGGTGATGAGTGTCGGCTGCTTCTTGTTGGCAGATGTGTCGCCGTCGGCGGGTTATGGCGGGTTGGTGGCACGTTTGATGCTCTGCGGTTTCGGTTTTGGACTGTTCCAATCTCCCAACAACCACCTGTTGCTGAGTTCCGCACCGTCATATCGGACCGGTGGGGCAAGCGGGATGCAAGCCACGGCACGTTTGGTGGGGCAGACCATGGGGGCAGCCTTGGTAGCCTTGCTCTTTTATATCAACGGGGACCGTGCGCCCCATGCTGCCATGTTGTTGGCTGGCGGTTTCACGCTTTGCGGAAGCCTTGTGTCCTGTTCGCGTTTACGGGCACGTCGTTTTTGAACGATTTTGTTTTTTAGGTCCTGAAACATCGGTTTGTTTCCGGATGTTTCGGGTTTTATTATATTTATTCCTATCTTTACATTCCACGCCGAGAGGGGTTTTTCATGTGGAGACACGGAAAAAAGTTGTAAGGCAATTTAGCCGTAAAACAGCGGTGGGGGTGTGCATATATTGAGAAGGCGTTTGCTTAGACGCTTTGTTCTTGACGCGTTGGAATCTCGCAAATTCGTAATATCAGTCAGGACATGGCAGCGGCAGATGCCCATGGGGTGTGTACAGGAGCGCATACCTTTATTGCCGTTGGTGCGTGTGCCACGTTTTAGTGGCACACCACATACGATGCCATAAAGGTGGGTGTTGTTCATATCGGCGTGGGACTGTGCGTTGTTGTTCTACTGATATGGGCAATGCGAGAGCCTCAATGCGTGGAACAGCAACGGGCGGGTTTTCCACGCTTTTTCGTATGTGCCCGGAATTATGTCGTTTAAAAAATTAACCGGTGCCTGAGAGGAAGACACGGGCACGAAGCCGCAGGATGACAGTGCGGCGAGGTTGCGCAGATGGAAAACAAACTATGCTTCAGTGTGTATGGTGAACTCTATGTCGTGGATCTCGACAGGATGTTGTATTTTGAGGCCGACGACCATTACACTCATGTCTATTACTCTTCGGGGACACATTTCATGATTCCTTTCGGCCTTGCCAAAGTGGAAGCCGCTCTCTCGGACAAGGGGAAGGCCGGTGACGCGTTCCTGCGCTTGGGGCGTAAATATATCGTCAACACCCGGCGGGTCTTTCATGTCAACGCGGTGAAACAGGTGGCGGTATTAGTGGACGATCATGGTACCAACTATACCTTGCACCTTCCCAAACCGGTGCTTCGAATGCTTATGGAGAACATCAGTGGAAAGTTGGATACCATGGTGACGCAACGTTGAATGCGTGCGCTATCCCGGCATGTGGCATGCATTTGTGCGATCCCCCCTATTGGGACGATGCCGGGAACTCATAATTCTTGGATTTCTTCTATCGTAAGTCCTGTGGCCAGTGATATGTCTTCAGGCGGCATGCCCATGGATTTGAGCTTGCGTGCGGTGGATAAGAGGCCCTCGGCTTTTCCTTTCGCCCATCCTTCTTCCAATCCCTCAGCCCTTCCTTCGGCTCTTCCTTCAGCTCTTCCCTCTGCCAAGCCTTCCATTTTGGCGGTACTTAGCACGTCGTTTTGTATCATGATGGCATTGAGATGCTCGTCGTAGGCATGGCGTTCACCGGGCGTCATGCTGTAGTATTTCAGTTTTTCCCGTGCTTCGCTCAATCCAGGTGCTTTCGTTTCAGGTTCTATCTCGCCTGTCTTCAGGTAGTTTACCCATTCCTCCAACGGTGTTTTTGCTACTTTGTTGAACTCGTTCACGCGGATGATGTAGTATTCCGGGAAGATTTCTCTCGGGTATTTGGGTAAGAGGGCATCTTCTTGCTTGGTCGTGATTTGCAGCTCGTCATCGGCATGTACGCCGATGAAACGGTTTTGCCCATGGTAGAGGTAATCGTTACCCTTTCCCAAATCGAAATAGACGATGCTGATGGAGTACACCTTCTTGATGTTTCCATAGCTCTCGCCTAATGAAATGTGTTCGGTGATGGTCTTGGCCACGCCGTATAGAATGCGTTCCAGATAATAAACTTCCCGCGTGTTCTGCACCTCCACGAGTATGATTTCTCCCTTGCTGTTTTTGGCCTTGATGTCCACGCGGTTGAACTTGTCGGTTTCGGCCAATTGGTTTCCCTCACTTTCCAGTATTTCCACGATTTGCGTCTTGTCCTCGAAGAGCACGGTGAGCAACCCTTCCAACACGGCGAAGTTGGCTTTGTCGCGTAGCATCCGCTTGATGGCCCAGTCGAAACGTATGTATCTGTCTTTTAATTCGCCCATAGGATTTGTTTGTTAGATGTTATGTCTATACAAAGAAAAGGAATTATCGGATAAAAACAAAGTGATAAGGAGGAAAAAATAGGGAGGACTGAAATTTGGTGGCTCTTGTCCGCATGCTTCCTTCCTAAGAAGGTTCAAAAATCATCTTTCATCTTTCAGGATGAGAGGCAATGTATTGTCATATAGTATGTTACAGTGTGAAGGATAGGATGCCTGTCTTTCAGTTGCTTTTCATGGTTGAATGCCGTCAGAAGGTCTGCGCCAATTGATTTTTCGTTTTCAGCCGATTGGTTTCCCGATTGCAGTCAAACGGAATGAAGTGTGGCTGAAAGATGCCTGAAACATCTTTCAGCTTATAACGTCAAAATTATGAGTGGATTACCATGCAACCTGAAGGATGAAGGGTCTTTTCACAAAAATCTTTGGTTGGATATATGCCTTCCCTTAAAAAGGTCGGGGTAGGATGCCCGTGTCGTAGTAGGGTGCGCACTTTTGCCTTTTGGGGTGGTGGGTCTCTTTTTTTGAAGTTGGGGTGCATAGGTGTAATGCGTTTTCACGAAAAGAATGGCATGGTTCACGAATAACACCTTTTAGGTTTGCATGTTATTTTTGAATTGTAGGTAATTTTACCGATGCAAAATTAGGCGGGTGCCTGTACTATATATAGATAGGTGGGGCATCTTGAAGAATAAAGAGACTTTAAAAGATAAGTATAGAATTTAAAACATTAAAAGTATGAAAAAGAAGACACTGGTTTCTGTTCTTGCAATGACATCTGCTTCTATGGCAGCCTATGCCAATGCAAATTTGGATCAGATTAAGACAGAAGTGGATCAATGGGTGGGAGCGGAAAAAATATCGTTGGTGAACGGTGTGTTGACATCTCCAAATGGTACCACGATTTCTCAGTCCTTGGGTTCCCTTTTACCTGGTACATACAAGTTGTCGGCTACTACCTCGATGAATGCTAAGTTCTTGGTGAACGGCAAGGCGTTGACAAACGGCGAGTTCAAAGTGGAAGGTACTGCGGCATCCGAGGTTACTCTTGCCATTGAGGCTGTCGAGACGGGAAAGGAATTCCGGGTTGGCGGTTTCAAGTTGGAACTGGTATTCGATTTTGCTGGAGCACAACGGACATTGCTTAATGCTGCTTCGAAGGCTATTGCAAAAGTGAGCCAAGAGGATGATGCGGATAAATATGCCGAATTTAATAAGCGGTATAGTGACCTGACGGTAAAAATCAATCGGGTGAAAGATGATGCTGCCGGTGATTTCGCTGCTTATACGGTGTATGGTGAGTATAAGTTTTACCTCAATGGCGTGGAAGGAAGTACACTCATGTCAGAGGTCAAGGCACTTGATACGGATATCGAGGCACATTTGGCCAACTGGAGAGCTTATACGGTTTCGAAGGCTGTCGGTGAAGAACAAAATACAGCTCTGAAAAGCGCTTGGGATACAAATATTGGCAATTTGAGTGATGCAGACGGAGTAAACAGCAAGCAAAGTGCTCAGGACTATGCCAAGGTGTTGTCCCAGAGCGAATATAATGCTGCAAAGGAAACAATCGATGCTTTCCTTCTTAAAATTAAAGGTTATTATGATAATGGTACTGCTGCTACTGAATGTACGCCAACATTCAACAGTGAATTTGCCAAAAAGGCATCGGAAGCTATAAAAAAATTCACCGATAAGTTGGTGAATGTCGATAAGAACCATACGGCTTATGACGAAGTGTTGGGGGAAATCAACTTTACTAAGGCTCATTATAACGAACAGTTGCAGGCCTTCATGAAAGTAGCGGTAGACCCTCAGGATTTCCCGGGCTTGTATGAGACGATGCGTACTGAGGCTCACAATGCATTTAACGAAGTGAACCTGGGCATTGTAGCTGTGGAGAGGAAAAACGGAACGAATGAGAACCATCAGACCGCAGAAGAGGGATATGAGGCTAACACGCACGCTTTGGACAGTTTGTACAAGAAAACAGACGAGGTGCATAAATTCTATACGGACAGTATCCAAAACAATGACAATATATACAAGGCTTTGATTGCTGAAAGGACAGACGGCAAGAGTCCATGGGCATTGCTTGCGGAATTGAAAAAAGATGCGGTGGTTTCCGAAAAGTATAAGTCCGATTTGGAAAAAGTCGAAGCCAATCTTAAGGCAATCGAAACCGAGGTCGTAAATCAATACAAGAAGTATACGTTGGATGCTTATACCCAAAAAGGCGGTGCATACGAGACGGCTAAGGAACCGGTGACAAAGAGCCTGAATACCATCATTGAAAAAGAATACCAATCTTTGCCGAACTATCAGGCTAAAGTGGAATTGACCGCTGCGTTGGATGTTCAAACGGCTGCGTTCGATAAGGCCAAGACAGAAGTGCATGCCCTGAAGTATGGCGACGTGTCGGTGGGCGACATCTATAAAGATACCGATGAGAAGAAGTTGCAAGAGGAGATAGATGCATTCTCTTCGTATATAAAGAAAAGCTTTGATGAAGGGACTTGTGCCGATAACAAAGATACGAAGAAAGCAGAAATAGAAGCTCTTAAAGGCGAAATTCAGAGCTATGTGAATGCTGCCAAGGCCGTCGTGAAGGTTTATGACAACGCTGCAAAGACTATCTCTGATATTCAAGCAGAAATCAAAAAGCTTTCGGACAAGGTCGGGAATGGCGACGGACGTTATGTACCGGTCTATACCGGAACGGAAACACCGGACGAAAATATCGATGATTTGCCAACTTATGGCGGCAAGTTAGACGAAATGAACAAGACATTGTCCGACCTTCAGACAGCTTTGAAAGCCGCAACGGTTGCCAAGGATGCCGATGGGGATACGCATGCTAACGGCATGAACAATGTTTTGACGGAGGCAACCAATGCCAAGGGAAATGAAACTACAGGTATCACGGGCGAGGTGAAAACCTTGGTGGGAACTTTCGGTAAGCACAAAGAATGGTATGACCAGCAAGTAGTCGTAATTACCATCAACCGTTTGAAGAATCAAATCACTGCGGATATCAAATCTGTAAATGATAATCTGGATGGACTTTCGGTGACTGCGGAGATTTACGGGTCTTTTGCAAAGAACTTGCTTGAAAAGCAGACGGTATTGTACAACTCTGTAGATAAAATAGAAGAAACGGTAACTGATTTGGACTACACAAGCGAGGATAAGCAGGCTGAAACTTTGGCAGCCTTGTCTGATGCCAGTGCTGAGATGGCGAAACTTCTTGAGGATGTCAGTGCCTTCATTGATGAGGTCGGTGAGGCGAAGGAAATCCACGCCAAGAACAACTCCGTACAGGCAAGTCTGACGAAGGTTGCTGATGGTATTGCGGGAAATATCGGTAAGATTGATGCGAATTGGACTCCTATTGATGACAAGGATGTGTCGAAAAAGCATTTTGATGACCTGAGGGGAAGTTATACCACGGAGCTTGGTAAGCAGGAGACGGCGATGGAGAACGCGTATAAGGGCGATACATTACACAATGACAGTGCCGCTATTCACGAGGCGATGAAGGTTATTGACGGCAAGGTGAAAGCGACATTGACCGAATTGGAAGTGGCCAGGAAGAACTTGGCTGCTTACGAAAGATTGGCCGTAGAAACCAAGAAGACGGATATCCACAACTTGATAGTAGCGGAATTGGGCGAACTGTCAAATTTGGCATTGGGTAATAGTGAAAACCATTATGTAAATGGCCTGTTGGGCGAGAATACCAACCCGAAAGGCATGTATGTGATAGATTTCGATAATTGGGTGGCTAACGTGAATGCGGCTTGGAAGAGCCATTACAACGACAATAGTGACGAAAGCTGCCAGACGCGGGAAGACAACTTCAAAGAGGGCTACACTGATATTTGTGAAAAGATAAAGCAGGTATCTAAGGATGCTGAGACAAATATCAAAGTAGATAACACACTGGATACAGAATACGCAACTGTGAAAAATTCCGTGGACAGTTTGTATACCATATTGACTGTAGGTGACCCGACTACGGCAGCCAAAGCCTTTATCGAACAATTAGAGGCGGAGAAGAGCAAACTTGAAGGACAAGTTGCGAAGGATGTTGCCACAGCTTTTGAGAAGGGTAAATCCGATGAACAATATGGAACTATACATGGTGTATTGCAAACCATCAGAATGCAGGTGGTTACGATCGGAGCAAGTCGTGAGCAGGGCTACGTGGATGCTGTGAAAACTGATAACCAGACCCGTTACAATAGCTTTAACAGTGCCGTCGAGGATATGCGTAATTGCTACATCGAAGCTGTGGATGTGATAGGACAGGTTAGCAAGGTACAGACTCCGGAACTGCTTAATGTCGTTAAGAGTGCGGTAGAAACAGCGAATACAAGTATCCAAAACTACCTTCAAGAAATCAACAACATCGAGAACGAAGCTTTTGCTGCCTTTAGCGAGGCTCAAAATACAGACAAGATGTTGTTCGACCCTGATAAACAATATGAGGCCGACGTACGGGCATACGAAGGCAAGATTGACCAGATATTGAATACAATGGATGCAACTGTACAAGGTGCTACGCAAACGTTCTTTGCCGGTGAATATCGAACTGCGCAGAAACTGTATGATGCTGCCTATCAAGAATTGGTCAATGCCGATTATGTTACGGCTGATGAGGCGTTTGCCAACGTTCAGGCTGTTCTCGAAAAAGCAGAAGCAATCAAAGATTTCGTTCCGGGTCAGTTCAATATCACGAAAGTGGACGGCATCGTCTCTGATTTCGCTAATTTTGAGGCTTGGATTGCGGATGGAAAAGAACCTGCTGCAGTGCACGAATGGGAGACATTGCATACCGATACCCTTGAACAATACAACAGCCATTTGGCAGAATTGGAAGAATGGTATGAAAATGGTGCTTATCTTGAAGGAGTCGATGGAAAGAAATTCGTTGATGATATCAAGGCAACCCTGCCTACGTTGACAGAAGCTGAAAAGACGTATGCTGATAACACGGGCCATATTTATGGTGCTGTCATGGAAGAGTTGCATGCGAAGTTAGGACAGTTCGGTACTCCAATGTATAATGTTTATGTCAGCGGAAAGACGGCACATAGCAACTATGTGACCAACAATGACGTATATAACGGTCTTATTGTGAAAGTTGAAGCCTTGCAGGCACCGTTGGATGAGGCTGCGAAGTATGTCGATGCCTATATCCTGACCGACACTTGCGGTGTGGAGGCTTTGCAAGCTCGTATCGACAGGCTGATGAGCGATTTGGAGACCAAACGTTACGAAGGTGGGTTGGATAACACTTACAAGACAACTGCCGAGAATGAATGCAAGAACATCACGACTTCTACCGAAAGAGTCTATCGATCGGCCAATATGAAAGAATCGGTTCAAATATTGGCAGAGTTCAATGTCTTGCAGGCCGCTTGTGCCGACGCACAGAATAAGGTGAAAGGCGATGCTGACGCTGAGGCAGAAGTAAACGCTTTGTCTACAGCTATCAAGGAAAAAATGACTGCCTTTACGAAGGATACTGCTAAAGGCGGTGCAATCGACAACGCAGAAACTAAAGCCAAACAGCCGTTATTCTTGGCTTATGAGACTTGGATTGCAGGCATGCGTACGAAACTGGCAACTTACACGGATGCTGCTGCCACAGAGAATGCTTACACAGTTCTTATGAACCGTGTAGGAGAAGTGGAAGGAGATGTGAAGGTTGGACGAGAGACGCTTGCTGCATGTCATGCCAATGTACAGGGTAAATTCGAGGGCGATATGGCCGGACTTGAAAGTGATGTGGTAGCCGTGAAAGACGGTATAGAGCAGAACAAGGCGAACATGTTGTTCTATCAAGACAAGTTGAATCACAAGATGGATGTTATTTTGTCTGATCTGAAGACGTTGTTGTCCGACATCGCAAAGGATCAGGAACGTTATACGCTCAATGATGAGGCTTACGAGGCTCGCAAGGCTGATATGGCTCATTTGAATGACTCGCTCACCACTGTAGTAGACAAGCTGACCGGCTTTGAGTATTACAAGGTAGACGAGAAGGCTAATGCAGAAAGTATAGCTGACATTACGGCCCATATCAGTAAATACGGTAAGGCTATGGATGAATACTATGCTGACATCGAGTTGGCTGAAGTGGATGCCGAAAATACGCTTAAATTCATTATGGACAAAGTGTTGTGGCGTATCGATTCTTTGGACTGCAAGGCTTCCGGCATAGAATATACGGGTGTGATTGATAAGGCGCAAAGTGACAGGAGTGAACTTGTTAAGTCTGTGAACAATCATACATTCATTGTCGAAGTTGAAGATGCCTTGAGGGATACTTTGAATCTTGTCAATAAGGATTTGAATATAATCGAAGAGTATAACGAACAGGCTAAAGACGGTTACGTCGATATAGACATCAATGGTAATAATATTGTTTCGACATCGATTCACTACGTAAAGGAAGCCCTTCCGCAAATTCAGGCCGCACTTGCAAAGCAGGAAGAACGGATGGCAAACGTACGTGAGACGATAGAAACCGAATCGTTCATACGGGGTGACGTATTGCGTGATGGTGTTGTCGATGTTCTCGACTACACGGAACTGATGATGTATGTGCTCGACCCGTCTAAAGCTGAGTCTATCGCCGGTACAATCAAGTGGTATGCCGCAGACATGAATGACGACGGTAGCATCAACGTGGCCGACTTGACGAAACTTACGAACAAGATTATGGGTTATAACACGATGGAGGTCAGTCAAGTGGCACCTCGTGTACGTTTGGCAGAGCCTGCGATGACGCAGGCCGAAGAAAGTGTAGAGATGAACATGGAAGAAGTCGGAGGCGCGAAGCGTGTAGCCATCCTTCTGAAAAACGTGAACCCCTACGTAGCTTGTCAGATGGACGTGACGCTTCCCACAGGCGTAACTTTGTTGGGAGAATCTTTGGGTGGAAGTGCAGACGACCACCAGTTGTATTCCAATACATTGGCCGATGGGACGACGCACCGCATCGTGGTAAGTTCGCTCCAGAATAAAGAGCTTAACGCAAATGGCGAAGCCCTGGTTTATTTGGAAGTATCGGGTCGTGCTGCTTCTAAGATGACCGTAGGCAATGTGCTTGCAGCAGCTGCCGATGGCGTACTTTACAGCATCGGTGGCAGTGGCGAAGGCGGCGTAACCGGTATCAATGGTGTGCAGGCCAACCCAAGCATGAAAGAGAAGATATACTCTGTGGGCGGTCAGATCATGGACAAGTTCACAAGAGGTATCAACATTATCCGTAATGCTGACGGTTCAGTGAAGAAAGTTTTGAAGAAGTAAGTGAATAAAGTCTCTGTGTGTAGGAAGCGTGGCTGCCACGTAAGGTGGCCGCGCTTTCCTTCTAAAGGATTAATGTAGAACAATAAAAACAGAACGTATGACAAAGAATACAAATACTTCGATGCGACGGTTTGCGGCGAAGTGCCTATGGATATGGGGCATGGCGATGGCTTTTGTGGCAAGTGCTGAAGCTGAGAACAAGGCCACCATTGATAATTTCAATATCAAGGTGGAAGAAGAGAAGACGATTTCTGTCTATTTGGAGAATAGCGATCCTATGGTGGGTTTGCAGATGGACTTCAAGCTTCCCAAAGGCTTGGATTTCGTTACGAATAGCGTACAACGCGATGAGGTGCGTTTGAGCCGTTCTTCTCACAGCATTTATATGAATGAGGTGCAAAGTTCCATGGACGATATGGCCAAAGGTATCAAGACGGTGCGCCTTCTCATTCAGCCCAATGGGATTTATAATATTGCAGGCGACCGCGGTGCCGTGGCTTATTTCAAAGTAAAGGCAAATGAGAATATGGTGGAAACCAGTGAAATCGTGTTGGATAACATTGTAGGCAGCAGTTCGGAGTTTGACGAAGAGACCGGTAACATCAAGGGGTACCACCTTGAGTCCTATACCGCACATGTGAGTCCGAACGTGGGCTTTTTCTATCTTACCGAAGACTCTATTTGCATGAAGAACGACGGTAGTGTTAAAAAAGTAAGCTTGGGCTTGCGTAACTATACGAGTGTCCGTGGTATGGAGGCAGTGTTGTCGTTGCCCGAAGGACTGTCATTGGATACGGAGGCCAACGGTGCACCTAAGTTTGAATATGGTGAACGTTTACCACAGAATTTGTCTATCTCTTCCAGTATTTTGGAAGACGGTCGTACCAAATTGGTGCTGAGTGGTCTGACGAGTGATACCCTCAAAGGAGATACGGGTGTGGTGTTTTCTTTCTTTGTGAAAGCTTCCGAGACTTTCCAAGAGGTTGCAGAACTTTCGTTGGATGAAATTATTTTGTCGGATAATGCAGGGCATGGCATTAATATGGAGGGTAAGTTAGTCATGGAGGTGATTAATTCTTTCATCGCCTACTATACTCCTGCCAATGACTCCATACAGGGCCTGCGTACGCGTTATGAGGCAGCCGTGGAGAAAATCAATACTGAGGCTGCCGATGTGAAAGACAGTGCGGTCGTCGTGAATGCCGTCCAGGAAGTGGCTACCCGTATTGAGGATTTGCGGAAGTCTGTGGACGAGGCTTACGCCAATGAAACGCTCCCGGTTATTTATGATGAGGTGTTGGCTCCTGTGGTTAGCATTGATACGGCTATCGTGAAGATGGTGGACGACGCTTTGGCTTTACAGGCAGCCAAGGTTGCCAATGACGAGGCTTTTGTCCGTCTGACAGAAGAAATCGGGGCTTTGCAGGCTAAATTAGACGCCGCTAAGACAACGATAGAAACGGATTATGCAGAGGTGGCAGGGCAGTTCACTGCCGACATTGCTGCTTTGCAGGAGGACATTGATTCCATCAGCAACGAAGTGAAGGGCTTGTACGAGGAAGTGAAGCTGACGGCCGAAAGCCAGATCGATGCAACGGCCATCGAAGCCGGAATCGAGAAGGTTTTGGCTGATGCTGAAGAAGCCCATAAAGGCAGCAGCATTTATGGCGTGAAGAATGTCAATGGCGCAGAACTTACCGGCATCTATACGGTAGATGGTCGTCGTGTGGCAGAACCTGTCAAAGGGCAGGTCAACATCTTCAAGTACTCTGACGGAACAGTGAAGAAGTTTTATATGAAATAATAGGTTGGTAGTTGCGTGCGCTGTGAAGCGCGTGCACTAAAAAAAGAGAACGCATAGGGGATGATTTCCTCTATGCGTTCTTTTTGCCTTATAGGGGCTGCGGTTTTACTGTTTCCCTTTGAAATCTTTTATGATACCTTGGCAAATCCAGTCGGCTAAGGCTTGGCGGTTGGACGGGATGACGAGGCGTTTCCGGTCGCGTTCGTTTTGCAGGTTGCCCAGTTCCAGGAAAGCTGCCGCCGGATTGGATTTTTTTAATACGTAGAGCGAACGTTCGCTTACCGTACCCCGGAATCCCCGGTTCGGTTGGTGTTTGTCGTATTTCCGTTCAAAGGTTTTGTGAATGTTTTCCGCCAGACGTTTTCCTAACTTGCTGCCGGGAGAGTGGTAGAAGAATACATCCACCTGGTCTTTCCGCCCACGGCTGTCCACGTGGATGAAGATGGCACGTTTGTATTTCTCTTTGTCCTTATACGTCAGTCGGTTGATGGCATCGCACCGCTGCTGTAGTCGGGCTATCTGGTCGAGCGGAATCGTTTGCCCGAGGCAGGTCTCACGGTCGCTGTTGGACAAATATCGGTCATCGCGGATGCCGTCTTTCTCATCCTGGATGATGATATGTACCTTGGCGCCTTTTTCCATCAATGCACGTCCCAACCGCAGGATGATGTCGTAGGCATACTCGTCTTCGTGCAATTCCCGGTTACCTGCTTTCCCGATGGCTCCGGGATCGGGACCTCCGTGCCCGCTGACCAGATACAAGCAAGCACCGTCTAACTCATGGGAACGGACGGATACGTTTTGGTATGACGGGCCGAAAAGCGGTTCTACGACGCTAGTCTTACGGCTGCCTGCCCGCGCTTTTTTCCCGGACTTCTTACCGGTGGGAAGCCGATAACTACGTCCCAGTATCAAGCCTCCGTCACGGGTCAGTTTCCCTTTGTTGATTTCCAGAAACTCCTTTTGGGCTGCACGGGAAGTGTAGCCAAAACGTTGAAGAAATGTCGATACGCCTTCTCCGTTTTTAGGTTTGGCGCGTTCTTGGGCGTATAAAGTCGATGTCAGGCAGCAACTCGTCCAAAATGCAAAGAGGAAAAGTTTACGGATGTTCATGTTCACAAAGATAATGCAAATCGAATGCAAAATCTTAAGCTTGCTTGAATATTTTGCCGTGATACAACCTATTTTATGAAAAGATATGTTTTTGTGGATATGCGTACTGAAAAAAGCTGCCGGTAACCGGAGGGGTACGAAAAAGGCACATTCCCCCCTTTTCGGGATGGAATGTGCCGGATCCGGATTTGCAGTTTTTTCTGTTTAGTCATCCATATCCATGTCAATGACATTGAATTGCTTGTCGAATTTGATTTCCCAGAAGTTGGACAGTTTCACTTCGTAGGTGTAACGGTCGCGCTCCAATTTGAGGATGGCAGCATTGGGATGGCTTTCTTTTACGAACTTTGTGATTTGGGCGGGAACGGCTTTCGTCGGTACGCTACTGCGTTTGCAATCCAATTCTGTCCATTCGCCGTTCTTGTCGAACTCAACCCCGTTGCCGTTGACAAACACGACATCGTAGCTCGTGTCCAAGAATCCTTTCTCCATTTTGGTGAATGCCACCTTTTCCGTGGGGAAGTTCTGTTTGATGAAAGTCTGTGCTTTAGCAGGCAGCTTGTCGAATGTGATGGGTTTGTCGTTGTCGGCTTGAGCGACTTGTAAAGTGAATACACTCAGCAGTAAGAATAATAACTTTTTCATAATGTTCATTTTTTGAAAGTTAGACATTTGTTTCTTTTTGATGATACAAAGTAAAGGATTGATTCTGGAAAGAAATGGGAAAACAAACGGCAGGAGTGTTAAACTGTGTAAAATAAAATATCCCCGTCCTTTGGAGTAGAGGGCGGGGATATGGGTATATGCGGTAGTAACCAAACGCTTAGCGCATATCTTGATATTTGATTTCGTCTTTGTCGCTGTATTTCAAGTTCTCGCCGGCCATTCCCCAAATAAAGCTATAGTTGCTGGTTCCGGCAGCAGCGTGGATGCTCCATTCTGGCGAAGTGATGGCTTGCTCATTGTGTAACCATACGAGGCGTTCCTCTTTCGGCTCGCCCATCAAATGGCAGATGGCGTTGCCGTCGGTTACGTTGAAATAGAAGTAAGCTTCCATCCGGCGTGTGTGCGTGTGTGCGGGCATCGTGTTCCACACGGAACCCGGAGCCAGTTCCGTGAGTCCCATTTGCAGTTGGTTCGTGCCGCCGCCTTTCACTTTCTCCAAAACGTCTTTTACGATTAACTGGTTGACCACACGGTCGTTGCTTTCTTCCATCTTGCCGTAATGGTCGGAGATGCCCAATACATATTTCTTGGGGTTGGCTTTCTGTAACTTTGCATCTGTCGTGATCAACTGGGTGATGAACTGCTTGTATGCGGGAGCCGAGTTGATGTAGAATTTGGCCGGTTTGGCCGGGTCGTTGCTCTTGAAGGTAACTTCTTTGTTGCCGCAGCCTACGTAGAGAGCCTCTTTGTATTTCATTTCGTATGCTTTGCCGTCTACAGTTACCACACCGTCTCCACCGACATTGATTACGCCCAATTCCCGGCGTTCCAAAAAGTAGGTGATTTCCGGTCCGAGTTCATGGAACTTCTCCAGTTTCAGAACCTTGTTTACCGGCATCACTCCACCGTAAATCAGACGGTCGTAGAGGGTGTACGTGAGGTTGATTTCATCCGGAGCCATGACTTTGTCCATCATGAAGGCACTGCGCAGGCGTTCGGTGTCGTAGTGCTTGACATCCTGCGGATGGCAGGCGGTCTGTACTTTGTAGTTCATTTGGGCATTTGCCGAAAGTGCGCCGAGGCCGAGGCAAAGAGCCAATGCAAATCTTTTCATTTTCTTTCTGTTTTTGATTATGTGATGTTAGATTCAAATGCGTGGTATGCGCCCGCGTCTTAGTACTTCTTGCGGACGATGGCGCGGCGGTTGAGGGCAGCCAACCCGAGCGTGCAGGCCACGAGGACGGCCGGACCCACATATTTCACCGTGTGTGTCAGGTGGAAGATGACCCATGCCAACGGACTGGAGGCAAAGTCGAGTGCGCCGCCCTCGAAACCTTCGGGAATGGCTACGGCCGTGTCCTTCGTGATGTTGAACACATCGTGTGCCGCACTGGTGAAGTAGGGCGCGAGGTTCGTCACGAAATACAACCCGATGACCATCAGGATAAGTCCGATGATGAACGTCTTCACCACATTGCCGTTCGTGATGGGCAGGATGATGGGGAACACGTAGAACATGCCGGCCAACGAAGCTAAAGGAAGGAACTGGTTGCCCGGCAGGACAACGGCGAGGAACAGCGTGACGGGGATGAGCAGCAACGATACGACGAGTGTCGTCGGGTGGCCGATGACCAAGGCCGGACTCATACCGATGTGCAGACCGGCATTCTCACCGAATTTGCGGGCAATCATCTGGCGCGTGGCGTCGGAGATGGGGCGCAGGCCTTCGATGAACAGTCCCGTGATGCGGGGAATCAGCTCCATGACGGCTCCCATCTTGATACCCAGTCCGAGGATACCCGGAATGCCGTCCACCAATTCCTGCCCGTTCTTGCAGGCCAGTGCGCCGATGCCGCATCCCACCAATACGCCGAGGAAGAGCGGTTCGCCCAGGATGCCGAATTTCTTCTTCATGCCCTCCGCGTCGATATACAGTTTGTTGAACCCCGGAATCAGGTCGAGCGCCTTGTTGATGAGGATGGCGAAAGGCATGAATCCTTGGCAGAAAGGCTGCGGGATGGAGATGCCATCCATCTTATCGTAGAATTTCTGGAATTTCGGAGCCGTATAGTCGGCGGCTATCAGCGTCAGGATATAACAGATGACGGCGGCGAAGAAACCCCATGCGATGTTGTCCATCGTGTAGTAGACCATCGCGCCGATGAAGGCGAAATGCCAATAGTTCCACAGGTCGATGTTGACGGTCTTTGTCGTTTTGGTGAGGAGCATCAGGATGTTCACTCCGAGGCACACGGGAATGATGAATGCGCCTACCGACGTGTTATAAGCCACGGCGGCTGCCGCAGGCCATCCCATGTCGAACACTTCGAGGTTGAGGTCGTAAATCTCCACCACTTTCGAGAGCGAAGGACTGAGGCTACTGGTGAGCAATGCCGTAATGACCGACAATCCCACGAAGCCGACACCCACGTAAAGGCCGCTTTGTAAGGCTTTTCCGAACTTGATTTTGATACAGACGCCCAGTATGGTAAAGATAATGGGCATCATGACTGCGGCCCCGAGGCCGATGATGTAACCGAATACAGCTTCCATATTCCTAATTTTCTTGGTATTAATTCGTAAATGATTAGGTGCGGCAAAATTAAATAAAACTATTGGTAACGCAAACAGAATTGAGAAAAAAAAGATGGGAAAGGGAAAATAAGGCGGACGAGGCAGGACGTGAAGTGCTGACAATATGTCAGCCTTTTACGCATAATCGACGGGTCGTAAAAGGCTCAAATAGAGAGGAAATGTTAAATTCAAATCAGGATAAGTCCCGTTTTATGTATTTATGACGCATTTCTTTTGAATTCGGGGTTTCAATCTCCTGAGATTGGAATTTCGTTTGGCTGAAAGCGGAAAAAGTTTTGGCGTAGAAAAAAATGGAGTTGTCCGCTTGGCGGACGGAAACGGTCTTCCGTGCGGCGGAAAAGGGGGCGGTAAACGGTGTAAAAGGGAGGGCAGAAGGGCTTTTTTTGATTTATCTGACGGATTTCCGTGCGCCAAATCCTCATGCTTTTTGTCACGGGAAAAGGCTGACGGATATCGTTCGCATGCGGGATATGCCGCATGGCGGGGGGAAGAGGGTGCCTTTTTGTAAGTGAAAACCTTGCTTCTGGTTGCGGAATGTAAAAACGTCGGCTTGAAATGCCGACGTTTTTTATCACCTCGCCCGAATAAAGAGGTGGATAGACGATTCTCGTGAGGTTGGTCTGACATTTTGTCAGACGAAACATTCCGGTTCGCGGCGTGCACTGAAGTTCTGGTGCAACATGGCAGTATAAGGGGTGTCGAAAGTGCGTCCGCCTACGGGGCAGAACTTGACGCAAGCACAGCATTTGGTGCACAAGTCCGCACGGGTGGCAGAGCGTCCGTCGGCTATGGTGATGGCACCGGTGGGGCACCAGTCCACGCATTCTCCGCAACCATAGCAGTTGTCATTCACTACCGGGGCCTGCGGTGTGGAAGGGCCAAGGGTCTTGTAGGGTACGTTGCCCTTCATCGCGGGCGCGGTCACAAGGTTTTCCAACGGGCTGTCGTAGGTCAGGGCGAAGTCGCGTGCATCCGTGGCCGGAGGGTTTTGCAAGTCCAGTTGGCGCAACAGGCTGCCGTATGCCTGCGCCCCGAAAGCGGCGGCCTTCTGCAAGTCGGCGGCATCAGGGCGGCCTTCGGCGACGGGCATGCCCGGACGGCTGTAGGAGTGTTCGCCCACGAATGCCGCGCCGCAGAGGGGCGTGAACCCTTGGGCGTGCAGGAGGTCGCGGAGCTGTACCAAGGCATCCTCGTAGTCGCGGTTGCCATAGACCACCACCGGAATGGCGATGCTGTTTTCTGCCCGCAGACGGGCGATGCGCCGGACGGCTACCGGTGCCACAAGTCCCCCGTAGACGGGAGCGGCCACGATGCAGATGGCATTGCGTACCGCAACGGGTGTGTCGTCAGGGTCGGTGGTCAGGTCGATTTCCTCACGGCGTGCGATGCGCGTGCCGTCGGCGATGGCGCGTGCGATTTTCATCGAAGTGTGCGTGGGCGAGAAACAGGCCACGCAAAGCTTGTCTAACTGCATGGTTTCCTCCTTCCTTTACATTTCCGAGATTTTGTAACCCTCTCCGGCCAATGCGGCCTGTAATTCTTCCAAGGGGATCACGTCTCCTGAGAATTCGATGACGGCCACGGGAGGGTCTAAGGTGACAATGGCGTTCACGCCCTTGATGTTGTTCAATGCCTTTTCCACATGTGCGCGGCAATGGTCGCACATCATGCCTTCCACTTTATATTCTTTCTTCATTTTTGCATAGAATTTTGAAATTTCGGTTTCTTCATGTTGTAGCCTGACCCGTTTCAGCCGCAGGCTGTTCGTCACGACGCATACGCTGCTCATGGCCATGGCCGCCCCGGCTATCATCGGGTTGAGCAGGAAGCCGCAAAGGGGGTAGAGAGCCCCGGCGGCTATGGGTATTCCTATTATATTATAGATGAAAGCCCAGAACAGGTTCTGCCGGATGGTGCGCACGGTGCGTGCGGACAGCCGTATGGCATCCGGAATCTTGGACGGGTCGGACGAGATAATCGTCATTTGCGCCACGTCCATGGCGATGTCGCTGCCCCGTCCCATGGCGATGCTCAGGTCGGCTTGGGCCAAGGCGGCACTGTCGTTGATGCCGTCGCCCACCATGGCCACCTTCCGTCCGGCACGCTGTAGCTTTTCGATGAAGGCTACCTTGTCTTTCGGGGTTGCTTCTGCCTGGTAATAGAAGGTGCCGATAGCGGTGGCCACGTTGCCTACCGCGTAGGAACTGTCGCCCGACAATATACATGCTTTTATGCCCATTTCGTCCAGTTCCGCCACGATGCCGATTGCCGTTTCTTTGATACGGTCGCCTATGGGCATGACGGCAAGCACCTCCTTTTCATTGGCAAAATAGACGATGGTGGCTCCCGTTTTGTTCATCCAATCGGCCATCTCGTTCAGTCTTTGGCTGACGCTGATGTGGTGTTCGTCAATCAGGCGGCGGTTGCCTACGAAGTACGTCTTGCCGCCATGGCATCCTTTCACGCCCCAACCCGTGATGCTCTTGAAACCGGTGATGGGGACTTCCCGTCCCTGGATGTGCTTCACGATGGCTTCTGCCAAAGGATGTTCCGAACGTTTTTCGATGCTGTAAAGGATATCGGACAAATTTGCCGCACCGTCTTCTTCCCAAAAGATACCCGAGACGATAGGGTGCCCTTCGGTGAGCGTGCCCGTCTTGTCCAATACGACGGTGTCTATTTTCCGCGCGGTTTCCAAGCTTTCAGCGTCTTTGATGAGGATGCCGTGTTCGGCTGCCTTGCCGATGCCCACCATGATGGCTGTCGGCGTGGCCAGTCCAAGCGCACAGGGACAGGCGATGATGAGTACGGTGACCAAAGCCAGCAGGCCGTGCGTGAAACCGTCCGACGGGGCGAGTACCCACCACAAGGCGAATGAAAGGAGGGCGATGCCGATGATGGCCGGTACGAATATGGCCGCGATGCGGTCTACTAACCGTTGCACGGGGGCTTTGCTGCCTTGCGCGTCCTGTACCATGCGGATGATGTGGGCCAGTACGGTGTCGGCTCCTACTTTTTCGGCACGGAAACGGAACGCCCCCCTTTGGTTGATGGTGCCTGCGAAAACGTGTGCCCCTTCGCGTTTGGCTACGGGCGCAGGCTCGCCGCTCAGCATGCTTTCGTCGACGTACGAACTGCCCGAGACGATGGTGCCGTCCACGGCAATCCGTTCGCCGGGACGGACGGAGACGGTTTGCCCCCGTTGCAGGTTGTCGATGCTGATTTCATGTGTTTCTCCACGGTCGTCCACGATGGTGACCGTACGGGGTTGCAGCCCCATGAGCTTGCGGATGGCCGTCGATGTGTTGCCCTTGGCCCTTTCTTCCAAGAGTCGTCCCAGCAGGATAAAGGCGATGATGACGCTCGCCGCTTCGAAATAGACGTGTGGTTCTACGCCCCGTGCCGTCCAGAATTCCGGGAAGAGCATGTTGAATAGGCTGAAGACGTAGGCAATGAGCGTGCTGTTCGACACCAAGGTGTCCATATTGGCCGTGCCGTGCCGCAGTTGCCGCCAGGCGTTGCGGTGGAAATCCCGTCCCAACCAGAGGACGACGGGGGTGGACAATGCCCATGAGATGAGGTCGGCGTATGGCGTATGCATGAAAAACATGCCGATGACGGCCACGGGCAGGGCGAGGATGATGGCCCAGACGGTGCGTTGCCGCAAGCGTCGGTACTTCTCGTCGTGCGCCTGTTCCGCCCGGTCTTCCAACTGTTTGCGGTCATCGCCCACCAACAGGTCGTAACCCGCAGCCTGCAAAGCCGCTTTCAGTTGTTCGGGGCTGCATTGTGCCGTGTCGTATTCCACGGTAGCCGTGGCCGCCGCGTAGTTGACGGAGGCCGTGCGCACCCCCGGTTGTCCGTTGAGGGTTTTGTCCACCCGTGCGGCGCAGGCGGCGCAACTCATCCCCAATACGGGGAACGTCCTTTTTTCTATGTGTCCTTGGTTCATCTTGCTTGTCTTTTTCCGCAAAGATAATGCAAATAAGCATAGGGGCGAGGATATTTGTCGTATCTTTGTGCTTCTAAGGCATAAAAATATGAAGAACGGATTGTTGGAAGCCGGATGCGACCCGATGGGGCAGGCCATCCGTGACTATTATGAGACAGGCAGGGCCGGTCGCCTGCGGGTGTTCTCCCCGCAGTTTGACGAGGACGAGATGCCGGTCGGCACGTTGTTCCGTGAAGAGAAGGATATGCCCTCGTTGGAACGGGAAGCTTTGGACTTGTGTCGCGGGCGGGTGTTGGATGTCGGTGCCGGGGCTGGCTGCCACAGCTTGGCCTTGCAAAGGCGCGGGTTGGACGTGACGGCGGTGGACATTTCGCCGTTGTCGGTGGACGTGATGCGTCGGCGTGGGGTGAGGCAGGCTTGGGAGGCGGATGTCTTCGACGAGGCTTTCGCCGGATGTTACGATACGGTGCTGATGCTGATGAACGGTTCCGGCATCATCGGGCGGCTGGAACGCATGCCCTTGTTTTTCCGGCGCATGAAGCAACTGTTGGCACCCGGCGGTTGCGTGTTGGTGGATTCCAGTGACTTGCGCTATATTTATGAAGACGAAGACGGCGCGTTGGACATCGACCTGAATGCCGGTTACTACGGTGAGTTGGATTTCCGGATGCAGTACAAGCGAGTGAAAGGCGCACCTTTCCCGTGGCTTTATGTGGACTTCGACACTTTGGCCTACTATGCGCAGGAAAACGGTTTCCGTGCGGAACGGTTGCAGGACGGGGAACATTATGATTATCTGGCGCGGCTGTCCGTAGTGTTATAAATACAAGGTAAACATCCGAAATGCGAGGAGGATACCCAAAAGAAGCCGCCTCCTCGTGGAGACGGCTTCTAACCAACCAACTCATGACCCGTCCGTGGATGGAGTGCCTGGAAGACGGGATGAGTTTTCACTCTTTTGTTATTCCAGACAGTTTGTTATGAAAAGTCTGTTCCGGAACGGATTACTACCGAGTGTAAGTACCGGCGGGAATCGTTACCGTGATGAACTTGGTGGCATCGTTGTAACCTTCGATGCTGCCCCACTTGCTTTGTGCTACCACTTCAATCACGACGGTATGAGCTTCCAGGAAGTTGTTTTCTGTACCACTCTTGAAGTTCAACGTGCGGCCGTTCAACTCGATGTACTGGTTTGCACCGCTCACAATTTTGAATGTCGGTGCGGTCAATGCGTACTTAGTCAAACCGGTGTTGTTTCCGTCTTTCCACATGGTCTGTCCTTCGTAGTCTTTCCATTCAAAGCCTTGCGACAAGTCAATGCCTTGGGTCGTGTTCATCGTACGGTTAAGCGGATTGAATGTTTGAGTCTTGTTGACTATCCAAGAACCGCTCAAGTCTTGTACTTGTACATTACCACCGTCTACGACGAACATCTTGCTGCCGTAAGCTACCTGCAACTCGAATCTCAACGTCTGTCCGGTATAAATACTTGGATCAATCTTTAAGGTAGTTCCGTTTACGAACGTGTTAGTCGCATCCACTCCGTTGCTATAAACCTTGAAGCTCAATGTACCCCCCTTGGCTGTTGCAGTACTCAACGTGTTGCTATAATCAGAGAATACAGTCTTCAGGGCGCGCTCTAAGGTTACTACTGTACCCTGTTGCGGGAGCAAACCGATAGTGTTGCCACTCCAAGCTGCGCTTTCACGGTTGATGGTCAACTGTGGATATTGTGCATCCGTCATTGCTGCAATTTTAGCTTTCAGAGTGAAGACATTTCCTGTTTCGTTAGTATTGAACTTAAATTCAATCGTACCGTTAGGAATGTTTGTTTGAGCCTTTTGCCAGATTTCAATCTCTTGTCCGTTGACTTTGAAGTAAACGTAGCCATTCATGCCGCTTGCTGTACCATTGCTTACGCTTGCCCAGAATTGTGTAGCGGTCATGTCCGAGCGAGTCATGATTTCACGGATTTGGGCTTGAGATACTGTGTAAATCTTCTTGGCTGTACCTACGAACCAGTCAGCGGTTTGTACACCTGTTACTTCATATTCAGGAGTTGCCTGTACGATGCTTACTTTCTTGAAAGCTGTGCTGTATGAGTTGTTCAATCCATTGACTGTAACCGTAGCCGTTACTGTCGTTTCCTGTCCAATGGCACTTTGGTTGACGTTGTCTTTCAATGAAAGCGTTGCGCTGTTGGCATCAAAGTCGAAATAATAGCTATCACCGCTTTGGGCATAAGTGACAGTGGGCGCAAATGTGGGATATTCAGTGGCAAGGGCAATCTCACTGTTTCCTGATGTTACACCTATCAGCTTCTGGTCGGCTGCGAACTGGATTTGTGTAGTTCTGTCATCGTAAGTGAGTTGATAGCTGCTCGGGTCATTTACCCCGTCGTTTTCTGTCGTGACTACTTTGATATTCTGTACTTGGTCTACACTGTTGTCAACTACGAAGTAGTCGGAGAAGATGTCAGTGTAGGTCTCATTTCCCTCAACGTCAGCTTTAGGCGTTACGTGTGCAGATAATGCCCATGCGTAGTAGCTGTCTCCGTTACCCACAGTTTCTCCTGCTGTTACGTTCAGCGTGAGCAAGCCGTCTTGGAGGCTTACTACCTTAACATCTTTCAATGCGGTAGACAGGTCGCGCTTGGCTACTTGTGAACCATAGAACTGGATGTCGTAACGCTTTTCGAAATCTTCTTTTGTCAGCGTGGCCGGAGAAATACGGAATCGGATGGCCTGTTGTTTGTTTTCAGCAATCGTTTTCCAATATCCTGTAGGATTGGCGTTATTATATAACTGTAATGTCTTGAATGAAACGCGCTTGTCTAAAGTGACACCGTTATTGTCAATGGCGTTAGGCACAAACACGATGCTCTGGATCATCTTCGCCATCAAGCCGAACTGTTCCAACTGAGCTTGTAGGTCGGACAACTGAGTGGCGATGTCGGTCAAATCGAATGCGGGCTCACCCTCTTCGTTTTTGGCGTTCAGTGCTTCTTCCAAAGCGATGACTTTCTCCAATACGGAAACGATGGAACCGTTCTTCTTGCTGTCCCACTCTGCGATGTCGTTCAATACGTTCAGCTGCGTCTCGGTCAACTTCTGCTGCATCTTGCCCAACTCTGTGTTCAGTGTTGCATACTGGGCTTTGAGCTGTGCCAATGCGCCGTTTTCACCGTCGATGAGTTCTACGCGGTTTGTCAACGCAATAATCTGACCCAATACGGTTTCAGGGATTTCGCTGCCCGGTGTTCCCTGCTCAAAACCATCGAGGATTTCTTCCAACTTACCGATGCGGCCTGTCAAATCAACGATAGACTGTCCGTTCTCTTCTGCCAACTTGCCGATGCGGTCGATTTCAGACTTGTTGTCGGCGATTTCATCCGTCAGTTTACCTAACTGGGTGGCGATGTTGGTCTTGTATTCCTTGAATACGTTTACGGTAACCAAGTCGCCGAGAGCCTTGATTTTCTCGTCGATTTGAGATGCTACTTCTGCGGAAGTCGGACGTTTGCCCAATTCATCGTTCAAAGTATTCAACTGATTCTGCAGAGCTTCCACTTCGCTCTTCTTGACGTAATTGACCAAGTCGGCTTCAATGCCTTCCAATTTCTTGTTCAACTCATCCACCGTAGCCTTGTCTGCCTTTTCAGCCAACTTGTCGACAGCGTCGTTATATTTGCCAGTCAGTTCCTCAATCTTTTTGGTAAGCTCTTCAATCTTGGCAGCGTTGCCTTCCCCTTTCAGGGATTCCAAATCCTTGATGGTAGCTTCCAATTTGGCCTGTGCATCCTGAAGTTCGCCCTGCAATTTGGTAACTTCTTCCGAATTGGCTTTCTGTGCGATGGATTCCTCCAACAGTTTGTCGGCAGCCTCGTAAGACTTCTGCAAGTCGGCGAGCTTGCCCTCCAATTCTTTCTTGGTCTCGCTCAAAGTACCTTCCACTCCATTGACACGCTCAATCAAGTTCTGGACATCCTGCACCAAACTGGCTACGGTCTGTGCGTCAGCCTTGCTGTCCAATGCTGTGGTCAGCTCAGTAACCTTGTTTTGCAACTCGACTACTGCAGCGTTGTCGGCTTTTCCGGCAATGGCCGTTTCCAACTCTTTCTTCAATGCCGTAATGGCTTCGTTGATTGCTGCTTTGGCCTCTTCCGTTGTTACGTTGCTTCCTTTCAGGTCATCTACTTGCGATTGTAGATTGGCAATGTCGTCATCGTAATCTGAGCAGCCGACCCAAACCGGGGTACTGGCAATCAATGCGCAAAACATCGCAACACTAATAAACTTCTTCTTCATAATAAAACAAATTAATTAAAAAATATATGTTCTCTACTTTCCTGTTTTTAGAATCATATTCATTTCTCTCTCTATGCAAGAGGTGGAAAAAGGGAATGTAGGCCTGTCTATTATATGTGAGTCATAGTGCTTTAGAACCATCTTCCAAATCTGTTCTTTCGTGTTTTTTTAGTAAATCGTTTGTTTTTCGGTGAAAAAAAGACCGATTATTTTGTGGGTTTAAGTATTTTATCTACATTTGCATCGGATTTATCCACCTCTTGCATAGAGATGGAATAATAATATTGAGGATATATTGCTGAATAGGAGAGCGTTGAAGTTTTTGTTGAAGACTGCCTGATTCGTTTCTTTATTTTACTTCTTCTATTTGCCGTTTCAAATATTTTTCTTGTTGCAGCATCAATGTTGCGGTGGTCTAGCGAAGTGAGATAGATGGAAGTGGTCTTTTCATTGGAATGCCCCATAGATTCGCTGATGACGTGCATCGGGATATGAAGCTTTAAGGCTTCCGAGGCCCATGAATGCCTCGGGACGTAAGAGGTGAGCGTGGCTTTCTCTCCTAACAATTCGGATAGCTTTTTTAAATTGAGATTGTATGTCCGTAAGGCTGAGTCGTAAACGGACTGTCGGAATTCTGTGGTTTTCATCACAGGGAAAAGAAAGTCCGATTGGGGAGAGGCGTATTTATTGATGATGGTTCTCATGATTCTGTCTACCTTGACAGAGAGCAGGCGTCCGGTTTTACTCCGATAATAGGAGAGGCGTCCGTTTTGCAGATTTTCCTTTTTGAGTTTGGCAAAGTCTATGAAAGGCATACCTTGTGCGAAAAAGCAAAATACAAATGTATCGCGACTGAATTCCATACTTTTATTGAGCTCCTTATATTGCATGAGTTTGATGATGACATCGATGTTTACAGCCCGTTTTCGGGTTTTGTCTACTCCCGTATAGACGTTGCCGAAGGGGTCTCGAAGTTTCAGATTGAGCATGGCAATTCCTTTTTTATAGGCCGCATGCAATGTGCGGATATAAAAGGAACTGCTGTTTTTGGTGATACCACGTTCGTGTTGCAGGTAGGTCTCGTAAGATGCGATTAATTCTTCGGTGATAGATTCGAAGCTTATAGGGCGACAGTAGCCTTTGGTTTGGAGGAAATGTGTAAAGGAACGCAGGGTTGATTGGTAGTTCGCTGATGTTTTGATTTTGTTACGCATCTTTTTTTCTTGGATTTGATTTTGCATGAAAGACAAGAAGTCGGCTTTCTTGCTTTTACAGATTGTTGATTTCTTCATTTTACGATTTTTTGTGTAAGACAATACTGTGTTTTTTACTTTATCTTGCAGAAAAAAACAGACTGACTTTAGGTGACAGTCAGATGGAGGGCGGGCAATATGAAAAAAGAAATAAAAGAGCCTTGTTTAGAATGAACTGCCCCCCAAAAGTTAGACACAAAACTTTTGGGGTGCATTATGTATAG
>OOAN01000016.1_pt1 | contig 117509 bp, 78 predicted proteins | sample 1671301 | NCBI WGS metagenome assembly OOAN01 (sample SAMN06348142, study PRJEB24527) | human gut metagenome | biome: human gut; feature: ankylosing spondylitis patient; material: feces | host: Homo sapiens | place: China | collected 2015-10
ATACATAATGCACCCCAAAAGTTTTGTGTCTAACTTTTGGGGGGCAGTTCATTCTCGTGAGGCAAGGATTTACTTTTTGACATATTGTCAGTCCATTCCGGTTTGCTTGTCTTTTGACGCTTTCGCTTTGTTTTGAAAGGGAAATCCCATGGCTTGTTTTTTGTGGGCGGTTTTGTCTTTACACTATAAAATGAGGAATGGGTGGTAAAGTGCTATTCTTTGTCGATATAATTCAATGTATTGGTTGAGGCTTTCCCTTACCTTTGTAACAAGGTAATCCGGTTTCTTTTATCAAAATGAGAAGGAGCACCAATAATTATCTTGATTTCTAATTTTTAAAATTAACCACAATGAAAAAACAATTCTTTCTATCTCTCTTCATGTGTGCGGCCTTGTCGCTGCATGCACAGACGGACATGACGGAGCGCATTGTCAATCCCGGCTTCGAGGAGGAAGCTACCGGTTGGGAAATCAGTAGGATGGGACGCCAAGGAAATAGCGACTTCCCTTTGAAGGTGGGCGATTATTATGTCGAGACCTGGAGTGGAACCGGAAGCCGGGTGGCGGATGGCAGTGTCGAGCAGGTGTTAACCGATTTGCCTGCGGGTACTTATACGGTGAGCGTGGTCGCGCAGAACATCCAGCAGAATGATGCAGATGCCAAACAGACAGGGGTGTGGTTGTATGCCAATGACGACAAAACCGAAATTAATTTGCCGGGAAAATATGACGTGAAGACTACGACGGTAGATGGTACATTGGAGATTGGTCTCCTTGTACAAGGGGCAACGGGGAATTACGTATGTGTGGATGATTTTCACTTGACTCTTGAAGAACCAACGGAAGAGACTTATGAAGTTTTTCGTGAAGAGGTGGGCAAACTTATCACAGAAGCCGAGAGTATCGACAAGCATCTTGACATACCCGAACAGAAAGTGCTCGATGCCGCTTTGGCTGACGGGAAAGCTGTGGTAGACGGGACTTCTACTAAGGATGTGACCGAGGTGTATGCTGCATTGAAGGCTGCCATTTATAATTACCGGCTTGCGTTGGCTTCACCCGAAGAACCGTTGGAAATGACTTCCAATATGTTGAATCCAGATTTTGAGGACGATACCAAGGGATGGGTGTCTACCGGGTTCAGCACCCAAGGCAACGATGTTTTTGTGCTGAAGAACGGTGCCTATTATTGTGAGATTTGGAATGGAGGAGCAAAAGTGCCGGATGCAGATATCTACCAGTTTGTAGAATTGCCTAACGGGAACTATCGACTTACGGTATCGGCTCAAAATATTCTGGAAAGCAATCCGGCCATTGTGCAGAGTGGAGCCTATGTGTATGCCAACAATGCGAAGAAAGAGTTGAACCAGACTGGTCAGTACACGCTCGATTTTGTGGTAGTGGACAATCAGGCTCAAATAGGAGTGAGCACGGCAGGATGTACCGGAGACAAAGTGGCTTTTGATGATTTCCATATATATTATACAGGATTCGATGGTGATGCGCAATTTGCAGAGTTCAAGCAGATGATACAGGAAGGAGAAGCGTTGCTCGCTTCTTACCAGCATGCCGACAGTCTTGCCGCGCTGACGAAGGCTGTGAAAGAAGCCAAGGCTGTGACTGAGGCGGAGGACATTGCGGGGTATGCAGCTGTTTTGCGTGCGGCAATCAATGCCTCTAGAACCAGTGTGGGAGATTATGCTTTCTTCTTGGAAGCGATCCAAAAATCGGAGGAGGTGTTGGATGAGGGATTGGCTAACGGTGAGGATGAACTGAAGGCTGTCGTCGACAAGGCTAACGGGCTTTACAAGGCCGCTGAGAGTACAAGGGAAGAAATAGATTTGGTGGTCAAGGTGTTGGCTCAAGCAGAATTGCTGTATTATGCGGCCAATCCTTCGGGTGATGTGCCGGGTGTGGTGACATCGAGTTTCATTCCCCGTGGTGCTGTCGGAGCTTTGGGACGTGTCACTGTGAATGGCATGGAAGAGAAGGACATCAAGTTGCAAGGCTATTGTTGGGCCACCCACAAAGAACCGACTTTGGCGGACAATTATGTGACCGAAGGGGAACAAGTGTTGAACTATCCCGGTCTCATTTATATCATGGAACCTTTGGAACCGGCCACAGTATATTATGTACGTGCTTTTGCCATGACACGAGGTAATGCCGTGGGATACGGTGAAGTACGCAAAATCATAACGCTTCCCATGGGGAACTGTACTTGGAGTTATGCCAACAATGGGGAACCGGCAGATAACGAACGGATTAGTAATGCGTGTCGCGAGGCGATGGATTACTACAACAAATGGACGAGCATACGGGATTATGGGATTACAGTGTCTTTTGGTGCCGGCACTCCGACGGCAGAATGTAGTTATGGGGGATGGATGTCGGTAGGACCTAACCCTGCATACCAACGCACTGGAACGGTAATGCATGAATCCAATCATGGTGTGGGAGTAGGTCAACACGGACGTTGGTGGTATGAAGAACTCAAGGCATCTACCAAGTGGCAGGGTTTGTATCCCGCCAAAATGCCTAAAATCCAGTCCGGTGTATGGTGGCAAGGTGACTTGGCCAACCTTATTGTGGAGTTTTTGACCAACGGACAGGATTTGTGTAACGGTGATGGCATGCACATGGGGCCTTTCGGCATCAACGGAGCCGGTGCGGACAATGGCACGCGTTTGCTTTATATCGCCAATGCCTTGCAGACGTTTGGACTGGGGGTAGACGGCTTGCCTCCTTCCGGTGGTTCGCCCACTCCTTATTATATATTCGAGAGCGAGGATGATGTCAAATACTATATCACGAACGAAGATGAGGCTTACGGACGCGGAACGGCTTACCTGACAGAGAATGCGGACGGCACGTTGGCTTATCGTGCTGTTTCTACGGACGAATTGGTTGGTGACGATGCCTACGCCTGGTATCTTGTATTCCAACCCCAGACATGCTATTACCTGTTGCGTAATGCCAAGTCGGGTAAGTATTTTACTTTCAAGAGCGGTACCATCAAGACTGCCGAAGTGGTTGAACCCGGTGAGAATGAAAGTTTCCATATGATGAGAGGCCGTGTTCCGGTTATTTTGGGATCGGGTGAACATTCCATTAATACCAAGGGGTATTGGATATGCGAAGGCAAGCGTAGGATCGAGACTCCTCCGGCATTGCAGGCCGAGGCAGACGGAGAGATAAAGACGGCTTCTTCGCAGGATTTCAGTAATGCGGCAGCCAACCAACGTTGGGTCATCCTCACGGCCGACCAGTTGCGTTTGGTGGACGAAGGTAAAGTGGCTTTGAACCGTGAGAAGCTGCGCCGTTATGTGGCCGGTGCCAAGGAGATGATGGACGTTCCGCACCATGATGCCACGGACGATGCTTCCGGTAGCTTCACGGCCTTGACCCAAAAGATGGAAGCGGCAGTGGACAAGCTTACAACCGTAGAAGAACTGGATGGTGCCATCCGCGAGATGTACACGGGCATCACTTCGTTCATGGCGAACACGGTGCTTGACAATCTGTCGGCCTACGACCTCTCTTTCCTGATTGACAATGCCGGTATGGAAAGCCTCGAGGGTTGGGAATGCGCCCAAGCCGACGTGCTTCTTTTCACGAACGGGTTGTGCAATACTTCTTCGACGTTCGACATGTATCAGACGTTGAAACAAATGCCCAAAGGGGTGTATCGTGTCGGGGTACAGGGATTTGAACGTCCCGGCGCCTATTCCCAAGTCGGTAAGGATTATGTTTCCGGCATTGACAACGTGGCCGCAGCTGTTTATTTATATAACAAGTCTTCCCAGATTAACAATATCATGGCAGGAGGACAAGAGAAAAAGTTGGGAACGGCTTCTCAGGTCTTGACGCAGGATTTGTATATCCCTAATAATGTGGCCGCAGCTGTCGATTATATGGAGGAACATCTTTACGACAATACGCTTGTGGTGGAAATCAAGAGAGATGCACAAGACATTAAAGTGGGACTGAAAAACACCAAGGTGGTTCCTTCCGACTGGATTGTGTTCGATAATTTTAGCCTTTTCTATTACGGAAGTAACGTGACCGAAGATGATGTGACCGGCATCAATGATGTGGAGGCAGACACGGTGGTTGAAGGAAAGCAAGGAACCTATGACCTTTCGGGGCGTGCCATTTCGAATCCTACCCGTCCGGGAATTTACATCGTAAATGGTAAGAAGGTTGTGGTACATTGACGAGGGTGACAAGTACAAACATTCCGGGGATGCCAAGAACGGCATCCCCGGTTTTTAGTATTGCCAAAAATGGATGCTTCTTATGGGGCTTTTTCTATTTCCATGGCCGCCCCGCCGGAAGCTTGCAATTCGAGTTTGAGGGACTGGCCGCCTTTGATGGTCTTTTGTCTGGTGGCAACCTTGGTACGTGTGTCCAAATCAGGGTCATCCTCGTAAAGTGTCACCACATACTTCTTTCCCCGTTGCAGGAACTCCGTGGGTAACGAGAGTGTCCGTGCGTCCATACCGTTCATGACTCCCACAAACCATTTTTGTCCGCTGCGCCGTGCGATGGCTACGTACTCACCGATTTGCCCGTCTATCGGGTAGGTCTCGTCCCATGTGGTCGGTACGTGTTTCCAGAAGTCCAGTTCCTTTTCGCCTCGGTAGAGTTGGGGCGTGTCGTACCAATAGAGGAAAGTGATGGGACTGTAATACACCACAGGCATGGCCAATTGGTGGCCGTGTGTGGCTTTTACCCGGTTGTTGAAGTAACAAGGCGTGTAGTCTGCCGGTCCGGCAAGGAAACGCGTGAAGGGTAAGGTGGTGTTGTGCCGTGCGTCGGGCATGGTTTCGTTACCGGCTATGCCTTCCTGGGTCATCAGGTTGGGCAGGGTGCGGCTCAATCCCGTGGGGCGGTACTCGTCATGTATGTCCACCATGATGCCATAATCCGCGCATTTGCGTACGGCGTTATGCAACCAGATGGTCCAGAACTGGTTGCCCACCTGTACGAAACCGAACTTGATGCCTTTGATGCCCCATTTTTTATAAAGGGGAAGTATGTCGTCTAATTGTTGGATCAGGGCGCGTTGGTTCACGTAAACCCATACGCCGATGCCTTTTGTCGCGGCATAGTCGCAAAGTGCTTTGAAATCCAGATTCTTACCTTCGGCCACTTTTGTGGCGTCACTGCTCATGAACATCTCCGGCCCATACCATCCGGCATCCAGTTCTATGTATTGCAGGCCTCGTTCGGCTGCGAAATCCACAGCCGCCAGCGCGTCTTTTTGTTTTAACCCACAGCGGAATGCCTTGCCGGGTTTAATCCACGAAAGGTCTCCTTGCAGCGCGCAGGGGGCGTTCAGGTTCAGGTAGATATGGTTGTGGGCAATCAAATCTACGGGGCGTTCTGCCGCCATGATGACGCGCCAAGGCGTATCGTAGGGCGAGATGACATCCGCGCAGTCATACATGTTGGCCGTGACGGTGTTCGGCCGGGAGGGGGAAAGTCCGAATTTGGTACGTACATAATCGCGCATGCGGGCTTCGCCCAAGGACACGGTCAATCCGTCCGGCAGCTTCATGGTCAAGGGGCGTTCGCTTTCTCCGTCCCATCCCTTTAGCGGCAGCAATGTGATGGGAGCCTGTGCCCACGGTTCATAGTAGGCCATGGTGCCTTCGGGCATGGCAAATTCGGTCAGTTCCTTGGTGATATGCAGGAACAGCCCGTTGGTGGTAACAGGGAAGTGGTAGCGGAAAGCCACACCTTCGTTGTAAGCCCTCACCTCCACGTTCATGAAATAAGTACGGGAACGGTCATACCCGTCCGGTGCTTTTTCCGAAGGGGCTTCTCCTTTCCTGAACTTGACACACAGGCTGCGGTAATGGTCTGGGATTTCTGCCCGTTCGCCATATAAAGGTTTCCATGTCTCTTTGTGTTCGGCAGAATCCACCCCGATAAAAGCCAGGTTGTCGCCCCACTGCTTGCAAGGGTCGTTAGGAATGCCGAGGGCACTTTCCAATAATTTGTTTTCTATGTCTACTCCCAGGTCTGATTTCCCTATAATCTTTTTTCCCTTGTATGATAAGGTGTAGGACAGCCGGGTTGCACCGTCCGAATCCTCTTGCGTAAAGGTAAACTCGTAATTGCGGTCGGGCGACCATAGTTTGTAAGTGTGTGGCGAGGCCCATCCCGAGGTGGCCAACCACAACATGCACAAAGAAATGAATTGTTTTTTCATTGATGGTAAAATTTGATTTTTAAAACCTTGTTCATATCCTAATACGATTGGGAAAGGCAATTCACTTACTCCGAACTGAATTTTTTTCTTTTTTCGTCAGTATTTTGCGGTTTTCAATCGTATTAGGATATAGAAGCGTTTAATGATTTAGATATAAGATGAAAAAGTTTTTTGTTTGTGTGGGAGGACTTTTCCTCTCCTTTTCGCTGTATGCGCAGCAAGTCAAGCATCCGGCCTTGCTGTTTACAAAGGCGAGGGTGGAAGCGGCCAAGTCGAGGATGGAGTCGGATACCTGCATGGCCCGTTGTTGGGAGGACATCCGCAAGGTGGCCGACGGGGCTTTGAAAGGAAATAATTTCCGGAGAGCGGATTACCTCTCTTTGGCTTACCTGATGACAGGCGACCGACGTTATGCCGACCGTTTGAAGTCCATTTTGCAATCGTTGACGAGTGCCAAGACATGGGGAAGCGAGGAAATGCTGTCGCGGAAGCCCGTATGGCGGTCCGATTTGGGGTTGTCCCACAAATGCCTGATGTCCGCCCTGGCGTACGATGCCATCTACGAGACCTTGTCCGGAAAAGAACGGAAGGATTTGGCTGAAAAGTTGCTCCGTCTCGGGTTGGAACCGGCTTTGGGCGACTGGGTATTGGAACCCACGCGTATCCATACCCTCAATTCCATGGGACATAACTGGTGGACTTCTTGCGTGTACAATGCGGGTATGTTGGCTTTGGCGTTGCAGAACGAGCTGCCTCAGGCCCGCGAGTGGGCGGCAACCTTGAATGAGGTCATGCCCGAATGGTTCGGTTTTGCCGGGGACGTGCTGCAAAACAAGATGAAAACGTTCGACGAGTCCGGAGGCATGTACGAAAGCCTCAACTATGCCAACTTCGGCATACAGGAAGCTTTGCAGTACAGGATAGCCTGGCAGAACGCGTATCCCGGCCAGAAGGCTTCTCCCATACCGCAATTGGAAAAGCTGCCCGATTATTTCCTGCAAGTTTGTTATCCGCGTACGGGCATCCTTTACGACATCAATTTCGGTGACAGTCATAAGAATGTGACGGCAGAGTCGAGCATGATGCTCTTGTATGCCTTGGGGATACAGCGTCCGGACATGCTGTGGTACTTCAACCAGATACAGGACGGGCAACATCGTGACGGTTATTTCCGCAACCGCCCCATGGGATTCCTGTACATGCCGGACGTACGGAAGGCTCCCGAAACACCGGATTTGCCGACTTCATGGCTGCTGAAAGATTTCGGATGGGCCATGGTGCGCGATTCATGGAAAAAGGATGCCACGATGTTGGCCGTCAAGAGTGGGCATACCTGGAACCACTCGCATGCTGATGCCAATTCGCTCATACTTTTCCATAAAGGCGTGGACATCCTCAAGGATGCCGGGAATTGCAGCTATCCCAATCCGGAATACCGGGGATATTTCTTCCAAAGCGATGCGCACAACGTGGTGCTTTTCAATGGAGAAGGGCAGTCACGGGAACAGCAATATGAAGGCTCTTACTTGCGCGGTAGCTTGCACCATCTGATGGATAACGGGCAGATGAAATATGTGTTGGCCAACGGTACGGGGCCGATGGCGGACAAGTTCAGCCGGAATTTCCGTCATTTCCTCTGGATGGATAAAGTCATTTACGTGATAGATGACATCAAGGCACATCATGCCGGGCACTTCGAATGGTTGTGGCATTATAGCGGAAAAGCCGTGAAGCGGGGGCCGGACTTGACCGTCACGTCGGATAGTGCGTCTGTCATCATCCGTCCGCTTTATCCCCGCCTGCTGGCCTTGTCCGATTTCGTGCATGACTATCCGGAAGATTTGTATTGGGAAGTGAAGACCGGACCGACGGAAGACTTGAAAGACAAAGAGGAGTATTATTCATTCCATTTGCCCGGTGAGCATAAACGCATCAAAGGGGTGACCGCCATCATCCTGAAAGACCATCCCGGAGACAAAGACCTGCCTTATATGGAGAAACGCGAAGGCAAGGACTGGATAGGGCTGCGGGTGCGTCGCGGAGGCAAAGTGACCGACATGTATATCAACCAGTTGGCAGACGGCAGGCTGATGCACAATAATTCATGGATTGAGGCCGACGGGTGGACCACAGATGCCTATATGTTCACCGTGACGTATGACGAAGGGGCAGATCCGTCTACGGCCGGGGACATCTTCGTTTGCTATGGCAGTGCCTTGCGCCGGGGCGGCGTTTCTTATTATTCTTCCTTGTCGAAGCTGTTCGTGATGCAGCATGCCGAAGGCAAGGATTTGGATGTGCACGTACAAGGACAGCCCTATGTGCGGGCTGTTTTCCATGCAGCTTCGCGTCCTTCATCCTTGCGGGTGAACGGACGTGCAGAAAAGGTGGTCTATGAGGATGGAAATGTGATATTGAAGAAACAAGTTGAACCATAAATAACATAGATGGATGAAGCAAAGAAGATGGTTGTGCGGTTTGTTGTGTGCCTGTGCCACTGTGGCTTACGCCCAATCCGTTTATCCCGGCATATACGGGGACAAATTCAAGGAAGGGGTGAAAGTGCCGCTTGCTGCGGAGAGTTTTGAATTGCAGGACGTAAGGTTGTTGCCGGGGCGTTTCCGCGACAACATGATGCGGGACTCCGTTTGGATGGTGTCTATTGGCGTGGACCGCTTGTTGCATGGTTTCCGGACCACGGCCGGTATCTTTGCAGGGCGAGAGGGTGGTTACATGACCGTGAAGAAGTTGGGCGGGTGGGAGTCCTTGGACTGCGAGTTGCGGGGGCATACCACGGGGCATTTCCTTTCGGCCCTGTCATTGATGTATGCCGCAACGGGAAGCGAAGTGTTCAAACTGAAAGGCGACAGTCTTGTGGCCGGTTTGGCAGAGGTGCAGGTTGCCCTTGGGAACGGTTACCTGAGTGCGTATCCGGAAGAGTTGATAAACCGTAATATCCGTGCCACAAGTGTTTGGGCACCGTGGTACACTTTGCACAAGATATTCTCCGGGCTGATAGACCAATATCTTTATGCCGGTAACATGCAGGCTTTGGAGGTGGTTAGAAAGATGGGCGACTGGGCCTATGCGAAACTCAAACCCCTTTCGGAAGAGACGCGCCGCAAGATGATACGGAACGAGTTCGGAGGCATCAACGAGTCGTTTTACAACCTTTATGCCTTGACGGGCGACGAACGTTACAAATGGTTGGCCGGTTTCTTCTACCACAACGAGGTCATAGACCCATTGAAGGCGCAAAAGGACGATTTGGGCACGAAGCACACGAACACGTTCATCCCGAAAGTGTTGGCCGAGGCCCGGAATTATGAACTGACCGGCGATGCGGACAGCAAGGCCCTGAGCGAGTTTTTCTGGCATACGATGATTGACCGCCACACGTTTGCGCCGGGTTGCAGCAGCGACAAGGAACATTATTTTCCCACGGACAAGTTCACCGCGCATATCAGCGGTTATACGGGCGAGACCTGTTGCACATACAACATGCTGAAACTGAGCCGCCACTTGTTCTGTTGGGATGCCTCGCCCGAGGTGGCCGATTATTACGAACGTGCCTTGTACAACCACATCCTCGGCCAACAGGACCCTGCATCGGGGATGGTGGCCTATTTCCTTCCTTTGCAGACAGGTACGCACCGGGTGTACAGCACGCCCGAGAATTCGTTTTGGTGCTGTGTGGGCAGCGGGTTCGAGAACCACGCCAAGTATGCCGAAGCCATTTATTATCATGACCGGGACGGCATCTTCGTGAATCTGTTTATCCCTTCCGAAGTGAAATGGCGGGAAAAGGGACTGGTCTTGCGGCAGGATACCCGTTTCCCCGAAGAGGGCAAGGTGACGTTCACGGTCGGGTTGGACGAGCCGAAGCAGCTGACGGTAAGGCTCCGCTATCCGTCATGGAGCAGTGAGGTCAGCGTGAAAGTCAACGGCAAGAAAGTGAAAGTGCGGCAAAAGCCCGGCTCGTATATCCTCCTGTCGCGCCGTTGGAAGGATGGCGACCGTATAGAAGCGGATTATGCCATGGGGCTGCGTCTGGAGCGTACACCGGACGGGACGGAGCGTGGGGCTTTGCTTTACGGGCCGGTGGTACTGGCCGGTGAATTGGGGACGGAAGGTATGCAAGCGCCTGCACCGTATTCCGATCCGGCGAAGTACAATGATTATTATTCGTACGACTATCATATTCCCGAGGGGCTGCCCTGTGCGTTGCGTTGGGACGAGAAGCATCCCGGCAACGTGTTGCAACGCAAGGGAAAGGCTTTGGCGTTCGTCACGCTCGACGGCGTGGAGGTCAAGCCCTTGTACGATGTCCATCGCCAACGTTACGTGGTATATTGGGATTTGCGCTGACTCCTATCTCCCGTGTCAGGACCGTACCGATGAAAACAGAAAGCCATTCTTGCCGCTCCGGGGGCAGGAATGGCTTTCGTCTTGTTTTATTTCTTGATCGTGTAGGAGACCGACTGTCCGGCTTTTACTTTCACCTTGTCTTTCCATTTGAGGAAAGCGTTGTCGCCCAAAGGTTTCTTCGCTGATTCGCCGTTTTCGGCCATGAGGGTGACTTCCGCATCGTATGCCGTGGGGTTGGTGAGGCGGAGGACAAGCCGTCTGGTGTCGTTTTTCACCACCTGTGCCTCCACGTGGTCGAACACGTAGAACCGACCGAGGTCGGTGCGGACATATATGCCCGGTATTTCCAAGGCCATCAACGCCCCGTTCGTCTCATTCCATCCCGTTTCCCATCCGTCGGCCCGCGAACCGCGCCGGTCAGAGTCGCAGTAAGTGAGGCGTTCCGTGATTTTACCATTGGGTTGGATTCCCTCTGCATGTGCATGGATGATGTCGCGCAGGAGTTCGGCATACAACGTGTCGCCCGTGGCGCGGTAGAGTTTGAACAGTGCGTCGCCCGACTGCGTGCAGAATCCTGGTGCGCCATGCTTGTTTTGTGTGCTGGCCCATACGGCACCTGTCAAGTTGGCTCCTAATTGGGCCAATGGGGTGTCGTCAGGCAGGCGGTAGTCGAACGAAACGGTCCACGAAGCGCATAAATGAGCCAAGTCTTGGGCTTGTTGCAGGTAATCGGCTTTTCCGGTCTTTTCGTATAGTGTCGTTAAAGAGGTCATCAGGGCGGCGGCGGTTTCGGAATCGGAATTCTGCAGGATGTCCCCACATCCGCCCGAAGTGAAGCCTACAATGGAAAACTGACGGTAGAAGTCGGATGCAGCTTGTTCGGCCACTTCCAAATAATCCGGGCAGTTGAAGTATTCCGCAGCCAACGCCAGTCCCCCTACGGCCATTGCTCCGCTCGTGGTGTTGAACACGGCCACTTTTCCTGTTTCCACGTGCAGGTAGTTCCCCCATGTACCTTCTTCCTTCCATGTGCGTACGAATGCGTCGGCCAGTTTGCGCACGGCATTTTCCCATTCGGGCCGGATACGGTCGCTTTTACCCATCCGCTTCATCAGGTCGAATTGTTTCACCATCCAATAGAGCACGTCGGCATTGCGGCGCGTCACTGCCACGCCCGGCACAACGGCGGCGGCATCGCGGTTGAGCACCGTGCCGTCCGGTTGCAGGATGTCATAGTAATAACCGCTTTTCCCTTTGGCACGAGGCAAGGCGAAGTCGAACGTGCGGGCCACGCGGCGCAGGTGCTCGTCGTCGCCAATGGCAAGCATGGGATAGGTGTTGATGAGTCCGCCAATCCATCCGTACGACATCCAGTCGGCCGTTTCGGGGCGGTAGAACTCCACACTGTCTTTTTGGTAATAGCGTGCGTCGATGTTCCGGTCCATGATGGACAACACTTCGCTCATCGGCACGAGGTGGCGTGGGGCGGCGCATCGGATATGGCGTTTGCGGTCGTGCATGAAGTGGCCGAGCAGTTGCGGCACGTCGTGGCAGGGATAGCTGAGGCGGGTCACGCGGATGGTGATTTCGTCTCCCTTGCGTATCGCGAGGCCGCAGTCCGGACTGGGGCTGAAGCCGATGAACTCCGGCTTTTTCTCCCTCACGCCGGGCGCACTGATGACGAACGAGGCCATGCTGCGGTCCGGAGCCTCTTCCACTATCAGCGCGTGGTCTATGATTTGTCCGTCCCGTTCGATTCCCTGGTCGGTCAGGAGGAGAACACCTTCTTGCTTTTGCCGGTCGAGGAATGCGATGACCGGAGTGGCGGCGTTGCATACGCTCACCTCCAAACGGGAGGAGCTGCCGAAATCAGGCGAAAGCTGCGGGATGGGGTTGGAGGTCAGGGCCAGGTCCGGACGGTCATAATCCGACGGGTCGAGTCCCGTGGCGTAATTGCGGTTCACGATGCGTTGGCGGTTGCCGTTGTAGACGGAAGCCGGAATCATCACGTAATTGTCGCTCGTCCAACGGTAGCGGTCGAAAGCTACGGCCACACCGGATTCGGGCATGTCTTTTAAAGCCTTGAAGCGGAACGTGAACAGTTCGCCGTCCTGCACTTTTTGTTTTTCCGTGCGGACTTCCCAATCAGTGTTTGTGCCGTCTATGGGGGTGCGGCCAACTAACCGTTCCTTGTCGTAACGGCATCCCAATAATCGGATTTCGCGGTTTTCCTCCGGCGTTGCCGGAAGCCATTTCTGTGCTTGCAGGCACAACGGGCATAGCAAGAGGTATCCCGTTAAAAGTTTCTGTTTGATCATCATCGGATGGATTTGAAATGAGAATCGTGTTTTCGGTCGCAAATTTATCATATTTCCTCTCTCCCTCCAAAAAATCTGAAAGATAGTTTTGCCTGTATGGAATGGCTTCACTTGGGGGTATAGTGCTGACAAAATGTCAATCAAAGCACTTTTGATAGAGCTGTTAAATGCCATAAATAGAAACGAAATGTTAATAGGACACCGGATGAAATGTTTCTATGCCGCATTTCTTTCATTTTTTTACGCTTTTTTGCTTGCCGCTTTCAGCCAAATGATTTTTCATTCGGCTGAAAGCGATATTTTTTTCTGCGCAGAAAAAAATAAAAACCTCCGCAAATGGGTCGGAAACAAAGAAGATTCCGTGGTGGAAGCATCATGGAAAAGCTCTTTTTCGAGCTATTTCACGACGATGGGCGTACAAGGAACTAATGACAAGATGTAAGGTGAATGTGGGTAAAAGATGACCGCTTAGCCGTAAATGTCCGCAGGATTTGGGCTTTGCCGTGAGGCCGAGTCGGTATGAATCCCGAGTGAGTGTCTTTCTGTTCCAGTGCCATCGTGCGAGAATGCATCGTGGGGAGCTGTTTGTCTTTTAGGAGGGAAATGGCGCATTCTCGCATGTGTGTCTTTTGCATTTTGACATTTTGTTTTTATGTGGCTTTTCGTTCAAAATGGGGTGCCGTTTCGTTCAATTTCATGAATACGTTTTCGGGCAGGAGTGGTATGGCTTATCTTTGTAAGTAGTGGGAGCCTTCCGGATTTTAACGAGTGGCATGGCTTGGGCTTTTTGTGGTGTAGCAAATTTTTTTGAATATGTTACATCGCATGTAATTCGAGTTGTTTTTTAGGCTCGTTTGTGGGTGAAAACTATATATTTGCAACGTTTACGGAATATAAACTTTAAGGAAAACCGGAAAAACATGAATGAATCAAATCAAACATTTGCAGGAATGACCCGTTATCGTTGGGTCGTGTGTTCCATGTTGTTTCTGGCTACGGCCATCAACTACATGGACCGTCAGGTTTTATCGCTGACGTGGAAGGATTTTATTGCGCCTGAATTCGGGTGGAACGACACGGACTATGGGCTTATCACGGGGTGTTTCTCCATTGTGTACGCCATAGCCATGTTGGTCGTCGGCAAGTTTATCGACAAGGTAGGTGCGCGGCGCGGTTATTTGTGGGCCATAGGGCTGTGGTCGGCCGGGGCGTGCCTCCATGCCTTTTGCGGGATTGCCACTAACGGGCTGTTGGGTGGCGAGTGGCTGACGGATTTCGCGGGGGCGCGGCAGAACCTGGCTACGTTGCAGACGGTGGGGGACGGTGTGTGGACCGTGGCCACTGTCAGCGTCTGGCTTTTTTTGGCAGCCCGCTGCGTGTTGGCCATTGGCGAATCCGGAAATTTTCCGGCAGCCATCAAGATTACGGCAGAATATTTTCCGAAAAAGGACCGTGGGTTCGCTACCAGTGTGTTCAACAGCGGGGCACAGATTGGTGCCTTGCTTGCTCCTTTCGTCATACCTTTGCTGGCCCGTTGTTGGGGTTGGGAGATGTCCTTCCTCTTGGTGGGTGCCGTGGGCTTCGTCTGGATGGGCGTTTGGGTGTATGTGTATGATGCGCCGCAGAAAAGCAAGCGTGTCAATGCTGCGGAACTGGCCTACATTGAGCAGGATTCCGCCGCCGATGCTCCTTTAGTCGAAGGTACGGATGAGGCTCGTCCGACGAGGGGTATCAGCATTTGGAAGTGCCTGACTTATCGCCAGACATGGGCTGTCGTGGCCGGACGTTTCCTGCCCGATGGCGTGTGGTGGTTCTTCCTCTTTTGGGCACCGGCTTACGTGCATGATGTCTACGGATACAGTTCGGACTCCACGACGGGCATGTTACTCATTTTCACCCTCTATCTGATTTCGATGCTTTCCATCGTGGGGGGCTATTTGCCCACATGGTTCGTGGGGCACAAGGGTATGAACCCTTATGCCGGACGCATGCGCGCCATGCTTATTTATGCCTTCTTTCCCCTTATCGGCTTGGTGGCCCAGCCTTTGGGGAGTTGGTCGTATTGGTTTCCCATCGTGATAATCGGCATCATCGGGGCGGCGCATCAGAGTTGGAGCGCGAATGTCTATTCCGTGGTGGGCGACATGTTTCCCAAATCCGCCGTGGCCACAGTGACGGGTATTGGTGGTATGTCGGGCGGTATCGGTTGTTTGCTGTTCAACATGTGTTCCGGTATGTTGTTTACCTATTCCAAGGAAACGCAGATGGAGTTTTTAGGCTTCCGGGGTATCGAAGCCGGTTATATGATAGTATTTATGGTGGCGTCGTTAGGGTATCTGTTGAGTTGGGTCATCATCAAACTCTTGGTGCCGCGCTACCAGTTGATTAAAGAATAGGAGACAAGAAACATGAAACCATTTATGGACAAGGATTTCCTGCTCGGGACGGATACCGCGCGGGAGCTTTATCACGGGCATGCCGAACGTTTGCCTGTCATTGATTACCATTGCCATCTCGACCCACGGATGGTGGCGGAGGACTACCGCTTCCGTTCCATTACGGAATTGTGGTTGGGGGGAGACCATTACAAGTGGCGTGCCATGCGCACTAACGGGGTGGACGAACGTTACATTACGGGCGATGCTTCCGATTGGGAAAAGTTTGAAAAATGGGCGGAGACAGTACCCTATACCTTGCGCAACCCGTTGTACCACTGGACGCATCTGGAACTGCGCACGGCTTTCGGCATCGACAAATTGTTGAACCCCTCAACGGCTCGCGAGATTTACGAAGAATGCAACGAGAAACTGGCACAACCTGGGTTTTCCGCACGTGGGCTGATGCGGCATTACCATGTGGAAACAGTATGCACCACCGATGACCCGGTGGACAGTTTGGAATACCATATCGCCGCGAAAGCGAGCGGTTTTGAGATCCGGATGCTCCCGACGTGGCGACCGGACAAAGCGATGGCCGTGGAGAGTCCCTCGTCATTCCGCGACTATGTGGGGCGGTTGGAGCAAGTTTCCGGGCAGACCATTTCCTGTTATGCCGATTTTGTCGGAGCATTGGAAGCACGTCATGACTTCTTTGCCGCACAAGGCTGCCGTCTTTCAGACCACGGGCTGTCGGAATTCTATGCAGAAGATTATGTGGAAAACGACATTAAGCGGTTGTTTGACAAGGTATATGGCGGTACGCCTTTGGACGGTGCGGAATGTGCCCGTTTCAAGTCGGCCATGTTGGTGGAGTTTGCCCGGATGGATGCCGAAAAGGGATGGACACAACAATTCCATTACGGGACGATACGCAATGCCAACAGTCGGATGATGCGTCTCGTGGGGCCGGATACGGGTTTCGATTCCATCGGCGAGTTCAATACCGCCCTCTCCATGGCACGGTTCCTTGACCGCTTGGACAGCCGTGGCATCCTCCCCCGAACCATCCTCTACAACCTGAACCCGGCGGCCAACGAGATGGTGGCCACGATGATTGGTAATTTCCAGGACGGGAGCGTGCCGGGCAAGATACAGTTCGGTTCGGGATGGTGGTTCAACGACCAGAAGGACGGGATGGAGCGGCAGATGAACGCCCTTTCCGTGCTCGGCCTGTTGAGCCGTTTTGTAGGGATGCTGACCGACTCGCGGTCGTTCCTTTCCTACCCGCGCCATGAATACTTCCGCCGTACGCTCTGTAACCTTTTGGGGCGTGACGTGGAGAAGGGCGAGATGCCCGTAGGCGAAATGCCGCGCATCCGGCAGATGGTGGAAGACATCTGCTATTACAATGCCAAAAACTATTTTAGGTTCTAAAGAAAAGAAGATATGGAAAAAACTTGGAGATGGTTCGGGAAGAAAGACAAAATCACGTTGTCCATGTTGCGCCAGATTGGCGTGGAAGGTATCGTGACGGCTTTGCATGACATCCCGAACGGGGAAATCTGGCCTTACGAGGCAGTGGCGGAAATGCGGGACTATGTCGCAGCGGCCGGTCTGCGTTGGTCGGTGGTGGAAAGCCTTCCGGTGAGTGAAAGCATCAAGTATGGCGGTCCTGACCGTGACCGTCTGATAGAGAACTATATCGTGAGCTTGGCCAATTTGGGCAAGGCCGGTATCAAGACGGTGTGCTACAACTTCATGCCCGTGCTCGACTGGGCGCGTACCGACTTGGAACATCCGAATGCGGACGGCACGTCGTCGCTTTATTTCGACCGTGCGGATTTCGCCTATTTCGATTGTTGCATCCTGAAGCGAGAAGGGGCGGAAACCGATTACGGGGCAGACATCATGGAACAGGTGGAACGGAAGAAAGCTGTGATGACACCGGAGGATGACCATAAACTGGTGGAAAACATCATCATCAAGACGCAGGGGTTCGTGAACGGTAATATCAAGGAAGACGATGAGAAGCCGGTGGAAATCTTCCGCGAGCTGCTCGGCCTGTATAAAGGTATAGACCGTGATGCCTTGCGCGAGAACATGCGTTATTTCCTCTCCGCCGTCATGCCGGTATGCGAGCAATACGGGGTGGACATGTGCGTGCATCCCGACGATCCTCCCTTGCAGATACTGGGGTTGCCACGCATCGTGACGTGCGACGAGGACATCACTTGGTTCCTGAACGCTGTGGACAACCCGCACAACGGGTTGACGTTCTGTGCCGGTTCGTTGAGTGCCGGAGCGCACAATAATGTGCCGGAACTGGCACGCAAGTATGTCTCGCGAACGAAATTCGTGCATCTGCGCAGTACGGACGTGCTGCCCGGCGGCAATTTCAAGGAAGCGTCCCATCTGGCCGGACGTGCGGGCATCATTGATTTGGTACGCACGTTCCAAAAGGAGAATCCTTCCTTGCCGATGAGGGTAGACCATGCTCCTCTGATGTTGGGCGACGAGAAGATGGGGTACAATGCCGGTTACTCTTTCCACGGGCGCATGTTGGCCCTTGGGCAGATGGAAGGGGTTATGGCAGTAGTGAACCGTGAGATAGCGGAAGGAAAAATTTGAAAATGGATAAAGGTCAAAAACAAACGGACATGAAGAATTTATTTGATATTCAAGGACAAGTAGTAGTCATTACCGGCGGTACGGGTGTGCTAGGCCGGGAATTTGGGGAGTACCTTGCCCTGCAAGGTGCCAAGGTGGTACTGATGGGGCGTAATGAAGAGACCGGCAAACAGATAGCGGATGATATTCGCGGAAGAGGCGGCGAGGTGATGTTTCTGAAAACGGATGTGATGAATCCGGTCGTAGTGGAGCAGAACCTGCAAGACGTGTTGTCGGCCTACGGCAAGGTGGATGCCTTGCTCAATGCGGCGGGCGGCAACATGCCGGGTGCCACCATTGCGCCGACCGGGACGTTCTTCGACCTCAAGGTGGAAGAGTTCGAACGGGTGTTGAATGTAAACCTTACGGGAACGGTCATCCCCACGCAGATATTCCTCCGCCCGATGGTGGAGGCAGGAAAGGGCGCGATTGTCAATTTCAGTTCCATGGCGGCTTTCCGTCCCATGACCCGCGTGTGCGGTTATGCGGCAGCCAAAGCGGGCATTTCCAACTTCACGGCCTTCTTGGCCAATGAAGTAGCCACGAAATTCACTTCCGGTATCCGTGTGAACGCCATCGCGCCGGGCTTCTTCCTGACGAACCAGAACCGTGCGCTGCTCACCAACCCCGACGGTAGCCTGACACCGCGCGGCGAGGATGTCATCCGCCAGACACCGTTCAAACGTTTCGGCCGTCCCGAAGAGCTTTGCGGCACGATACACTATCTCATCAGCGATGCCTCGGCCTTCGTTACCGGGACGGTGGCCGTGGTGGATGGGGGCTTCAATGCCTTTGCCATGTGACGGTTCTTCTTCCGATTCGCCCTGCTTGGAGACAGGGCGGATTGGAAGGGGTTGTGCCATCAATACTTGTGGTTAGGAGAACTGCTGTGAGGAAGGGGAATGCCACAACCTTGCGTATAAGTTGATTGTTAATTAAATAATACAGTATTATGAGAAAAATTATGTTTCTCGCGTCTGTGGTGTGTTGGATTGCTTGCAGTGATACAGAAGACGAGGATAAGGAAACAATGTGTCCTGATAGTGAGGACATAAATAAGATTGAGATAGTGAAGGAAAGTTGTCAGCTACAGATTCTTCTTTCTTCGCTTCTTTATTGCCTTTATTGGAACGGAATCGAGTGATACGCCTTGACAGCCGTGACGATTTGTCCGCATGTTTACCGGACACGTTGCCAGTGCCTGAGGATTTGGATTTCGAACGGTATACTTATTTGTTGGGGAGCGCGGAACTTTATTCTCCCTCATATTATGTGAAACGTGACACGTTGGTGGAAGTTGGTGGGTGCTTCGAATACTTATTTGACTACTTTTATTCCCCTGCCGATACTTCTTCCGTCCGTTTGATTTGTGGGAAATATGCCAAACTTCCGGCATCGTGCGGTGTGTCGCTTTCGGTGAGGAGCGAACGTGGTTTGGGATTGATATACACTACGAATGTTTTAAAGAGTGGTTTGTCGACTCCCGAACTTGATATGGAAGACAAGGAATTTGCTTTGATACGTATGATACCGGATTTCTTAAAGTATGTGACGTGGCCTGAAGCTTGGGACTATACATTCTTTTATACGGTGGATTACAGCCGTTATTCTGTGATACTTTGGAAATACACTGTAGAAAGTGGTGTGGGGGTGAAAGGTTTTAAAGTGGAACTTGTTCCCTTGTCGCCAACCGTGTACCGTTATGAGGTCACACACGAGTTCTATCCGTCTTTGATTGGTGAGAAAACTACTGCTTATATGGCTTCCGTCATAGACAAGGTTCCTGATAGTGTCACGATAGACTATGTTTTTAATGAAATAAAACCGTGGTGAATTGTAATGGGTATGCGTACTTCAGTTGGTGGCAGTCACCATGGGCCGTAGAATAGCGAGTGGACATCGTGGAATTTATCTGCAATGAGTTGGCCGTTGGTGTAGAGATGTGTCGCACCGTTACGGTGTACAATGTCAAACAAGTGTCCGCTGCATTCATTCGGGATGTCAACGGTATTTCATTACCCGCTTTTTTATCTTGTAATGTAGAATTGCAGAAACGCTTGTGGCAAATATATGGATAATTTTTGGCCATGCAAAAGAACCCTCCACAAAAGATGTCTCTATGAAAGACAAATCCGCGTGGAGGGTGCTAAAAGAAGTGTGTGGAATATTTACTTGCTATTTTTCATTAAGGCATGGATGCGTCTGGCTTCAGCTTCGGGATAATAATAAACTTCCGTGGCCGGATGGAAAATATAGTTTTCGTATTTCAATAACTGTAACTGGGCAAACTTCTTATCTTCCGACATGAGGATATCCAGTCTGACTGTAGTATTGTCCACCGGAGCTACAGGAATGCATTCTGGAACCCCATTAGCTTCAATGACATGTTGCAATGTATCAAAATGTTCCGGAGAATAGTATAGATGGTATTCTTTAATTGTACTGCCGGTAGGAGCATATACGGTTCTGGAGGCATGGCTCAAAATCCGTATCATGCCATAAATGGCCATACTTCCTCCACACGCCATGAAAACGAGCGAAAGGATATTGCTGTCTGTAGTGTGCATCGTAAGGGTAAGCGATACCATGAAAACGCCTATTGTTATAAGTATGCCGGATGAGACAGCGTTACGTGAGTTGAATCTTTTTTGGATATCCTGTTCGTTAGGACGTTGGGCTATAGCTTGATTTTCCATATCTTTTTAATTATAAAATAAAACATAATGAGATAATACACTATTATTCCGGCAAAATGAACCTTTGCCAGTCTGTCTATAAATCGGATAAGGAAATCTCGCTAAATGAGTAGGCGGCATAAAGCGAACACATAGTATTCGCATGAAGGTTGGCAGTAGAATGGGGCTGCCGTTTCGAATTGTTTGCCATTGGTGCTCATTCCGCATAGTGCAGATAATCGTTTTTGGGTGCGGAATGGCAGGTATTGCAAAGCCTGTAAATGGAAATTTTGCAGAGAACGTGTAGGTTGGGCTGTCAATACCCGTGCCCATACGATTTCCGGTGAAATTTCCCCATCGAATAAGACTTGTGGCTTTACCGTGTGTAACTCTTGCTGTTTGTGTACATTTTCGGCATATACTTTTTTACTTTCCGAGTGTTGTTCACGGAAAGCGTTCGTATTGGCAGAAATTAGAAATGTAATGGCTGCAAATAGGAATGACAGTATGATTTTTTGAAAATGCTTCATTAATAGTACAAAGATACGCACTCTTTTGTCTTTTGAACAAAAGAGTGGAATCCTTTTAACTTAATTTATGTAGCTGTTGGAGTATAAACGCCTCTGTTTATATCCACATCCTGATGCGCCGCATGGCTTCGATGCAGTCTTCGCGCTCGCCGAAAGCCGTGAGGCGGAGGTAGCCTTCGCCGTTGGGGCCGAAGCCTACGCCCGGTGTGCCGACTACGTTTACTTCGTATAGCAGTTGCTCGAAAAAACGCCAGGAACCCGTGTTATCGGGTGTTTTCAGCCAAATGTAGGGCGCGTTGACTCCGCCATAGACCTTGAATCCGGCAGATTGCAGGCCTTCGCGCATGATGTGTGCGTTTTCCATATAATAGTCGATGGTGGCTTTCACTTGCGCCTTGCCTTCTGCCGTATAGATGGCTTCCGCTCCGCGTTGGGTGATGTAACTCGTGCCGTTGAACTTGGTGCATTGGCGGCGATTCCAGAGTTTGTTGACGGGGACACGTTCGCCCTCCAAGGTGGCGGCTGTCAGTTCTTTGGGTACTACCGTATAACCGCAGCGCACACCTGTGAACCCTGCCGTTTTGGAAAAGCTACGGAACTCGATGGCACAACGTTTCGCACCTTTGATTTCGTAGATGGAGTGGGGAACATCGTCTTCACGGATGTAGGCTTCGTATGCGGCATCGAAGAAAATCAAGGTGTCATTGGCTAAGGCGTAATCCACCCATTTTTTCAGTTCCGTCTTAGTTAGGGTTGTGCCGGTCGGGTTGTTAGGATAACATAGGTAGATGATGTCTATGCGCCGGTCGGGAATTTGCGGGATGAAATGGTTCTCTGCCGTGCAGGGCAGGTAGGTGACATTGCTCCACTTCCCGTCTTCTCCCAATTCGCCGGATCGTCCGCACATGACATTGCTGTCTATGTAGACCGGATAGATGGGGTCGGTCACGCCCATACTGTTGTCCCAACGCAGGACCTCACCGATGTTGCCGGTGTCGCTTTTGGCACCGTCGTTGATGAAGATTTCAGTAGGGCTCAGGCTGATGCCGCGAGAAGCAAAATCATTTTTGAGGATGGCTTCAATCAGGAAATCGTAGCCTTGCTCTGGTCCGTATCCATGGAATGTTTCAGCCGTGGACATTTCGTCCACGGCCTTATGCATGGCCGTGATACATGCCTGTGGCAGCGGACGGGTCACATCCCCTATACCCAGGCGGATGAGCCTTTTGCCCGGGTGGGTCACTTTGAACGTGTTTATTTTCTTGGCGATGTCCGAGAATAAATAGTTTCCCGGCAGTTTGAGGTAATGTTCGTTTACTAATGCCATAATGCTATGTTGTTTTTATCTATCCATATTTATTGTTCCGTCGAATACTTTTGTGGCAGGACCGGTCATCAGAATCCGGTCGTTTTGCGGTTCGTATTCGATGGTGAGTGTGCCTCCATCCATGATGATGTCGGTCTTGCCTTTGCCACGTCCGGTGAAAGCAGCGGCTACGGCCGTAGCGCACGCTCCTGTTCCACAGGCCTGTGTAATACCTGAGCCTCGTTCCCATACACGCATCCGGACATTCCCGTCGGGTAAGACCTGGGCGAATTCCACGTTGACGCGGTTCGGGAATAGCGGGTGATGTTCCATGGCCGGACCTTCGGAAAGCAAGTCAATAGCAGAAACGTCATGGGTGAAAATCACCAGATGCGGGTTGCCCATGTTTACGGCTGTACCTTCACGGAAAAGATAGCCGTTTCCTAAATCCACGGTACGAATGTCGCACGGAGCCCCCATGTCTACGGTTACCGAATCCACATTCTCGCCTTGTAAATGTAAATATAAGGTTTTTATTCCGGAGAGGGTTTCCAAGGCGATTTCTTTTTTATCGGTAAGTCCGTATTCATACACGTACTTGCCGACGCAGCGGCTGGCATTGCCGCACATCATGGCTTCTGAACCGTCTGCGTTGAAGATGCGCATGCTGAAATCTCCTGTTTCGGAAGGCCCTATCAGGACAAGCCCGTCGCTTCCGATGCCGGTATGTGGTTTGCTCCATTCCTTTGCCAATGCCTCGGGATGCGAGACGGGGTACTTCAGGGTATTGACGTAGATGTAGTCATTGCCAACCCCCTGCATTTTGGTAAATTCTATTTTCATATTTTCGTTTTTCTGTAGGCATCTTCATGTATTCCGTTTACGGCTCGCCCGCTAGGTTCGTTTTGTCCTTTGAACGAGGTGTCCCAAGCCAAGGCTTCGGCTGTGGAGCAGGCCACACTCGGTACGCTCGGTACGCTTCGGGCTGCGCTGTCGCTCGGGAAATATTCTTCGAAGATGCTACGGTAATAGTATTCTTCTTTGTTCATGGGCGGGTTGATGGGAAACCGTTCCGAGGCATGTGCCATCTGTTCGTCGCTGACGGCCTGTGATGTGATATCCTTCAATGTGTCAATCCAACTGTATCCCACGCCGTCGCTGAATTGTTCTTTCTGCCGCCAGACCACGCTTTCGGGTAAGAGATTGGCGAAAGCATCGCGTACGATTTTCTTTTCAATCGTCTTGCCCGGGCACATTTTGACTGCCGGGTTGAGGCGCATGGCCACGTCGAGAAATTCCTTGTCGAGGAAAGGAACGCGCCCTTCCACGCCCCATGCTGAGAGGGATTTGTTGGCTCGCAGGCAGTCGTAAAGGTACAGTTTGGAGAGCTTGCGCACCGTTTCTTCGTGAAAGGCCAGGGCATCCGGTGCTTTGTGGAAATAGAGGTAACCGCCGAATACTTCATCGGCGCCTTCACCGCTCAATACCATCTTGATGCCCATGCTCTTGATGACGCGGGCAAGCAGGTACATCGGGGTGGAGGCGCGCACGGTGGTCACGTCGTAGGTCTCGATGTAGTAGATGACATCACGCACGGCATCCAATCCCTCTTGGATGGTATAGTTGATTTCGTGGTGTACGGTACCGATGTAGTCGGCAACTTCCTTGGCCTTGGCCAAGTCCGGGGCGCCTTTCAGTCCCACGGCGAAGCTGTGGAGTTGCGGCCACCACGCCGTGGATTGCCCGTCGGTCTCGATGCGGCGTGCCGCAAACTTCCGCGCTATGGCCGAAATGACGGAACTGTCCAATCCGCCGGAGAGCAGCACGCCATAGGGAACGTCGCTCATCAGTTGGCGGCGTACGGCAGCTTCCAAGGCATCACGTACGGCTTCTACTTGTATGGGATAGCTGTTTCCACAGTCCGTGACTTTAGTAGCGTTACAGGCGTCATGGGTATAATTGTCCTTCACGTTCGAGTAGTCCATCCAATCACGGGTGTACCAACGCGTCATCTTCCCTTCCTTGCCACAGTAATAATGTCCCGGCAAGAACGGCTCGTATTCGTCGCAGAAACCTTCAAGTGCTTTCAGTTCGCTGGCCAGATATAGGATGCCGTCCTTGTCATGTCCTATATATAAAGGTATGACTCCGATGGGGTCGCGGGCTATCAGGAAGTCGTCCTGTTCTTCGTCATAAAGGGCGAAGGCAAAAATTCCATTCAGGTCTTCTAAGAAATGGATGCCTTTGTCCCGGTAGAGCGCGAGGATGACCTCGCAGTCGCTGCCCGTTTGGAAGTCGTATCGTCCGGTATACTGTTCACGGATTTGGCGGTGGTTGTAGATTTCCCCGTTGACGGCCAGTATCTGTTTACGGTCGGGCGAGAAAAGAGGCTGCCCGCCGCTTTGCGGATCGACGATGGAAAGGCGTTCGTGGCATAAGATGGCTGTCTTGCCACAATAAATGCCACTCCAATCCGGCCCGCGGTGCCGGATTTTCTTAGACATGGACAAAGCCTTTTTTCGTAATTCAGGCGTTTGTTGTTTGAGGTTGAAAAGGGCTGTTATTCCACACATGGCGTTAAAGCTTTTGTTAAGTAAGCGTTGATGTCTTGGGCCGCTTTGCGTCCTCCTGCGATGCAGCGGACTACGAGGCTAGCACCGGTGGCCGCGTCTCCGGCCACGAAAACATTGCTTGCGAATGCCGGCTGTTGGGGCTTGAGGAATCCCATGGCCAACAGCACGAGGTCAGCCTTGAGAGTTTCCTTTTTCCCAGTAGGGCGCATGACGGGACGGCCTCCGTCCGGATTGGGAACCCACTCCACTTCTTCCACTTCCACACCGCAAACCCGGCCGTCTTTCGTGCCGATGAAACGGTTGGAGGTCAGGCACCACCGGCGTGTGCATCCTTCTTCGTGGCTGGAACTGGTCTTTAAGATTACGGGCCATTGCGGCCATGGGGTGGTTGGGTTATGCCCTACCGGAGGTTTCGGCATGATTTCTATTTGCGTGACGTTGGCCGCACCCTGTCGGTTGCTCGTGCCGATGCAGTCGCTTCCCGTATCGCCGCCACCGATGACGACCACATGTTTGCCTTTGGCGTTTATGCGTTCTTCCTTGCCGAAGGTCTGTCCGCCCAAAATCCGGTTTTGTTGGGCTAGCATTTCCAATGCGAAGTGTATGCCTTTGAGGTTGCGCCCCGGGATGTCGAGGTCGCGTGCCTGTGGTGTTCCCGTGCAAATACAGTAAGCATCGAAACCTTCGGGCAGGTGTTTCATGTCTACGGGTGAGTTTGTCTTGAAGATGACTCCTTCAGCTTTCATGATTTCTATTCTCCTGTCTATGATGGCCTTGTTGAGTTTAAAGTTCGGAATCCCGAAGCGTAATAATCCGCCCACGCTTTCATCCTTTTCAAATACCGTTACTTCATACCCTATGCGGTTCAGTTGGTTGGCGGCAGCCATGCCTGCCGGGCCGGAACCTACGACGGCCACTTTCTTCCCGTTTCGTGGGTAGGTCTTCGGTTTGACATAGCCTTCGCGGAAAGCTGCTTCGATGATGGCCGCCTCATCCTCACGGATGGTGACCGGGGCATCGATGGCCAGTTTCAGCACGCAGCTTTTCTCGCAGAGCGCAGGGCAGATGCGCCCGGTGAATTCCGGAAAATCGTTGGTTTGGGACAGGATTTCGTATGCTTCTTCCCATTTGCCTTTGTAAAGCGCATCTTGGAACTCGGGCGGACGGTTACCTAAGGGGCATGCCCAGTGGCAGAAAGGCACTCCGCAATCCATGCAGCGTGAGGCTTGCAGTTTGCGGTCACTGGTGTTTAGGGTCTGTTCCACTTCTCCGAAGTCGTTGATGCGGTCGTGCACCGGGCGGTAGCCGGCTTCCTGCCGCGATATGGTGAGGAATGCTTTAGGGTTTCCCATTTTTTTCTTTATTTTTTGTCGTTTGTCGATTCTGTTAGTAATCCCGTTGTACGTCTGCTATTTTTTGTTGCAGTTTGCGCATTTGCTCTTCTGCCAGTACGCGCTTGTATTCGATGGGTGTGACTTGTATGAACTCGTCTACGTAGTGATTCCAGTCGTCCAACATGGTGAGGGCCAGGCTCGAACCGGTGTAGAGGTAGTGTTGGCGGACAAGTTCATGCAGCTCTTTGCGTGAGGTGGAGTTTTCCAAAAGCGAAAGTTCCACCATTTCCATGTTGCAGAAGTAGTCGAACGTATGGCTTTTGTCCCAAACGTATGCCACGCCCCCGCTCATGCCGGCAGCGAAATTGCGTCCTGTTTCTCCCAAAACGACTATGCGCCCCCCTGTCATGTATTCGCAGCAGTGGTCTCCCACACCTTCCACGACGGCGATGGCTCCGGAGTTGCGTACGGCAAAACGTTCGCCGGCCCGGCCGTTGATGTAGACCTCGCCGCTCGTGGCACCATATAGCAGCGTGTTGCCCGCAATAGTGTTCTTTTCCGCATCGAAGTTGGAACGCACGGGAGGACGGACGGAAATCAGTCCGCCGCTCAACCCCTTGCCCAAGTAATCGTTTGCTTCGCCTTCCAGTTTGAAGCAGATGCCGTGGGCTAGGAACGCCCCGAAGCTTTGTCCGGCGGAACCTTTGAATTTTACGTTGATGGTTTGTTCAGGAAGCCCTTCGTTGCCATACCGTGTGGCTACGGCACCTGACAGCATGGCTCCTACGGAGCGGTCGGTGTTGGCGATGGCGTATTCCAGGGATACTTCCTTGCCATGTTCGAGGGCTTCTGTGGCTGAGGCTATGATTTCCACGTCTTTCACGTGGCTGATTTCATGCTTTTGTTCGCATACGTGATGGATGGCCGTATTGCTTTCCACCTTGTGTAATAGGCGGCTGAAGTCCAACAGCCCAATTTTTGTCTCTTTTTCCACAGGCTTAATTTCGATGAGGTCAGTGCGCCCCACGATGTCTTCCAGTCGTGTGAATCCCATTTCTGCCAAGTATTCGCGTACTTCTTCGGCCAAAAAGCGGAAATAATTCACCACATATTTATAGTGTCCTCGGAAATGGCTGCGCAATACCGGGTCTTGGGTGGCGACCCCGACTGGGCAGGCGTTGGTGTGGCATTTGCGCATCATGACGCATCCTAATACGATAAGCACAGTCGTGCCGAAGCCGAATTCTTCGGCTCCGAGGAGAGCCATGCCGATGATGTCGCGCCCTGTTTTGAGTTGTCCGTCGGTTTGCAGGCGTACTTGTCCGCGCAGTCCGTTGAGTACCAAAGTCTGTTGGGTCTCACTAAGACCGATTTCCGGAGAGATGCCCGCATAACGCATGGATGACGCAGGCGAAGCACCCGTTCCACCTTCCGCGCCCGAGATGACAATCAGGTCGGCCTTGGCCTTGGCCACTCCGGCGGCTATCGTGCCGACCCCACTTTCGGCTACCAGTTTTACGCTGATTCGAGCTTGTGGGTTGACATTCTTCAGGTCGAAAATCAGTTGTGCCAAATCTTCGATGGAGTAGATGTCGTGGTGGGGCGGGGGAGAAATCAGGGATATGCCCGGAATGGAGTGGCGCGTTTTGGCAATCACCTCATCCACTTTGAAACCTGGAAGTTGGCCACCTTCCCCCGGTTTGGCACCTTGTGCTACTTTGATTTGTATCTCTTCGGCATTGGCGAGGTATTCGGTCGTGACACCGAAACGTCCGGATGCCACCTGCTTGGTCTTGCTGCAAAGAGGGATGCCTTCGTATGTCTCATGGAAACGGGCGTTGTCTTCCCCGCCTTCTCCCGTATTGCTTCGGGTGCCAAGCTCGTTCATGGCCAATGCCAGGGCTTCGTGGGCTTCCTTGCTGATGGCACCGAACGACATGGCACCGGTGACGAAATGCTTGACGATGTCCTCCACGGGTTCTACCTTGTTGATTTCGACGGGGTTACGTTTGGACCCGAAGAAATCACGCAGGAATATCGGCTGTTTTTTCCCGTCCACCATCTTCGTGAATTCCTTGAATTTCTTGTAACTGCCAAGGCGCGTGGCGATTTGCAGGGCTGATATGGTTTCAGGATTCCAGGCATGTTGCTCGCCATCTTTGCGGAAAGAGAACAGTCCGGTATGGGGCAAGAGGTGTCCGGGTTCTGTGAGCCGGAAACCGGCATCGTGGAAAATGGTATAGTCTTTTGCGATTTCCTCCAACCGTATGCCACCGATGGTAGAGGCCGGCGTGCCGAAATAGGTTTTCAGTAATTCCTCACTGAGTCCGATAGCTTCGAATATTTTGGCACCTCGGTAAGAACGTATCGTGCTGATGCCCATCTTGCTCATCACCTTGTACAATCCTTTGCAGATAGCCTTGATGTAGTTTTTCTCTGCTGTTTCGTAATTCATCTGTATTTCGTGTCGCTTGACCAAATCGTCTAATACGGCAAAAGCCATATAGGGATTGATGGCACTTGCCCCGTAACCCAACAGCAGGGCCGTGTGCATGACCTCACGGATTTCACCGCTTTCGATAATCAGTGCGGTCTGCACACGTTTTTGTACGGAAATCAAATGGTGATGTACGGCACTTACGGCCATCAGTGAGGGGATGGCGGCATGTTCGGCATCCACTCCGCGGTCGGACAGGATGATGTAATTCACGCCCTCGTCGACAGACTCTTCAGCCTGCTTGCATAAGGTGGACAAGGCTTCTTGCAAGGCCGCCTTCCCTCCGTGCACGTCGAACAGAATGGGAAGCTTCACGGTGTTGAACCCCTTGTAACGTATGTTGCACAGGATATCCAACTGGGTGTTGGTCAATACAGGATGAGGCAAGCGTACCATTTTGCAGTGTGCCTCGCTCGGCAACAGGATGTTCATACCCACGGCACCGATGTACTCGCTCAGCGACATGACCAGTTCCTCGCGGATCGGGTCGATGGGAGGGTTGGTCACTTGGGCAAACTGTTGGCGGAAATAGTTGAACAGCAGTTGAGGCTTGTCGGAGAGCACGGCCAACGGGGTGTCGTTCCCCATGGAAGCGGTCGGCTCCGCTCCGTTCGTTGCCATCGGGATGAGCATGCGTTCGATATCTTCGTGCGTATAGCCGAAGTTGCGCAGCTTGCGGCTGTAGTCCTCCACACTGTTTTCAACTTTCCGCCCACTTCGCAGCGTGTCCAGTTCTATACGGTTCGTGGAGAGCCATTGCCGATAGGGCTTGGCAGCAGCCAACTGGACTTTCAGTTCCCCGTCATAGTATATTTTTCCCTCTTGGGTGTCCACCAAGAGTATTTTGCCCGGTTGCAACCGTCCTTTTTCCTTGATGTCCCCCGGCTCGAAGTGGATGGTGCCTGCCTCGCTGGCCACGACCATCATGTCGTTCCGCGTTATCAGGTAACGGGCAGGGCGCAGGCCGTTGCGGTCGAGCATGCCTCCGGCATAGCGTCCGTCACTGAAGAGCAGGGCGGCCGGGCCGTCCCACGGTTCTATCAGGATGGAGTGGTACTCATAGAAAGCCTTCAGGTCTTCGCTGATAGGGTTCTTGTCGTTGAAGGATTCCGGCACCAACATGGCCATGGCGTGGGGCAGGCTCAGGCCGGACATGACGAAGAATTCCAACACGTTGTCCAACGAGGCACTGTCGCTCATGCCGGGTTGGATGATGGGCCTGATTTGTTTCACGTTGCCAAGCGTGGGTGTGGAGAGCACGCTTTCCCGTGCCTCCATCCAAGCTCGGTTGCCCCGTATGGTGTTGATTTCACCGTTATGCGCCAACAGGCGGAAAGGCTGCGCCAGGCTCCAGGTCGGGAAGGTATTGGTGCTGAATCGGGAATGCACGACGGCCAACCCACTGGTGAAGTACGGTTGGGTCAGGTCGGGGAAGTATTCCCTCACTTGTACGGACGACAGCATTCCTTTGTACACGATATTCTTGCTCGACAGGGATACGATATAGAAATCTTTGTGATGTATGCGGTTCTCAATCCTCTTCCTTATTATATATAGGGTGCGTTCCAAGTTCTCCGTATCAGTGGAACCGGTGATGAATACTTGCTTGATGCTTGGTTCCGTGCCCAATGCGTCTTTTCCAAGGATAGACGAATTGACCGGCACGTTGCGCAAGTGCATCAGGTTCAAGCCTTCCCGTTCTATCTCCTCAATCATGATGCTTAGCATGTGGGATTGCTCCTGCCCGTCCTTGGGCAGGAAGACAAGCCCTGTGCCGTATTTTCCTTTTTCCGGGACGGGGATGCCTTGCAGGAGGATGAATTCATGGGGGATTTGGAGCATGATGCCTGCCCCGTCGCCCGTCTTGTTGTCGGCGCCTTCCGCCCCCCTGTGCTTCATGTTTTCCAACACTTTAAGGGCAGAATCCACTAATTCATGGGATTTGTTGCCGTGTATGTCCACAATCATACCTACTCCGCATGCGTCATGTTCGTTCGAGGCGTCGTACAATCCACTTGCCTTGTGGATGTGCTTCTTTGCATCTTTAATGCCGTTATATTTGATAAAAGGATTTTGTTTTTCTTGTTTCATAATCTATATGCGATATTATTTTGTTGTATCGTGACGTTTTGTTTTGCAAAAGTACTAATTGATTGCCAAAATGCAATGGGGCGTAATCCTGTTTTTCTTGAGAAAAAGAAAAGATATTTTTCAAGACTGATGATTCGGATAAAATTTATGCAAAATAGTTACGAATAGGTATGAAAATGGTTGTTTTGTTTTTTAGATTACAACCTTGCTGTTGTCCTTATAAAAATACAATGGATTTGGTGAGGTTGGCTCCTTTTCAATCTGCTGAAAGAGAAAGGTAGAAAAAGGAACATGTGGGAAAAAATATCCCGCCTCAAAACCGAGGCGGGATACCAACACAAAAACTAAACTAAACTTTTAACTAAGCTATCTTAAAGTTTCACAACTTTATATCCTTTACGTTTCAAAGATAGTTATTCCTTCGGCCGCATCCAAATAGAATCTGCGAAATAACTGCTTTTTTCTACGAATCCGGATATTTTTCTCCGTTGCAATTATAAATGCGTGGTTTTGTTGAGCAGGTAATAATCCAGAATCGTCATGGCCGCCATAGCTTCTACCACAGGTACCGCACGAGGAAGTACGCAGGCATCGTGCCGTCCGCGAGCTTTTATGATCGTCGGGGTTCCGTCCAGTGTTACGGTTTCCTGTTCCATCAGGATGGTAGCGACTGGCTTGAAAGCCACCCTGAAATAGATGTCTTGTCCGTTGCTGATTCCGCCTTGTATGCCTCCGCTATTGTTGGTGCGTGTTCCGATGGTTCCATTTTTTGCTATGAAGACATCATTTTGTTCACTTCCCCGTTGGCTTACTCCGGCAAACCCTCGTCCGTATTCGAATCCTTTTACGGCGTTGATGCCCAACATGGCACCTCCCAATGCAGCATGGAGTTTGCTGAAAGCCGGTTCACCCAACCCTATGGGGCAATGGCGGATTACTCCCGTGATGATACCTCCGATTGTATCTCCTTTTGCTTTGACTTCCGAAATGAGGCTTTCCATGGCAGCGGCTTTTTCCGTATCCGGGCAACGTACATCGTTCGTTTCGATTTGTGCCGGGTCGTAATGCGTATAATCGTGTTCCAAAGCTATGTTACCCACTTGTGAGGTATAGGCATAGATTTCCACTCCGATTTGTTTGAGAGCCAGTTTTGCCAAGGCACCGCCCACGCAACGTGCTATGGTTTCACGTGCCGAAGAACGTCCTCCACCCGTATGGTCACGCAAGCCGTATTTTTGAGTGTAGGTGAAATCGGCATGTGATGGTCGGTACAGGTTGCGTATGTTGTCGTAATCATTGGAATGTTGGTTGGTGTTGCGTACCAGGAAGCCGATAGGGCACCCGGTAGATTTGCCTTCGAACACTCCGGACAGCAGTTCCACCTTGTCCGCTTCTTTGCGGGGAGTCGTGATTCTGCTTTGTCCCGGCCGACGACGGTCCAGTTCGCGTTGTATGAAGTTCTGGTCGATGTCGATACTGGCCGGAAATCCGTCGATGATTCCGCCTATTCCAGGCCCGTGGCTCTCCCCGAAAGTCGTCAGCCGGAATATGTTACCGAATGTATTGCTCATGTCTCACCCTTCCGATATAAAATATACAGATGCCGTTTTTTAATGGCAATGTCCGCATCCGCAACTCTCTTCGTGATGGTGCCCGTTACAGCCGCAATCGTCTCCGCAACCTCCACCACAACTGTCGCATCCGCATCCGCAACCTCCTTCGCCGCTCAGCATGTTGAGCATGCCTTGTATTTCGTCTTTTGTCGCATCGCGGTTTTCAGTGACTTCACCGATGAAGTTCAATGCTTTTCCGGCTAAGGGATGATTCAGGTCTACGGTTACGGTATCTTCTTTCACGTCTGTGATTGTTCCGTTAAAACGTGCTCCGTCTGCATTCATCAAGGGTACCACGCTTCCCGGATAAATATGCTCTTTGTCAAAATGTCCGTTTATTTTGAATACATCTTTGTTCAGTTCCAGTACGCGTTCCTGTTCATACTCACCGTAAGCTTCTTCTACGGACAGTGTGAAATTGAATTTCTCTCCTTTCTGTAACGGTTTGATTTGTGCTTCAAAAGCATCTAAAGTTGTGCCCATATCCGAAATAAACTGGAAAGGGTGCTCAATAGGAGCTTTTTCCACTAATTCTCTTTTCCCGTCGAAATCCGTATAGAGTTCGTATGCGACGGTGATGTACTTGTTGGGTGTCGTATCCATATATATCCTATTATTAATGATAAAGAGTTGCAAAGTTACAGGAAATAAATGACAAACAAAAGCGGATGGCTTGTTTTGATGGTTTTAAAGCCCTATTTCGTTTCTCTTTCTATCTGATATGTAGGGGGAGGTAGGGGTACTCGTTTCATTTTCAGGATAGGGAATGGGTTACCTTGCTCGTCTGTTTCCGTGCGTTCAAAAGTTTGGAACCCCAAATGGCGGTAGAAACCTTCTGCCTTGTGGTTTTGTTCGTTTACGTCCACATATCGCACGCCGAGTTTCTCGCAAGCCATGGTAAGCAGTAGCTTCCCGATACCTTTTCCGAAATATTCAGGTGAGATGAAAAGCATTTCGATTTTGTCTTTTTCTATGCCGATAAATCCTGTGGCTTCATTTTGCTCGTATGAAACAAAGAGGTTTTCTATGGATTCGAGACCGGCCTTTGCGTATGGTTTTAATGCTTGTATGTCCTTTTCTGTCAGGAAATGGTGGCTTTGCCGTACTGATGCTTCCCACAGCCGGGTCAGTGCCTCAATAGTCTCTGTGGTACGTATGGGAGTTGTAATGTGCATGTTTTGGATATTTTGTATGGACAAAGTTACGAATAAAATCCGCCATTCGCAATTGTTTTATTATCAGCTTATCTCTCTCTTCCTACATAAGAGTTTTCCCAAAAACATCCTTCATCTTTCAGGATGCATGCTAATTGGTTCATTGTTTGTGCGTTATGGGCTGAAGGATGTTTCAGCTATCCTTCAGCCACGTTTCATTTCCTTTGGAAGAGAACGGAAAACCAATCTGCGGAGAATGAAAAATCGTTTGGCTTAGATTGAAAAATCGTTTGGCGCAGAGCGTTTGACGGCTTTCTGCCATGAAAGGGAACTGAAAGATGAAATTTTATCGTTCAGTTCTTAATATGTTGTATGATAGTCGTTTGCCATACATCCTGAAAGATGAAGGATGTTTTTGGAAATTCCCCTGGGTGTATTTTAGTTAGCGATTACCCAATCTTTCAGGGTGTGCCGTTCCATGTCGAAGTTGATGCCGACTTTCACCACGGGCAGGCCGCACAGGGCGAAGCGTTCGGGATAATTCTTCAGGTCGATCTGCTGCATGGCGGCTTCGGCAGATTGGTTCAGTTTCAGTTCTACGACGTAGAGCGTGGTGGCCGTGCGCATCACTAAGTCCACCCGTCCCATTGGGGTACGTACTTCCACGTCCACATACGCGCCAAGGAGGCTGAAGATGATGTAGAGCATCTGTTGGTAATGGCCTTCGTAGTCCGTGCGGTCGCAATAAGGGACGGTGGAAAGGAACGTCTGCAACAGGCGGAGCATCCCGTCCATGTCGCCGCGCACCAAGGCACGGGCCAAATTGACCACCGTGGTATTGGTCGTCTGCGTGTCGCGTGTCACATAATAAGGTATGAGGCTGCGCATCAGGCCTATCCTTACTTCCGTATTCGGGATGTCCAACGTATAGATTTGGAACATCTCATCATATCCCTTGATGGTGACATAGCCGCTTTGGTACAACAAGGGGGTGATGCTTTGCATCCGTTCGGTCGGTGCGTCGAAGTCGGCCGCCACAGCCTCGTTGCCCCCTAATTTTGAGGGTAATATACCGAATCTGTTCAGCATTTCAATTAAGTAAGTGGGCGTGCCGCTACCGAACCAATAGGAGTCCAACCGTCCGTCAGCGAAGGCGTTCAACAGGCTGAAAGGGTTATAGATGTCCGGTGAGGGCCATGTGAAATGGTAACCGTCGTAATGGTCTTTTAGTTTCTGCACGGCTTCCTCGCGATTCACGTTCAACCGTCCGGCTAAAATATCCAGATCCTCGTCCATCTGGGTGGCCATCTCCTCCTCCGTGATGCCACAGATGGCGGCATATTCCGGCAGCATGCTGATATTCTTGATGTTGTTCAGTTCGCTGAAGATGCTCAGTTGCGAGAACTTGGTGATGCCCGTCAGGAACACGAAGCGAAGGTAAGGGTCACAGGCTTTGAGCGGACTATAGAAGTTGCGCATGACGTTACGGAGGACGGGCAGGTCCTTTTCTTCATGCACCACGTCGAGCAGGGGGGCATCGTATTCGTCGATGAGCACCACCACCTGGCGGCCTGTTTGTTCGTATGCGCGGCGGATCAAGTTCGTGAGGCGTATGTTGGCATCCGGACTTTCCGTGAGGATACCGTATTTATGCTCCATCGGTTCCAACTGTGAAGCCAAATAGCGTTCCAGTTGTTCCTTTTCCATGTGTTTGCCGAGGCTCATGTCGAAGCGCAATACGGGGTATTCCGTCCATTCCGTTTCCAACTGCTCCATGGCTAAACCTTTGAACAAGTCTTTCCGCCCTTGGAAATAAGCTTCCAAGGTACTGGTCAATAGGGATTTGCCAAAACGGCGCGGGCGGCTCAAAAAGAAATAATTGGAATCGGCATGCACCATACGGTAAATGTATTCCGTCTTGTCTACATACATGTAATTCCCCGTTCGGATTTTCTCAAAAGTCTGTATCCCTATCGGATATTTTCGCCTTGTGTACTGCATAGTCGAACCCTTGCTTTTTGTATTTGTATAAGTGCAAAGTTACTGAAAATGAAAAGCCATGCAAATGTTTTATCGGAAAAACTTTTCTTTATGTCCTATTGGTGCAACCACACCGTCTGCAAGTACCTGCGCCATACGGCCAAATGGGTGGTGGCATTGATTTCCTTGCAGATGTTGATGCAAGTCGTGGCCAGTCGTTCTTTTGCACCGTCGATGTCCGGAGACGTGATGGCCAACACGTTCAGGGTTTCTTCTCCTATCTTGAGACGGGGGAGGGCTTTTACCGGAGAGTCCTTGTCAGTCAGTACGCGGTAGAGCGTAGGGGCGAAGTTCCGGAACGACTCGACGAGCTTTTCTTCCTGTGTCTTGCCGTCTTTTCCGTTTAGGCCCGTTCCTGTTACCAAGCGTTCGTTGGCCTTGCCTGTGGTTCGGAAATATTGGTCCAAGAACATGTCCCAGTTGGTAAAAAGGATGTAACCGCCTTGGGCTGTGTCGGGCATGATGCCGATATGGCTGTAGTAAGTGGTGGTTATGGATTCCTCTTCACCTTTGCTGGGGCGGTAGGCCTGTTCCGTAATGTCCGTCTTTCGGATGATTTCGGTGAATCCTGTGTGGGGCAATTCCGCTTCGTCTTTTCCGTCTTCGAAATCCACGCCCGAAGTAGGGGTGAGAAACGGGCGGATGACGTGCTTGTCCCAATGGGACCTTACATAGCCGGGATTGTCACGCTCGTAACGGGCAAGGTTCAAGAGCAGTTCTGCCTCTCGGGTGTTCAGGCGGGATGCCTTTTGGCTCAGTGCTTCGTGCCCTTTGCGGGCCAGGTCTTTGCGAAGTTCGGCGAGTGACGGTTTTACCGCCAACGAATCGACTGTTTCGTATAGCATCGGAAGCGTTTCCCTTTCATGACCGCAACTTTCCAACATGCCGACGAGCAAATCGACGGCTCGTGCTTTCTGTGTGCCGATGGTTTGGCGGTCGCCTTCGGTGTTATGCAGGCGAACCACGTGGAAGTTCCAGATGTTGGGTATGGATACGGCAAAGTGCCCTTCCGAGTCTATGGCTTTCATGTTGAACACCAACCTCCGTTCCCTGTGGAAACGGGTCAGGTAGCCTTCACGCCCCTTCAACGGGCCGTCCAAAACCTTGACAATCTCGTTCGGCTCATTGGTTTTCGGGTTGAAGGCGTAATCACTGTAAGGCTTTTCCAATACGATGACGTGTTCTGCATAGTTTTCATTGAAGTCCTTGAAGAAACGCATCTGTTCTTCGGGTATCGTCAGGAAACCTGCTTTGTGCCTGTCGTCTTTTTTGCGCTCATACAGGATGGTGCCGTCCGGGTAGTATTTGCCGATGAAGTCTGCCACGGCTTCTTGGGTGGAAAGGACGAACACGTAACCGGCAAATAACGGTTGGTGCACATCCCTGCCTTCGCTGCCTATGTCTGCCGTGGTATGGGTGGGGCAATATACTTCAAGGATATTGGGGGCTTGCGCCAGATGGGCCGAAAGTAAATCGGCAAGTTTCCTTTCCTGATGGGGAAGGGTGCGGACGACAAACCACCGGAAGTCCACCTTATTTAATTTGTCATGACGCTGTGGCTTCATGCAATCTTTATTTTCCCCTCATGCCGGACGCATAAGAGTTATGAAGTGCCTTTTTCTGGCGTAACGGTCGTATCCTGGAAGAACCTCAGCAACGAATATCCACCGTTTTTATGGGAAGAGATGAACGAAGCGTTGCACGCTTCATAAAATCCTTTTCCATATCATTCATGTTTAAAATGGTTTGTTCAACCTTTCTGAGTGGCAGTTCTCATAATGTTGTATAATATGAAACAGCCATTCGGAGGCAAAGTTAGTAAAAAGAACTGAATCCACTCCGTTTTATGCTTAGATTTTTTGAAAAACATGCTTCCAAACCTTCATTTGTTAGACGAACCACAAGAAAAGCCACATAGGATAACTTTGATTTTAACCTGTTTGCAGAAAGTGGCTGTTTCATATTATACAACTGCCATGGTTGCTAAGCATTCCTTGTAGGTTTGATTATTTCAAAATCTTGTCAATCATCTTTTTGTTGGCTTCCATCACGACAGTAGTGTCGATTGATGAAAGGTAGATTTGTGTGGTTTTCAGGCTGTCGTGTCCCAATCCTGTGCTGACAATCGAAAGGTCATAGCCCATGTCCCGCATGGTGGTGGCCCAGGTGTGGCGCGCCACGTATGTGGTCAGTGGGATGCGCAAGCCTGCCATCCGGCCTATTTTCTTCAAGTTCCGATTGATGTTATGTTCTGCTTTTTCGTATTGTCGGCGTTCTGTCCCGTCGGCATGGGTGATGATGGGCAGCAGGTACGGGCTTTCGGTTGTCAAATGAGCATACGTCTCGACGATGGCTTGCATGGAAGGCTCCCAACCGATGTTCAGGCTCTGTCGCGTCTTTTTACGGTCGTATTGCAGTACGCCGTTCCGGATGTCGGATTTTCTCAGGTAGGCCAGGTCTACGAACGATATTCCTTGCAGGTAGATGCTCAGGATGAACATGTCCCTTGCAAAAATGAGCGGAGAGCCTGCAGGCAAGCGGAGAAGCCTGATGGTCCGGATGGCTTCTAACGGGATGGCCCGTTTGGACGTTTTGGCAAAACCGGTGAACACATGCCGGAAGATACCTTTGTCCGTAGTCAGGCCCATCTCGACGGCTTTGCGGTAAAGGGTACGAAGGGTACGCAGGTAACATGAGGATGAATTGCGTTTGAGTCCACGGCTCTTCATCCATGCTTCATATAAGGTCATTATTTCCGCGTTCAGTTCGTCAAGGGCTATGTCTGTGCCTTGGCGGAAACGGGCGAAGCTGCTCAGTGCGTCACGGTAGGTCTTGGCTGTCCCAGGGCGGCCGACCTTTGCCTTCCGGTCGGCCATGTCGAGGATGAAACCGAACCATGTCGGGCAGGTGGGCAACTGTTTGTAAGCCGATACGATGTCTTCTGTGCCGTACTCCACCCTTTTCGTTTCCATGGCCGTGATGATGGCCGTAAGCTGATTGGTGTACCATTTTATTTTGGAAGCCGTAAGCCGCAGGAAATTTTGCCTTTCCGGTGTGCCGGCAATCCGGATGGAGGATGTGGTGTCGTTCCATTCATCCTGCCGTATGTGGAAACCGGTATGAATCATTCTTACCGTTCTGCGATGAATCACTTGGAAATACAAGGTCCCTTCTTGCTCTGGCAGGGTAGAAGGACGGAATTTCAATTTGAATGAGGCCATAATGATTTTTGTTTTAGAAAATGGATATGGATTATATTCTGGATTTTCATAAAGTCCGTAAAGGAAGCAATAAGTGCCTATTTTTTTAAGGATAATCACTTTAGAATCACTATAAAATTCGTATCTTTGCACCTTAAACGTATATAAGTAATAAGACTATGGCTGAAACGAAAAGAATCAAAACCGCATTGGTGTCGGTCTTCCACAAAGACGGGTTGGACGCTTTGTTGAAAAAGTTGCATGAAGAAGGTGTGAAGTTCCTTTCCACGGGAGGGACCCAGAAGTTTATCGAAGAGTTAGGGTATCCGTGTCAAGCCGTGGAAGAGGTGACGACTTATCCTTCCATTTTGGGCGGGCGCGTGAAAACGTTGCATCCTAAGATTTTCGGCGGTATTCTCGGGCGTCGCGGGTTGGCTGAAGACCAGGCGCAGATGCAACAATATGAAATACCCGAAATCGACTTGGTCATCGTAGACCTTTATCCGTTCGAGGATACGGTGGCGAGCGGTGCATGCGAGGCGGACATCATTGAAAAGATAGACATAGGCGGCATTTCGCTGATTCGTGCCGGAGCCAAGAACTTCAAGGATGTGGTAATCGTGCCGAGCAAGGCTGAATATGGGCCGCTGTTGGATTTGCTGAACCGGAAAGGGGCGCAGACTGACGTGGAAGACCGCCGGTGGTTTGCCACCCGTGCGTTCGGCGTGAGCAGCCATTACGATACGGCCATACATGCTTATTTCGATGGTGGCAAGTAAGACGAAGGCGTTTAAGGTAACGGATTTGGAAATATTAAAATGAAGTGAAAGGCTGATGGGATTCTTTTCTTTTACTCAGGAAATAGCAATGGACTTGGGGACGGCCAATACCATTATCACCAGTGACGGGAAGATTGTGGTGGACGAGCCTTCCGTGGTGGCGTTGGACCGGCGCACGGACAAGATGATAGCCGTGGGGGAGAAAGCCAAGTTGATGTATGAAAAGACGCATGACAACATCCGGACGGTGCGTCCCTTGCGCGAAGGGGTCATCGCTGATTTCTATGCTTGCGAACAACTGATGCGCGGACTGATAAAGATGGTGCATACGGGTAGCCGCTTGTTTTCCCCTTCCTTGCGCATGGTGATAGGCGTTCCGTCCGGTTCTACCGAGGTGGAATTGCGTGCCGTGCGCGATTCGGCTGAACATGCCGGGGGACGGGACGTGTATCTGATTTATGAGCCGATGGCGGCAGCCATCGGTATCGGAATCGACGTGGAGGCTCCTCAGGGCAACATGATAGTGGACATAGGCGGAGGTTCCACGGAAATTGCCGTCATTTCTTTGGGCGGCATCGTGTCGAATAACTCTATCCGTATTGCTGGGGACGACCTCACGGCCGATATCCAGGAGTATATGAGCCGCCAACATAATGTGAAGGTGAGTGAACGTATGGCCGAGCGTATCAAGATTCACGTGGGGGCTGCGCTGACGGAATTGGGCGAGGATGCCCCGGAGGATTATGTAGTGTATGGCCCGAACCGCATTACGGCCCTGCCGATGGAAGTCCCGGTGTGTTATCAGGAAGTGGCGCACTGCATGGAGAAGAGCATCGCCCGTATCGAGACGGCTGTCTTGAGCGCGTTGGAGAATACGCCGCCGGAATTGTATGCCGACATCGTGCATAACGGCATCTACCTGACCGGCGGAGGGGCTTTGTTGCGCGGGTTGGACAAGCGGTTGACCGACAAAATCAACATACCGTTCCACATTGCCGAAGACCCGTTGCACAGTGTGGCCAAAGGCACCGGCATCGCCCTGAAGAATGTGAACAACTTCTCTTTCCTGATGTAAGCCGTGCAGGGCTTATTGGATTTTTTGAAGAAATATAGTTATTGGCTCCTTTTCATTTTATTGGAAGGAGTCAGTTTGTTATTGCTTTTCCGTTTCAACCTTTATCAGGGTAGCGTGTGGTTCACTTCTGCCAATGCGGTATCCGGTCGCGTGTTGGAGTGGGAGTCGGACTTTTTGTCCTATATCACTTTGGGTGAACGGAACAAGGAGTTGATGCAGAAAAACTTAGTGTTGGAACAGCGGGTCAGGGCATTGACGGAGTTGTTGGACCGTGCGGAGCATGATTCCACCTATACGGAACTGCGCCAAAAGGAGTTGTTGGCGGATTTCAGTATGGTGCCGGCCGAGGTGGTGGGCAACAGCGTGAACAAGCATAACAATTATCTGACCATTAACAAGGGGGAATTGGATGGCGTGAGGCCGGAGATGGGGGTCGTATGCGGCACGGGTGTCGTGGGGATCGTCTATCAGGCTTCATCGCATTATGCGATTGTCATGCCGTTGTTGAATGGAAAGTCGAATATCAGTTGCCGGGTACGGGGAACGGATTATTTCGGTTACTTGCGTTGGGAAGGCGGGCATCCTTTGTATGCTTCTTTGGGCGATATACCTCGCCATGCCCGTCTGAAAGAAGGCATGACGGTAGAGACCAGCGGTTTCTCTGCGGTTTTTCCGGCGGGCTTGTTTGTCGGCAAGGTGACAAAGGTGGAAAATTCGGAAGACGGGCTTTCCTATAAGTTACAGGTGAATTTGAGTACGGACTTTGCCCGGCTTCGGGACGTGTGTGTGCTCACGACACCTAATCGGGTGGAGATAGACAGTTTGCAGCAAAAGATAGAAACAGAAAAATAAGGCAGAGGTATGATGCAGAGTTTTTTCAGCAGGTTGTTGTGGGCATTCATCTTGTTGGTTTTTCAGGGATTGGTATTCAATCATATCCATTTTTTCGGTTATGCCACTCCTGTCATATATGTGTATATCCTTTGTCTCCAGCCGTTGAACACTTCACGGTGGGCGTGGCTGTTATGGGGATTTGCTGTCGGGTTAGGATCCGATTTCTTTTCCGAGACACCGGGTTTGGGGGCTGCATCCATGACTCTGACGGCCTTGTGCGCTCCGCAACTTTTGCGGTTGTTTACTCCCAAAGACTGTCTGGAAGACATGGTGCCGGGCTACCGGACGTTGGGAGGATGGAAATACATTGGGTATGTGACGTTGCTCGTACTGCTACAGCAGGCATCCGTTATGATGCTTGAGGTTTTTTCCTTCTTCAGTGCTTTGGACATGCTTTATACTTACTTGGGAAGCAGTGCGCTTTCCATTGTGCTGATATTGGCATTGGAGAGGATGCGCGGTAATAAATAGTTGGAAGTTTCGGATAGGATGGCTAATTATAATAGGGAAAAGCGTAAATATGTAATTGGGGCGGTGGCTACGGGCATCGTCCTCATTTATATCGTCCGGCTTTTCACTTTGCAAATCATGAGTGACGATTACAAGAAGAATGCCGACTCCAATGCTTTCCTGAAGAAAATCCAATACCCGTCGCGGGGAGTCATCACCGACCGCAACGGGAAGTTGTTGGTATACAACCAGCCATCGTATGACATCATGGTGGTCATGAACGAGCAGCAGGGGGTGGACACGTTGGATTTGTGTGCAAGCCTCGGAATAACCAAGGAGTACTATGTCAGGCGGATGGAAGAAATCAAGGACCGCCACCGCAATCCCGGTTATTCGCGCTACACCCAGCAGCTTTTCATGAGCCAGTTGTCTTCTGAGGAGTTCTGCGTGTTCCAGGAAAAGCTGTTCCGTTTTCCCGGCTTTTATGTACAACGCCGTTCCATCCGTCAATACCAGTCCCCGTATGCCGCGTTGGTTTTGGGGGACATCGGCGAGGTGTCGCCTGCGGATGTGGAAGAAGATGAATATTACCAGAACGGTGATTTCATCGGCAAGCAAGGCGTGGAACGTGCGTATGAGAAGCAGTTGAGGGGGAAAAAGGGGATACAAATTCTTTTGCGCGATGCCCGGGGGCGTATCAAGGGGCGGTATATGGATGGCAAACTGGACACCAAGACCGTGCCCGGCAAGAACCTGACTTTGGGACTCGACTTGGAATTGCAGGCACTCGGCGAGCGTCTGATGGAAGGCAAGTTGGGCAGTATCGTGGCCATAGAACCTTCTACCGGCGAAGTGTTGTGCATGGTGTCTTCGCCTACTTACGATCCCCGTATGATGGTGGGCCGGCAGCGTGGAAAGAACCATTTGGCATTGAGCCGTAATCCGTTGAAACCCTTGCTGAACCGTTCCATCATGGGGCAGTATCCCCCCGGCTCCACGTTCAAGACCACGCAGGCGTTGACTTTCCTTCAGGAAGGCATCATCACTCCCGAGACGGCTTATCCTTGTTACCACGGTTTTATCTATCGGGGTCTGAAAGTGGGATGCCACGGACATGCGGCACCGGCCAAGTTAGTCCCGGCCATAGGGACTTCCTGCAATGCTTATTTTTGTTGGGGGCTTTATTACATGTTCGGCAACCGGACCAAATACAAGAATGTGCAGGAGGCCATGACGGTGTGGAAAGACTATATGGTGTCGATGGGGTTCGGGTATAAACTCGGCATCGACTTGCCCGGAGAGAAGCGGGGATTGATTCCGAATGCTCCCTTTTATGACAAGGCCTATCGTGGTTCATGGAACGGGTTGACCGTGATCAGTATCTCCATCGGCCAGGGCGAAGTGAACGCCACTCCTTTGCAAATCGCCAATCTCGGTGCGACAATAGCCAACCGGGGGTACTTTATCACGCCCCACGTGGTGAAACAGATACAAGACGAGCAGATAGACACGCTTTACACCCGGCGGCGGTATACGATGGTGGAAGCCCGGCATTACGAAACGGTGGCGCAGGGGATGCGGAGGGCCGTGTTGGCCGGGACTTGCCGTAAGGCTAATATTCCCGGTATAGAAGTCTGCGGCAAGACGGGTACGGCACAGAACCGTGGACACGACCATTCCGTGTTTATGGGGTTCGCCCCGATGAACGAACCTAAGATTGCCATTGCGGTGTACGTGGAAAATGGTGGTTGGGGAGCAGACTATGGTGTGCCTCTCGGGGCGCTGATGATGGAACAGTATTTGAACGGCAAGCTCTCGCCCGAAAGCGAGAAATTGGCGGAGATGTATCAACAAAGACATATCGGTTATGGTACGGCGGACAGATGAAAAGGAAAAGGGTGTGTGGCGTTCATTGGATTGGTGGACCATCCTTATATATATGGCCTTGTTGGCGTTTGGATGGATCAGCATTTGCGGAGCCAGCTACGATTTTGACATGGAGGGGAACATTTTTTCATTCGATTCCCGTTCGGGGATGCAGATTGTATGGATAGGGACATCGTTGGCATTGGGCTTTATCCTTTTGATGCTTGACGGGAAGTTGTACGACACCTTTGCATACGTCATTTATGCCCTGTTGCTTGTCTTGCTGTTTGTCACGCCTTTTTTGGCACGAGATATCAAGGGCTCCCATTCGTGGATAAAGATAGGGCCTTTCAGCCTGCAGTCTGCCGAGTTTGCCAAATGTGCCACGGCATTGGCTTTGGCCAAATTCATGTCTGCTTACGGGTATAATATTTCGCGGTGGAAGGACTTTTTGGTGACGTTGGCCATCATTGTCGTGCCTATCGTCTTGATTATCTTGCAACGGGAGACCGGTTCGGCTTTGGTCTATCTGGCCTTTTTCCTGATGCTTTACCGGGAGGGGATGCCCGGAGCCGTGCTTTTTACCGGGGTGTCGGCTGTGGCTTACTTTGTAGTGGGCGTGCGTTTCGAGCACGTCATGTTAGGGCATATTCCTACCAGCGCCGGAGAGTTTCTGGTGATGATGATGGTGATTCTTTTTACGGTCGGTATGGTGCACGTCTATTGTGACAAGGTATCGGTGGAACGGAACATCCTGTTCTATGGGGTGGGCGTGATAGCATTGGCTCTTGGTTTTTCAGGCTTTGTCATACCTTTCGACATTACCTGGATTTTGGTTACGGTATGTGTGGCCATGATACTGTATTTGTGCTATGTGGCTTTGAGCGAGCGTGTCATGCGTTATTTCTATATCGCGTTGTTTGCGTTGGGTTCCATGGCGTTCTTTTATTCGGCCGATTACGTGCTGAACAGCGTGATGGAACCTCACCAGAGGGTGCGTATCAACGTGCTTTTGGGGTTGGAGGACGATCCTTCGGGAGCCGGTTATAATGTCAACCAGGCCAAAATTGCCATCGGTTCCGGAGGATTACGGGGGAAAGGTTTCCTGAACGGGACGCAAACCAAATTGAAGTACGTGCCGGAACAGGATACCGATTTCATTTTCTGTACGGTCGGGGAAGAAGAAGGTTTTTGGGGAGCCGCCGGAGTGTTGGTGTTGTTCCTGGTGCTCATTCTCCGTTTGATTCATTTGGCCGAGCGGCAACCCTTTGCCTTTGGGCGTATCTATGGCTATTGCGTGATGAGTGTTTTCCTGTTCCATGTGTTTATCAACGTGGGAATGGTGTTGGGACTTACACCGGTTATCGGTATCCCATTGCCGTTTTTCAGTTACGGGGGGTCATCCCTGTGGGGCTTCACCATCTTGTTGTTCGTGTTCCTGCGCATAGATGCCGGACGCAATCTGGCTAAGAGGAATTAAGGCTTTAGCGGCAGATGAGAACTCCCACATCGTGTATGCCCGGAAGGACTTCCCGTTGCATGAGATGTATGATGCGGACTTGTCCGGTTTGTCCACGGTATAACGCCATGGGAGGAACCGGTACGTCGTATTGGTACATATAAATGCCTTTGCCCATGCGGTGGGTGACAGGATCCATCAACTGGCATTTCACCGTATCGCGGCGTAGGGTGTCCGGGTGGGAAAACTCCCGTTCCACTGCCAACCAGATAACGGTGTACGGATATGAATCGGTTGAGCGCAATCCCAATTCGAACTGATACGTAGCCTCTGCCCGCACCGTGTCGATGTCGAATGTGAGTGTGTCCCGCCTGCTCCATCCTGACCCGGGAACGTGGCGGTATGAATGGTAGGTTACATGCTCATTACAGCCCGTAAGCGACAAGAGGGCACTTATGGCTGCAATGAGCTTTGGAGCGTGGAGGATGGTCATGGTCATTCCGTCTTTTCGCCCGGTGTGCTTGGGGCGGGTTTAACGGGCTTTTCCGAACGGTTTCCCCTGTCCCTTTTGCGTTTTTCCTTGCCGGGGCGGTTTTCGCGATTGCCTCTCTGTTCCCCTTTGTATTCTTTGTTGTCCCGTCTGCGGTTACGGCGGTCTTTCCCTGCATTCTCTTCCTTGCGTTCCGTGCCCTGAGTCTCTTTGGAGGATTGTGGGCCGCGAGGATTGCCGTTGTCTCTGCGTTTGCTTTTGTTTTTCCGCCTTTTGTCGAACCGTGTCAGGCTCTCTTGTTCCACGAGGTCGGCCGTTTTGGCCGGTTCTGCTGCTTCCCCGCTTTCCAAGCGTTGGGGCTTCTCGCCCCGGCGGTTCATGTTGATGATTTCGAACACCCTTGCGGTAGTGAGGGTGACTAAGTTAGCCGCCAGATGTTTGTCGGTGGAGTAGGTGACTAATCCGGCCAGGATGTCGGCTTTGAAGAAATAATATTCCGCATCTTGGGTTTGCAATGTGATTTCCTTGCTCGGCAGGCGTTTTCCGGCCTCCACGTAAGTGTCCACCTCATAGTTCATGCAACATTTCAGTTTGGCGCATTGCCCGGCCAGTTTCTGCGGGTTCAGCGAAATGTCCTGATAGCGGGCAGCTCCGGTGGAGACGGAAACGAAGTTCTTCATCCACGTGGCACAACACAATTCCCGCCCGCACGGGCCGATACCGCCGATGCGTCCTGCTTCCTGCCGTGCACCGATTTGTTTCATCTCGATGCGTACGCGGAAAGTTTCGGCCAATACCTTGATGAGTTGCCGGAAGTCCACGCGTCCGTCCGCGATATAGTAGAAAATGGCTTTGTTCCCGTCGCCTTGGTATTCCACATCGCCGATTTTCATTTGCAGTCCCAATTCCTTGGCAATCTGGCGCGAACGTATCATGGTGTCGTGCTCACGGCTTTTGGCCTCTTCGTACTTTTCCATGTCCACCGGTTTAGCTTTGCGGTACACCCGTTTGATTTCCTGTTCCGATTTCAGGTTGGCCTTCTTGATTTGAAGGGGGACGAGCCTTCCTGTCAGGGTGACCACGCCGATGTCGTGCCCCGGAGTGGCTTCTACGGCCACGATGTCGCCTTTCTCCAGTGGCAGACGGTTGCTGTTGTGGTAATACCCCTTGCGCGTGTTCTTGAACTGTACTTCCACGAGGTCGGTAGCCTCCGCGTTACCCGGGATGTCTGCCAGGTAGTCGTACGTGTTCAGCTGTTTATTTTGTCGTCCGCAGCCTTTGGCGCAAAGTCCCCGGCACGGTCCGTTCAGTTTGAATTTTTCCTCCATTCGTTGTCGGTTTTTGAAATATATTATTGTATGAGCAGCACGATCATTTTCAGGGCAAAGTCGAAAAATACGATTTTCGGGTTGACATTTTGCTCTATGTCCCGTTGTGCGTTGCTCAGTTCATCCATGATTTTAATGACGTTGCGTTCGTTGACGAAACGTGCGAAATTCTTGGCGAAGTCTCCTTCCTGCGTTGTCATGTAGTTCAGTTCCGGATTGCGGAAATTATATATGAAGTTCTCGCGAATCAGTTTCTGGCAATACGTCAGGAAGTTCTTTTGCCTTTCCCGTCCCATGCCGGCAATCTGTTCGCTCCATTTCCGCATGTCCTTGATTTTACGTTGGTAGCTTAACCGCATCAGCATGACAAACAGGTCGAAGAAGAGCAAGTTGTCCCGGCTTGCATCCAGGCTTTTCAGTGCTGCGGTGTAGCTGCCTCTGGCATTGCGTGCGAGAGCTTCCACGTCCTCCGTGGGATGGCTTTTGCGGAGGGCTTCCACCAGACTTTCGTGGTCGATGCCCTTTACCTCGATTTGTTGGGTGCGGCTCAGGATGGTGGGCAGGATTTTCTCCGGCTCGTCGCTCACCAAAAGGAAATTCGTTTGTTCGGGCGGTTCTTCGATGAGTTTGAGCAACTTATTGGCGCATTCCGCATTCATTTTCTCCGGCATCCAGACGATTAGGATTTTGCGTCCGCCCAAGGTTGACTTGAGGGCCAGTTTCCGCTGTATCTGGGCGGCTTCGGCAGCATAGATGAGTGCCTGTTGGTTTTCAGCCTTCATGTCGCCCAACCAGTCGTTCAAGTCAAAATAAAGCCCGGCTTGCAGCCGTTTGCGCCACGTGTCTATATACACGTCGCATACGGAGCTTTCTGCCGTTTTGTATTTGATGATGGGGAAGACGAAATGGAGGTCAGGGTGTACGAAGTGCGTGAAAGCCCGGCATGACGGGCATTCCCCGCAGGCATCGTGCGCTCCCGGGCGGTGGCATAGCAGGTATTGGGCGTACGACACGGCCAAAGCCAGTTTTCCGCATCCCGAAGGACCGCTCAGGAGCAGGGCATGCGGCACACGCCCGGCTTGCGCTTCCTGAAGGAGGCGTTCCTTGATATCTGTTTGTCCTACAACCCGGCTGAACATGGCTTTAGTAGATTTGGCGTGCGATTTCGCGGATACTGTCCACAGCCGAGACGGTGTAGAAATGGATGCTCGGCACGCCGTGGCCGATCAGTTCGCGGCATTGTTCCACCGTCCATTCTATCCCCACTTGTTTGGCTTCCTCGTCCGTTTTGCATTTTCTTATTTCCAAAGCCAGATCCTGGGGCAGGTCGCAATGGAACGTTTTAGGCACTACGCTGAGTTGTGACAGTTTGGCAAACGGCTTGATGCCCGGGATGATGGGGATGGTGATGCCGGCTCCGCGTGCACGGTCCACGAAGTCGAAATACTTCGCATTGTCGTAGAACAACTGGGTGACGGCGTATGCGGCACCCATGTCGGCTTTTTGTTTGAGCACGGCCAAGTCGGCTTCCGGATTGGGTGCTTCCTCATGTTTTTCCGGATAGCAAGCCACACCGTATGAAAACGGTGTGCCGGGAGACTTGATGGGCGAACCGTCGACGAAGAAACCTTCATTGAAACGGTTGATGTGCCCGATAAGTTCCGTGGCATGTGAATAACCGTCGCCTGTAGGACGGAATGCCGGGTCTTCCTTGGCCTTGTCGCCGCGCAACACCAACAAGTCGCTGATGCCCAAAAACTGCAGGTCGAGCAGCATGTACTCTGTATCCTCACGGGTATATCCGCTGCACAGGATGTGCGGCACGACGTGTATGTCATAATGCCGTTGGATGGCAGCAGCCACGGCTATGGTGCCGGGACGGCGGCGGATGCGGAGGCGTTGCATGATGCCTCCTCCTAAGTCCTTGTACACATACTCGCTGCGGTGGTTGGTAATGTTGATGTATGCCGGGTTGAATTCCCGGAGCGTATCTATGGTATGGAACAACCGCTCTATGCCTGCTCCCTTCAGCGGGGGCAGTACTTCAAAAGAAAAAGCCGTTCCTTTATGGTTCTGAATCAAATCAATGACGTTCATCCTTTCTTCGTTTGTACAAAGATACGCAAAGAATCTTAATATACAGGTAAAAAGGGGAAAGGAATGATATGTTTTTTTCAAAAGCCGATATGGGGTTGACGCGAAGGCAGGAAAAATGCGTCTTCCCCATATCGGCTTGCAAGTTAACGGGCGGTTTGCACTTCTCCGTACAAGGCGTTCACGATGGCACCTTTCTCGGCATTGAGTTTCCCATACCGGTTGAGGTGTATGCCACCGTTATTTTTAATGTTCAGCGTGCCTCCGGATTTCACCAATACATCGGCATTTTGGATGGTGCCGCCGTCCACCTCCAGTGTTCCGCCTTCGAGTACATAAATCCGGTATCCGTCGCGCATCTGTAAGGTCTTGCCCGACGGGATTTTGAACGTGCCGGAGCGTACGATGATGTCGTTGGTGAACGCGCCACCTCCCCATTCGGTGGATGCAGTGAGCACTTTCGGGTCTTCATAATGAGGGACGTATTCTCCCGTGAATCCCGTGTCGAAACGGGAACGTCCCCATTCTATGGCCGTGGATTTGCCGTCTGTTTTCCAAGCACAAATGCTGCCGTCGTTGTCTACTGCGATGATTTCGTTTTTCCCGTCACTGTCCATGTCCGACACGCAAACCCCATTGGAAATATGGGCTGGAGCTGACAAGGGGTAACCTTTCACGTCCGTGCCGTCATTGTGCAAGGCGTATATCAGTTTGTCTTGGTGGAACACGATGTCGATGCTTCCGTCGCCGTCCACGTCGGCCAAAATCGGAGTGGCCATATTGATAGCCCACTGTTCGTTCGGGAACAGACCGGAGAGATTACGGTCGAATATTAGCGTTCCCGTGTGTGTCCATGCCCTTACGCATTCGTTTCCGAGAACCACTACTTCCGGTTGGCCGTCTCCGTTGATGTCCCCCACGCTGATGGGATGTTCAATGCCACTACCGGGAGCATTCGTGTAAGGAATAGAAACGGGTTGCGTCGCATCCGGAGTAAAATAGCCCACACAAGAACCATCCCGTTTAATCGCATAAATGTAACTCAAGGCAGTACTTCTTGTTGTGATAAGGATTTCTTTCTCTCCGTCTCCATCCAAATCACAGACCGTAGGGGAACAGTTCAGCATCTGTCCCACACGTGAAAAGAACGGCGTACGAAGATAGGGCGTACCGTCATGTCGCCATACATACACTTTTCCATCGTTGGAACCACAAATGATTTCCTTATATCCATCATCGTCAAGATCGGCCACAGCCGGAACACCATAAAAATCCCCCGTTGTATTCCCGGTCCTCATCACTTCCTTTCCACGCGCATCAAGCACGATGACCGGAGTATTCGGTTTTTCTCCACGCAAAATGATTTCCTTTTCTCCTTTCCCGTCCGGTGCGTCTATGTCCGTTACCACCACGCTGCGGTAAGAGTATATTTTACCGATATGGGTTTCCCACAACTTGTCCGGCAATTTGTCCCCGTCTTTGTCCAACGAAGAATAACAGATGATGTAATTTTCTCCCTTGTCATTCCTTGTGGGCACGATGATGCACTGTTCTCCGTTTCCTAACAGGTCGGCCACTACCGGGGTAGCCTCTGCATTCCACGGTATTTTGGCATAACCGCTGTACGAAGTGGCGTTTCCATCGAGGTCGTAAGGTGCCGTGCCGTCCGGACGGAGGGCCACTACCGTTCCTTCTGTACTCTCGTCTGTATTGCCGGTAACCCATATTTCCTTCTGGCCGTCATAGTCGAAATCGAAGGTGTGCGTCTCACAGGTGTAATGCAGACTCTTTCCCATGGAAAGCGGGAACATGCCCATGGTGGGGTAGGTGGTCCATGCCTTGATGGCTTCGGATTTCTCTCCCTCTATATAGCCGGAAGTTAATGTGATAAGCTTGTAATAATATGTGGTCAAAGGGTCTAACCCCTCGTCCTTATAATAACGGGTCGATACGGGGTATTTGTTCTGTTGTACAAAGCCACCATCTTCCCGGTTGCTCCGGTATATGTTATACAGTTCTTCATTTCCCATCTTATCCCAATACAGGCTGATGGAGTTGCTTCCCAATTCTGTATGTACTTTGGACAAGTCAATGGGAACGGCTTTTTCCGCGATGTCCGTAATGACACTGTCTTGCGCCACGCCTGCCGTGTAAAGCACTATTTTTAAAGGGATGGGATTCCCCGTCTTGTAGTTGCTTGATATGTTTACCGTAGGTCTGAAAGCCGTGGCATACCTTCCGCTTACCGTGGCTACCGTAGTATCCAAAGAAGTAACGGAACATTTCATGTTTGAGGTTATACCTTCCGTACGTCTGACCAAAGATAAGGTTATCTTTTCTCCGGCTTCGGGAATCAAATCCCCATCGGGAGTTTTTCGGATAAGGACACGGTATAATTTTTGCTTGTTCTGTTTCAAATCCACCTTGAACGTATCCACATTCACGGCATCAGTTCCCCGCCTGCTGATGGTCAGGTAGAAACATACGGCATTCCATTCATAGCGTCCTATTTCCGGGGCATCCTCGGCAATCTTGAAACTGAATTGTGTTTGTCCCGGTACCGGATAATATGTTCCGCTTACTTCCCCATAATATACGGAGTCGTTAATCATCGTGATGTAAGGGGAAGATGTGGATAACTTTGCCGTCACGTCGAAAGCCCTGTCTTTTCCGTCATTCTTCAGGCAGATGTCCAAATTCGCTGTTCCTCCAGTTCTTAAAGTTCCTGAAAAGTTTCGGATTTCTGCTATCGTGATCAAGTTCTCTTCCGGTCGTGAAACCGGAATTGATTTCTCAAAGGGAATATAATTGCGTGCGGTCACCGTCACTTTCATTTCTCCCGAAGTCTTCGGGTTGAAAGTGAAGCTGTGCGGTTTTGTGTCGTTTATCGTCACCACGGTGTATGCTTCCGCGTCTTTCATGAGGCAGACTGTGGCTTCTTCTCCTGCCGGAAGGTTCGTGATTTGCACTGTGATGGTGTTTGTTCCGGCTGCTATCTGCGTGGGTGTCACGTAGACTTCTAACTTTTGGGGCACGGCAGACCATACCGGCATTTCCGGGTCGCCTAAAAGGTGGAGGCGGTAATATTCATGTATGGTGGAAAAGTCATTGTAATTAATCATTTGGTTAAGAATTGTTCCTATATGATAAATATGTTTCCTATATAGTGCCGCTAAAAAGTTATTATATTGATAAGTTTCATCAGCATAACCATCATTTGCATTTCCAATAAAAGCCACAGCACCTCCCAAAGGATTCGTTAGGAAATGCTCTGCAATACAATCTTCTGTAAATTTTGCAGGCTTACATCCTCCTGAAATCATTATTAATGGATAATCTCCATTGATCAAATTATTCACATCCTGAATGTAAATACTTTCATGTTTGTCTTTGGAAGAAGCTCCCAATGCACGGGGATGGCTGTGATCCATGTGGTAGACAATATGGAAATGATCCAGTCCGGAGTCACCTCCGTCCTGAAGGGCAGAAAGAAAATGCTCTTTATTCAGTTCCTGTCCGGAATGATACATTGTCTTATCATGATGACGGGGGCAAGTGCAATTGTAATGGTCAAAAAGATACCACTTGGTAATTTGAGGATAATGGGAAAGATAACCATTGATGCTTTCTTTTCCGTCATTATAGAGCGAATCTTTAGATTCATCCTTGCTTATATATGCGGAAATAGCCAAATGATTCATTAAATATTCTGTGCTCACATTTTCCATTTTCTCATACATAAGTACTTTGTTAATAAAAGTCTTGGCTTCCTCTATATCCTCTACAGACGCACGTCCCAAATAACAAAGCCTATCCATATTCATACCATCGCCCGTTTCCTTATAAATATGATTTTTATTGGCATTCCAATCACTTTCTAAGTCTGTATAATAAGCGTCTGATGGATATTCTACATTTGAATAGATGTAACATCTTGCCGGAATGATATTGGTATCCCCTCCTAATAATACAAAAAGTCCGGCTCCCCACTTATGATAACATTCCTGTAAATAGGTATGTATCTTCTCTGCCAAATCCGAACCTTGGTATTCTTTCCCAATGCTTTCCACATCTTTAACCAATGTAGGTACACCTTTCTGCGTTTTCCAATCTGCAAGACGTTGGAACTCACCTTTCAACTCATTATTGGTAATGATTATATAGTCCGGAATTTGCTCTTGTATCACATCTATTGGCATGGAAGCAGATGCAACACGAGTTTGTACGTCCATTACTGCTTCCCCGACCAATTTTACTTTTGAGCTCGTAAAAACATCCACATCCTCTGGATTATCCACCATGGAACGAATTACTTTTTTAATGGCATTGGCTCGACGTACACTCTGTTTTTGTGATTGAACACCATCTACACCTACCATATCGTATCGTAAAACAAAATTCAAATGGCTAACAAATAGCTTTTGTGAAACCGGGTCATATTCTACCGGATGGAGTTGCACGGTGACCAAATGGTATCCCATCTCATTATAATCTGCCACAATTTGAGCTTTGATTTTAGGATAAACTTCCGTACCTTGATAAATAGAGGCATCCGGTTGTGTGAACTTCACTTCATCCTGTTTTTCGGTTATGGGAATAGGTGGTTGTACGGGATAAGGCATAAAGTTGCCATTTACAGCCATGCGATTTGATACTGAGACCTCTACCCCAGTCAGTTTAGCTTCTAAAGGAACTACGTATGTTTTGAGAATGACAGGAAGTTCAGGAGCGCCGGCTTGTTGGATTTTATAATCTCCTCCGTTCCAACGGATCACATCATAACCGTCTTGTTTAGAAAAAGACAGGTCATTCACATTCACTTCGGCTTGTCCACTAATTTGTGCCCGGACAGCCATATATCCTGCCAAAAGCAGAAATATTAAAGGTATTATTCGTTTCATAACTCTATGGTATTAGTTTGACAGTTTCATTCGTTCCGTCTGCATATTTAATATGAGCAATGGTATAGGGTAAAAGAAGGAGATTTTTCTTTATGGAAAATTTAACATCTATTGCAGAACAACATAAGAACTTACGTCCTTGTATATCAAAAAGAGCCATGTCTTTTACACGACGTGGAAATTCCATTATGTAACTCTCCGGTAATTCGGAAATAATCACGCATGATTTTGCCGAACTAAAAGATACGGATGAGCCTTTTAATCGTTCAAGGCTTTTTATATCTCTAAACCGTTTCCAACCATTAGCTGTTTTATATTTTTCGATACTCTCTTCCGGTACGTAAAGGTTGCAAAAATCTCCTATAAAATTTCCATCACCAATTTTAGCAAAAGCCGGTGGGGTTTTGGCCTCACAAATAACAGAACCTATGTTATACTCACAGCCATTGGGATACATTTTATTTATAGCATATTCTGTCTTTATCTCCGGAAAAATATTTGAAAAAGCATAACTCCCAACAGAATCAAGACTTTTTGGAAGCACAATATTATTTTCTAAATACAAATGCTCGCCTCTATAGGCAGAAGAACCAATAATTTTTGTACCATCAGGTATGACAAGCTCTTTATCAGCAAACATTGGAGCTTTATAGGTGAAATAAAAAACAGTTTCCTTATCCTTAGAACATATTAAAGAGGTTGTCTCATTCTGTACATAAAAAAGTTCCGGATGATTTTGGGTTATGATAAATTTTGGTTTGGTGTTCTCATATTCACATATTCCCAAAAAAGGAAAGTTTCCGGTTACTTCACACACTCCCTTAAAGGCATAGTCCCCGATACATTCTATCATTTTCGGCAAAACCAAATAGAGTTCCATCGCTCCCAACGCACCTGCCGGAATGGTGTCTATCTCCGCATCCCGCAAATCCAACGTGTCGAGCTGCTCCAACAGCCCGCCACGCAGGAAAGCATAATCCTCGTCCAATAACGTTCCCGTGACCGTCAGGTATTTCACCGATTGTTTCTGTTCCTCCGTTAACAACGTTTCCAAGGCGTTTTCACCGGCATGTACGGTCACATGTGTTTCTGTGTTTTGGGCTTGCAGCCTGCATAGCATTGCCATGATGAACAAGGCAGGCAATAATATCCTTTTCATAGCTGTTTGTTTTTGTTCTACATTTCGTTTCATAACTCTATGGTATTAGTTTAATAGTTTCAGTGGTGCAATTGTCAAAGTACACACGTGCAATAGTATAGGGATTTATCAATTGGTTTCGGCTTATGGACAAAGTGTATGAATCAATAGTTTGTTTGGTAAATAATATCCCATTTGTACTGTACATTTCCATATAGAGCGGCTTTTGGTCAAAAGTCAATTCATAAGAATCCGGTGTGGCTACGACAGATATATTCTTTTTATGGATTTGTTCAGAGACGTGACTGGGAGGTTGCCCCATTGTTTCTATGGCACGAATATCTGATGCTATGTTCCAACCGTCTGCTTGTTTGTATTTCGCGATGCTTACTTCGTGCACGTATAAATCAGAAATTTCCAATACGCTATTTTTAAAAACATCTTTTCCTAATTTGGGCGGTTCAATAGCATAACATATTATTTCGGCTCCACTGCCATAACCTGTTGGGACTGGACATTCTGTTTGTTCAAATGCACTGTCTCCAACGGAATCCAAAGATGCCGGAAGTATAAGTGTAAATGTCGGAAGGTGAAGATTCCTGAAAGCAGTTCCATGAATAATTTTCGTTCCTTCCTTAATCGTATATTTTCCTTCAACTCCTATATTCATATAATAAAAGATATTTCCATCCCATGAATATATAGAAGTATAGGTATTTGGTTGCCATTCTTCTGGAAATCTAAATGTTTCTGTCCTATAAGAATAATTATCATCACTTAATGTGACTTTTGTGTTATAAGAAGATGGAAATCGAGTAGAGTTTCCAAATGTAGGAAACTTTTCTGTCACTTCTAAACTGTAATACTTAGAAAATTGAGATAAGAAATTTGTTCCTATATGCTCAATGTTCAAGGGTAAAATAAGATGAATCTTGTTAGGACTCGATGCCCATATATCTTCTGTCCTTATATCCGGTAACGTATCAATGTTTGCAGTTCGTAAGTTCAATGTATCCAACTGTCCGTACAATCTATCCCGAAGAAAGGCATAGTCTGCATCCAATAACGTACCCGTAACCGTCAGGTATTTCACTGATTGTTTCTGTTCCTCCGTCAACAACGTTTCCAAGGCGTTTTCACCGGCATGTACAGTCACATGTGTTTCTGCGTTTTGGGCTTGCAGCCTGCATAGCATTGCCATGACAAACAAGGCAGACAATAATATCCTTTTCATAGCTGTTTGTTTTTGTTCAACATTTCGTTTCATAATCATTATGGTATTAGTTTCATTGTTTCGTTCGTTCCGTCCGCAAAGACAATTCGTGCGATTGCATATGGCTTTGTTATTTTTTGCCTATTGATAACCATTCTATTCTTTGCGGCAGGGACGGTAAACAATACACGTCCTTGTATATCATATAGTTTTATGTACTCAGCTTTTTGAAAGAATGAAAGAACATAGTTTTCAGGCGACACATGTTTTTCCATTCTATGCTCCTTTGGAATCTGTATGACAGAACAGAGCAAATCGTTAAGGCTTCTAATATCTAAAAAACGTTTCCATCCTTCCGCCTTTTTATATTCTTCAAGGCTTTCCTCCGGTACATATAGATAAAAATATTCACCTATAAAAGTACCATTCCCAATCTTGCCAAAAATTGGAGGTTCTTTAGCTTCGCATACAATAGAACCTATGTTATAACTACCTCCTGGTTGATATTCCCTATTCATCACACTTCTGGTTTTAATAGCCGGGTGAATATCCGAAAAAGCGAAATCTCCAATTGAATCTATACTTTCCGGGAGTACAATATTGTTTTTTTCTAAATAAATATATTCTCCCCTTAAGGCAGAGGCACCAATAATTCTTGTCCCATCTTTTATCCTGCATTCCAGATTATTCATGACAAATCCAGGCCCTAAACGAAGAAAGTAAAGAGTTTCTCCATCCTTAGAGTATATAGACGAATTACGTTCATCCACTATATTCATGAGTTTACAATTATCATCACTGGCTTTAAATGTTGGCTTAGAACTGTAAAAACCGTAGAAAGAACCACAAAAAGGGAAGTTTCCGGTTACTTCACATTCCCCTCTAAAGGCATAGTCCCCGATACATTCTATCATTTTCGGCAAAACCAAATAGAGTTCCATCGCTCCCAACGCACCTGCCGGAATGGTGTCTATCTCCGCATCCCGCAAATCCAACGTATCGAGCAGCTCCAACAGCCCGCCACGCAGGAAAGCATAATCCTCGTCCAATAAAGTGCCCGTAACCGTCAGATGTTTCAGTGATTGTTTTTGTTCTTCCGTCAACAACGTTTCCAAGGCGTTTTCACCGGCATGTACAGTCACATGTGTTCCGTTGCTTTCAGGTGCCTGTGCCATGCACAATCCTGTGCACAAGCAGCACGTCCATATTATCAATAACGTTTTCATAAGCTCCTCCCTACTTATTTAGTGATAATCATCCGCTTGGTGTCAATCACCTTGCCGTCGGCCACCAAAGCATAAAGGTACATTCCGGGGGCGAGGCTTCCGGCTTCAAGCGTCACGGAAGATTTACCCCTGTCCTGCAACGTCTTTTGTTCTATCTGCGTGCCGTTCAAGTCATAAATGTACAGGAATGCGGACTTCACGCTTTCCGGCAACGTGTAGCGCACCACTGTCGTTTGCGTGAAGGGGTTCGGGTCGTTTTGCTCCAATGCCGGGACATCCAATGCGTTGCCGCCGATGCCCGTTTCATTTCCGTTCCGGGCACGTACATTATAGGTCTGCGCCCCTTGCAACGATACCACTTGTGCGCGGAGTTCACTGACGGACTGCACCAAAAGCGGAATCATCTCCGTGTAGTTGATGCAAAGGTCTCCCTCCTGACTTTCATAGACCAGGTCCGGGTAGATCTCTTTCAGCACTTCGGCATCCAGTCCGTAATGTGTTTTCTCCAATGCCTGCGCGTCTGTCACGGAACGGGGAGCTGCTGCCACGGTATCCCCCGATGCCGCAAAAGCCTGTGCCGCCTGTGGTTCGGACAGGTTGTATTGCACGGCGGTCAACTGCGAAAGTTTCTCTACCACTGACATGCTGTTCGTGGCATCGCTTTCAGCCGACAGGGGCATTACCGCCGAACGCCCCATCAAGGCGGAACGGGAAGCCGAGGGGGTCAGCACCGTACCGTAAATATTTCCTGTGGTACGGATGTCGCCCATAAAATAACCGACATAGCGGCCGGGTACATTTATATCTACATTGTCTAATGTCCCGACTATGGCAGCTCCTCTTTGGTTGCCTCTCAAATTACCGTGTACGGCATAATTGTAGCCACTGGTGGAATTTCCGGCTTCACCAAATACTCCCCATGCCCTACCGCGTCCCAAAGGACTGCCATATATAGAGTAGCCTTTTATCCCTATATAGAATTGCCCTCCATCTACCCAATTATTACCTTCATTGGCTATAAGCCAAGTAGAATTGTTCGTAGGGACGCCTTCACGTCTTACGTACAGGGCATGATTGTTAGAACGGATGTAAGTCTTATATCCCGTCCCTTTATTACTTGCATTTCCTCCCACGACCAACGCAGCCTCCGGTACCGCCGAGGATTGGATGCCTACATTGCCATTGGAATACATCTTGATTTGCGCCTGCAACCCGGAAAATACAAAACACACACCGATTAATGTAACTGACTTTTTCATGTTCATAAGGTGTTAAAAGGTTATACAATTAAATTTTCCGAAAATTAAGATGGTTCTATCAGGTATACAAATATTCTGTATTAAACTAAGTTAATTAGAGGAGGCAAATGCAAGGTTTTCCGATATTTTTCTTATGGCGTAGGGTGAAAAGTTTGCGGGTACTTCCTTCGTGGTAAAGGAAGTACCCGCAAAAAAACGTTATAGAGGTTCGTGACCGAGGCTTTATTTCTTCACCTTGAAGATGACGAAGTTCTTGCCTTGGACGGTGGTTTTGATGACGTTGCCTTCTACGGCTGCCCATCCGTCCTGAGGAATGATGGCGTTCGGATGGTCCAATGTGTTGTCTAAGGTGTAGTCACTGCAATCCAAGGTAAGGGTTGAGGCGTTGCCTTCTATCTTCTTCAAGCCGTCGAATTTAATGTCCACGGTTTGCGCCTTATCCGTCGTGTTGATGACCTTCACGATATATTCGCCGGTGTTCTTGTCGAACACGGCACTGGTGAACAAGCCATCCTCACCTTTGGGAGTGGGAGTGGCGAGCGTGGCCGGTACGACATTCGTCCCCATGTTCTTGGCATACATCTGCTGTACGTAGTAGCTTACGGACTTCACGCTGCGGAGATTGTCGAACCAAATCAGGTCGGGACGCCATTGCCAGCCTTCCACGTGGGCAAAGAGCGGGGCGTATGTGGCCATGTGCACGATGTCAGCGTTGCGTTCCAATGTGGTCATGAAGGCGGCTTCGTAAATGGAAGCGCCTGCGTGGTTCCATTTCATGCGGTTGCCATGGTCGTGGCAGGCATATTCGCCGGCGAACACTTTCGGGCCGTTACGGTCGTAGTCGTCATAGCGGTTCATGCTGTTCTTGAACCAGTCCACCGGACGGTAGAAATGTTCGTCCACAAGGTCTACTTTCTGTTTCTTCATGTCTTCCCAACCGAGGTCGAACATCTTGCCTTCCGAGTCGGGACCGGACGAACCGATGATGAGGATTTCCGGATGGGCTTTGCGGACAGCCTCCACGAAGAATTTCAGGCGGTCGAAATAGAACTTGTCCCACTGTTCGTTTCCGATGCCTAAGTATTTCATGTTAAACGGTTCCGGATGTCCCATTTCCGCGCGTAGCTTTCCCCATTTCGTGTCGGTCGGACCGTTGGCGAACTCGATCAGGTCGAGGGCATCGTCGATGTAAGGTTTCAGGTCATCGGCATTGCAGGCCACGTGGGCTTTCTCATTGTCCCAATTCTGGTACTGGCAAGCCATGCCCACATTCAATACGGGAAGCGGGGCCGCACCGATTTCCTCGCTCAGCAGGAAGTATTCATAGAATCCCAAACCGTAGCTTTGGAAATAGTCCGGATAGTAACGGTTGGTAAAGGTCGACTCCCAGCGGTTCTTGTTGAGCGGCCGGTTTTCCACCGGTCCTACGGTGTTTTTCCACTGGTAGCGCGTTTCCAGGTTGGAACCTTCCACGATACAGCCGCCGGGGAAACGGAACACGCCCGGACGCATGTCATACAAGGCTTGTGCCAAATCCTTGCGCATGCCGTTCTCATGTCCCATCCAAGTGTCTACGGGGAAGAGGGACACATGTTCCAAATCCACGGTGCCTGTGCCCGAACGGTGCTGTGGATTGGAAAGGAAGATACGCAGGTTGGCTTTGGCGATGGTACGGTTGGATTTCATGACCATCGTGTATTTTTTCCATTCTTTCGAGTTGATGACCAAGTCCTGGCTGACAAATTGCTGTGCGTCATCCATCGTGTTCTGGTCGATGAACTGGACCATCAGCGTCACCGGCTTGCCGTCCGGCACGCGTGCCCATACGGAAAAACGGTATTCGGCATCTTTCTTCAGGCCGATGCCGAAGAAACCTTCGTTCTGTATGCCCGTCCACATGTCGCCATGTCCGGCACATCCCAAACGCACGTAATGCGGGTTCTTGTCGAAGGGGCCGTCGTCCTGCAACGTGACGTTGCCGAACATTTTCCAACCCATGTAATGGTCGGGAGCAAATTCAAAAGAACGGTTCTTGACGAGTTCGGCATACAAGCCGCCGTCGGCTCCGAAGTTGATGTCTTCAAAGAACACGCCGTACATCGTGGGTTGTATTTCAGCCCCGATTTTCTTGGTCTGTACGGTCACGGTGTTGTCTTGTGCGTGAACCGTGTACGAAGTTGCCATGAGTGCTACACCTGCAAGCAGAGAGTTGATTTTCATGATACAATGGAACGTTAGTTAAATTAATAAATGATTTGTCGATGCGAAAATACTTATATTCTTTTAAAACCGCAACATCTTTTAAATGCTTTTTGTATTTTTGTTTTTAATTAGACAGAAAAGTGCTGAGGCTTTTTCGTGTGGGAAAATGTATGAAATGGAAATGGGATAAAAGGAGAACGGCGTGGGCGGCGACGGTAGGCATCATTTTGTGCGGATGCCTGCTTTTTTGGCCTGTTTCGGAAAAGGCATGCCGGGATGGCGTGGCAGAAGCCGTCACGGTGTCTTGGTATGAATTGGGAGTACCCGGAGGAGACACCTTGTATTTTAATGCCTTGCGCGCCGATTCCACGTTAACGGGGCTTTCTACGGAGCGTGAAACGGCAAAGTGTGAATTTCGGTCCAATGCCTTTTTCATTTCCTATTCCGGCCGTTTGCTGACGGCTGCTGATTCCGTGGCGAGACCGGAGCGGTTGAACCGTGAGGACTTGCTCCCTGCCTTGCAGAAAGAGGCACGGCTGTTGTCTGTGCGTTTGGCCGGTTTTCGTAGGATGTTGGAGGAAATGGAGTATTACGGCCGTACGCATTCGGTGGTGGACGAAGGATTTCATGAAGTCATGGCCCATAACGAATGGGTGAAGGCGCAGTGTGGAGAACTGGCGCGTTGCAAGCAAGCTTTGGACAGTTTGCTGGCCGCTGGGGGAGAAGATGCGTATTTGCGTGAGGAACGGACGCTGCGTATCCATGCGGGGGCAGGCCGTGCTGCGGATGGAGGGACGGTAGTTTGCCGACGGTTGGCGCAAAGGCCGGGAGGTCCGTCCGTGTGGCAGGCGGCAGGCGGTAAGTTGCCCGACGGTTGCCGTCGTTTTCGGTTGAATCCGTTTCCCTATGGTTGGTTCCATTTCCTTTCGCCGTATTATACATGGTGGGGGCATTGGGGATGGCCGGGTGCGGCGCCCCGTAGGCAAAAAAACGAGGCTTCGCCGGTGAGCATCCGGATGGAAGACGGTTGTCCGGAAATTCCTTTAGTCCAAGGGGCTGAGGGCGCCCCGGTGTTCGGCCCGTGGGGAAACCTGAACGGCATGTGGGCCGGCGGCCGCTTTTATCCGGCTGCCGGGTTGTATGCCTTGAGTTTGTCCCATTCGTCTTGGCCGGAGTGTGTATGGGAAGATTTGAAAGCCTGGGTTTCCGGTTGGCGCACGGGGGGCCGTTTTGACTTTACCGGAGAAAAAGACGTGCCGGAAACAGGGGCGGTCTACGGTACTTATGCGCGTCGGGATACGCTGTTCTACGGACAGTTGTCCGGTGGCTTCCCGGAAGGTGAGGGGGTGATGCGGTATCCCGATGGCGGGGTGTACCGTGGCGGTTGGCGTGCGGGCATCCGAAAAGGATACGGGGAGTATACCGACTCCTTGGGGCGCACGTACAGCGGATATTGGCGCGGGGATTCTTTGCGGCGCGGACGTCTTCGGGCAAAAGAGGGGATGTATGAAGGTTTCTTCAACCGACGGATGGAAGAGCATGGCGAGGGGGAGTTCATGGCATACGACGGAGGGTATTACGTGGGGAAATGGAAGGACGGGCGGCGTGACGGCTTCGGCTTTTCAGTAGCTCCTCACGAGGTGGTCAAGTGCGGGGTATGGGCGAAGGGACGGTTCCGGGGCGAACAAATGCTGTACCATTCGGAACGGATATACGGCATCGACATTTCCAAATACCAACACAAGCACAGGCACAGGCACCGGACGTACGGCATAGACTGGAGGAACCTGCGCATTACACGTCTGGGGCATACGGCAGACCGGAATGCGTTGGGGGCGGTGGACTATCCGGTCTCTTTCGTCTACATCAAATCCACGGAGGGGCTGACGGTGTTCAATCCTTATTATACGCAGGATGTGCGTGCCGCACGCCGGTATGGGTTCCCGGTCGGAGCCTATCACTTTTTTTCCACCCGTCCGGCGATGTGCCAGGCAGATTATTTCCTGAAGAAATCCCGTTTGCGGAAAGGCGACCTTCCGCCGATGCTCGATGTGGAACTGTCCGACAGGAGGATTGCGGCGATGGGAGGCCGTGACGTGCTGTTCCGCGAAATGTTGGTATGGTTGAAGGAGGTGGGCCGCCGGAGCGGCACTACACCAATTATATATGTAAGCCAGGATTTTGTCAACCGTTATATGCCGTTCGCACCGGAAGAGTTGAAAGCCTATCCCGTATGGGTGGCCCGTTACGGGGAATACAAGCCATACGTGCATTTGCTTTACTGGCAGCTCTCGCCCGACGGTCGGGTACGCGGTATCCGGGGCGATGTGGACATCGACGTGTTCAACGGTTCGGAGGAGCAGTTCAAGAGGTATTTGCGGACGCAAACCGTGAAGTGAACGAGGGCTTTTGCCTTTACGGTCGTGGGACGTGTCAGAAAGCCGTTTGTGGGGCACCTACGGTTTTCTTGATCCATTCCGCCATGTCTCGCAGCACTTCCTGGCTGAAATTCCCTTTTAGAAGTCCGTATTCCGAGGGATGCCCGGTGGGGGCTTCCATGAACAGGTGGTTCAGGCCGGGATAAATGTGCGTGACGACTTGCGGGCTTCCTTTTGCGAGCGTTTCGATGGCTTCCATGTTCTCTTCGGGCAATACTTGCAGGTCTTTTGCCCCATTGGCGGCCCATACGGGGCATTGCACCCGTTTCAGGTCGTGGCTCGGGTCATATTGCACGATGCTGGCTATTTCCGGACTTATGGCCTGTCCGGTGAGCAGGCGGGCATTGCGTTGGCGGATGCTGTCCGTGAGGTTTTCCCGGTAGGTGTCTTCGTTTATGCCGAGATGCTGCCAAATGGAGACCATGAGAGGAGCGCTCCTGTGGCGTATGGAGTCGAGCGGGAGGGGGAGCGCCATGGTGCCGTACACTTCCTCGTACAGGGGGCGCAGGCTGTCGCTTGCGGCGGCAGGGAGTTGCGAAAGGAGGGTCTTCTCGCATTGGTGCATCATCAGGTCTTTTCCCGGAATGGCGGCTCCGGCCAATGAAAGTACGAAAGCCACGTCTTGCGGACGTTGCGCGGCGATGCGGAAAGCGATGGTGCCGCCCATGCTGTGCCCGGCCAGTCCGGTCTTTCCGCGCCGGATGTCTTTCCGTCGGAGAAGATAATCCAAGGCGCATTCCGCATCCGTGGCGGCGAGTTGCAAGGTGGCATCGGCATAGCGGCCTCCCGACTTGCCGGTCCCGCGGTCGTCCATGCGGAGTACGGCGATGCCTTGCCGGGTCAGGTAGTCGGCTATCATGAGAAACGGTTTGTACTTCCATGCCTCTTCATTCCGGTCTTGCGGCCCGCTGCCGGAAATAAGGAGCACGGCAGGGAATGGCCCTTCCCCTTTGGGCAAGGTCAGTGAGCCGGACAATTTTATGCCGTCTTTCGTGGTGACGGTTACCTCTTCTTCCCGGTAGGGGAAGGGTGGTTTTGGGGTGCCGGGCCTTTCCGGTTCAGACGATGCACCGGCTTTCCGGGCCGTGCGTACCAAGTTCAGCGGAAGGGACTGCCCGGCTTGCGTCACCGTCCCCTCTATCAGGGAGTCGCCGCGTACTTTACCCACGTAGCGGAACTGTATTTGCGGAATCTTCAGGGTCAATTCTCCGTCGGAAAGGCATTCAGACGACTGTACGGGGAAACCGAAAACTCCTTGTGCGGGACTGTCCATGGTGGTTGCCGGTTGGCCGTTCTGCTGTCCGAAGTGGAACACGATAGGCATGGTTGTCTGCCCTATTTGTATCGAGCCTTTGAAGTCTCCTTGTGGGGCTTGTGCATATAATCCTATGGCCGTCCCATACAAAAAACATCCCAATATCATCTTTTTCATGGCGAAAAGGTTTTAAAGTCGATATTCAAAGTTAAGGTATTGGGAAAATATATGCAATCCGGCCGCGTTAAAAAATCCTTTTCAGAATAAGGGCTTTCCAGTAGGCTACCCTGCATGTTGAGGTTGGTCTTATGCGGCATGTCCTGCGGTTTCCCGTTGGTCGTGTGGATTTGTGCTTTTTGGATAAATGAAAGGGAAATATGGGAATGGGTGACGAAAGGAAAGTAAAATGGCAAATTTTAGAAGAACGGGAGCGTATGGAAAAGTGCTTTCAGGAAGGATTTCAGTCCGATTTATACACGCTTTTTAAGGTTTCAGGTTCGTTTTTCACTTTCCTGAAGCAAAATTAAGAATCAATTTCAGTCGATTCATTTTTCATTCGGCTGAAAAAACACTTTTTTTCTCCGCAGGACTTTCCGGAAAACTGCGCATGACGGCGTACGGACGGGGTGAAAGCGACATACAAACATGTGCAGGATACCCTTTTGGATGCTGATTGGTGGCTTTCGGAGGACAAAAAAGGGGAAGCAGGATGTCATGGAAATACCCTGTCTCGTTGACGAGTGTCTTTTGCCTGTGCGCACGGATTGGCATCCGGACGGACAAAAAGTAAGCGGAAGGAGGCAAACGGTCGGCGTTGTGCATTCTTCCCGTTCCGCGAGAATCGCGTTTTCCCGCTCGTGCCTTCCTTTGTGTCCGAATGGTGCAATCCTGCACCGGCTAGTTTGACAATTTGACAATTTGATAGATTGGGGTGGGATAAATGTGCGGGCATGCACGGAAAATATTAATTTTGCGGCATGGATGCGATAAATGATTATTATATGGAAGAGCTGGACCTCTCGGCCATGAAACGGTTCTTTTTGGAACAAGGGGAGCGGCGGATATTGGAAAAGCAGGATTATTTTGTGCGGCAAGGCGAACGGTCGGGGCGTGTGGCCTATGTGGAAGACGGCATGTTCCGTTTCGTGCGGACGGACACGAAAGGTGGGGAACATGTCGTGGGATATAGTTTCCGCGACAGTTTCGTGGCCGAATACACCTCGTGCCTTTGTGGCCGTCCGGCGTTGGCAGACGTGCAGGCTATCGTGAGAAGTACGCTTTACGTCTTGCCTTACGAAAAGCTGAGGCGTTACTGGGAAATGTCTCCTGAACATCAGCGTTTGGGGCGCATCGTGGCCGAGCAACTGTTCGTCATGACCTACCGCCGTTTGATGGACAGTTATTGTTGTACGCCCGAAGAGCGTTATATGGACTTGATGAGGCGTTATCCCGAACTGAAAGAACAGCGTCCGCTGAAAGAAATCGCTTCGTTTATCGGGGTGACGCCCGAAACGGTGAGTGCCATCCGGAAAAAATTGTTGAAGTCCGGAATTTCTTGAAATACTTCAAGGAAAATCCGGCGGCTCCCTTTTAACTTTGCCCGAAAATCGAAAGTGGAAATAAAATGTAAACGACCATGAAGAGAATTTTGATTGTGGGAGCCACGTCCGGTATCGGTGAGGGATTGGCTCGTTTGTATGCGGAACGCGGAGAGGTGAAAATCGGAGTGATGGGGCGTCGGTCGGGCCGTTTGAAAGACTTGTGTGCGTCGCGTCCGGCTGTATTTGAAGCAGAGGTGTGTGATGTGACGGACACGGAGGCACTGCCGGCGGCATTGGAGCGTTTGGCGTCTCGCTTGGGAGGAGTGGATATTCTGGTGCTTTCTTCCGGGACGGGAGACTTGAATCCGGAGCTGGATTACGCCGTGGAGCGTCGTACGTTGGATACGAACGTGACGGGATGGACTTGCGTGGCGGACTGGGCCATACGGTGTTTTGAAAACCGGGGACAGGGGCATCTGGCGGCTGTCACCTCGGTGGGCGGCTTGCGAGGCAGCGGGGCGGCACCGGCCTATAATGCCACGAAATCTTTCCAGATGAATTATTTGGAAGGGTTGCGTCAGCGTGTGGCCGCGCGGCGGCTGCCGATAGAGGTGACAGACATCCGTCCCGGTTTTGTAGATACGGCCATGGCCAAGGGGGAGGGGCTGTTTTGGGTCGCTCCGGTGGACAAGGCTTGTCGGCAAATCGCACGAGGTATCGACCGGCGGCGTAAGGTCGTATATGTCACCCGACGCTGGAGGCTGGCTGCTTGGGTGTATCGTCATATACCGGGGTGGCTGTATGTCAGGATGATGAAAGGATGAGGACCGGAATCCGCATTCGGAAGGCCGGGAAGTAATTCCGGTTGTAAATCAAGTAAAAAAGGTATAGGATATTTCCGGGCGAACGCTTATCTTTGTCAGGACATTAGGAGATAAAGTTTAAAAAAGACATGTATCGGAAGAAAATGATAAAGATATTGCTCGTCATATTGTGTGTCATGGCCGTGGCGATTGTGGCTGTGGTCCTTTTCCTTCAGACTCCGTCGTTCGGGCGTTTGCCGCGTGGCGAACGGTTGGAACGTATCAGGCGGTCGCCGAACTTCAGGGACGGAGAGTTCCGTAATCAGGAACCTACCTCCCTGATGACTTCGGAAAAGGGACGGTGGGAAGCCATGTTGGATTTCGTTTTCAAAAAGTCGCCGGAAGGATTGCGGCCGGAACATCCGGTTCCGTCGGTAAAGACGGATTTGCGTGCGCTTGACCCGTATAGGGAACTTTTGGTGTGGTTCGGGCATTCTTCCTACTTGTTGCAGATGGGCGGCAAGCGTATTTTGGTAGACCCCGTGTTTTGCAGTGCCGCTCCTGTATCTTTCCTGAATAAGCCTTTTCCGGGGACGGATATCTATCGTCCGGAAGATATGCCGGACATAGACTATCTGGTGATTACGCATGACCATTGGGACCATTTGGATTATGGGACGGTGACGCAGTTGAAGGGGCGCGTCCGTAAGGTGGTGTGCCCTTTGGGCGTAGGCGAACATTTTGAGTACTGGGGTTATGAACCGGAACGGTTGGTGGAGTTGGATTGGAACGAGACGGCGGTGCCGGACAGCGGTTTTACGGTGCATTGCTTGCCCGCCCGCCATTTCTCCGGCCGTGGCTTGCGGTCTAACCGTACCTTGTGGGCGTCTTTTTTGGTAGAAGCGGCGGGGCGTAAGGTGTACATCGGTGGGGACGGCGGTTATGGAGCGCATTATGCCGGCATCGGGGAACGTTTCCCGGGGATAGATCTGGCCGTGTTGGAGAACGGGCAGTACAACGTAGACTGGCGTTATATCCACACGTTGCCCAAACACCTGCATGCGGAAGCCGAAGCCTTGGGGGCCAAACGGGTGCTCACGGTGCATCATTCCAAATACGCGTTGGCACGCCACCGTTGGGACGAACCGTTGGAGAACGCCCGTAAGTTGGCTGAGGACAGCTCGCTGGAAGTCTTGTGTCCGATGATTGGAGAAGTGGTGGAATGGAGTGTAAAATGAGTTTTTTAAAATATAGGGTCATGAAACGTTTGTTTTTATTCGCGGTTTGCGCGTGGGCAGGTCTTTCCCTGTGGGCTTCCGGTGTGAAGGGACAGGGAACTGCTTGTGAGACACGGTCGGAAAAAGTACCGGCCAAAGTGTATATGATAAAAGAAATCAGTCCGGAGAGTCTGATGAAAGTGTATGAAGCGCTCGGGCGGAAGGCTACCGGAAAAGTGGCGGTGAAGCTTTCCACCGGCGAACCCGGAAATAACAATTACCTCGATCCGGCATTGATAAAAGGGTTGGTGCAGAAGGTGGACGGCACTATCGTGGAGTGCAATACGGCCTACGCTGGCGGACGTTCCGATACGGAAAAGCATCTGAAAGCGGCCAAAGACCACGGCTTTACGGCCATAGCCCCGGTAGTCATCATGGATGCGGACGGAGAAGTTTCGTTGCCCGTGAAAGGGGGAAAGCATTTGAAAGAAGATTTTGTGGGGAAGGCGTATCCGGAATATGACTTTACCGTAGTGTTATCCCATTTCAAAGGCCATCCGATGGGCGGTTTCGGTGGGGCTATCAAGAATATCTCCATCGGTATTGCTTCTTCTTCGGGAAAAGCTTACATCCATTCCGCCGGAAAAACGAAGAGCGTGAAAGAAGTGTGGGGCAAATTGCCTCCGCAGGACGATTTCTTAGAGTCGATGGCCGAAGCGGCCAAAGCTGTGGCTGACCATTGCGGAGACCGCATCCTGTACATCAGCGTGGCCAACAAACTTTCGGTGGATTGCGATTGCGTGGCTACACCTGAAGACCCGAAGATGGGGGACATCGGAATCCTGGCTTCGCTTGACCCCGTGGCACTCGACCGGGCTTGTGTGGACCAGGTACGTGCTTCGGAAGACCATGGAAAGATACACCTGATTGAACGCATCGACTCCCGGCACGGCATGCATACGTTGGACTATGCCGAGCAAATCGGGTTGGGCAGTCAGCAATATGAGTTGGTGGAGTTGAAATAGTTTTAGGAGGGATTCCGGAATCGCAGGAGAACGCGATTCCGGAGCATTTATTAATATGAATTTGTCTTTATTGTCTAAACATGAAAAAAGCGATTATCCGAATTAGATAACCGCTTTATTTTCAGTGATTCGTTTGGGGCTCGAACCCAAGACCCCAACATTAAAAGTGTTGTGCTCTACCTGCTGAGCTAACGAATCAACCTCTATAGCGCATCATTCCTGATTGCGAGTGCAAAGGTACGGCTTTTTCTGAGAATAGCAAAAGATTTGCCCGTTTTTTTTTCGTAATGGGGGCTTTTTTTCGTGGAGATGATGTCTTTTAATCCTTTTCACCCTCCACGGAAGAGCCTTTACCGCTTTCAGAAGCATGAATGTGTTCTTCTTTTGGCGTGGACTCACCGTTGTGATTAGGTGTTGTGGTGTTGTGGGGGAAAGTATCGGAGGATTCGCTTGAAAAGGCCTGGGAAGATGAAGGGCGTTTGCATCGCCTTTCTTCGGCCAGTATGACTTTGCGTTCGTCCCGCTCTATGAAGCGACGGTAATAGGAAAGCAGGAGGGTCGTCAGGGGAAGTGCGATGATGAGGCCGATTAAACCTAATAAATATCCCCACACGGATAGCGACAACAGGATGACGGCCGGATTCAATCCCATGAGCTTGCCCATGATTTTAGGGACGAGAAACGCATCCTGTATGCTTTGTACGACGATAAAGACGATACAAGCCGAAAGTAAAATCAGCCAGAAACTTTCCCCGGTGTCGTTGGCTTTTAATAAAGCGAGCAGGAGAGTCGGGATAAAGCCTATGGCCTGCATGTAGGGGACGAGATTCAAAAAGCCGATGAACATTCCCAAGCCTATGGCTAAAGGAAAGTCGATGATGAGAAACCCGATGCTGAACAAGATTCCTACTAAAAAAGCGACAAGGGCTTGACCACGAAAGTATGAATTCATCCCGTGTTGTACATCATCTACCAATTCCGCTGCAAAACGCCTGCTGCGTTTGGGGACTAACTTAATCCAACCTTCAGATAATTTCTCGTAGTCTAACAAGATGAAAAAAAGATAGAGGAGCACCATGCAAAAACCGAGTATTGCAATGATGAAATCGAATGTTTGCGAAACCAGACTCCATAGCTGGTTGATAGCTACTTTCAACGCTTCCATTACGTTATTCTCATGCAGTAACCGTATGAAAGCATTTTGATCGATATTCTGTTGGAAGAAGATTTCGATACTGCGGGTTATGGTGGAATTTCCTGTTTCTTTGATGAAGTCGGCTATTAAATCGCGGAATCTCACGAATTCTGCAATGGCCGGTGGGATGATGAGCCAAAAAAAGCCGGCTATGGCTGCCAATATTAGTAATAAGGTAATGGCGATACACAAGATTCGGTTGTGGAGATGAAGTTTGTATTGGAAGAACTTCACCGTAGGATAAATCATATATGCCAGGAACCAGGCTATAAAAAAAGGAAGTAATACTGTGCTAAGCAGGTTGAGGACATATATGGATAGTCCCAGTCCGGCTACGACCATCAATCCCCGGATAAACCGGTCGAACGTTATTTCTTTTTCAAACATGATGAGGCAGGAATTAGGCTTGATGTTTTAGGTTATCTTTTTCTATCGCTTTTTGGTAACAGGCACGGCAGAGGGGCTCGTATGCTGTCTGTTCCCCTAAAAGCACTCGTTTCTCGTTGTCGACGGTACGATGGGACACGTAGGCCAACGCTCCGCAACGTACGCAAATGGCATGCACCTTGGTCACTTCGTCCGCCACGGCGCACAATCCCGGCATGGGGCCGAAAGGTACTCCTTTGAAATCCAAGTCCAGTCCGGCCACGATTACGCGTGTGCCGCGATTGGCCAATTCGTTGCATACGTCAATCAGGTTCTCGTCAAAGAATTGTGCTTCGTCTATGCCCACTACGTCCGTGTCCGAACCGAGCAGCAGGATGCTGGCAGAAGAATCTACGGGCGTGGAGGGGATGGAGTTCCCTTCGTGCGACACCACGTCTTGTTCGGCATAGCGCGTGTCGATGGACGGTTTGAATATTTCTACGCTTTGGCGGGCGAACTCGGCCCGTTTCAATCTTCGGATCAGTTCTTCGGTCTTGCCGGAGAACATGGAACCGCAGATGACTTCAATCCGTCCTCTGCGCATCATTTCCCCGTTTCGTTCGGTTATCGGACTCATGTGCGGATATTGTTTGTGATATAATTCTCTGCAAAAATAAGAATTAAGGGTGGATAATAGGATAAAAAAAGAGGCAAATTCGCAAACATCTGTTAAATATTGGCGTGTGTAGCGTAGTGGATAATGTTTTATTCTTACTTTTGTCCATATTGACAGTAGACTGATGGGAATCTTATATTTGGTACCTACTCCGGTGGGGAACTTGGAAGATATTACATATCGTGCTTTGCGCATATTGAAGGAAGCCGATTTGATACTGGCGGAGGACACGCGTACGACGGGTATTCTGCTGAAGCATTTTGAGATAAAGAATGCAATGTTGTCTTATCATAAGTTTAATGAGCATCAGGCGGTTTGCAGTGTGGTCAGTCGTTTAAATGCCGGAGAAACGGTAGCGGTCGTGTCCGATGCCGGTACTCCGGGTATTTCCGATCCCGGTTTTTTGGTGGCGCGTGAAGCCGTAAAGGCCGGTGTGGAGGTGGTTTGCCTGCCGGGCGCCACGGCTTTTGTACCGGCCTTGGTCGCTTCGGGGCTTCCTTGCGACCGTTTTTGCTTTGAAGGTTTTCTTCCGGTCAAGAAAGGCCGGGCAACCCGTTTGGCGGCCTTGTCTTCAGAATCCAGGACCCTTGTTTTTTATGAATCTCCTCATCGTTTGGTCAAGACGTTGACACAGTTCGTTGAGACTTTCGGGCCGGAACGCCAAGTTGCCGTGTGCCGTGAGATTTCCAAGGTGCATGAGGAAAGCGTGCGGGGAACATTGGAAGAGGTGTTGGCCCATTTCACAGAAACGGAACCGCGCGGAGAGTTCGTCATCGTGTTGGCCGGATGCGAAGAGAAAGAGAGTAAGAAAAAGAATACGAACGAATAAAAAATAGAAACGTATGAAAAAGATTTTTTTATGTGTGATGTGTGCAGCGGCTTTGACCGCATGTAACAACGGGGCGAATAAGAAAGACCAGGCTTTTGCCGAGGAACGGGATTCGCTGATGCAAGTCATCAACGACAAAGATACCGAGTTGAATGAAATCATGGGGACGGTGAACGAGATTCAAGAGGGCTTCCGGCGCATTAATGAGGCGGAGGGACGCATCACCGTGAACGATGGAAATATGGAATCGGAAACTTCCAAACAAGCCATTCGTGAGAACATGCAGTACATTCAGGATGCCATGGCTCAAAACCGGGATAAAATCAGCCAGTTGAAAGAGAAACTTCGCACGAGTAGCATCGGGGGAGATAAACTGAAAAAGATGGTGGATGACTTGTCAGCCCAACTTGAAGCCCAGAAGCAAAGGGTGCAGGAGTTAGAGGCACAATTGGCTGAAAAAGATATCGTGATTGCCCAACAGGGTGAAGCTATCACGAATTTGAACGAGAACGTGAATACGTTGACGGAAGAAAACAAGGCTAAGAGCCAGACTGTTGCCGATCAGGACAAGCAGATTCACACGGCGTGGTACGTGTTTGGTACGAAGTCGGAATTGAAAGAACAGAAAATCTTGCAGAAAGGCGATGTCTTGAAAGGTGATGACTTCAATAAGGATTATTTCACGAAAGTGGATATCCGTTACGACAAGGAAATCAAGTTGTATTCCAAGAGTGCCAAGTTGCTGACCAACCATCCGGCCGGTTCTTATAAGTTGGAGAAAGACAACAAGGGGCAATATGTGTTGCATATTACCGCGCCCGAAACGTTCTGGAGCGTAAGTAGGTATCTGGTCATCCAAGTAAAATAAGGTCGTTTTTTCTGCTAGGAAGGAATGGCCTGTGCAGGACACATTTTAGGTTTAAATGAATGGAAAAGAGGTTGCGTTTGCGCAGCCTCTTTTGCTTTTTTAAATTCCTTCCCTTTCTATTTGTTTTCCAACGGGGTTTTATGTATTTTTGTTGCCGAATAAAGAAAGTTTTTTGAATGAAAGAATTTGTGATTTCCGACGCACAGGCCGAAACGGCGGTCCTGGTCGGTTTGATTACGCAAACGCAGAACGAACGCAAGACGAACGAATATTTGGATGAACTGGAGTTTCTGGCCCATACGGCCGGTGCCGTGACGGTGAAGCGGTTCACGCAGAAGGTGAACGGCCCTAACTCCGTGACGTATGTGGGCAAGGGGAAGTTGGAAGAAATCCGTACATACATAGAGGCGGAAGAGGAGGCTGAGCGTGAAATCGGTATGGTGATTTTCGACGACGAGCTCTCAGCCAAACAATTACGAAATATCGAAAAGGAACTGAAAGTCAAGATTCTCGACCGTACGTCGTTGATTCTCGATATTTTCGCCATGCGCGCCCAAACGGCGAATGCCAAGACGCAAGTGGAGCTAGCCCAGTACCGTTACATGTTGCCCCGTCTGCAACGTTTGTGGACGCACTTGGAGCGTCAGGGAGGCGGTTCCGGCTCCGGAGGCGGAAAGGGTTCCGTGGGATTGCGCGGTCCGGGCGAGACGCAGTTGGAAATGGACCGCCGTATCATCTTGAACCGGATGTCGCTTCTGAAGCAACGTCTGGCCGAAATCGACCGCCAAAAGACGACACAGCGGAGCAATCGCGGACGTATGATCCGGGTGGCTTTGGTGGGCTACACTAACGTGGGGAAAAGCACGCTGATGAACCTGCTTTCGAAGAGTGACGTGTTTGCCGAAAACAAGCTGTTTGCTACGCTGGACACGACGGTGCGTAAGGTCATTATTGACAATCTGCCCTTCCTGCTGTCTGATACGGTCGGTTTTATCCGTAAATTGCCGACCGACTTGGTGGATTCTTTCAAAAGCACGTTGGACGAGGTGCGCGAGGCCGACTTGCTGTTGCATGTGGTAGACATCGCCCATCCCGACTTCGAGGACCAGATTCAGGTGGTGGAGAAGACGTTGGGCGACTTGGGCTGTAGTGACAAACCGTGTATGATTGTGTTCAATAAGATAGACGCTTACAGTTGGGTGGAGAAGGATGAAGACGATTTGACACCGGCCACAAAGGAAAACGTGTCGTTGGACGACCTGATGAAGACATGGATGGCTCGCCGTAACGACAACTGTATTTTCATTTCAGCCCGTGAGAAGACCAACTTGGAGGATTTGAAGAGAGTGTTGTACGACAAGGTGCGCGAGCTTCACGTGCAGAAGTACCCTTATAATGATTTTCTCTTTGAGAAATATGACGAAGAAGGGGAATAGGGCCGGGGAAACAACAGCCTTTCGGGCGAAATAGGTAGCATCTCGGCAAAATATTCCTGTTGATTTTGGCATTTTGCTCCCGATTTGCACTATCTTTGTTCCACGAAACAGAAAATGTCTCAATTTAAAACAAAAACGATTATGGCAAATGCACCTGAGTTCAAGTACGCTCCGATGTTCCAGATGGGCAAGGACGATACTGAATATTATTTGCTGACCAAAGACTATGTGTCGGTCGGCGAGTTTGAAGGGTACCCCGTGTTGAAGGTGGCTCCCGAGGGATTGACGGCGATGGCAAACGCGGCGTTCCGCGATGTGTCGTTCATGTTGCGCCGTTCCCATAATGAACAAGTGGCGAAGATATTGCACGACCCTGAAGCCAGTGACAATGACAAATACGTGGCTTTGACGTTCCTTCGCAATGCGGAAGTGGCATGCAAGGGCGTTCTTCCGTTCTGTCAGGATACGGGCACAGCCATCATCCACGGCGAAAAAGGCCAACAAGTGTGGACCGGTTATTGCGACGAAGAGGCTTTGTCGAAAGGTGTCTATAAGACTTATACCGAAGAAAACCTGCGTTACAGCCAGAATGCTCCGTTGAGCATGTACGAAGAGGTGAACACCAAGTGCAACCTTCCGGCACAAATCGACATCGAAGCCACCGAAGGTATGGAGTACCGTTTCTTGTGTGTGACCAAAGGCGGAGGGTCTGCCAATAAGACTTATTTGTATCAGGAGACGAAAGCCATCCTCAACCCGGCCACCTTGGTGCCGTTCATGATTGAGAAGATGAAGAGCCTCGGTACGGCTGCGTGTCCTCCCTATCATATCGCATTCGTTATCGGCGGCACGTCGGCTGAAAAGAACCTGCTGACCGTGAAGTTGGCTTCTACTCATTATTATGACAACCTGCCGACCACGGGTGATGCTACGGGACGAGCATTCCGCGACGTGGAACTCGAAAAGCAAGTTTTGGAAGAGGCGCATAAGATTGGTCTCGGTGCACAGTTCGGCGGCAAGTACCTCGCACACGATGTGCGCATCATCCGTTTGCCACGCCACGGTGCGTCTTGTCCGGTAGGTCTGGGCGTGTCTTGCTCGGCCGACCGTAATATCAAATGTAAAATTAACAAGGACGGTATCTGGATTGAAAAACTCGACAGCAATCCGGGCGAACTGATTCCCGAAGAGTTGCGTCAGGCCGGCGAGGGCGATGTGGTACGCGTGGATTTGAACCGTCCGATGAAAGAGATTCTGGCACAGTTGGACCAATATCCGGTGGCTACCCGTTTGTCTTTGAACGGTACGATTATCGTAGGCCGTGATATTGCCCATGCCAAACTGAAAGAACGCCTCGACCGTGGCGAAGACTTGCCGCAATACATCAAGGATCATCCTATATATTATGCCGGTCCTGCCAAGACTCCGGCGGGCATGGCTTGTGGTTCCATGGGGCCGACTACGGCCAACCGTATGGACCCGTATGTAGACTTGTTCCAGAGCCACGGCGGTTCCATGATTATGTTGGCTAAGGGAAACCGCAGTCAGGTAGTGACCGATGCGTGCAAGAAGCATGGTGGTTTCTACCTTGGTTCTATAGGCGGTCCGGCTGCCATCCTTGCGCAGAACAACATCAAGAGCATCGAGTGCGTGGAATACCCCGAGTTGGGGATGGAAGCCATCTGGAAAATAGAAGTAGAAGACTTCCCGGCATTTATCCTGGTGGACAACAAAGGCAACGATTTCTTCAAGCAAATCAAACCTTGGAACGTATGTAAGAAATAGTCTTTCATACAGATAAAAGAATAACGGTGGGTTAATATTCAAATTTTATCATGGTAGTTTTTACACCGTTATGTGCCGCTGTGGAGAAGTGATTCTGTTCAGCGGCTTTTTTTATGGTCAAAAACAGAAAGAAACATGAGAAATAAATGGTGGATAGGGGCTTGTGCAGTGTGGATGGCATGCGCCCCGCTTGCGGCACAGAATCTTCAAAAGGGAGATTACGGTTATTTATACTGTCACATGAGCGGACGTGGAGAATGGACGGCATACGCCTTGAGCCGGGACGGCTTGCATTACGAAGACCTGTTGGGAGGAGGACCCGTGTACGACGTAGAGAAGCTTTCCCCGATAGAGGGAGGGGCGCGCGATGCTTATATTTGCAGGACGTACGACGGTAAGGGGTACGTGATGGTGACGACGGACATGAGCAACCGCAAGAGCCATTCCTGGTTCAACCATGGGATAGACTTGCTCCGCAGTGACGATTTGATACACTGGGAATCCGTGGCTTTCGATTTCCGCAAGGGGGCCTCCGTCTTTTCCGATCCGGATTCTCCTGATGTGTATCGTGACTATGCCGGGATAAAGCGGGTTTGGGCTCCGCAGATTTTTTGGAATCCTGCATACGTGTGGCCGGACGGGAAGAAAGGCGGATATATGATTTACTATTCTTTGTGGAATCCGGAGGAAGAAAAGTATGACCGGATGTATTATTCTTATGCCGACCATTCTTTTACGACGCTGACCAAACCTCGCTTGATGTTCGACTGGGGATATGCTACGATTGACGCGGACATTAATTATGTCCCGGCCGATGGCAAGTATCACATGTTGATTAAAAAGGAAGGCGGTACGCCGGGTATTTTTGCAGCCACGGCTGACAAGCTGACAGGGCCTTACCGGATTAAGAGCGAAACGGACTATGTGCGTTTTGAGGGCAACCGGAAATGCGAAGGATGTTCGGCTTTCCAACTGATAGGCGACAGTACTTGGCGGGTGGCGTATATCCAGTATTCCACGAAACCCCGGCAATACCGTATCTGTCAGGCAGATGAACGTATGCAGAATTTCCATTCCCCTGTCACCATAGAAGGAGTGGAGGCACCGCAGCACGGTTCTTTCATGAGGTTGACCAAAAAGGAATACAAACGCCTGAAGAGATGGTCGGCTCGCGAGATGAAGCGGCGGGCGAGAGATGATGATAAGGGGCAGAAATAAACTGATGGATAAAAACGGGAATATGCACATAAAAGGGCATTCCCCGTTTTTATTTTCCGGTGAACTTGCTGGGAGGTACGTTAAAGTGTTTGGTGAAACAACGGGTAAAGTATTTCGGGTCGTTGAAGCCGACTTGGTAGGCTATCTCGGAAATGTTTAAGGTATGTCCGGTTTTGCTTATGAGAATTTCTTTAGCTATGTTCAGGCGATAGTTACGTAAGAGTTCCCCTATGGCAGTACCGGTCAGTTCTTGTGTTTTTTTGTATAATAGGCTTCGGCTGATACCCATGTCGACGGAGAATTCATCCACGCCATATTCAGCATTGGAATAATTCTTTTTAAGGAGGTCTAAGAGCTTGTCCATGAATGCTTGGTCTTGAGTACCTGCTTTGATGTGTAATTCTTCGCTTATCATGTGATATGCGAATTTCTCTTGAAGCCTTTTGCGGTTTCTGAGTAAGTTTTCTATCCGGGTCAATAACAGGTGTTCGTCAAAAGGTTTGGTCAGGTATGCATCCACTCCAAACTCGAAACTTTGGATGTGTGCCGTTTCGGAAGTTTTGGCTGTCAGAATCAGGAAGGGGATGTGTGATATGGAAAAGTCCGATTTTACATGACGGGATAGTTCCATTCCGTCCATGATAGGCATCATTAAGTCGCTTAAGATGAAATCAACGTGCTGCGTGTGCAAGATGTCGAGTGCTTCTTTACCTTGCGATGCTTCCAGGCAGTGATAATAGGGCGATAGGATGGCATGTAAATACTCCCGCATGTCCTTGTTGTCTTCCACGATGAGCAGGTTTATGGAGCTTTTCTCCGTTTCCATCATTTTCTTATGGGTTTCCGGGCTTTTGGGCAGGGATATTTGTACCCTTGTAGATGGAGATGCTTCAATAAGGTGCAGGGGAAGTAAGAACCGGAAAGAACAACCGGCGGTCCGATTGTTTACGACCCATATTTGTCCTCCTTGCAGTTGTACGAGTTGTCTGCATAAATATAAACCTATGCCTGTGCCGCTTTGGCCATTTATTGATGTACAAGGTCGCTTATCTGATTGGTAGAATCTTTGGAATATCATTTCTTTATCTTTTTCAGCAACACCCGGACCTGTGTCGCATATGCTTACAAAGAGTAAAGAACCTGAAGTGGAGGTAAGGGTCTTGGTGAACAATTTTATACATCCTCCTTTGGGAGTGAATTTAATCGCGTTAGACACTAAATTGAACAGGATTTTATGAAGCGCGTCCTCGTCAAAAGAGACGGTACATTCCGGTAAATGGAAATAATATTGTATTCTTAGGCCTTTTTCAGCGGCATAAGCGCTAAATAGGAGTTTCAAGTTTTGGAATAGCGGTAATAGGTATCCTTCGTGGAGCGTGATGTTCATATTACCACTTTCCACTTTACGGAAGTCCAATAACTGGTTGACTAAAGAGAGCAGATAGTGGCTGTTACGGTCTACTATCTGTAATTGTTTGTTGGTTTCTATATCGGTATTGGTCTCTAAAAGATGCCTTACGGGGCCGATAATGAGTGTTAAAGGAGTACGGAATTCATGTGTGATGTTGGTGAAAAAGGCCAATTTGTCTGCTGTCAGCTCTTGGATTCTTCGGGATTTGTAGAGGATTTCGGCCTTTTGCCGGTTCAACATCTTGTTTTGTTGTTCTAACGCATCAGAGCGTTGTGCCAACAAATGCTTTTGGACCTCGATTTCCCGCGTACGTTCCGTAACTTTGCAGTGCAGCTCATCCTTTTGCCGTTTCAGGCTTCTTACGCGCCATTTATACAGCAGGTATATCATCAGAATGAATGACGTACAAACCAATATCCTGAACCATGCCGTTTTGTAAAAGTAAGGATAGATGCGGATGTCCATTTCGGCTTTTCCGGCGTTCTCGAAGTTTGCCCCGTCCGGAGCATAACGGACTTCTAAGGTATAATGTCCGGCAGGCAGGTTGGCATATGACAGGTTGCGGTTACTTGCTGTTACGACCGTCCATCGGTCGTTGATGCCTTTGAGGCGGTATGCGTAAGCGGCCTGAGGGGTGGCATTGAAGTCCAATGCGGCAAACTCTATGGAGACGAATTTGTCCCGTTCATGTAAATCTACTGTCCCGTCTCCTAAGGGGATTTCGCCTTTTAGCGTGCGGAAGCGGGTAAATGCGACGGGGATACTTTTTGGGGAAAGTGCCTGTATGGAGTCCGGCAATATGGCTGACAGTCCGGTCATGCTTCCAAAATACAAGGTACCGTCGTGCCCTTTGTACGCTGCGTTCCAATAGAATTGGTCGTTAGCCAACCCGTCTTGCCGAGTATAGTTCTGGAAGCGTTTCCTTCGGGGAAAGAAGCAAGAAAGTCCATGCAGGGTGGAAATCCATATCCTGCCATGCTCGTCCTCCATGATTCCCCGGACGTTGTTGTTTGCCAGTCCGTCCCGCGTGGAGTATTGTTTGAAGGCATAGTGGTTGTCGTCTTTGCGGGTTACGATATAAAAACCGTTCCCGTTTGTACCCACCAAAAGTCGGTTGCCGGAAGCGGTAGCAACGAACGTCGTTCGAGTCTTGGCCTTTGAATGGGGACGATCCGGAAGGAAAGGCCAAAGTTGGTAAGCGTATTTCCCCGAATTAGTCCGGTTCAGGTTTATGCGGCAAAGTCCGGAGGTAAGCCCTAACCATAGGTTTTGGTCGTTGTCAATGCAGGAACCGGCATTCCCGTTTTGCATGCCGCCCAGTTTTTTGCCTTCAAACGGTCGTTCCAATTTTTGGTTGGAAAGGTCGTAAGTGTATATGTCGTAGCTAGTGATGATCCAAAGCTTTCCAGAGACGTGGTCATAATGCACGGCACATACATACCCACACGTGGCATCTGGATAGCCGTCGAATGTGAGGTGCCTGATGGTTGGATGGCCGGACCGTGGGCGGTCGATTTGGCATATACCTCCGCCCCACGTACCTGCCCATATTGTATTCCTGTTGCCGGTCAGGCAGCTTACGGCATTGTGGGGCAGTCCGTCTTGCGTGGTGTAATGGGAGGTTTCATCGCGATGGGGATTCAATCTGCTCAGCCCTCCCTCGATGGTTCCTATGTAAAGGTAGCCTTCAGGGTCTTCGTAAATGGCATTGGCAGCATGCGGAGTCTGTTTTTTCTCTGCATGGTTGGCTTGCATAAAGTTCTTGGCCATTAAACGTTTGGGCGTAAGCTTTATTAGTCCGTTTGCCTCTGTCCCTACCCATAGCACTTGATGGTCGGCAAGCAGGCAGTTGATAAAGTCGCAAAATGGGACGTTCTGGGAGGAACCGGTGAGGTTTTCGCTGTAGACCCGTTCAAAGTCGTCGGTCTGTTCCCGGTATATATTGAATCCTTTTAATGTGGAGACCAGTATCCTGTGGTCATTGCTTTCCGTGATGTCCGTGATGAAATCCTGCGTCAATGAATGGATGTCCTTGGTTGGATGGTAGGAACATAGGTTTTTGTGTACCGTATTATAGCGGAACAGGCCGTTGGTCGTGCCTATCCACAGTTCATCCCCTCTTTCATATAGCACTTGAATATGAGTATTTAGGGGTAGGGTAGCACCGGAGAGGGGAACCGGGTGAGGTGATCCGTCCTTTCGGGCTATGTAAATGCGGTTGGAAATCCCTATCCAGAAAGCATCTTTCCCTTCGTGGAAGGCTGTGGAGTGCTCTTGTGCCTGAAAGTCGAAAGCATCCCGAATCCGGATAATCCGTCCTTCTGCATCGAATTCCAAACGGTGCACCCCGTGTTTTCCTATGAGCCAGATATTTCCGTATTCGTCGCAATGCAAGTCATAGTATTCAAGTTGTCGCAGCATGTCCCATCGTGGAATGTCGTAGGCGACCTCGGAGGGCCGCAGCGTGTTGATGTCGACACATTCTAAGCCCTCTTCTCCGCTAATCCACAAGCGTTTGAACGGGTCTTCGCAAATGGCTTTGATAAAATTACTTTTGAGGGAATACCTTGCGGTCTCTTGGTCGAGGCAGATGAATTGGTAGCTGTCGTATCGGCACAACCCACCGCCATTGGTGGCTACCCACAGGAAGCCACGGCTGTCTTTTTTCATGTCTTCCACAAAGTTGTGGGACAAGCCTTGTTCGATACCGATAGCCATGAATGAATATCGGTCCATCCATCCGAGTGGGAGTTTTCCTTTGAGCCCGGCATGTGTATGCGTGGAAGCCAGTAATGAAAGGAGCAGGAAGAAGACGTTTCTCATTATTTTTTGGGGTTTTCGTAAGGCAAAGTTAGGGGTTTTAGGGCATTTGTGGAAGTGCCGCAAGTCTTTTTATTGCCGCGTTGCACGGTAGTCTACCTAAAAAAGACTTTTGTCCACTCCGTGAACTTACGCCTTCTATAATTTTGTACTGTTTTAATGTTCTTAAATTATGGCAAGATGAAAAACAAAGTACTGAAACTAATGGCATTATGCACAATGGCTGCACTGCCATGGAATGTGGGTGCCGTGGAATGGGAAGAGCCAGTCTTGGAGTTTGTGGAACCGGATTTGTTTACAAACGGCAGCGGAGGCGGAACCTATTACATCTATCATGTGGGGACTCGCAAGTTCTTGACGAACGGGAATGCTTTTGACACCCAGTTAAGTGTTGGGGAGAATGGCCAAAAGGTCACGTTGTATTATGGGACGGATCGTGGTTTGATCCGGACAGACTCTTCTTATACCCATAAGGGATGGATTCTGAACATGAGGGATGCCCCGTCTAACTCTGGTTTCCATGAAGTCTTCATTGCCGATTTCAGCACGGCGTATGTGGATTGTAACCTGCAAGGGCACATGTTGTGGAACATTGTACGGCAGGATAATGGCTGTTACCGGATTAAGGCCATAGACGAGGATCCTTTTTATGGGGAGTCCAGTGGGGACGCTGCAGTCGCCGGGACTTTTATGGGGGTGAATGGAGCGGAATCCACCGTCGTTTTGCCTTGTGTGAATCCGGATGCCGCCGGATATGAAGAGGTAAACGGGGACTGGAAGTTCGTGGATACGGAAGAATATGCCGTGTTCATGGCCAAGAAAGCTTTGAGGGCTAAGTTGGAAGAGGCGGATGCCATCGGATTCACGGATTATGCATCCTATAGGGAAGTATTTTGGGATAAAGACGCCACGTCCGGTAAGGTGGAAGAGGCCATATCGGGTTTGACGGACGACATCCTGTCGTTCAAGTACGCCGCTGCTTCTTCTGCCCGTCCGATGGATATGAGCCATCTGATTTCCAATCCCGGTTTCGACGGGAATGCGGACGGTTGGGCGACGAGCCGTGAACCGGCCACGGGGCAAGACAACTTTCAATGGCAGGCTGCTCAGCAGGCTTCTTCGGACGGTACGCCTTTCGTGGGCTTTTTTGAGCGTTGGATACCTGAAGTTGATGGAAATCAGCCGGATTGGTCCATTACCCAAGAGTTGCGGGACATTCCCGATGGGAGATACCGCCTGACGGCCTATATCTTGACCAACGTCATGGCCAATGCGGAAACAGGTGTCACTTCTCCCAAAGGAAGCTACCTGACAGCCAGAAGTATAGGTGAAGAGGTACGTAGGGAGGCTGATATTCCCTCTCCCGACGGGAACGGATATGCCGTCCCTTATAGCCTTGATTTTTCCGTGGCAGGTGGTGTAGCAACCATAGGATTCCGCACGGAGGACGCCAATTCCAACTGGAGCGGTGTGGACAACTTCAAGTTGGAGTATTTGGGACGGGAAGGAGCTGTGGGCTTGCGGGAGATGGCCAGTGACCGTGTTGCCGAAGCCAAGGAAATAGTACAAGGTTACGAAAGTGAGAACAGGGCTTTCAGCCAAAAGGGAAAAGCGGATTTTATGTCTGTAGCCGGGCGCTTGGAAAACATGGTGGGCGATGTGTCTTTTCCGGACGATTCGTTGCTGTCGGCTGTCGGCAGGTTGGAAGAGGTTATGTCTTACTTGGAACGCGACATGGCTGCTTACGAGCGTCTGTATGACTTTGTCAACAACGGGGAAGCCGATGCCTATTGGAATCCTCCTTACGAAGACTTGGTAATGGCTAGCTTGGATGACTATGTCATGGAACTTGTGGATGCCTATGAGGATCGGACGTTTAATCCTGCGGAGATAGACAGCGTCCGTCTGAGGGCGGACAGGTTGTTCCGTCAGGAAGTGGCTAAGGCTTTGGTGAGTGGGGAAACTGATGTGGCCACTGGGTTGTTAGGCAATTATGACTGCTCGGACAATACCAATGCAGGTGGATGGCAAGGGAACGGCGTTGTAGTGTCGGAGGGAGTTTGCGAAGTGTACAATACTCCGACGGATGTTTACCAAGTGTTGGAAGGGTTGCCCGAAGGCAGCTATGAAGTGTCTGCCAACGCGCTTTACCGTCCTGCCGACAACGGCACTTGCATGCAGGCTTTTGGTTTGGAAGATGACCCGACGAACGATGTGTTGTGCTATCTTTATGGAAATGATGCCTTGGAAAAACTACCACATGTATTTACCCATACGTTTGACACAGTGCAAGCCGGAAGTGGTAGTATGGTATATGTGAAGTTGTCAACTCCCAATGCTCCAGGTTGGGATGGGAAATGGGCTGTGGACGGGCGTTTGAGTGCAGGTCAGGCTTTCAGTGAAGGAATGTTCAGGAATACGTTGGAATGTTATGTGGATGCAGATGGGATTCTTCGCGTGGGAGTCAAAATGCCAGTGAACAGTACCTTGACCGGATACTGGACTTGTTTTGACAATTTTGAAATCAAATACCTCGGAAAAGATGACCCGTGCGGACTGGTTTCTACGGTACGGTCGAATATGGACATTGCACAACGTATCTTGGAAGACAAGCGTCAAACTGTGGCTGAAGCGCGTGAGGTCTTGAGACAGGCGATTGTCGGTGCTACGGAAGGTATAAGGGACGAGGAAGCTTTGACAAAAGAACTTTGCGAAGCTTTAGTAGACGATTTGCTTAAGGCTATTTCTTTAGGGGAAAAGGCGTTGCAAGAAGTGGAAGTCTTGGATACGTTGGTCAGATTCCATACATCAGGCTTGGATTACGGGAAATATGACAAGTATATGGATTCTCCGGAGTACGGGCAACTTGAGGCTGTTTGCGGGGAAGTGGTTGAAAAAATGGCAGAAGATGCCTTGGCCACGATAGATGAAGTGCACCGGTATGTAGAGGAAATCCATTGGAACTATGGGTGCATGCTGCAGCATTTCATTGATGTGTCTGGGGCTTCCAAGGAGGAGGCGGTAGACGTGACGCTCATGTTGGCGAATCCCGACTTCGAGGAGGTGACTGAAGAGGGTGAAACGGTCAGCTGTGGCAAAGGTTGGGATGTCTCTTTCAGTGGAGGAGCGTCAAGAGCCGACGAGTTGGTGTATGAGTTTTTCGACAACCAGGATTTTGACATAAGCCAAGTCTTGTACGGGATGAATCCCGGTTATTACAGATTGGCTTATCACGGTTATTACCGTGCAGGTGACATGAATTTGGCGGCTTTGGCACATCGTGACGGGACGGAAGTGTTGAACGCCGAGGCTTATGCACAAACAGAAACGGCTTGTTACGCTCGTTCGTTGATGTCTGTCTGCGAGGTGGAGAACCCCGACAAATATGAGGAATCGGACTTTGTGTTGGCTGATTCCCTTTTCCCGGATTCGCCCAACAATTACCATTGTGTGGTCAATAGCACGAAGGCGGGTCGTATGGCTTTTGAAGATGGAGGGTATGCCGATGGGTTCTACTTTCAGGTCAAGGAAGGCGAAACAGTCCGGTTGGGTGTCCGGAAAGAAGCTTGGTTTGCAGGCGACTGGGCTTGTTTCGACAAATTCCGTTTGTATTATTATGGCGACGGTGAGGCTAACAGGCCGGATGACATGCCAGACATGGTGGGGCAGGCTGTGCCGGATGGCTTGTCTGTTATCGTAACCGAATGGTTCACGTTGGGTGGAATACGAGTGGACAAGCCGCAGCAAAGCGGATTGTATATCCGGGTAGACCGTTTGAGCAATGGAACCCATAAGGTAGTTAAGGTCTTGATAAGATGATAGGATTTTGGATAGACGCAAGTAATCATGGGAGGCGACCGCTGTGCAGCGGCCGCTTTTTCTTATATATTACACGATTGTCCACTCAAAATAGACAATAGTCCATACGGAATGTGGAAAATGGCTTTAACTTTGCCTTAACTTAATCATGTTTAATTAAATAGAGGAAAAAATGGAACAGTGTAAGATGAGTATGAAGGCCGTGTGGCTTTGTGCGCTGTTGTGGGCCGGGTCGTCCGTCACGGCGGAAACTGTAACGGGCGGTGCTGTCGGAAGGAATTCCGTGTCCGTAATGCCCGGTGCACCGAAGGTGAAATACAGCAAAATGATTTTCGGGCAGTTTATCGAGCACTTCGATAATCAGGTGTACGGTGGATTGTACGACCCGGAGTCTAAGTTTGCCGATGAAGACGGCTTCCGTAAGGATGTAATTGAGGCTTTGAGGGAAATCAAGACCCCTATCGTGCGTTGGCCGGGTGGCTGTTTCGTATCGACCTATCATTGGCTAGACGGAGTGGGGAAAGAACGTACCCCGGTGTACGACAAGACCTGGCAGGTAGAAGATCCGAACACTTTCGGGACGGATGAATATATAAAATGGTGCCGGAAGGTGGGGTGTGAACCTTATATTTGTACCAATGCAGGAACAGGGACTCCGGAGGAGATGAGCGATTGGGTGATATTGTAACCTCACTATCGGGAAATACGGACGGATGCGTGCCGCGAACGGCCATCCGGAACCTTACAACGTGAAGTATTGGAGCGTGGGGAATGAAAACTGGGGCGCACACGAATTGGGGGCGCGTACGGTGCAGGAGTGGGGGCCCATGGTACGTGAGTCGGCCAAGTTGATGCGCAGCGTGACGAAGGATGCCAAGCTGTTTGCCGCCGCCACGTCGGACAAGAATTGGACAATGCCTTTATTGCGCGAAGCCGGTCCTTATTTGGATTATATAGCTATCCATGGTTATTGGGACCCGCTCTTCCATGTCAACAATCCTGCGCCTTTTCAGAAGTGTATGATGAAAACGGATGCTCCGGAGCAAGACATCCAAAGGACTATCGGCATATTGGATGAGGCCGGGTTCGGCGCTAGAAAGATAAAAATCGCTTACGATGAGTGGAATTTGCGCAACTGGCACCATCCTTGGCATGGCGACTTGCGTCGCGGTTTCGATTTGGAGGCGCGCCGTAAGAACGATATGGCTTCCACTTACACGATGGCAGACGCTTTGTTTTCCGCCTGTTTCCTGAATGCCTGCCTGCGTCATTCCGATGTGGTGGACATAGCTTGTTTCGCTCCGGTGGTCAACACGCGTGGTCCTATCTTCGTGCATCCCGACGGTATCGTGAGACGTACTACGTTTTATGTCTTTAAGATGTACACCAATGGACTGGAAGATTATATGCTGCCGGTCGCTTTGGAAGCCGGGCGGTTGACGCAAGGCAGCCAGTCCACGGCAGTGTTCGATGTCGTGCTGACGGGGAATGCGGACGGAACGCGTTATGTTTACGCGGTGGTGAATAAGGATCCGGAGAAAAGCCATGCCCTGACGTTGGATTTCAAAAGTCTGGGAGTGAAAGAACCGCGTAAACTCAAGGGGACCGTATTGAGCGGGACTTCCGCAGACGATTATAATGACATAGGGAAGGAACGGGTGGTGCCCGAGGAACGTAGTTTTGAGGTACGGGATGCCGCAGTGGTTTTACCTCCCCATTCCCTGACGTTGTTGAGGTTGGAAAAATGAGACGATGGTTGGCCGGTAAATTAGGGTGAGTGAAAATTTGTTTTACACCTTGATTTGGAATTTCGTTCTGCGCCAAACGAAATTTCATTCTCAGCCAAATGAAAAAAAGTTCTCCTGAGATTGATTTTCCAATCTCAGGAGATTTTTTTAGCCATCATAACGTCTTGAAAATGTGAACGGTGTGTTTTGGAAAGTTGTTATGTAATTTCCTTACTTTTGGCATGCCCGGGAGAGCCTGCCGTTTGAACGTGGGTAAAGAATAAACCTCTTTCCTCCTTTTTAGGGGAGAAGAAAGAGGTTTATGGGGTGATAGGGAAAATGATGTCCGGTTTACTTCAGAATATCTTTCATTCCGTCCTTCGTCAGGTTGCCGATGTTCTCACGCATGGCTGTGTCGCCTTTCAGGTTTTCCAGTTTGTAGTAGTCCATGAAACCCATGTGACCGTCGCGCAGGGCTTGTGCCAAAGCTTTGGGCACTTCGGCTTCAGCCTGGATGACTTCGGCGCGGGCTTCCTGCGCCTTGGCTTTCATTTCCTGTTCGGCGGCAATGGCCATGGCACGGCGTTCCTCGGCCTTGGCCTGCGCGATGTTTTTGTCGGCGTTGGCCTGATCTATTTGCAGGGTGGCACCGATGTTCTTACCCACGTCGATATCGGCGATGTCGATGGACAGGATTTCAAAAGCCGTACCGGCATCCAGACCCTTTTTGAGTACCAGTTTGGAGATGGAGTCCGGGTTTTCCAGAACCTGCTCGTGGTTTTCGGCCGAACCGATGGAAGATACGATGCCTTCGCCTACACGGGCCAGGATGGTGTCCTCGCCTGCACCTCCCACAAGTTGGTGGATGTTGGCGCGTACGGTGACGCGGGCCTTTGCTATCAACTGGATACCGTTTTTGGCTACGGCGGCTACGGGTGGCGTGTCGATTACCTTCGGGTTGACGGAAGTCTGCACGGCCTCGAACACGTCGCGGCCCGCCAGGTCTATGGCCGTGGCCTTTTCAAAAGGCAGGTCGATGTTGGCTTTCGATGCCGAAACCAAGGCATGTACCACGCGTTGCACATGTCCGCCCGTCATGTAGTGGGCTTCCAGATTGTCGCGGGTGATGTTCTTCAGGCCGGCCTTATGGGCCTCGATGAGGCTCGGCACGATGACACCGGGCGGCACGTTGCGGATGCGCATCAGGAAGAGCTGTATCAACGAGATGCGCACGCCCGATACTTTGGCGGAGAGCCAAAGGAAGAACGGTACGAAATGAAAGAATATCGCCAGAAAGATGATGGCGACGATGGCGATGACCACCGGAAAAACAATTGGATCTAATAACATGATATCAGAAAATTAAAGGGTGAATAATATGTTTATTTCTTTTTGACGGTGATTTGGGCATCCTCTACGCGAACTACTACTACGGGAGTGCCTTCGTCCAGGAAACCGTCGGCCGATTTGACTTCCACGGTCCGGCCGCCGATGTCCGCGTTACCGATGAGGGCGAGCCGGGTAATGGCCACTCCCTCGTCTCCGGGGCGTACGGAAAGTTGTTCCGCCGAGGCTGCCGTGGAATCGATACTTTTGTGGAGCGAATATTTCTCCAATGTCTTGGAGTGCATCAGCCAGTAGCCCAACAGTCCGCAGGCTACGATGGATGCTGCGCAGGCCCACAGTCCGGTGGTCAGTCCAAACCAACTGAAAGCTACGTAGTTGGCACCTACGAGGCAGCAAGCTGCCGCTATGCCCGCTATGCTGATGCCCGGGAAGACGAACAACTCTATGGCGAGCAGGATGGCGCATAGGGCGAATAAGATGATAAGCGTAAATATTTCCATGGTCTTGGGGTTTTAGGGGTCAGTAACCTTGCCTGTATTTGGTTTCATGTTGGTCTTCCAACATGTTGAGATAAGAGGCATAGCGGCTTTCGCTGATGAGGTGTTCCTCTACGGCGCGGCGTACGGCGCAGCCCGGCTCATGGGTGTGCGTGCAATTGTTGTATTTGCAGTCTGCCGAAATCTGGAAAATTTCGCGGAAGTAGTGTGCCACTTCTTCTTTCTCGAAGTCGAATGTGCCGAATCCTTTGATGCCCGGGGTGTCGATGACGTAACCGCCGCCCGGCAAGCTGAACATCTCGCTGAATGTCGTGGTGTGCATGCCTGTGTCGTGTGCGGCTGAAATTTCTGCAGTCCGCAGGTTCAGGTCGGGTATCAGTTTGTTCAGTAGGGTAGATTTCCCTACGCCGGAATGGCCGGAGAACAGGGTGGTGCGTTTTTCCAAGCTTTCGCGTAGCGCGCCGATGCCGGTAGACTGCAAGGCCGAACAGGCATGGCAGGGATAGCCGATGGTGGTGTACAGGTGCATCATGCCTTCCATGTAACGGAGGTCGTCGGCATCATAGCAATCGGTCTTGTTGAAAACGAGCGATACCGGGACGCGGTACGCTTCGGCCGAAGCCAGGAAACGGTCGATGAAGGTGGTGGAAGTTTCCGGATGGCTGACGGTTACGATTAAAAAAGCCTGGTCTACGTTGGCTGCGATAATATGGCTTTGTTTGGACAGGTTGGAAGCTTTCCGGATGATGTAGTTCTTACGGTCTTCTATTTCTGTGATGAAAGCCGTCCCCTCCGCATTGACGGTGATTTGCACAAAATCGCCTACCGCCACCGGGTTGGTGCTGCGTATGCCTTTCAGGCGGAAGTTGCCTTTGATTTTAGAATCAACAAGTTGGCCGTCGTCCGTGCGGACGACGTACCAACTCCCTGTATTACGGATGACAAGCCCTCGCATCAGACGGTCATGATTTCTTTGTCTTTGGCCGCATACAAGTCATCGATTTGTTTGATGTACTTGTCATGCACCTTTTGCAATTTGGCCTCCGAGTTCTTTTGTTCGTCTTCAGCCATGCCGTCTTTCACTGCTTTTTTCAGGGCATCGATGGCGTCGCGGCGTGCGTTGCGTACGCTGACCTTTGCCGTTTCGCATTCGGCCTTACATTGTTTGGCCAGCTGTTTGCGGCGTTCCTCGGTCAAGGGCGGGATGCCGATACGGATAATTTCACCGTTGTTTTCCGGCATGATGCCCAATTCGGAATCTATAATCGCTTTTTCGATGGCGCGGAACATGTTTTTGTCCCACGGCTTGATGGCGATGCTGCGGGCATCGGGCGTGTTGACGGCTGCCACATTATTGATGGGTACCATGGAACCGTAGGAATCCACACGGATGCCGTCGAGCAAACGGATGTCGGCCTTTCCTGCACGGATGTGCGCCAAGGCTTCGTCCAGGTACATTACCGCCATGTCCATTTTCTCCTGCGCTTCGTCAAGGATAGTCTTTGAATCTGCCATAATCTGTTCTTTTGTTAAGATGATATATTGATACTATGATACTTTAAAAAACAAAAGTAGCGGATTTTTTGTTTATCTGCAATAAAAGGCATCAACTAAATAGAGGACGGAGGTTAAAAAAGCCTCCGTCCCCGTTTGTTTATGCAAAAAGTAACTTCAAGCCCAAGTGCTCCATGCTTTCGCGTTCAGGGGCACCCCATTCCGTCATGAGGTTCACGCCCTGATTGCAGGGCTTTAATCCGGTGATGCGTTTGAACAGTTCTTTTTGCCCGTTGGGGATGATTTCGCATTGCAATACCCCGTAGGTCTGTGCCGTGCGGATGGCTTCCCCCTTGGAAATCATATTGCTTTCTTTCAGCATGTCCAGTTCGTCAAGGCGGAATGCCGGTGTCCCTTGGTTTTCGGCGATGACACTCAGCAATGCGTCATCTTTCCGTGCCGGGCTGATAAAGAACGGCTGTTCCGTGCTACAACATTTGTATTCCTTTCCCGGTGTCTTGTCTAAGAGTTCGTTGATGGGGACACGTAGGGAACGCCCGCTTTCATACATGATGACGAGGAAGCCGTTGCTTTCCTGCTCGTGGATGGCTAACGAGATGAGGATGTCGTTTCTCCAACTCTCGTCCAACGTCAGGAGATAACGATGGTCGCTGAGCAGGTGGAAATAGCAGACGGTTTCTTCCCCGAATCCGTCTTCGTAGCTGTGTACTGCATTGCGGCGCAGTTGGCTGGTGTGGATGGTGGGACTCTCCGGAAGGGACGGCTTCAGGGAGTGGGTCGTGTCCTGTCCGGTAGCTTGTACACCTGTCGCTTCCACCGTGCCGGCCTCTTCCTGCGTGGCGGTCTCTGCCTTTTCGGCTTCTGCGGGTTGGCTTTCTTGCGCGATGCTTTGTCCGGCTCGGTTGTTGAGGAAAGCCTCCAATGCATTCCCGTCCAAGGGCCAGGTGGATGAGCCTTGCCGTTGGTAGCAAGTCCCGTGGCAATAAACCGGCGAGGGGCAGGGAGAGATATGTAGGGCGTAAATCCATTTGTCATCGGCCTCGGGATGTGAGACCGTGATGCAAGAGTTGGCTTCCAGTCCCATGTACTCCACGATATTGTTCCTTACGTGCAAGTCGAATTTGTCGCGGCTACCGTCGAAAAACTCCAGGTCGTCTTTCAAGCCCGATGCCCCTCCTGCATCGTTCACTCCGAGGTAGAGCGTGCCTCCTTTGGCATTCAGGAACCCGCAGACGACTTTCATGATTTCTTCCGTTTGGACCTGTATGTCGGGATGATGGCTCAAGGGGGAATACACGATGCTGGTCTTGAATTCGGTGTGTTGGTCTTCCATCCCGAAATATTGGCGTTGGGGGATGTCCACGTTGATGCTGAGGTTCTCGTGTATGGAGGCGTACAGTGCTTCCTTTCGTTCAGACGCACAGAAGTCGCGCAGGAGGTTGTAGGACAAGACGAGGCGTGCAAGCCGGGTCAGGTGGCTTTCTCCGGACGGGGTGGCGGTACTGCGTTCCCAAAGTTCATGGTCATGTTCTGGCCTGTCTATGCAACTCAGGATGCGTAACTCTTCTATTTGGGCTTGCAATAAAGGGAGTGCATGCGTCCCATTGCCCGTTTGGGCTTGCCATTCTTTCACTTGCCTGTCTATGTTGATATGCCCGTTGACGGCGAAGTATTGCAGAAGCTGCAATAGTTTCATCCGCATGGCGTAATAAGAAGCGGCCTGTTCCTCTTTTATGGTCAGGGCTATCAAACGTGCGTAGGCTGTATAATTATATTGCGTCACATGGGTCTTTCCGAAACCGGCCACGCGGTCGATGATATGCATCAGTTCTTTCATTTGCGGGCGTGTAAGCCGGTTGGTGTGTGGGGACGTGTCGGGCGTGTACGCTTCATAGACGTTATCGTCTGCGTAGGAGGCCATCAGGTCGTAGAACGCTTCTTTCAGGGCGAACGTTTCGTCTGTTTTGTAGAGGAAGTCTGCCGTGACCGTGCCGTTGGGCCGTACGGTGTTGACTTGTGCATAAAGATAGTCGCCCGGTTGGAGTGGGTTAGCGTTTTCCGGAAGCGGCACTTGTACGGAATAGGCATATTCGCTGATGCACAAATAGAAATCGTGTACTTGTTCTGTGACCATGCAACGTACGGTGTCGCCCACGTTGACGGTTTGGTAAATGAATTCCCCTAACGGGGTCAACATGTTGAAGGCGAACCGTCCGTTTTGGTCTATGCCCTGAATGTCGGCTTGTAACAGGTAAGGTTGGCCTTTTTCCGAAAAGAAGGCATCTTTTCCTATGTCGTGCAGATTGAACCTTACGACGTTTTTCAGGCAGAGCATGCCTTGTCCTTCGTAAGTACTGTCTGCGATGCGGCAGAAGAAATACTCCGGGTTCTTATAGCTTTGGTACAATATGCGGATGTATACGCGTTCTCCCACTTCGGGTGTCAGTTTTTTCTTTCCGGCGGGCTGTATGACAGGCAGTGTGTTGTAGCGCAATGCACGCTCCATTTCCATCCAAAGTTCTTGCCAAGTGTTGACATCCTTGTTCTTTTGCGAGAGAGTGATACCGGGCTTTTTGGTCAGGTGGATTTGCAGGTTGTGCCATGGCAGGCAATTCTTCGGCAAGGCCATTGTCGGGTTGGATTGGGCTTTGGGAGTACAAAGCGCGATGTCATTGTCTGGGCTTATGATGAGATTCCCTTGTTCGCTTTCATATTTCAGAGGGAGGTCTTGCTTGTGTGGTTGGTATGAGGCGGAGAGCTTGAGGGCTTGCAGCATGACATCACAGATACCGTTCCAACCGTATTCCAATTTGTCCGGTATGGTGCCGGTCAGGCAGGCTAAGGCTTTTTCCAGTAAGACTTGGGCGTTGCTGCCATCCACGAATGAGAGGTATCGGTATAGCATGGAGCGGCATAGGAGGTTGCTGTCATCTTTTTCTTCAATGCAAAGCAGTATCCTGATGGATAGGGCTTTGATTAAAGGTTGTATGCCCGTTTTCCTTTCTGGCCCGGCATTGTTATCCATGAAGTCGGCTTGCACGCGGTTTCGTTGTATGTAGAAGTCCAATAATTTGGTGAGGTGTGGCTTAATCTGTTCTTTCTGCCAGTTTGCCGGGGATTGTGCTACGGAGCGGAACAGTTTTTCGGCATTTTGGCCTAACAAGGTGTCGGAAAGGAAACAGAGGCAGTTTAGTATTTTAAGTCTTTTGTCGGACTGGTACAGGCATCCGGATGTCTCGATTTTTTCTATGATGTCGTTTATGTAAGTTTCCGCTTTCCCTTTTTTCAAAATGGATATGGCTTCAAGGTAGAAGTCGGCCTGTTGTATGAGCCAAGCTATTTGCTTCTCTAATTCCAAGGATTGGGAGGATGGCAGTTTGGACAGGTAGTCTGAGTTTTCCAATAAGTATAAGCCGACGGCCTTGCCGGTTTCCAACAAACGGGTGGGGCGGCGGTTTCCTCTTGAAATCCATGTGTATAAGTTCTTGTTGACGTATTTGACGCTTTCGCGCAACCATTGGCTGTTTCCTGAAATATAAGAATCCCTTAGCGGCTTGATGGTTGGAGAACGTTTGCACCAACTGGCAAGGACTTCAGGTATATGTATGGCTGATTGTATCTCTTCCAAAGCAGGAGGCAGCACCGTTTCTTCTTCTTCGGATAAGGCCAAAGACAGGGCGCGGCCTTTGAGGCTTGCGACCTTGCAACGGATGAACTGTTTTATCTTAAGCCGGGTTGTGCCATAATTGAACAACTTGAAATAAAAGCCGAAATTGTCTCCCACTTCATAATAACCGTAAGGTTGGGTTTCGGTGAAGTCTTTGCGGACTTGGAACGTGTAGATTTCTCCTTCTTTGTAAAATTGGGCGTAGAGCGTGGCGAAATCCTGTACGAATACGGGTAGCCCCTTGTCGTTGACTTCTTTTACGGCGCAGCACAAGGTTTCAGGTAAAGGAGCTTGCTTCTGGAAAGCAATCATGCGTACGCTGTATTCCATTTCTCCTTTGGTGACGATGAAATAGTCCACGCCGTTCTTGCTTGTCCGTGCCTCTTTGACGGGCAGTTCGTATAATTGTTCGGGTGCGAAAAAGTTGGAATTCATAATGTTTTTTGTGTCGTATGGTACATGGGTTGTTCGTAATAATATTATATTTCTTTCCAAGATACTATAAATTGGGCATATCTTTATGAGTCCGGATGTGTAATTTTGCTTTTTTTAATAAATATTAAAAGCAAAGTCCATAGGATGATGTATCCCGTTGATTGCCGTTATTGGAGTATAAAATGCCCGTCATGTGTTCGGCATGGCGGGCATTGCGTTTTATATATCGGTCGTTTTGGAGCAGATGCTGAATCAGTTGTGTACCAAAGTCCCGATGTTTTCTCCTTCCATTACTTTTTTTAGGTTTCCGTACACGTCCATGTTGAAGACATAGATGGGCAGGTTGTTCTCCTTGCACATCGTGGTTGCGGTGAGGTCCATTACTTTCAGGCCCTTGTGGTAGATTTCATCGTATGTGATTTCACTGAACTTCGTGGCCGTGGGGTCTTTTTCCGGGTCGGCCGTGTACACGCCGTCCACACGCGTCCCTTTAAGCATCACGTCGGCTTCGATTTCAATGCCGCGCAACGATGAACCTGTGTCGGTCGTGAAATAAGGGTTGCCCGTGCCGGTGCTCATGATGACCACTTCTCCGGCTTCCATGTATCCGATGGCTTTCCATTTGCTGTAAAACTCGCCGATCGGCTCCATGCGGATGGCGGTCAGCACGCGGCTTTTCACGCCGATGGCTCCCAACGCGCTGCTCAGTCCGAGCGAATTGATGACCGTGGCGCACATGCCCATCTGGTCGCCTTTGACGCGGTCGAATCCTTTGCCTGCACCGCTCAGGCCGCGGAAAATGTTGCCTCCGCCGATGACGATGCCGATTTGCACGCCCATGTCGTGCACTTCCTTGATTTGTTCCGCATATTCGGCCAGACGTTTTTCGTCGATGCCGTAACGTTGTTCTCCCATGAGGCTCTCGCCGCTCAGTTTGAGGAGTATCCTTTTGAATTTAGCCATAATAAAGTATTTTGGTTGGTTAAAGTACGAATGGGGCGGACGGGTTCGTGCCCGACGGTATCAGGTGGCTTACTTCCTTGAAGGCGTATCTTCGTGTAATGCCGTTCCTGTCGGTCAGGACCAGGTGACCGGTAGGTTCCACGTCGTGGATTTCGGCTTCGAAAACACCGTCCGCGTCTTGATAAAGGTGAAAACCGTTGCATCGGTAAAGCTGTTCCCGGTAGCTACGGGCGATGTCCTCCGTTCGGCCTTGTTGGATGTTCCGGTAATAGTCCTTGAAACGTTTGATGATGTCGGCTAAGATGAATACCGGTTCCTCTTCTTTTCCTGTGATTTGTCGGAGCGAGACCGGATTGGGGGCATCGCTGCAGAACGTTTGTTGGTTTATATTGATGCCGGCTCCTATGATGCAATTCTCGATGCATCTTCCTATCAGGGTGTTCTCGATGAGCATGCCGCAGATTTTCCGGTCCTTCCAGTAGATGTCGTTCGGCCATTTGACGCAGATGTCTTTGGCATAGCCGGACAATGTTTCGCAGACAGACAGTGCCATGGCTTGGGACAGGATGAACTGCCGGTTGGCTTCCACTTCGCGGGGATGGAAGAGCAGGCCGAACAAAAGGTTCTTACCGGCTTCCGATTCCCAAGAATTACCGGCTTGTCCTCGTCCGGCAGTCTGGAAGTCAGCCGTGGCCAGAATCATGTCTTTCGGAGAAACTGGACGATAATGTTTCAGGAAATCGATGGTGGAGCCTGTCGAGTGGAGCCGTATCCATTCGAACCATGGCGAATCGTCCAATATGTAAAGTGAATGCGTCATATTCAAAATATTCTAATCGTGTTGCAGGTCAGTATAGCGGCGGGTAAAAGGCATCTTCTATATGCCTTAGCCGGGGGAGCCCGTTTTCTCCCGTTACGATGGTGATGAGGTCGAAGCGTACCGGGAGGTCGATGGCATATTTGCGCAAGTAGGCGTCGGCCGAACTGACAATGCGTCGTATTTTCCCGTTTGTGACGGCATCTTCGGGGAGTCCGAATAAAACGTCTTTTCTGGTTTTTACTTCCACGAAGACCAGTGTGCCGTCTTTTTCGGCCACGATGTCCAATTCCTTGTGCCCGCACCTCCAGTTCCGGTGTCGGATGACATAACCTTCTGATTGCAGATGGTTTGCAGCCAGTCGTTCTCCTTCTTTTCCCAGTTCATTGTGTGCGGCCATTTCGATTTATTGGATTCCCGTGCTGCAAATTTATTAAAAATATTGGTGAATCCTTGCAGAAATCTTACTTTTGCATGTACTAAATTGTGAAGATATGGCAGATGATGCTTTTTACATGAAAAAAGCGCTGGAAGAGGCGCGGCGTGCTTACGATGAGGATGAAATACCGGTAGGGGCTGTTGTGGTTTGCGGCGACCGTATTCTGGCGCGTGCACATAACCTGACGGAAACGTTGACGGATGCGACCGCCCATGCCGAGATGCAGGTGATTACGGCGGCTGCCAATGCTTTAGGCGGAAAATATTTGAACGAATGTACGCTTTATGTGACCTTGGAACCGTGTGTGATGTGTGCGGGGGCCATCGGATGGGCACAGGTGAAACGTCTGGTTTACGGGGCAACGGATGAAAAAAGAGGATACAAGATGTTTGCACCCCAAGCCATACATCCGCGAACGGAAGTGGTGAGTGGTGTGATGGCGGACGAGGCCGTGGCTTTGCTGAAAGACTTCTTTAAGGGGAAACGTTAGGTTTCTTTTATTTGATTTCCTCGTAATCCACATACTCCCCTTCGTTGTCATCGAATATTTTGTGCGAACTTTGGGACGAGGATTGAGAGTGGTTTTGCGACGTGGTTTGCCCGTGGGGATTACGGGATGAAGACTGTTGTTTATGGTTCTTGGGAGAAAATGAAGACATGATGTTCCGTACTCTTCTGGCTATATTAAGGACCATAATGAGCAGGAAGGCCAAAAAGGCAAAAAGTAAACCGAATATACATCCGAAAGGACCTGTCATAAATATGATTTTTTATGCTTTGTTGCCAGACTGATGAACAAGAACCGTGCCAAAGTCAGTGAGTTTTCTGTCGTGCAGTCAGGACAGAGAGGATGACGTACCATGCGATGATGGCTGCAAAACAACTGAATCCCAAAAAGATAATCATGGGGATGCAAGTCAGGATGAAAATAAACTTAATTTTATTGTCTTGCCAGGAAAGGTTCTTGAATTTGAGGGCAAACATGGGGATCTCCGCTACCAAAAGGAAACAGGATAGCAACATGAACATGAAAAGGAAGAAAGCATTGAACTTTTCTGAAACTAAAAATCCGTAGTTGCCCACAATCAGCGAAGCCCAAAACAAAGTGTTGGCCGGGGTCGGTACGCCAATGAAAGACGATGTTTGCCGCGTGTCGATGTTGAATTTGGCTAATCGCAAAGCCGAAAATGCCGCCATAAGGAATGCCGTATAGGGCATCACGTCGCGCAGCGGCTCCATGAAATCAGGATAAACCACCCGATGGAACAGATGGAATATCATGGCCGAAGGGGCTACTCCAAAGGTCACTACATCTGCCAACGAATCCAATTCCTTTCCTATGGGGGAGGATACTTTCAGCACGCGAGCCGACATCCCATCGAAGAAATCGAATACGGCTCCTATGACAATGAGCAGAAACGCCCAACTGTAATTACCGTAGAAAGCTGCACCCGTAGCCATACAGCCGGAAATCAGGTTGCAGCAAGTAATGCTGTTGGGAATCTGTCGTATGATGATATTTGCCATATGACATTTTATTATAATTTGGCGATGATGGTTTCATTACCCACCGTCTTTTGCCCCAATTTGACGTTGACTTTGGTCCCGACCGGAAGGAAAAGGTCGACTCTGGAACCGAACTTGATGAATCCCATGTGTTCGTCGATATAACAATCTTCGTCTTCGCGGGCGTATGTCACGATGCGCCGAGCCATGGCACCGGCAATCTGCCGTGCCATGATGAAGACACCGTCCGGTGTTTCGATGACGATGGTGGAACGTTCATTCTCAATGCTGGCTTTGGGCAACCAAGCCTTATGAAAGTTTCCGTCGTGATGTTCCACCAACCTTACGGTGCCGTCCACCGGAATCCAGTTGGCGTGCACGTTGGTCAAGCTCATGAAAATGGAAACCATTAGCCGGCGGTCATGGAAATATTCGTTTTCGTCCACCTCCTCTATCACGACGATTTTACCGTCGGCCGGAGCTACGACAACGTTTTCCGTGTCTCCCTCGAAACGTCTGATCGGACATCGGAAGAAATTGACTACGATGAGGTAGATGACCGTGCATACGGTTGCAGAAACATAGAACGGGAGCTTGCATTCAAATGCATAGTAAAGGCAGGCGTTAAACAGAAGTAGTCCCCCAGCACCCGCAATGAGCGTGTGCGTGCCTTCCCGATGTATTCTGATTTTTTTTAATTTATTCAATTTTCGTCCCATGGAGTTTTCCCCTTATATTAACGGACAAAGGTAGCTATATTCCGTTAAAATGCAAAATTCCGTACTTTCTTTTTCAAGGGGCGGCCCCTAAAAAGTCTTTTATGTTAAAAAACAAAGGTTTCTTTTGTTGGTTTCCTTAATGTGGCGTAACTTTACCCACGATTTCTGTTTTTACCAAATTCATATTTATTATGCAGGACTTCGTACATCTTCATGTGCATACCCAGTATTCCATTCTCGATGGTCAGGCTAGCGTGTCGCGTTTGGTTGACAAGGCGATGAAAGACGGTATGCGCGGAATGGCCATTACCGACCATGGCAACATGATGGCCATCAAGGAGTTTTTTAATTATACGACCAAAAAAAACAGCGGTGCGAATGCGGACATCAAAATGTGGAAGAAGCGTATCGCCTTGTTGGAGAACGGTGAGGATGCGGCTCTGAAAGAATGGGTGGACGGGCAGAAAAAGAAGCAGAAAGAGGCCGATGAACTGAGACGGCGGGCGGAAGCGAATGATGAGCCGATACCGGCTGAGGCGAATTTCGTGCCGGAGGAGCAACCGGAGTTTCCTTCGGTTGCCGACCAGTTGGCCACGGCTCGCGTGGAGTTGGCGGCGGCTCGGAAACGTTTGTTCAAACCGATATTCGGTTGTGAAATGTATGTGGCACCTCGTCGTCTGGATCAGATGGAAAAAGAGAAGGACGGGCGGAGGTATCACTTAATCGTGTTGGCCAAAAATGAAACGGGGTATCATAACTTGGTCAAGTTGGTCTCCAAATCGTGGACAGACGGTTTTTATGTGCGTCCGCGTACAGACCGCTTTGAATTGGAGGCGCATCGGGAAGGACTAATCATCTGTTCTGCTTGTATAGCCGGTGAAGTTCCCCGGAAAATACTGTCGGGCGACCTTGAAGGGGCTGAAGAAGCGGTGCAGTGGTACAAACGCGTGTTTGGAGACAACTATTATCTGGAACTTCAGCGCCATGAGGTGAAAGATCCGGACCAACGGGCCAACCGTGAGACTTTTCCATTGCAGCAACGAGCCAATGCGAGATTGATAGAACTGGCCCGTAAATATGACGTGAAGTTGGTCTGTACGAACGACTGCCATTTTGTGGAGCAGGAGGATGCCGAGGCGCACGACCGTTTGATCTGCCTGAGCACCAACCGAGATTTGGATGACCCGAAACGTATGCTTTATTCCAAACAGGAATGGTTCAAGACGCGGGCAGAAATGAATGAAGTGTTTGCAGACGTGCCGGAGGCATTGGCCAACACTTGCGACATTTGCGACCAAGTGGAGTTTTACAGCATCGACCATGCGCCGATTATGCCGAACTTTGCCATTCCGGAAGAATTTGGAACCGAAGAGGGTTATCGGAAGAAATATACCGATGAGGACTTGTTTGAGGAGTTTACCCGCGACGAGAATGGCAACGTGGTGCTCAGCCGCGAGGATGCCGAACAAAAAGTGAAGAAACTGGGCGGCTGTGACAAGCTTTACCGTTTGAAGTTGGAAGCCGATTATCTGGCTGAGCTGACTTATATCGGGGCGGCCAAGCTTTACGGTGACCCGTTGCCGGAGCATGTACGGGAACGCATCAACTTCGAGTTGCACGTGATGAAGACGATGGGTTTTCCCGGTTACTTCCTCATCGTGCAAGACTATATCAATGCCGCACGTCACGAGTTGAACGTGTCCGTGGGACCGGGACGTGGGTCGGCGGCCGGTTCTGCAGTGGCCTATTGCTTGGGCATTACGAAAATAGACCCCATTGAATACGATTTGCTGTTTGAGCGTTTCCTGAACCCCGACCGTATTTCATTGCCCGATATCGACGTGGATTTCGATGATGACGGACGCGGAAAGGTCTTGAGTTGGGTGACGCAGAAATACGGTGAAGAGAAAGTGGCGCATATCATCACCTACGGTACTATGGCCACGAAACTGGCCATAAAGGATGTGGCCCGGGTGGAAAAGCTGCCGTTGGACATCTCCAACGGGTTGTGTAAGCTCATACCGGACAAGTTGCCGGACGACGAAAACGGCAAGTCGCGTAAAATGAATCTCCCGAATGCCATCTCGTGCATTCCGGAGTTGCAACAGGCCGAGGCGTCGCCGAATCCCTTGTTGCGCGATACCATCCGTTATGCCCGGATGTTGGAGGGTAATGTGCGGAACACGGGCGTGCATGCCTGCGGGGTAATTATCTGCCGTGACGACGTATCCGATTGGGTGCCGGTCAGCACAGCCGAGGACAAGGAAACGGGAGAGAAGCTCCGCTGTACGCAGTACGAAGGTTCCGTGATTGAAGACACAGGATTGATCAAGATGGACTTTCTGGGTCTGAAGACCCTTTCCATCATCAAGGAATGCCAGGCCAACATCTACGACAGTCTCGGGATGGAAATAGACGTGGACGCATTGGACATTACGGACCCGGCCACCTATCGTCTGTATTGCGACGGACGTACCATCGGGACGTTCCAGTTCGAATCCCCCGGCATGCAGAAGTATTTGCGCGAATTGCAGCCTTCCACCTTCGAGGACCTTATTGCCATGAATGCGCTTTACCGTCCTGGACCGATGGATTATATACCCGACTTTATCGACCGTAAACAAGGACGTAAACCGGTGGAATACGACATACCGTGTATGGAGAAGTATCTGAAAGACACATACGGCATCACGGTGTATCAGGAGCAGGTGATGTTGCTGTCCCGCCAGTTGGCCGATTTTACGCGAGGCGAGAGCGATACATTGCGTAAGGCGATGGGTAAGAAGCTGATAGAAAAGCTGAACCACATGTATCCCAAGTTCATCGAGGGCGGAAAGAAGAATGGCCACGACCCGAAAGTGTTGGAAAAGATTTGGGCAGATTGGAAGAAGTTTGCCTCGTATGCGTTCAACAAGAGCCATGCCACGTGCTATTCTTGGGTGGCTTACCAGACGGCTTACCTGAAAGCTAATTTCCCGGCCCAGTACATGGCAGCCGTAATGAGCCGAAGCTTGGCGAACATTACCGACATTACGAAGCTGATGAGCGAGTGTAAAAGTATCGGTATCAATACTTTGGGGCCGGATGTCAACATCAGCCGCCGAAAGTTCAGTGTGGACGTGGACGGAAATATCCGTTTTGGACTGGGAGCCGTCAAGGGATTGGGCGACTCGGCAGTGGATGCCATCGTGAAAGAACGGGAAGCTCACGGACCTTATAAGAACATTTTTGACTTCATTCAACGTGTGCCGAGCGGGGCTGTGAAACGGAACAATCTGGAAAGTTTGGTACTTTCGGGTGCCTTCGACTGTTTTGAGGGGATTACCCGTGAACAGTATTTCGGCGTGAATGCCAAAGGGGAGAGCTTTATCGACCAGTTGGCACGTTACGGTTCGCGCTACCAGACCGACAAAGATGCCGTGCAGAATTCACTTTTCGGGGATATGGACATGGTGGAAATCGCTACGCCGGAAGTGCCGCAGGCCGAACCGTGGAGCTCGTTGGAGCGTTTGAACAAGGAGCGCGACTTGGTCGGCATTTACCTGTCCGCCCATCCGTTGGACGATTATGCCGTCATACTTCAAAATGTGTGCAACGTGCACATGGCGGATTTGAAAGATTTGGAACAGTTTGTCAATATGGACCTCACGTTGGGCGGCATGGTCACGGCCGTACGGAAGGGCATCTCCAAGACGGGCAAGCCGTATGGCATCGTGACGATGGAGGATTTCACGGGAGCCTACGAGCTAGCTCTGTTCGGACAGGATTGGCCTACATGGGGCTCATATATGGATGTGGGGAATACGCTCTATATCACAGCCAAATGCCAACCCCGGCAATGGGATCCTTCCAAACTGGATTTCCGTATTGGGCGCATTGATTTTCTGGCAGATGTGAAAGATACTTTGGTAGAGAAGATTACGATAACCGTGGCCTTGGATGCGTTGGATGAGGATATCGTGCTTTCGCTTTCCGATGTCGTGAAGGAGTGCCCCGGCAATACCGACCTTTATTTTCACATCCTTGACCCCTTGGGACAGATGAACCTGACCATGCAATCCAAGTTGGCGAAAGTGTCAGTTAAAAAGGATTTAATTTCTTATATTCAAAGTAAACCCGTCCTGTCATATAAAATAAATTAGTATATTTGTCGGTAATAACAAACGATTAAAAGGAATAGTACAATGGCATTAGCAATTACAGATTCAAATTTTGAAGAGTTGTTGGCTTCAGGTAAGCCTGTGGTAGTGGATTTCTGGGCGACATGGTGTGGCCCGTGCAAGAAAATCGGACCGGATATCGAGGCATTGGCTGAAGAATATAAGGAACAAGCCGTCATCGGCAAGTGCGATGTGGAGGAAAACGACGGCTTGGCCATGCGTTTCGGAGTGCGCAACGTGCCTACCGTGATCTTCATTAAAAACGGCGAGGTGGTGGACAAGCAAGTCGGTGCGGCCCCGAAGAGTACTTTCGAGGAAAAGTTGAAGGCCATCCTTTAAAGATATAGGTTATGGACAGTTTGGAACAGGAACTCCTGCAAGATGCCGAGGACGATGCCCGTACGGTGGAGTTCATCAAAAATTACTTGCCGCAAGAAGTAAAGGACAAGTTTACGGACGAAGAACTTTATTACTTTCTGGATGTCATCGTAGAGTATTATGCCAATAGCGGTATTCTGGATGCGGCACCCGACAAGGATGGCTATATAGAAATCGATCAGGACAAAATAGTGGATTACGTCGTCAGTCAGGCCCGTAAAGATAAGATGGGCGACTTTGCGGCTGAGGATATCCTGTGGGTGGTCCAGGGCGAGTTGGAATACGGGGAGTCTTTCGGAGAGGAAGATTAAACCTGACTTCTAAGATTATAAAGGCAGCGATTTGGATTAATGAAAATGTAAGACAAGGTTGCTGTCGCACCATTTAGAAAATCAATCTCCGCAGAACGATTTCCCGTTCTGCGGAGATTGATTTTTGTTTCGTGTCCGGTTGTGAATTAGCGGATTGCTTTTGGATACGGAAAAGTAAGATGTTTTATGGAAGTTGTGATGTAGGGCATACATGAAAATAGGGCGCGGAATCACTTCCACGCCCTATTGCATCAGGGGCATTTCCCATATTGATATGAGAAAGTATATTTTTGCATAATTAAGGTTTATGAAAGAACATTTGCAGCATATTAAAACTGTCCTTCTTTGTTCTTTTCCGTTATATTGCAAATATAGGTATTCTTTTGGGTAACTCAAAGAAAATATCTATTATTTTTTAATCTATTGCGAACTGTCAGAATCTCACTGTGCGCGAACCGTCTTCGTTTTCTTCGATGGTTACTTTCACCGTATTGCCCGGAAGCAGTTCTTCCACCAGTTCCGGCCACTCGATGAAACAAAGCGCACCACTGTAAAAATAGTCTTCGTAGCCCATGTCGTACACTTCTTCCAGTTTCTTGATACGGTAGAAGTCGAAATGGTAAATCAGTTCGCCGCTGTCCGAACGGTATTCATTGACGATGGCGAAAGTGGGCGAGTTGATGACATCCTCCACGCCGAGGCATTCGCATACGGCTTTGGTGAAGGTGGTTTTGCCGGCTCCCATCTTGCCGTACATGGCAAAGACGGTGTTGTCACCCATGGCCGCGATGAATTCCCGGGCGGCCTCGTGGATGTGATCTAAAGAATCGATTTTGATTTCCATATCTATATGTTTTTAAATTCTTTTCTTACTTTGCAAAGTGATGAGGGGAATGAGCATCTCCTCCATGGAGATGCCACCATGTTGGAATGTATCCCGGTAGTAGGACACGTAGTAGTTGTAATTGTTCGGGTAGGCAAAGAAACTGTCGCCCGACGTGAAGATATAGGCCGTACTCAGGTTGGGAGAGGGGAGCAACACCTTGCGCGGTTCTTTGATTTCAAAAACTTCCTTAGGGTTGTATTTCAGGTTCTTGCCTAGTTTATAACGTAAGTTAGTGTTGGTGTTCTTGTCACCGACAACTTTAACCGGGGATTTAACCCGTATACTGCCGTGGTCGGTCGTGACGATGATTTTATAGTTGCTTGCGGCCAAAGCTTTGAACAGGTCTTTTACGGCGGAGTGGCGGAACCAACTTTGGGTGATGCTGCGGTAGGCCGCTTCGTTAGAGGCCAGTTCCCGTACGGTTTTGGATTCTGTACGGGCATGCGAAAGCATGTCGATGAAATTGAATACGACGACGTTCAGGTCATATTTTTCCAACTGTTTGAACTGGCCGATAAGTTTATCGGCCGCAGTGGAGTCATTGATTTTATGGTAACTGAATGTGTTCTTACGGCGGTAACGTTCCAACTGCGTCTGGATGAGCGGTCCTTCGTTCAGGTTCTTACCCTCTTCTTCGTCTTCGTCCACCCAAAGATCCGGATACATTTGGGCAATCTTGTCCGGCATCAGGCCGGAGAAGATGGCGTTGCGCGCATATTGTGTGGCAGTGGGCAGAATGCTACAATAAATGTCTTCGTCGATGAGGAAAGCGTCAGCCAGTTCCGTACTGAGCGTGCGCCATTGGTCATACCGGAAGTTGTCCAGGACGATGAGGAATACCTTTTCCCCTTGGTTCAGCAGGGGGAATATTTGGGTTTTGAAGATATCCGGGCTCATCAGCGGACGGTTTTCGGGGTGGGTAATCCACTCTTCGTAGTGTTTGCTTATGAATTTGGCAAAAGCCAGATTGGCTTCCGTTTTCTGCATGCTTAGCATTTCGTCCATGTTGCTGTCGGTTTCAGATAGCTCCAGTTCCCAGTATACCAATCGCTTGTACACCTCTTTCCAGTCGTCGAATGTCAAAGAATCATTGATTTGCATGCCAATCTTTCCGAAGTTCTGTTGGTAGGCGTTTTGAGCCACCTCTGTGACGATTTCCTTCTTATGGATGTTCTTTTTCAGGGTCAGGAGGATTTGCGTGGGGTTGACGGGCTTGATGAGGTAGTCGGCAATTTTGGAACCGATGGCTTGGTCCATGATATTCTCCTCTTCGCTCTTCGTCACCATGACCACCGGCGTGACCGGTGTGATTTCCTTGATGCGCGACAAGGTCTCCAACCCGCTCAAGCCGGGCATGTTCTCGTCTAGCAGAATCAGGTCGTAGGCCGTTTCGCTGCACTTGTCCAGTGCATCTTGCCCGTTGGATACGGTTTCTACCTCGTATCCTTTCTTTTCGAGAAAAAGAATATGCGCTTTCAGCAATTCTATTTCATCGTCTACCCAAAGTAATAAACCGTTGTTCATCATTGTAATGGTTTCGTATGTTAGAAAATAATACCGCTGTCCGTGTCTTCCTCCTCTTCTTCGTATTCTTCGTCTCCGGCAGGCGGTTCGTCGTCCGGCGTACGGATTTCGATGGAAGTAGGTTCGTCCAGTCTCAGGTCCTCCGGCACTTGCAGCGGTGCGAACTTCTCATCGTAGAACTTCTTGTAATCTTCGAAACTGAAGACCGTGCCCAACAGTTTCAGGTTGCTTTCGGAGATGATGACGGAACGTATGTTTTTAAGCACGACACTCATGTGTGGATCGGCATATAGCTTTTGGGTGTAAGCGTGCGCCTCGTCATAGTTGAGAAAACCGCTGACGCGCATTTGTGCCAACCCGTCGGATTTCACGATGTCGATGTCGAAATTGCGTACCATAAAACTGGTGAAATTATACAGGGCCATCTCATATAGCAGTTGGTCTTCGTCCAGGCTGTTTTCCGGATAGGCCAACAGGAACACGAAGTTGCTGAGACGCTCGTCGCTTAATTGCTGCGCTTCGGCAGTGGAGTCTTGCAGGGCCGTCAGCGACCGTCGGCTCCAGATGTCGCTTGCCGCATATTTCCCGTCGGTCAACGACCGTCCCTCCTGAATGCCCTTCACGATGCTTTGCGCGATTTCCGTTACTTCGTCTTTCGGATATTTCTCGATGACTTGTTTCAAGGTGACCAGGAAGCTGTCCCGTTCTCCACCGTACAGTTGGCTCATGGCTTGTATGAACATGAATTTGGCGCGGTGTGCCCCCTCCGGGAAATCCGAAGTCGAAATGGAATAATTGCGGAACACTTCTTCATATTCGTTCTTGCCGTAGGCTTCGTATGTGGCGGCATACAGGGAATCCTCTATATGCTTGCCTTGCCTTGCGTAAAGCTCGTATTTGGGGTTGGCCAGCATGATGGCATACCGGCTGTCCGGGAACTCCTCGATGAGCCGCTGCTTATACTGTTCCGCTTCGGCCATGTCATTCAGTCGGCCGTTGATAAGGAATAGATGGTAGTACACGTTGTCTTTGTCGGCTACGTCCGGGAACGTTTCGATAAGACGCAACAGGGTGCGCCGTGCCAAACCGAAATTTTCCAGTCTCTCCATTTCCAGGATGCCGGCCTGATAAAGCGCGTCGCGCAGGATGTCGTTGGAGGCTTGCAACTGCTCTTCCGTGAACGGGATTTGTTGCAGGTAATATTCCCGGTTGTGCGGGTCGCTGGCCAATGAGTCGGCCATACGCTCCTGGGCTTCGGCAATGCTGTCGGCCAAGGCGATGCTGTCGGCTTGTGCCGCCATCAGGCTGTCGCTCTCTTCGCTGTAGTCATATTCTCCGAACTCTTCCGTGCGGTCCTCGTTCTTATGGCTTCTCCGCCAGTTGTCTTCCAACGGGCGTTTGCCCCATGTGCGCTGGAACTGGCGTTTGCCTTGGGCCACGACCGACGGGTTATAGAAATACCACGTGCCCGTTTGTCCGGAAGCTCCCGCCTGCGCCCCGCGGTTTCCCGTAGGCAGGGTGGGGGTGGCTGTCGGAGTTTTGGGCATATTGGCAGCCATTTCGGCCTGCATGGCCTTGCGTGCCTCTTCTTTTTCTTGCCTTTTCAAGGCTTCGATGACTTTGTCGATGGCCTCGTTACGTTCGTTTTCGGGCAACTTGGCCAACCATTGCAGGCTGTCTTGCAGTTTGATGGCCGACAAATGGGGTTCCAGTTCGGTCAGGATACCCGAGCGTCGTTCCGCCTCTTTGTAGGCTTCGTTTTCTTTGTCCAATATGCCGACCAGTTCGGCGTAACAGCGTTGTGCGTTGATATAGTCCTCTTTGTCCCAGTAAATCTCACCCAGACGCAACAATACCATGGCTTTGGCAATGCCGTTCTGCGTGCTTTCCTTGGCACCGGTTTCGTATGCCCCGATACACCGGGCGGTATCCCGGTTGGCCAGATAGATATTGCCGATGGCATAATAAATCTGGTCTTGGTAGTCCTTGTTTTTCTTGTTCTTGGCCATGCGTCGCAATTTCTTCACCATTTTATTGTGGTTTCCGCTGGCCATGGCCTCGGTTTGCAGGATACGGGCGTTGAAAGACAATTCGTATGGAGGATTGGCACGTATGACACGCCGCAGGGCCTTGTAGGCTTCTGCTTTGTTTCCCGTTTCGTGGTACAACTGTCCCAACAGGAAGTTCAGTCGTGCGCGTTGCAGTTTGCTTTTTTCTTTCTTGACGGCTTTTTGCAAATAAGGAATAGCCTCTTTGTATTGTTTCACGAAGATGAGGTAATCGGCGTATGAGGCGTTGAATTCCCGTTTCCCTTCACTTCCGATACTGTCGCGTTGTATTTTATGAAAGACATCCTCTGCATCGTAAGGCCATTCCAGTTCTACGTAGCAACGGGCCAGATAGGCCCGGGCCACGGACACGATTTCAGGCTGTCCGGCATACAGTCCGCTGATATAATTGAAGGTGGAGGCCGCTTCGATGAAATTGCCCTGCTGGAATTGGGCTTTCCCCATGAGCAGCCAGGCGTGCCGCAAGAATGGGTTGAACTCCTTGCGGGCCATATACGCTTTTTCCTTGGCCGTTTTCCGCTTGTTGACGTTCGATTTCGGCCGCGCCTTTATGGAGTGCAGCTTGATGGCTTTCTCGCATTTTTCGATGGCGGTCTCGAAGTTGGACTTTCCCATGGCTGCCGTAGATTTATTTCGCACGGCATACATGGGCAATAAATCGGTGTAATTGTCCTTGTGTCCTTTCTGTTGTTCGAGGACCCCTTCTTTGAAGGCTTCCGAACCGTTGAAATACGTATTGAACCGTGCCGTCATGGCATGGTAAAAACGGGTGCCCGACGTGTTCTTTTTCGTGGAACACGCCGTCAGGACGGACAGGAGGACGAGTCCGGAGGTGATGATATGTAGAATCCTTTTTCCCAATGCGTTCTTTACACAGTTAGATAACTGGAAAACATGTATTTTATTGCCTTCTCCATCGAATAATCGACCATGAAATTCCTTTGCACACCAAATAGATGAGTATGGAGACGAAAATGATGGAGGCACCCGACGGTATATTGTAATGGTACGACAGGTAAAGGCCGCCCAGACAGCCGCTGTAGCCTGTCACGATGGAGAGCAGTGCCATGCGTTTGAAACTGTGCGTGAAAATATTGGCCGTCACTTGAGGGATGGTCAGCAGGGAGATGACCAACACGATGCCCACCATGCGCAGGCAGGCCACAATGGTCAGTGCGATGAAGGCCATCATCAGATATTCCACCATGGTGACCGGAAGACGTTGCGAACGGGCGAATTCGGCATCGAAAGCAATGGAAACGAGCGGACGGAGGAAGCATGTGAAGGCAGCCGTGGCGATGAGTGCCAATGTGCCTAACAAATAAAGGTCAGAGGGGGTGACGGTCAATATGTTGCCGAACAGATAAGAGGACAACTCCGGAGTGAAGCCCGGTGCCAAGAAACTGCAAATGATGCCGATGCTCATGCCCAAAGTCCAGAAAATGGCGATGGCCGAATCTTCGCGCATGTCGCGGCGGTGGCTGAACCATTGTATGCCGCAGGCTGACAAGACAGAAAACACGGCTGCAGAGAGTATGGGGGAAAATCCGAGGTAAACTCCGATGCCGATACCACCGAACGAGGCGTGGGTGATGCCGCCGCTGATGAAAACCAACCGCCGTGCAACGATATAAGTGCCTATCAGTCCGCAAAGGATGCTAGCCAATAGGCTGCCCAACAGGGCATTCTGGAAGAAAGTGTAAGACAGGATGCTCATGCGTGGTCGAATCTCCTTTCCCCGATAATAAGGAATACTTCGTCTTTCAATGCGTCGGGCAGGGGGACGCCGCGCAGTTGCAGGCTGCGCACCCATCCGGCCACTTCGTCGTCGCGCATCGTGTAGAGGACATCCCTGAACTCGTCTATTTCCTTCTCGCTATACGCGGAAGCGTCCTTTCCCCGGAAACGGTCGAGTTCTTCATCGTTGTAATACTCTATTTGTTTGCTTACGGCAGCCAGCAGGCTTTCTTTTTCGCATACTTCGTGCTGTCCGCAACATTCCTGTGGCGGTTGTACCACGGTCGGCATTTCGCTGATTTCGCCTTGTGCCAGTTTCTTTTTCAGCGAGCGGTTGCGCAAACTGCCGGCCACGAAAGCAATGACGGCCGCAACGGCAAGGGCTGTAAGAATGTAAATGATAATCATAAGACCGTAATTTCAAATCCCGCTTCTTTCAAGTGGTCCCAATAATGGGGATAAGATTTGCTGACCACTTGCGGTTGGTTGATGTATATTTCGGGAACGGCGAAACAACAAGGTGCGAACGCCATGGCCATGCGATGGTCTTCGTAGGTGTCGATGGCCGGATGTGGCCGGGCTTCGGTGCGTTGCCCGTCCCAGAATAATTCTGATCCGCTGGCTTCATGCAAGGGATACCCCAGTTTGTCCAGTTCGCGGATAAGCGCGGAGATGCGGTCGGTTTCCTTGATTTTCAGGCTTTGCAGACCCGTGAAACGGAACGGGAGACCCAACATGGCACACGTGACTACGAATGTCTGTGCCAAGTCCGGTTGGTTGACGAAATCATACTCCAAGCGTTCCGTGGCGATGGGTTGTTTGGTTAGTCTGACACATGGCATCCCGTCGTCGTCACAGAAGAATTCCGTGTGCACGCCTATAGGTTCGAACAGGCCGTGTACGGCAGAATCTCCTTGGGCACTGTCTGCGAACAGGCCGGTCAGGATGATTTCTGCGTCTTTGTCGGGTGTCAGTGCCATCATTTCATACCAGTAAGATGCCGCGCTCCAGTCGTTTTCTATATAATAGGGTGTCGGGCGGTAAGGTTGCGGTTCCACCTTAATGTGTCGTTCGTCTGTCCATTCCGCTTGTGCACCGAAGTCTTTCATCAATTTCAGGGTCAGGTCGATGTAGGGGCGTGAAATGACCTGTCCGGCCAGTTCCAGTTCCAAGCCCTTTCTTAGGACCGGACCGATCATCAGCAAAGCAGAAATGTATTGGGAACTCACGTCTCCCGGCAGGCTGAGCCGGCCTCCCTCATGCAGTCCGCCGGAAATACGCAGGGGGGGATAACCTTCCGTTTCCACATATTCTATTTGTGCGCCCAGTGTCCGTAGGGCATTTACCAAGATGCCGATGGGGCGTTGTTTCATCCGGGCTGTACCGGTCAGGGTATGTGTCCCCTCGTTCACAGACCAGTAAGCCGAAAGGAAACGCATGGCCGTACCAGCCGCCATGATGTTGATGGGGTCGTCGGTTTGCGTCAGTGCCCTTACCATGACGAATGTGTCGTCGCAATCCGACATATTTTCCGGCAAGTCTTTTCCTCCGGCCAGTGCATGGATGATGAGTGCCCGGTTGCTGATGCTTTTGCTAGCCGGCAGTATGGTTTTATGCCGCAGGTGTGGCGGCGCGGTAAGTCTGATTTGCATGTTTTGCTTAAAATGTGGGTTATACCGACACAAAAGTAGAAATTTATTTGGAGAATTCAAAAACAATTTCTACTTTTGCACCCGCAAACGGGATGTAGCTCAGTCCGGTTAGAGTACTCGTCTGGGGGGCGAGTGGTCGCTGGTTCGAATCCAGTCATCCCGACAAAACATAAAGGCATCGGTAATCCAAGGATTATGGATGCTTTTTTTATGTGTTTATAGTTTCCACGTCCCGCATTTTTTTCCCTCCCAAGGTTTTTCAGAAAAGATCCTTCATCTTTCAGGAGATATGTCAACTTCTTGTTGTATAGTTTGTTATGGGATGAAGAATAGGGCGGTCATCTTTCAGTTTCCTTTCATTGCAGAAAGCGGATTTTCATCATGAGGCAAATGAAAAATCATTCGGCTGAGAACGAAAAACGAATCTCAGCCGAATGATTTTTCAATCTCAGGCAAACGATTTTTCGTTCTGCGCCGAACAAAATGAAGCTTGGCTGAAGGATACCTGAAACATCCTTCAGCCTGTAATATCAATATTATGAACGGATTACCATGAAGCCTGAAAGATGAAGGGTCTTTTTGTAAAATCCCTGTATAGATACCCAAAGGGTTACCACCAGATTTGCTTTCCGTCTTCGTAAGTGAAGATTCTTTCTTCCGAGCCTTTGGTACGGTTGTGCAGGCGGAACAAGGCCTGGGCCGGGACGTTGTCGTATTTCAATACCGCCTCGAAATTCCCCGTCTTGCGCCCTAATGACATCCATGTCCCGTGGTTCCAATAGAACAATTCGTATTCTTCGCCTTCGCGGATGAAGTTGTCATCGTTACGCGGCAGGAATACGATACGTGTCACGTTTTCCGGCTGTTCCAGTTCCCATCCGTACCATACGCCGTACACGTCGTGGGAGTCGTAGAAGGAAAGGACATTACCGTCGAACAGGTTTTCCGGCCCGCACCAGGGGCGTACGTGGAAGTTGCCCATCAGCCGTTTATGCTTCAGCGTGTCGCCGGCGGCATTGAACGTATAAAGTTCGGCCATGTTGCCCCTCGACCAGTCCGGCGACAGGTAACGGAAATATCTGTATTCGCCGGTGTAACGGGGATGGACGACATGGAATTTGTTGTCCTTCAGGTGCGGGATGACATGTATGGTCAGCGAATCGCTGAAGTCTTCCTGGTTGGCCACTTGGAACTTCCCGCCGATTACGCCCTGAAGGAATTGGTTGGAACGTACGTCGCGGAATTTGCGTTTCACTTCCACCGTCGTGCGTTGCGTGGTGTCGGCTGTCATTTTATGGATATTTCCTTGTGGGTCTAAAAGGAAAGCGTCTCCGGCTGGAACCATGCCGTTTTCTTCGGAATAATGTACGGGCATGTACACCACGTTTCGTGCCATGTCCCGGAAGGTGGCTTTCCGTCCGTGGCGCGTGCCCCAATGCACGATGCTCCAGTCTTGGTTGTCGAAGACGGACAGATAGACGAACTTGCCGCTTTCAACGTCGTCGTACAACTCCGCCTCCACATCGGAAGTGGCCGTGTAATCCCTTGTCACATCCATGATATAAGGTGTGTCGAAAAGGTCGGGAATCTCCTCTTCCCCCTTATTCAGCATATAGAGCGATTCCGGTTGTTTCTCGTAGGTTTGGCGGAACACTTTGGTCAGCCGGTCTTCCTTCCGCTTCATGAAGTGGTCGCCGAGCCGTTCCCCCGGATTGAAAGGGATGAAAGAATGGTTGTCGGGAAAGAACACGCACCATTCATGCCCCAATCCGCGGTTGCCCCACTGTGGTGTGAAGTCGATGGTGGCAGGCAGGCCATGCGCCCTCAGTACGGCCACGCACAGGTGTGCATATTCCTTGCAGGATGCCGACTTGACCTGTTCGAGTGCCGTGAGGGGGAGGTCGGGAAGGAATTGCGGGGGATAATAAATGACGGAACGCATGCCTCCTAAAATGTCGTTGGCCATGCCATAGGCGTAGGTGGAGTTGTCCTGGTTGGGGGCGTATGCCTCGCGCACCCATGAAGGCACGGTGAATGTCCTCCTCCAAAGGCTTGTCTTCTCATTCCCTATACGGTAAGGCAGCACATAGCGGCAGAACATTTCGAAACTGTATTGTTTGTTCCAGTTCTGTTGCCATACGGTGAATGCGCTGTCGATGTGTTCGGTCAGGAAGTCCGCCGTGACGGATTGGGCATCGTACAGGCGTTCGTCTTGGCTTAATTCCAAATCCAGACCTGTTCGTTGCAAGATAGTATCGTATTTCATGATCCAGAACACACGGTCTCCGTTGCAATGGCGGAACACGCTGTCCATGTAGTTGTTGTATACATCGACGGCTTCACCGCTATGGGCGAAATGCCCGTCCATGTTTTCCAAAAGGAAGCGTGCGGCTTTCTCTTTGAGCGGCTCGTTTTTGTAATGTTCCAATACGGTTTCCAGTTCCCGGCGGTTTTCACCGGCTTTTTCCAACGTCTGCCTGATGCCCGTTTTCTGGCAGGAGGAGACGGCTAAGCTTGCGGCAAGGCAGCAAAGAAGAAGGTTTTTCATTGCAGTTGATTTTAATGTTGTGGAATAGCGGACATGTTGAACATGTAGACGAAAGAGAAAACGGCCAGAATCAGAAGCCCGGCTTTTATCCATTTGTTATTTAGATATTCTATTCGTATCATTGGGTGAAAAACGCATTATATATAAATAATATCAAAAATAGTACACCTGTAACGCGTTCGGAACGTTCAATATACTTTATGCTATTAGGAGTCTCTTCCTTTTTGTACTTCTTCTTGCCCTGCCTCCATTCATAAAATAGGGATAACACAGAGATAAGTATGATATAGGATACTAATGTGGTAGTGAAATCCGAGTGTAGGTTGGCTCCCTCTAAAGTATATGCGGTAAGGATGATTATCCCCATAAAGTAGTATATGATACGGTTGAAATCTTTTTTCATGTTGTCTTTATTTAATCGTTATAGTTTTATAAAGGTTATCTTTGTTCCTTTTGCTCATTGTACAAACGTCAGACTTCCATGCGATAGGTCTTCCTTTTCCGGTGATGCCTTCCGCTTCCACGGAAATGACGGTCTGTTTGCTGTTGTTGAAGAACCGCACGACGGCTTCCCCTTTCTCGTCGAACTTTATTTCCGGCATCCAAAGCAATGTGCGCCGGTAGTCTTTGGTTTCGGGCAGAGGTTTCCGGCTGTAATCGGGGCTGTAGAAATCCTCGCAGACGGCATAGCCTCGCAGGACGTAATGCCGGTCCCGGTAAGTCCTTTGGTATCCGTCGTTGGGGAAGAGGCGGTAGTCTATGATGACTTCGGGCTGGTTGTCTTGTGCATACTTCCAACTGCCTTGTTCGCGAGGAGCATAATCGGTGTAGATGTACAATTTGTCAAGATTGCGAAGTAAATGGTATTTATTTAGGACTTCGGGGGATACACTGTAATCCGGATTGCTAATGAGGGTATTCTTGTCCGCTGTGAGGTTGGCTTTCAATTTTATTGGCTTACCGTTGAATCTTTCTTGGAGGAAGTAATGTCTGTCTAATCCCATATCCCCTAAGAAAGCCATAGCTACTTGTACGGAGAAGGTGCGCCAGTCATGTTTTCCTCCATTTAGTCCGTAATCGGTGGTTAAATTGTATGCTTCGTAGGCATCAACTACAATCGTGGGACTACTGAAATCTATTCGTCTTAATCCATTTTTTTTGCTTCGTACGGTGACGGTAGAGAGATGTCGGTCAGTAAATGAATTGTTTCCGGTTTTCATGTTGTCATTAAATAGGTTCTCCGGACCATTGTCTTGATAAAAAGTGTATGGTTGGGGGTGTACAGGAAAAAAGCGGTTCAGTTTGGCATAATAGTCGGGATATTGGGTTTCATCCATATGACCTTTTTGACGTTTCCTGATAATATCTTCAATGTGGACTTTTGTATCGTAGGCTGTTAGGTTCAGGGTATAAGATTCGTATATCTTAGGCATATTCATGTAAAAAGTACCTTTTTCTGTTTTTTGTATTAGTTCCAAATTATGTTTGTCTCGACTGAAAGAGGCTAAGACGTAGGTTTCTTTCTTCATTTTTTTGATATAGATGGAATATAAGTCTTGTAATGTGTATAAGTCAGAAGAACTGCTTTCATGTGCAGTGGTATAAAATACAATGGGGTTATGTGGGTTTATTCCATATATCCAAACTTCTTCTCCGAGATTTTTGTCTTGATACAACGAATAGGTATGGTTTACCTGTCCTTCTATAGTCTGTGACTTTTCCGGTAGGAACCGTAATGAAAAAGAATCAATCCCTGCCATCTCTTTCCAGTTGAACTTTCTCCATCCCTGTACCATCAACAGCAGGTCCAAGTCCCTGCGGTGCATGCTGTCGTCGGCCTCGAAATAATATCCGGGATTTTCGACGAACCCTTTGATTTCGCTGGCGAGCATCAATTCCGTGAGCATGGTTCCGTTGTCATAGGTTTGTTCTTCCGTGGCCCTGTCCCTGACTGCAAGGGATACGGATGTGGCCGTGTCTTGTATGTCTTGTAGTTTCAGGTTTAGCGTGACGGGTGCGAACGGCTCGTATTGTGGTTCTATTCCATGGATGTCGATCCTTGCAGAATCGTAGTCGTGGCGGTTGACGAAACACAGCCTGTCGGCATAGATTTGCCCTTTCCCGTCGAATACTGTGATTTGGTTCACCCCCGTGCGCAGTTCGTTCAACGGGATGGTTACGTTTGTCTTTCGTTTGTCTCCGAAGTCGATGTGCTGTAAGGTTTGGGGTACTCCTTGTGCCATGACCTGCAGGGCCAGTCCTTCCGGGAAGTCCGTCCGCCCTTCACTTCTTTGCAGTTCTATTCTTAGCAGGGTGTCCTGTCTAACCTGCAAGGCGATGCCTTCTTCCTCCACTTCAGGGAGTTTCACTTCATAGTCATATCCTTTGTATTGGAAAACGGCCTTGTACCCTTCTTCGAACGCAACATCGTGCAGGATGAATGTACACCTTCCCCTGTTTCCGGTTCGGGTTCTGGTTATCTTCCTTCCTTGTGGGTCGAGTATGTCAATTTCCACGTTTTCCAGATGTTCCCCCTCTTCCGTATTGAGTTCGACGGCAACGTTGCAGTCCG